>Ga0075421_100005811_pt1 | contig 14955 bp, 16 predicted proteins | sample SoiMetdeltSBSDD5_FD_75292 | JGI IMG/M metagenome (GOLD analysis project Ga0075421, IMG submission 75292) | Bulk soil microbial communities from a Populus tree surrounding site in Tennessee, USA - Soil MetaG P. deltoides SBSDD5 | ecosystem: Environmental > Terrestrial > Soil > Tree plantation...
CCCGGCAATGGCAATCAGAGGGTCAGCCTCGGCAAATTCACGCTTGAACTTCATGGGCGCCAGATGCAGTCGCGCCAAGCTTCCCACAACTTCGAGGTGGCTCAGCTCCTCGGTGCCGATATCCATCAGCAGATCCTTGCGCGCAGGGTCCTCGCAATTGAGACCCTGCACTGAATACTGCATGGCTGCCGCAAGCTCGCCGTTGGCGCCGCCGAATTGCTCCAACAGCATGTTCCCGAACTTGGGATCGGGTTCGTCGACGCGAACCGTATACATCAGCTTCTTGACGTGGTGATACATTCTCTACTCCAAGGACTTCAGTTCAGTTGCCGCCGCCTTAGCATTGCGGAGAGTTCGGAAGGGTCGAGCGCGCCCATGCGGCCGCCAAACCAGGCTGCAAGCGCGCCGAAGACAAGAGCGATGGCGCCGAAGAGCGCCCCTCGGGAAACCGCGGTTGCTGTCGCATCCGCCGCTGCCGTTGCCTGCCGCTTCGCCTGGTCGACGACCTGTCGATATTGCTGCTCGTACTGGGCAACCTGAGACCGCGCCTGCTCGACAGGAATGCTCTGAGCTTTGGCCAGCGCTTGCACTGCGCGCTCGCGGGCTGCCTCCTGGCCCGCCGGGTCACTCGTCAAGGCCGCCCGCACGGCGGAAGTTGCGGCATCTCGCAACGCAGCGGGGTCGGTTCCGCCGCTCGCGCTGCGGATCGACTCATCGATGGAGGCAAGCGGGTCCGGACTGCGCGCCAGCGTGGGCGCCGTCATTTGCGCGGCTGTTTGCGCTGAAGTTCCCAACGCCTGCGTGGCGCTGCCGGCAACGTTGCCCAGCGTCCGGAAGGCACCGCCTACGATCGCGCCCACGCTGGTGGAGAGCAGATAGAACACCAACAACGTCGTCACCGCCCACGCGGTAAGGCCGTGCCACGCACCTGACGTTTCCGCTGGCTGTCCCGATAGGCGACCCGCCGCGTAACCTCCTGCCAAGGCGGCAACGATGCCCGAGAGCGCCCACCAGATGCCTGCTGCGATCGAAAAAGTGGTTCCCGATGGGTTGGCATTGGATGACGGATCGAAGGATGCCGCCCCGATGCCGATGCCGATGAGATTGAGGATCAGTTGCGTCACAAGGGCGACCATGACGCCCGCAAGAACGGCGCCCCATGAGACTCGATTGAACATTAGGACGCGGGTTTCTTCTGCTGTTGTGAGAGGATGTGAAAGGCTCTCCGGCCCGTTGCGAGGGCGCGATGGATTGGCTTGCGTTGTCATTGGCGTTCTCCAGGTAGACAGTCGGCGAACGCAACCCTGACCTCAAAGTTCCTTTTTCTTTCGTCTTAAGGTCGAATAACGCGGGGCCATTAAATCCAAGTTAGTGGCGTCGATTGTTTTGGCGATTGCTTGCGACATGCAGCGCCTCCGCTTGGAGCGCACTGCAGGTGACCTCAGGGTTTACCCCGATGCAGCAGCCCCGTGACCCGCATCTCATTGCTGACGAACATAAAGTTGCTCGCCGGGAGTGCGAGCAATCCTGGAAGCTCAGCCGAACTACCAGGTGGTCGCGGAAGCGCCCAATGGCAAAGAGTCTGGGAACAAGCCCGACATTGCGATCGTCGACTATGCATTACCCGTGGTGGCCGCGCGGATGTTCCGTAGCAGTATAGTCGGTAACGAGTTGGATGGTGGGTGAAAGCGGCAGGTCAACGGGCCGAGGTCACCCGTCAAATTCGTTCGCGAGCGCGGTGTCGTGCAGCTCATCGCGGGAGGCACACCAACAAGGATATTGCCAAGCTGTTGGGCATCAGCCTCAAGACTGTGGAGACCCATCGCGCCGCATCATGCACAAACTCGACTTCTTCATTGGCGGCTCTCGTCGTTCCGCAGTCCGCAATAAGCTTGTGGAACCCTCACCCCACCACGGCTGCTCACGCGAACGACAAACTTCGGGCATTCGAAAGTCACGGCGCTTCAGAAAAAAAATCAGCCGGGTTTTCCTTTGTTTCTTTTCACCTTTTTGACTGACCTCAAGGACACCCGTGCCCGGCAAGGAACAGTATCCCCCGGATACGCCAATCGGCTTCCGCCTTGCCATCGCTTCGCAAGTACACGAGGGGTGGCCTGGCAGGCGGGCGGCGAGGCCGAAGCCATTAGATGGGGCCCTTGCCCTGAGCAGCGGTCTGACTTTGCTGCCTCTTCAAGTGCGCGGCGATTTGCCGAAGGCCCATCGCATTGAGCACCCGCTCTTTGGGTACCCCGCCCTTGCGTGCGATGGCAACGCCCCACTTCATGTAATCGAGTTCGGTGATGGAATGCGCATCCGGATTGATGCTGAGCATACAGCCGAATTCAAGCGCCTTGCGGTGCCAGCGCCAGTCAAGTTCTAGTCGCCACGGATTGCCGTTGATCTCGACCGCGACGCCGTGAGCGGCGCAGGCCTTGAGTACGGCCTCGACGTCTATGTCGTAACCGGGGCGCCGCAATAGTTGTCGGCCGGTGAGATGGCCGAGGATCGTCGTACAGGGATTTGCAACCGCTGCGATGATGCGACTTGTCTGCTCTTTGGGGCGGAGGCTGAAACGGCTGTGGACGCTTGCCACGACAAAATCAAAGCGCTCCAGGACCTCAGGCGGGTAATCGAGCGCGCCATCGGCGAGGATGTCGGATTCGATGCCCTTGAGGATGCGGAAGCGTCCGCGGTAGCGGCGATTGAGCATGTCCGCCAATTCATGCTGCGCTTCGATCCGATCGAGCCGCAGACCACCCGCGTAGTGCGCAGACTGCGAGTGGTCGGCAACGCCCAGATAGCTGTAGCCGAGCTCGCGCGCGGCCTCCGCCATTTCTTCAAGCGTGTTGACGCCGTCGGAGAAGTCGGTGTGAAGGTGCAGAACGCCCCGCAGTTCCTTCATCGTTACGAGTTCGGGTAGCGCGCCTGTGCCGGCGCGCGTAATTTCGTCCGTTCCTTCGCGCAGCTCGGGCGGGATGAAGGCAACTCCGAGCGCCTTGTAGATGTCTTCCTCGCGCGGCGTGCTCACGTTTCTTGCGCCGCTCTGCAGGGAGCCGGTTCTAAGTGTAAGACGCTTCTTCCGCGCCAGGGCGGTAAGCTGTTCGAAATGGCGTTTGTTGCCCGTAGCCTGCAGCAGCACCCCGCCAAGGTTCACGGGTCGACAGGTATGAAGGGTCACAGGGCCGAAGCGCTCCTCGGTTGTCTCCACGGCCTTCGGGTCAATGGCAACGAGCCTGAGATCGGAAACGAGTTCGCAAGCTCGACGCAGGTCGCCTGCGATGATGATTTTTCGCAGCGCGGGGCGCATGCGCCTCAGCTCCGCCATGGTCTGTTCGAGGGTGGCCTGCGCTTGATTCATGCGAAGGCGCCCTTCGCTTTCGCGCGCAATGGTCAGACCCTGCAGGATCTTGTGCTCAAGCGCCCTGCCGAGACCTTTGGTCGCGGCGACCCTGCCCTCCCGGCAGGCTGCCGCGAGGTCCTCCAGTGAAGTGACACCCAGCAGCCTGTGCAGGTTGAGTATGGTGTCGGGCCGCAGGCGCGGGATGGCGAGGAGGTCAAGTAACCCGGCGGGGAGCTCCTGGCGCATGCGTTCGAGCGACTCATCCATGCCGCTGCGATGCAGCGCCTCGATGCGCTTCGCGATCGCTGCGCCAACGCCGGGGATGGTCTGCAGCGCTCCTTCGGCAATTAGCACATGGAGCGGTCGCACGAGGCGGCGCAGGCTCGAGGCGGCGCGCACATAGGCCTTGGCCTTGTAGGGGTTGCCGCCCGCGAAAACGGCGCGGTGGCCGATTTCTTCAAGAAGGTCCGCGATTTCAGCTGCAGTGCGCTCTGGCATGAAAGGCAAACGCTTGAGCCGGCGGTCTGTCACCAGGCCGGAAGCCGTTGGGGCGATTGGCAATTCGGGAACCGCAGACCGGGCGCGGAGTTAGAGCAACAAAGCGCTCGCCCCCGAAAGGATGTCAACCTATGGGCCTCTTCAGCAAAGAAATACAGAACATGGACGACCTCCTGCTCCACGGTCTGCAGGACATCTATTATGCCGAGAATCAGATCGTTAAGGCGCTGCCTAAACTGATCGACAAAGCGACGAACCATGACCTGACCAAAGGTCTCAAGGACCATCTCGAAGAGACGAAGAAGCAAATCGAGCGTCTCAACCAGGCGTTCAAGAAGCTTGGCAAGCAGCCACAGGGGGTCAAATGCCCGGCCATTGACGGCCTGATCGAGGAAGGCGATGAGATTGCCGGCGAAGTTGCCGACGACGAAGTGCTCGATGCCGCCATCGTCGGTGCGGCGCAAGCGGTCGAGCACTACGAGATCGCCCGATACGGGACGCTTATCGCGTGGGCGGAGTCGCTCGGACACGATGACATCGTGCGGTTTCTTAGCACCAACCTCAATGAGGAGAAGGCAGCAGACAAGAAGCTCTCGACCGTTGCGCTGCGCAAGGGCGTGAACCGCAAGGCGGCGAGCTAGAAGCCATGGCACGCAAGCGAGAGCTGATAGAGCCGCACAAGGGCGATAAGCGCTATGTCCGCCGCGACGAGCGCGGCCGCATCAAGGAAAGTGACGAGGTCGGCCGCTCGCTCGCACAGGACCGACGCAGGCAGGCGAAAACCGTTGCCAAGCCGGGACAGGGCGACAAGGGTGACCGGCCTCACGCGGGACGCAAGTCCTGATCAGCGCGTTCGTTTGTCGAGCTCTGTGAGGACGAAACGGAGCTTGCGCGCCGACCAACGCGGTCCCGCGTAGGCAACGCCGATGCGCGGCGTGGCGATGATCCTTCCCGCCGGCGCCCGGCTTTCGAACCAGAGCCCAGATCGTGGCTTGGCGGTCCGGCCGTTCAGCGCGCGGTCGATGGCGAGCGCGCGCGTGAGCTTTGCGGGACCCAAGGCATCGCCAGCAGCCCGGATCAGCACGGCGGCGGGATATCCTTGTGGGCCAGTGACGACGTTGAGCATCCAGTGAAGCCCGTACACGAAGTAGATATAGAGGGTACCAGGCGGGCCGTACATCACCTCAGTCCGTGCGGTCCTTCCCCGCGCGGCGTGGCAGGCCAGATCGTGCGGACCGAGATAGGCCTCGGTTTCCGAAATTGTAAGCGCGATGCGCTCGCCGCGGATGCGCCGCACCAGCGCACTTCCCAGCAACTCGCGCGCGACGAGGTCGGCGGGCCTTTCGAAAAAGGCCGGGCCGAGAGTGGCAGAAGTCGCTGTTTCTATCGGCATCGCACACCAGCACTGAGCGATTCTCCTGCTTCACACGTTTATAGATCAGGCATGAGCGAAAAAATAAAAGATCAGGTGGCGCGCGTCATGAAGCTGGCGCAGGCGCGACGCACGACAGTCGCAACGGTGGAATCCTGCACGGCGGGATCACTTGCGCACCTGCTCTCGCAGGCGGAAGGCACATCGGACACGCTGCAGGGCGGCTGATCGTTTACACAAAGGAGAACAAGACGGCGCGGTCGAGGGGAGCCGCGAAGGTCACCCCCGCCGAATACCCACGCTTTGTCATCCAGAAGCACGATGCCACGCGGCTGCACTATGACATCCGGCTCGAAGTTGATGGCGTCTTCAAGTCCTGGGCCGTCACCAAGGGCTTCTCCCTCGACCCCAAGGACAAGCGCCTTGCCGTCGAAACCGAGGACCATCCTCTCGACTATGGTGACTTCGAAGGCACGATCCCCAAGGGCGAATATGGCGGCGGCACGGTGATGTTATGGGACCGCGGCTTCTGGGCAGCGGACGGCGATGCCGCGAAGGCACTGCGCAAGGGCGAGCTGCGCTTCACCCTCGTCGGCGAGAAGCTGCAAGGGAGCTGGGTGCTGGTGCGGCTGCGCCATGATCGTGAGCACGGCAAACGTACCAACTGGCTGCTGATCAAGCGCCATGACGGCTACGAACGGGAAGACGATGGCGAGGCCATTCTCGGGCAGGACCGCTCCGTCGCCTCGGGGCGGGGCATGGAAGACATCGCTGCCGGCAAGGGCCGAAGCCCGAAGCCCTTCATGCTGGACAAGAAGAACAGCTTCAAAGCGAACGCGGTCTGGCATTCGAACCGGGACAAGGGCGAAGGGGCACGCCCACCTGCCCTATTTGCGCGCACTCCGGCGCTGAGGCGCGAACCTTCCGCGCGCCCCCGCCGCGACCGCACCGCGGCAGGAGCGATGCCGCCGTTCGTTCCGCCGCAGCTGTGCAAGCGGGTCGGCAGGCCACCCGCGGGCGAAGACTGGGTCCACGAGATCAAGTTAGACGGCTATCGCATGCAGCTGCGGGTCGAAGGCGGGCAAGCCGTGATGCGCACGCGCAAGGGGCTCGACTGGACGGAAAAGTTCGTGGCAATCGCGCACGCCGGGCGCGGCCTGCCTGATTGCATCATCGACGGCGAGGTGGTCGCCCTTGACCATAACGGGGCACCGGATTTTGCAGCACTGCAGGCAGCGCTTTCGGAGCGGCGCTCGCGCGATCTGACCTATTTCGTATTCGACCTACTGTTCGAGCAAGGCGAGGATCTGAGGCACCTACCACTCACTGAGCGCAAGGAGCGGCTCAGGAAGATGTTCTCGCGCAAGGGCGTGCATGCGGGGCAAATCAAGTATGTGGAGCATCTGTCGGAGCCCGGCGAGGCGGTGCTCAAGTCAGCCTGCAATCTCAACCTTGAGGGCATCATCTCCAAACGGGCCGGCGCTCACTACGAATCCGGTCGCACGGAGAGCTGGCACAAATCCAAATGCCGGGGCGGACAGGAAGTGGTGATCGGCGGCTGGAGCGGCACGGCCACAAACCTGCGCTCGTTGATCGTGGGGGTATATCGCGGCGGTCACCTTGTGCACACCGGCAAGGTCGGCACCGGATTCAACGAACGCAATTCCTCAGGGCTTCTCAAGAAGCTCAATGCGCTCAAGACAGACCGCGCCCCTTCGGCGGCAAGGGTGCGCCGCGTAAGGGCAAGGACTGGACCTGGGTAGAACCCAAGCTCGTCGCCGAGATCGAATTCGCCGGGTGGACTGGCGATGGTAATGTGCGGCAGGCCGCGTTCAAGGGCCTGCGCGACGACAAGTCCGCCAGCGAGGTGCGTGCGGAATTGCCCACGCCAAGCAATGAGGCAGAATTGCTGACGCCGGCGCCGAAGGCGCGCGGCAACCGTGTGAAAGGCGGCAGTGATGTCGTCATGGGCGTGGTCATCTCCAAACCCGACAAACCGCTTTGGCCGGAGCCGGACAATTACACAAAGCTCGACCTCGCGCAGTACCTCGAGAAGATCGGACCATGGATGATGGAGCATCTGAAGGGCCGTCCGTGCTCCATTATCCGCGCGCCCGACGGCATCGACGGCGAACGCTTCTTCCAGCGCCATGAGATGAAGGGCATGTCGAACCTGCTCTCGCTGGCGAGAGTCGAAGGTGACCGCAAGCCCTACATTCAGATTGACCGCATCGAAGGTCTGATCGCAGCGGCTCAGATCGCCGCCATCGAGTATCACCCGTGGAACAACCAGCCGGGGCATCCAGGCGTTCCGGGGCGGCTCGTGTTCGACCTCGATCCCGCGCCGGACGTCGCGCTCGACACTGTCATCGCGGCGGCCAAGGAGATGAACGAGCGGCTCGAGGCGCTCGGCCTTATTACGTTCTGCAAGACGACCGGCGGCAAGGGTCTTCACGTCGTTACGCCGCTGCTCGTCAAGGAGAAGGACGGACTTGGCTGGGACGAAGCGAAGGCGTTCGCTCAAGCGGTCTGCTCGGCCATGGCAGCCGACAGCCCTCAGAAATATCTCCTCAACATGTCGAAGAAGTTGCGCGTCGGCAAAATCTTCCTCGACTACCTGCGTAACGACAGGATGTCGACGGCGGTGGCGCCGCTCTCGCCGCGCATGCGGACGGGCGCGCCGGTGTCGATGCCGCTGCACTGGAGCCAGGCGCGCGCGGGACTCGACCCGCAGCGCTTCACGATGGCGACGGTGCCCGCCCTGCTCGCGCAGAGCAAGCCCTGGGCTGGCTATTGCGAGAGCGAAGTCCCCCTCAAGGCGGCGATCCGCAAGTTCGTCGGGAGGGCATGACGGATGTCCATGTCAAAGCTTCTAATCATGTTCGGTCTGGTGCTCGTGGCCGCTGGACTGCTCTGGCCACTCGTCGCGAGGATGGGGCTTGGCCGCCTGCCCGGCGACATCGTCGTCGAGCGCGAGAACTTCCGGCTTTATATTCCGCTAGCGACCTCGCTGCTGATCAGCATCGTGCTTAGCGTACTGCTGTGGTTCTTCAATCGGTGAGCCCCCATGCCCCGGTCGCATAAATCCCGCACGGCTCCCCTGCGTTCAAAGTCCGCCGTAAAGCGCTCGTATCCCTCCGCCTACCCCGGCTTCATAGAGCCGTGCCATCCCGCGGAACGCGACAGGCCGCCAGCCAGCGGTAATTGGATCCACGAGATCAAGGCGGATGGCTACCGCGCGCAGGTGCACGTGCGCGACGACAAGGTCGTGGTTTATTCGACGCGCGGGCACGATTGGACGCAGACTTTCGCGTCCATCGCGCGCGCCGCCGAAGGGCTGGCAGTGCGCCATTGCGTGTTGGACGGTGAGGCTATCGTGCAGGACGCAAGGGGCGTAGCGGATTATCACTCGCTACGGCGCGAGCTTGCCCGCAAGCGCGCCGGCAACCTGACCTACTATGTTTTCGACCTTCTGTATCTTGACGGCGAGGACTTGCGGCAGCGCCCGCTAAGCGAGCGCAAGAAAAAACTCAACGCGCTGGTCACTAAGGTGCCGCACGGCTTCCTCTATGCCGATCACCTCGAGGCGGACGCGGAAGAGGTCTTCGCGCACGCCTGCAAAATGGGGCGCGAAGGTATTGTCTCAAAGCGGCGCGACGCGCCTTACCGCTCGGGCCGGCAGGAAACCTGGATCAAGGCGAAATGCACGAAGAGCGGCACCTATCCGATTATCGCTTTTGTCGAAAAGCTAGGCGCTCATCCGCGCCGCATGGCCTCCTTCTACATCGGGCGCCGGGAAGACGGCCGTTTTTTATATGCCGGCAAAGTGCAGAGCGGCTTTACGCACGCGGAAGCCTGTGCCGTGCGCAAGCGGCTTGACCCGCTCATCATCCGCGAATCACCTCTCGATGAGCCCATCAACAAGCCGAAGGCGACATGGGTGAAGCCGGAGGCGGAGGCCGAAGTCGAATTCAGCAGCGTCAATGCGAACGGGCTCTTGCGCGAGCCAGTGTTCAAGAGCCTGCGCGAGGACCTTGAGCCCGCGCCTCTGCCAAAGCCGGGCCTTCCTCCGTCACCGTCGCGAGGTCGCGTGCCGCCTGAGAATATTCTGCAGCTCCTGCCAAACGCTGTGGTGCCGGACAAAGAACAACTGGTGGCGTACTGGCGCAAGGTGGCAAAGCGCGCCCTGCCCTATGTAGCGAACCGCCCGCTCAAACTGGTGCGGCACAGCCGAGGCACGACCTTCTATCACAAAGGGCGGCTGCCGCCCGTGCCTGACGCCGTACACCAGCTTCGCATCGAAAAGCGTGAAGGCGGGCAAGGCGTGCGGTTATGGGTTGAGGATCTTGCGGGGCTGCTGGGCCTTGTCGAGATAGGCGTTGTGGAGGTGCATCCGTGGGCGGCGACCGTCGAAGACTATGAGCGCGCGGATCAGCTGATCTTCGATCTTGACCCGGGTGACGGCATTGCGTGGGGCTTTGTGATTGAGACGGCAATATCCCTGCGCGAGCGTTTGGAAAGTGACGGATTCGAGAGCTGGCCCAAGCTTACGGGCGGCAAGGGCATGCACGTTATGGCGTCCCTGTCAAAGCGGCTGACACACGACGCAGCGCACGGCTATGCCAAGCGGACTGCACAGCGTCTCGCTGCGACTAGCTCGGAACGCTATGTGACGGTCGCCGACCCGGCGAAGCGAGCCGGACGCATCTTCGTCGATTATCTGCGAAATGGGCGAGGCACGACGGCTATCGGAACTTATTCGCCCCGCGCACGCCCCGGCTTTCCGATTGCGGCACCGGTGACCTGGCGGCAGGTTGAAGCGGGGGTCCGCCCGGACGCCTATACGATGGAGCGCCCGTTCCGGGGGGCCGGGTTGCCGGTGTCGAGTCCCTGAGCGCTCTGGTGCCCATCGGCTCGTCGGCGTCATTCACCTATCTCACCATGGAGGAATTCTGGGGCCCAGGGCCTCTGGATGGCGCCCGCGTCGAACCTTATTGCCGGCATCAAGATGCTGTTCGGAGCGGACCCAAAGGAGGACTAAAAACACAAGGTCGCCGACGTCCGGCTGCACGAAGCGGTCGCGCACCCTGCTTTGATGGCCAAGGACAACATCGATAGCTCATTGCCGAAATCTCTGGCCTGCATTCTCCGGGCTGATTTAGCGGGTTACGCCGCACAATACGTCCACCCTCGTGCCTTCGCGAGGCTGTGGGTGACCTCCGCGTTCAGGCTAGAAGCAAGCGTTGCAACGAGCCGCGGGACCTCAATGAACGTCTTGATGGGGGAAAGCGCGGACGGGGAAAAGAGGGCCCGCGAACCTTCCCCGCGAGGCGAGGCGGTCCGGCGCAGCCAGCAAGCCGAGGGCTTGCTCCTGAAGGGGGGCCGCGCCCCGCGCACCATGGCATCCCTGTTGCCCTACGCATTACGCCTTGTCCATTCGGCTGCCTTTGTCCTTGCGTAGGCCGATCGTAATCGCGCCATCGTTTTCGAGAACGGCATAACGGACGTTTGTAAGTGAGGTGCAACCCTCGCGACGCAAGGCTTCCAAGCAACTCTTCATGCGTGATCTGCTCTTGTGCCACCGCCACCCGATCGACGGTACCGTGGGCGGACCAAGACGCGCGGCGCGCCTTCCAAACTGCGCGCGCGAACCAGTATTTCGAATTGTCGCGGCCGAGAAATCGCTCTCAGCACCTGCCTCTGAGACGGGAACGAATTGCGCTCAGCCTCGTTTGCGAGACGGGAGGCAAGCCCAACCAATCAGACGTACGACATGCATCGCCTTCGTCAGGCTGCCCGGCCCGATCCCCTCTCCAGCTACGTGTGGAGCGACCATTTCAGTGACCGGCAGCGAACCGATTCTATACGGGCGATTGACACGGCCGTCGAGAATGGTCAAACGCACTGCCGATGCCATCACGCAAAAGCCCCGCGCCTAGTGGTAGCTCCCCACGGGAAACATACTCGAAACGACCGCTTCTGAGCCGGGAAGAGTGGCTCGCCAGACGCGAAGCCCGCCGCGAACAGCAACGGAAGCAGAGCGTCGAACGCGCTGCGCGCATGCACCGCGCGCGCCTGGCGCAGGCTTCCGAACCTGAGCAGCGGCGCGCCAAGGTCACCTCCCCTTGTTACGTCGGCTGCTCGGGATGGTTCTACTGGAGCTGGCGCAGAGGGTTCTATCCCGCCGGTTCCCAGCCGAGCGAATGGTTCAATTACTACGCCAGGACGTTCGATACCGTCGAACTCAATGCGTCCTACTACTCGTGGCCGACCGTCGCCGCAGTCAAGGCGTGGCGCAGGCAAGTCGGCAGGCGCCGGTTCGTCTACACCGTGAAGGTGAACGAGCTCATCACCCATACACGACGCTTTTCGCGCACGGCTGAACTGGTCAAGGATTTTGGCCTGATCGCCGATCTGCTCGGCCCGGCCATGGGATGTTTCCTGTTCCAGTTTCCGGCGAGTTTCAAGTACTCACGCGCCAGGCTGGACCGGATCGTCGCCCAGCTCAATCCAAGGCATAGGAACGTCGTGGAGTTCCGGCACAAGAGCTGGTGGAACTACAAAGTCTACAAGGCATTCTGCGAGGCCGGCATCATCTTCTGCTCATGCAGCGGGCCGCGTTTGCCTGACGAGCTCATTGTCACCGCGCCCGACATCTACATCCGTTTCCATGGCACCAAGCGATGGTATCGCCACGACTACACCAGCGACGAACTCAAAGTTTGGGCCGATCGCGTCAAGGCCGCCAAACATCAAAGCGTGTGGGCCTATTTCAACAACACCAACGAAGGTCACGCGATCAGGAACGCCAGGACGTTCAAACGATTGCTGCAAGACCGGGGCTGTGCGCGCCGCATCGTCGCCAATCTTCGATAAGCGGAGTTACGCATGGAAGCCGGGCATCGATTACCGCGCCCGTCCTGACCTGTACAGGGTCGCAACGGCGAGCGGGGCGTTCTTATAATAATCATCGCCCTCAACACCAACTCCCCTGTACCCCTCTAGGATGCGAACACCTAGACCCTCCCGAAGGCCTATTCAGTAGCGTGCCCCCAAAGTTCGTCCGTCCGTGCATCCCCACCACCGCCAAGACTATTCCGCGAGGCGATGCGTGGCTGCATGAGCCGAAGCTCGACGGCTACCGTCTGCAGATCGTCAAGGATGGCCGTGCGCTCCGGCTCTAAAGCAAGGGCGGCACCGACTGGACCAAGCGCCTAATGCTTCTGGCGGACGCGCTGGTAGCCATTCACTGCCAGTCCGCGGTCCTCGACTGCGAACTCGTCTTTCCCGACCAGCGAAGGCCACCCTGATTTCCGGCGCCTGCAGGCTGCCATGGTCTCCGACCGGCACCACGAGCTCGCGGTATTCGCCTTCGACCTCATGCACCACGACGGCAAAGACCTCCAGCCAGCGCCCTTGATGGAGCGGCGACTGGACCCAACTTGCTTCTCGCACGCTCGGACGTGCGGTGCCTCCACCTGACCCAAGCCTTTGACGACGGTGCCAAGCTCCTCGCGACGGCCGAGCGGCATGGGCTGGAGGGCATCGTTTCGAAGCGCACGGACTCGGCGTACCGCTCGGGGCCATCGCGCGATTGGGTGAAGACCAAGACCGCGTCGTGGAGAGTGGCGAACCGGGAGCGATGGAAGGCTTTCCAGCGGTGACGCAAGGACGATCTCGTGCGCCCGCAAGGCTATAGGTTGCCGCCGTAGTCGTGCCCGAAGCGCACAATCGGAGGGTGTGACCCATGCTTCGCCGCCAGACTGCTTGGAGGCCATATGACGAAAACGGCCGCGCCCACCACTACCGAAATCTGGCGTGACGGCTTTAATTGCCGAGTGGTCGCTGTGGATGGCGAAGGCATCCGGGTGGAAACCATAGTCCCGCACAACTCAGAAACCGAGTTTGCGCGCTATGTCGAAGAGACGGAAACCGCCTTTCGAGCGTTCGGGCTCGTTCAAGCGCCAACTACAGCCGAACCTGGCTTGGTCGCTCGTTGGCGCAAACCTAATCTGCATTGATCGCCGAAGAGGTAAACCACATGCCGTCCAAGAAACTCCAGAAGCTCTTGAGTGAAGAACACCTGGCCCACCGTGACCGCATCCTCATACCGGAGTGGTTCGAAGATCCAAATCGGTGCGGACTCTGTCATACGCGAAGGTAAAGGCGGGGCGCCCCAAGTGGCGATGTGCCAAGCACGACGTGTCGATCACATGGGAGGATGGATGCGCCGATCATACGCCAAAAAGCCCCCGGCGGTGTGCGTACCGGGGCTAGAGGGTCGGGCAACCATGCTGGTAGGCCGCCTTCTACGGCGGATAGAGAGGAGTGGGAAGACCGTAGTTCGACAAGTGAACGTTCCGACAGGGTGTCGGTTCCGATTGCGAAGCTCGCGCTTGCTGGCGGTTGATCCGGCTCGGCCAGGTCGGCGTCAAATAAACAGAAAGGCAATCTGTGCTAATAAGAAAGCGCTAAGGAAACCCACCAACTCCAGGTAGGCCACGCCCCAGCCAATGCATTTGCTGGTACGCGCGAATAAAAAGACGCGCCCCACAAACGAGTCTCACGCCACAGCATATAAAACCGCACTTGCTGCGATGGTCTTCATTGGGCCTCGGACCTATGCATTCGAAATCACCGCGACCTTGAAGGCTTGGCCCACAGGGACTCCGCGTAGCTCATTCTGGCCGGCCGCCATGCGTGCGGTGGTGGCTGCTTGCTGTTGAGTTCGTGCCGAACTTGATCGAGCATGGGCATTGGCATCGTCGCGTGAGCGCTGTCGCACAACTGCTTTTCCCTACCTGCCCTCCCCCTTTTGGGGGAGGCGCAACTTGAACTATCGCAGCGGATGATGGCACGATGATTGCCCACTAGATTTCAACGCCCATGGATATTTCAAGGCATGGCTCAAGATCACCCGAATGGCCAGAACAGGGCGTTTGTCATCATCTTGGTAAGTCTCGCAATTATCACACTGTTAATGCTCGCGGTCTTCGGATGGACGTTCTTCTTTGATGGGAGGCAACGATAGGGCGTTCTTCGGTCTTCCTCGGCCAGCGCGCGTAACATGTCGCTGCCCACGAGCGACAGATGAATTGCTCGGACGTGCGGACCCAAGCCTTTACCCGCCCGCATGAGCAACATCGACAAGCAACGCATTGCGGCCGTCCGCACCCTGGAGGCCATGGGTTAGTTGTTCTAGGAGGACGCTCTCTAAAAAACGCTCATATATTCGGTTGATGCCAAACCCGACGGAAGGATGCGCTGCCGTGGACCTTGACCTCAGTGATGTGCTTGTGCGGCTGCTCGCCGCCGCCGCCGCGGGCGGCTTCGTTGGCCTCAACCGCGATCTCGCGGACAAGCCGATTGGCGTGCGGACGCTCGGCCTTGTCTCCCTCGGGGCCGCCACGGTCGCCGTCGCCGGCATCCAGGTTCAAGGGATGGCCGAGAATCCCGATGCGCTGAGCCGCGTCGTGCAGGGTGTCATTCAAGGCGTCATGGCCGGGATCAGCTTCATCGGCGCTGGAGTGATCCTGCGCAATGTGGAGACGCGAAACGTCGAAGGTCTCACCACGGCGGCGACCGTCTGGATTGCGGCAGCTCTTGGCGTCGCCTGCGGTCTCGGGGCCTGGCGCACGATCGCGATTGCGATCCCGGTGACGCTGGCGATGCTGTTCGCCACCGGCTGGATCGACCGCTTCACAAAGCGGAACCGGAACGGCGATGGGAAATAGCCCCGTCAGCG
>Ga0075421_100005814_pt1 | contig 14950 bp, 10 predicted proteins | sample SoiMetdeltSBSDD5_FD_75292 | JGI IMG/M metagenome (GOLD analysis project Ga0075421, IMG submission 75292) | Bulk soil microbial communities from a Populus tree surrounding site in Tennessee, USA - Soil MetaG P. deltoides SBSDD5 | ecosystem: Environmental > Terrestrial > Soil > Tree plantation...
TTCAAAGGGCAGAACGTCGCCTTCATGGTCGGGTTGGCGTTCGCCATCGCGTGCAGCGCGAACTTCCCGCCGCTGCTGCTGTCGATCACCTGGCGGCGCTTCAACACCACCGGGGCGGTCGCCGGGATCGTCACCGGCGCGGTGCTTTCAGTCGTCTTGATTCTGCTGAGCCCGACCGTCTGGGTGGATCTGCTCCACTACCCGGCGGCGATCGTGCCGCTGCGCAACCCCGCGATCATCTCGATGCCCGCGGCCTTCGCGGTGTCGATCGTCGCGTCGCTGATGACGCGCGAGCCGTCGGCCGAGGCGCGGTTCGATGACGAGAAATTGAGGACTTACTTGGGGGTGGGGGCGGAGTAGGCTCGCTACCGGGTCCGCTCCAGCGCGCTGCCGGTCCAGCGCGCGATGGCCGTGTGCGAGTTCGCATCGAGGACGGTCAACGTCGACTCTCCGCCCTGCTCCACGCAATACGACGCCAGCGCTGCAGCGGCGCTCTCCTGGTCGGCCGGTTTCATGCCTCCCCACCGCGCGGCGTCGACGTGAATCTCGCCGAGCCCGCAGCTGCGCCGAATCACCGTCCCGGTCTCGTTGAGGCGGTGCAGCGTCCGCCGCCGGCGTCCTTCGGCGCTGAACTGATCGCACGCCACGGCCGCGGCGGCGACGAGAACGACGAGCAGGATGCGCGATGCGGTCATCCGATGGATGGGACAGTGTAGCGCGAGCTTTTGCTACGATGGAAGCGGACAGAGCGCCGGCGGCCCGAGCGAGGCGCGCAGCCGCCGAGCGAGAGCGAGCGGGGGTGCCCGCCTACGCTGGTCGCGGAACATGCGGGCGACCAGCTACGGCGAGGTCTCGCCGTAGCGCGCATGAATGACCCGGGCGCGAAGGCGGAGGGCCGTCGCGAGCCCCGAGAAAGAGGAGATCCAGCCCATGAAGATTGCCGGCATCCTTCTGATCGTCATCGGCGTCATCGCCCTCGCCTACGGCGGCATCAGCTATACGAAGCGCGAGAAGATCGTCGACATCGGCCCGATCGAGGCCACGGCCGAGCGGCGCGAAACCATCCCGCTGCCGCCGCTCCTCGGCGGACTCGCGCTGGCGGGCGGCGTCGTGCTCCTCATCGCCGGATCGCGGCGCAAGTAAGCGTCACTTCCGCGTTCTGACGATCGGATACACCTTCGCATCGCGCAGCGCGTCGTCCAGCAGGTTCCAGTTCGTCAGCCCGTCGTCGGACCGCGGCTCGAGCAGGTAGAACGCGAGGCGCGCGAGCGGCTGCGACATCTCGACGCGCAGCGTGCCGGCCGGCAGTTCCCGCTCCGCCTGAACCCACGCCCCCTCGAGGGTGCGCTCGTGGTGGTTTTGAAACGGGCGCGCCGCGGTTTCGCTCGCCTCGATCCGGAACTCTTCCACCGGGAGGGTCGCCGGCGTCTTCAAAGTTGACGACGAGATGCCATGGGCGCGGAGGCGATCGATGGCGTCGACGAGAGACGGCGGAACGAAGTAGGCGGCCGGTACGCGCCCGGTCTCCGTAGCCTTGAACGTGCCGTATTCCGCCATCTTCTCCGGTTTCTTGACGTCCTTCCGCAAGTGCATGATGTGGCCGTCCACCGGATGCTTCTCCTCGGTCACCTCGCCGAGCAGGATCTCGACGAGATCGGGGGCGCGCTCCAGCGCGGCGCGCAGCGGCAGCTGCGAGCCGATCAGGTTTTTCCTGTCCGCCTGCTCGGTGATCCCGCGGATTGCCGCGGCGTTGTCCCGGACGTAGTTGAGGTTTTCCTCGACGAACCGGCTGGTGGCGAGAATCCGGTCGCGGAACGAGGCGTAGGCGTATGCCTCGCTCAGCACCGCGAAACGGTTGCGCAGGCCGACATAGTTGTTGTTGAAGCGCGGCCGGTGATCGAACGTCCGCCACGAGCGCTCGTCAGCCGCGCCGGCGGTGCGGCTCGTGCCCTGCAGGTTGCCGTAATAGTAGTAATCCCAGCCGTACTTCGCGCGCACCGTGGCCGTGACCCGCGGCAGCCATTCCAGCCGCAGCAGCCGGATGATTGCGGGATCCGTCGCCGGGTTGAGCGGCGGCGCGTAGGTCAGAAAGTACGCGTGGCGCGAGCCGTTGGTGGTGTGCAGGTCGATCGACACGTGCGGGTCGTAGTCGCTCATCAACCTGACGACCGCACGTCCCTCGGGGGAGTCCAGCTTGACGTGATCGCGGTTCAGGTCGAGCAATTGGGCGTTCGGCCGCTGTCCATGGCCACCCATCGGACCGTGCTGCGGACCGCGGTTGTCGAGCGCGAACCGCTCGTTGCCGTCGGCGTTGTAGATCGGCGCCACGATCAGGACCATCGTCTTCAGCCAGTCGTCGTGCTGACCGGCGGCCAGCTCGCGCAGCAGCATCTGCGCGGACTCCTTCCCCTCGACCTCGCCGCCGTGGATGTTGGCCTGGACGTAGACGCGCAGCTTGCCGGTGCGGCGCACGGCTTCCGGCGACGCGCCGGGCGCGCCAACCACCACCAGCGGGAGAGAACGCTTCTCGTTGGTGACGCCGAAGCTGGTCAGATGAACGTTCGGCGACGCCTTGGCGAGCGCGTCGACGAACGCCATCACGTCGGCGTAGCGGCTCGTCTCGCGGAAATCGGTCTTCTCGGGGGTCGTCTGCAGCGCGGAGATCGCCGTGGCCGGGGATTGCGCCCCCGCCGGATATGCGAGGAAACCACCCGCGACGCACGCAGCCAGCCAACCTCTCACGCGCCCCCCGATCCGCAGGCCTGCCACCTGAAGAGGCCGGATCATATAATCGCGGCACGATGAAACACCATCTGACGCCGGCCGCCGCCCTGGTTCTGTCCGCCTGCGCGCTGACCGCCGAGGCGAACGCGCAGCCGCGGATCTTCACTGACGCGCTGGCGAAGGAGGAGTTTGCCGCCCGCCGCGCGCGCGTCATGGCGGAAATCGGCGACGGCGTCGCGGTGATCCAGGGGGCCACGGAAACCGCGGCGTACGAAAAGTTCCGTCAGAGCAACCAGTTCTTCTACCTGACCGGCGTCGAGGTGCCGCGCGCCATCCTCACGATCGACGGCCGCGCCAAGGTCTCGACCCTGTATCTGCTGCCGCGCAACGAGCGCATGGAGCGATCCGAAGGGCCGGTGCTGACGCCCGGCGACGAGGCGGCGCGGCTGACCGGCATCGAGCGCGTGCTGCCGCGCGACCAGTTCGCGGCGGCGGCGAAGGCCTTCGGCAAGCGGATGGTCTACACGCCGTACCGCGGCGAGACGCGCAGCGCCGGCACCCCCGACCGCGAAGCGGCGCACGCCGCCGCGAGGCGTGCGGATCCGTGGGACAACCAGCCGAGCCGCGAGCAGTGGTTCCTCACCAGGCTGCACGAGCACGCGCCGGCGATCGAGGTCAAGGACCTCGATCCCATCGTCGATGCCATGCGGTTGATCAAGAGCCCGGCGGAGATCGCGTTGATCCGCGAGGCGACGCGCATCGCCGGGCTCGGCATCATGGAGGCGATGCGCTCGGCGGCCCCCGGGATGTATGAGTACGAAGTCGGCGCCATCGCCGACTACGTGTTCAGGAAGCACAACTCGCAGGGGGTCGGCTACTACGCGCTCGTGGCGACCGGCACCAATGCCGCGTGGCCGCACTACCACGCCTCGCAGGCGCAGCTGAAAGACGGCGACTTCGTCCTGCTCGACTACGCGCCCGATTACAAGTACTACACCTCGGATGTGACCCGGATGTTTCCCGCCAACGGCAGGTTTACCGCCGATCAGAAAGAGCGGTACACCATCTATCTGCGCCTCTACCAGGCGCTGATGACGTCGATCAAACCCGGCCAGGCATCGGCGATACTGCGCGAGACCGTGAAGAAGATGGACGGCATCATGGCGGCGTTCACGTTCGCCAATCCGAAAAACAAAGACGCGGCGCTCCGCTTCGTGGACGGCTATCGCAAGCGGGCGGAGGCGGCCACGCCGGGCCGGGGCCTCGGCCACATGGTGGGGATGGAAGTCCACGACGTCACGGTGCCCTTCGACGAGCTGCGCCCCGGCATGGTGTTCACGATCGAGCCGGCGCTGACGATTCCCGAAGATCGCGTTTACGTGCGCCTCGAGGACGTGATCCTGATCACGGCCACGGGCTACGAGAACCTCTCGGCGTTCGTCCCGGCCGAGGTGGCCGACATCGAGAAGCTGATGGCTGAGACAGGCTTCGCAGAGCGGGAGCGCCCGCGGCCGGAGCGAGGCGCGAAGCCGCCGAGCGACCGCGAGCGGGGGTGGGGCCCCGCGAGCATTGAGAAAAGCCGTACGGCCCCACGCAACCGGTGAAGGGACGCCGGCGGCGGTCCGCTCCCGCAGTCGCGCGCCGGCGCTTCCGGGTGCCGGCGGCCGCGCTGGCCCTCGCCGGCGTCTTCGCCCTCAAGCTCGCGGTTCTCTTCCAGTTCCAGAAATACCCGCTGCTCCAGGCAGACGCGGGACCGGACACCGTCGCCTACTTGCAGCTCGCACGGCAGGCAGTGGACGGCAATCCCGCGCTCGGTCCCGGGTTGTACTTCCTGCCGCCGCTCTACATCTATTTCCTCGCGCTGCTGCTGCGGCTGACCGAGTCGCTGCTCTGGGTGCGGATCGCGCAGGCCGTCCTCGGCACCGTGGCGGTGGCGCTCGTCTTCCGGACGGCGTCTCTGTGGCATGGCCGCCGCGCCGCATGGTTCGCCGGCGCGCTGGCGGCGTTCACAGGCATCTTCTCGTTCTACGAGGTGCTCGTGCTGCAGACGGCGATCGACCCGATCCTGACGGCGCTGGCGCTCTGGCTGTTCGCGGCCGCGCTGCGCCAGGCAGATGCGAGCCACCCGCTGCCGGCAGCGGCGGCGGGGGCCGCATTCGGCCTCTTCGCGCTCAACCATCCACAAGTGCTGATCGCCGTGGCCGGACTGCTGCTGCTGTTGATTGCCGCGCGGCGCTGGCGCACCGCCCTTCTGGCCACCGCTGGCGTCGCGCTGGCGCTCGCGCCGCTCGTCGTGCGCAACTACGCGGTCGCGGTGGATCTCGCGCCGGCGTCGTCGCATGGAGGCCTCGAGTTCTACATCGGCAACAACCCCGAGGCCGACGGCACCCACCGGACCGCTGACGGCATCACCCCCTCCCTGGTCGCCGAGCGCGACGTTGCACGGAAGACCGCGGAGAAGGCGATCGGGCGGGCCCTGGACGATTCCGAGGTATCGGCGCACTTCTACGGTCTCGGATGGAAATGGATTGCCAGCCAGCCGGGCGCCGCCTTGCGGCTCTTCGCCCGGAAGCTCGCGCTCGTGTTCAACGCCGCGCACCCGTCGCTCAACTACAGCTTCGTGTACTACTCGCGCGACGAGCACAATCTCCTGAGATACCTCCCCGTCGGGCCGTGGCTGCTCGTGCCGCTGGGGGTGCTGGGGCTCTGGCTCGGCGCGCCCGCGGAGACGGGGCAGCGGCGCGCCTTCTGGTTGTGGGCGTCGTTCGTGCCGCTCTATGCCGTGTCGGTGGCGGTGTTCTTCGTATCGTCCCGCCACCGGCTCCCCATTCTGGTGCCGTTGTGCGTGACGGCCGGCGCGGTGCTGGACATCCTCGCGCGGCGGCGATCCAGCACCGCCGTGCCCGCCGCTGGCGAGATTCGTGGCCGCACCGCGGTCATTGCCGCGCTGGTGGTCGCCGCGCTCGCGGTGTTCGCCAACTGGCGCACCGGCGTCGAAGAAGGACGGACGGAAGAACGCACGAGGATGGCACTGTGGCTGATCGGCCAGCAGCGGTACGACGAAGCTGAAAGCCGGGTCGCGGATCTCGAGCGCGGTCACTCGCGGCCTGGTCTCCTGCACTTCCGCGTCGGCCGTGCGCTGATGGTCAGAGCGCAGTCGGACAAGGCGATTCGCCACCTGGAGCGCGCGCGGGCGCTCGACCCCGCGCAGCCCGAGCTCGACCTCGCGCTCGGTCAAGCCCTGCTGGCGGGCGGCCGGCCCAAGGAGGCGATTCCACCGCTGCGCCGGGCGTTCGATGGCGGCCTGCAGCGGGACATCACCGGATTCGACCTCGCGCGCGCCCACGCCGCGGCCGGCGATCGCGCCAGCGCGGTCGCGGTGCTGCAACGCGTCCGGCCCGAGCGCGCCGATGACGGCGAGAGCTGGCGCGCGCTCGGCGAGCTCGCGCTGGAGCTGAACGCGCCCCGGCTGGCGGAGGCGTTCCTCCGGCAAGCCATCCGTGCCGATCCGAAGTCGGTCGACGGCTACGAGAAACTCGGCCTCGCGATGGCGATCGGCGGGCGGTTCAACGAAGCGGTCGGCGCGTTCGAACAGGCCGCGCGGCTCAATCCACGCGATGCCAGCGTCCGGCTCAACCTCGCGGTCGCGCTCGCGGAGGTCGGCCGCGTGGCGGAGGCGAGGACCCACGCGGAGGAGTCGCTGCGCCTCGATCCGTCCTACGACAAGGCGCGACAGTTTCTCGCCGCCATCGCCGGCAAGAAGCTGCCCTAGGCCCGGCGTTGCGCTCCGCGCAGCGTGCGCAACCTCTCGACCGGTCTGGCGCACGCACCGGGGAGACGCGAACGCAGGAGATCGAGGTCCGGTCCGCTCAGTTGCCAGAGAAATCCGAGAGTCCACGGGATTGACGCGCCGGCGAGGATCGCCGCGGCAATGATCCCGCTCGACGCGCCGTACTCTTCGAGTCCAACTCGAATCGACAGCGCCGCGGCGCACGTGGCGGCCGCCGTTGCCAGCGCGCCGGCCTGAACCCGGAGATATCGCCGCCATGGCGCCCCGGTCACCCGCAAGGCGAGCTGACCCGTCGCGGCGTACATGAAGAAGATCGCGACGCTGACGCCAGTGGCGATGCCGGCGAGGCCGTAGCGCGATCCGATCAGCGAACCAGCGATCACCAGCGCGGCGTACGCGGCCTGGCGCCACAGCTCGTGGTACACCCAGCCGGCGCTCTGCGCGACGGCGCCGCCGAGGTGATACAGCGCTCGAAAGTACCCAGCCACACACAAGATCTGCAGCGGCGGCACGGCCCCGATCCATTGCGCGCCGTAGAGCGCGGGCACGAGGTGGGGCGCCGCAATGGCCAGCGTGGCGAGCGCAGGCGCCGCGACCATCGCGGTGACTTGCGTCGCCAGCAGGTAGCCCCGCCGCAAACGTTCGGGCTCGCCTTGCACCTGCGCGAACGCCGGGAACAGCACGCTCGACACGACGCTCGCCGCATACGTGTGCGGCACGTTCATCAGCGCGTACGCACGCGTGTACAGACCCAGGCTGGCCGGCCCAAGCCACCGGCCAGCCACGAAATTGTCTCCGTTCAGGGCGACGAAGTTGACGCAGCTGCTGGCCGCGGTTCCGGCGCCGAAACGAAGCAGCTCACCCAGTTCGGGCTGCGCGAGAAGCGCGCGCAGCGGATGCCGGAGGGCGGCAAAGAAAGCGGTCGACGAAAAGGCAGATTGGACGAGGCTGCCCCAGACGAGGCTCCAGACCCCGAAGCCGCTCAGCGCAAGACTGACCGCAACCACACCGAAGCCCAGCACATACGCGGCGACGTCGATGAAGAATTGCCTGCGGAAGTCGAGCGCGCGACGGAGCAGGCCGCGCGCCACGACAGAAGGCCCGCCGAGCGCAAAGGAAACCGCCAACGCCCGCAGAACCGGAGTCATCGCCGGTTCACGGGCAATGACTGCCGCGGTGGGCGCGGCGAGCATCAGCCCTGCCATGACGGTGATTCCCAGGAGCACGGAGAACGTGAATGCCGTCCGGAGGTGCCGTTCCGTGAGCGACGCCCGCTGCACGATTGCGTTCCCGATGCCGAGGTCTCCCAGGGGCTGCACCAGGCCGTGAAATACCAGCGCCAGCGCCATGACTCCGAAATCCACCGGGGCGAGCAGCCGGGCCAGAAGGATGCCGGACGCAAGCTGCAGCACTCCACCGGCGAGGGACGCGGCGAGCCGCCACTGAGCGGCGCGTGCCGACCGATCCGTCAGGCTTCCGGCAGCTGGCGGGACGTTCATGTCGTCCGCTACTCGACGCGGGAGAGCGACTTGTCCACGAGCTTGGCGCAAGACCAGCGCACCTGGCGGACGACGGTCTGCGCGCGGCGGGCGAGGTCGTGGCCCAGAACCGCGCGGAACAGGGAGTACTTCCACGTCGGCCGCGGCGTCTGCAGCTGACCGCCGAGCTCCGCAGCCAGCAGCTCCGCCTCGCGGACGATGTCCGCTCGTTCGGCGTGGAAAGAGGTGAGGCCGCGTTGCAGATAGCTGATGCAGGCGGCGCGGACCCGCGGGCTGTCCTCGAGCGACCGCACGTAGCCGATGTGCAGCCGCATCGAGCGGAACTGCGACTCCATCTTGGCGTGGGAGGCGCCAATGTAACTGAGCCTGTCCATGCCGGACATCCGATAGAGGACCTTCGCCGCCGGCACGAACCGCACGCCATCACTCTGGAGGAGGACCCGGCAGAAATACTCGCCGTCGTCGTCGCCGAGGATTCGCGTGTCCCAGGCGCCGGCCGATTCGGTCAGCTCGCGACTGACCAGCCAGGTCGCCGTCTGGAGATAGATGTTCTGTTCCATCTTGTGCAGCAGCCACTCCAGCGGGGACAAGTCCTGCCAGAGCGCCGTGGGGATGAAGCGGGCGCGGGAACGCCGGTAGATGAAACTTCCCCATGCGCACGACAGCAGCGATCGAGGGCGAGGACGCTCGGCGAACGCCAGCAGCTGACGCTCGATCTTGTCTGGTGAGAGCAGGTCGTCGGCGTCCAGCCATTGGATGAAATCACCCTGGCTGAGCGCAAACGCCTTGTTTCTCGCGGCGGCGGCGCCGAGGTGTTGCTGCGCGACCACTCTCACACCGCTCGCGGCCGCCTGCCGAGCGATCTCCAGCGTGCGATCGGTCGAGCCGTCGTCGATCACGATGATCTCTTTCCGCGGCCAGGTCTGGGCGATCGCCGACGCCAGCGTCTCGGCGATGTATTCCTGCGCGTTGAACGCGGGGATCAGGATGGAAACCAGCGGCAGCATGGCGGGCGCAGATGTCGAGGACTATCGAGGCCGTACCCGCGGCCGGCGGCCCAGCTTCCGCCGCAGAGCGCTCACCAGCTGCCCGCATGCCTTTGCCGACACGTTCATCGACTGGCCTCTTGCCGCGGCAGCGGCGAGCATCGCCCGGCAGGCCGGCGCGTCGCGGAGACGGACCGAGCGGTATAACCAGTAGCCGAGGCGCTCGCCGAACGCCTCATCGAGTTCGGCATCGAGGGCCGCGCGTTCCTCCGCCCCATACCGTCCCTCGACATAGGCAAGAAAGCGCGACCGAAGTTCTTCGAGGGTTGAATACACCCGGCCGGCGTCAGCACCGAGGGGACGACTGCCGTCCTCGAGCCAGAAGCGGGATACATCGGCTGCCGCATCGGGCGAACTGTCCCGCGGCAGGTACCGCGCCTGGTGCGCCTGCCTGATTTTCGACAGGCATTCCGCCTGTTCGTGTTTCTTACGAACCGTGATTGACGCGGCGTGCTGCCGGTAACGGTAAACGATCTCGGGCGGACATGACACCCGGCCGGCGCGGCTGAGCGTGCACCACAGCCCGTAGTCTTCGGCGTAGGGATACCGCGCCGGAAAGAGAGTCGGCATTCCGCGGAACACCCGCGGAAACATGACGTGGGAGCCGGCGCCGACGATGTTGCCGAAGAGCAATTCCCACTCCATGCGCGGTTGCCATCGAGGGGGAGGAGCGATGCTGTAGATCGGTATCTCCTCCCCGCCGAAGGCCTCCACGGCGCCGGTCACCAGCGAGACGGCATCGCCCGATCGGACCGCGTCGAGCTGAATCGCGAAGCGGTCCCGCGGCGAGAGGTCGTCGGCATCGTGGCGCGCGACGAAGTCTCCCCGCGCCTGCATCAGCGCGCGATTCGCGCTCGGGTAGGGGCCGAGGTTCCTTTCGTTGCGCAGCACGCGAATTCTGGAGTCCTGCCGCGCGTATCTCGACAGCGTCCCAGGGGTTTCGTCGGTCGATGCATCGTCGACGATCAGCAGCTCGAAATCGCTCACCGACTGGGCGAGGACGCTCTCAATCGCGTCTTTGAGGAACGGTTCACCGTTCCGGACCGCCATCACCACGCTGAGGTTCACGAGCCGGTCTCAGCGGCCGGCGCCAGCGCTGCCGGCAGCAGGCGGTTCGCGGCAATGAACCGCGCCGCGCGGTCTTCACCGCGAGACTCGGCCCATTGGCACCACATGGAGAACCGCCCACGCCGAATTCCGTGCAGCAGCACGTGCAGGTACCTGACCGGCCCGATCCGCCGCGGGTGCACGCCCGCCAGCACGTAGTGCAGGAGCCGTCCGGAAAACGCCTGGTCCTGAATGAGCTTCAAGAAGTAGCGCTCGTTCAAACGGGCGGCGGCGATGAGATGCGTCACGCGCAACTCGGGAAAGATGCCAAAGCCGGCGCCGAGCGATGCCGCCAGCCAGGACAGGACGTCGTCGCCGCCGGAGAAGAGCTCGTTACCCTTGCGATCGAGCACGCCGTACGTGCCGAGCCGCTCGACGAACTGCCCGTAGCGGCTGGCAAGCGGGCGGCTCACGCACAGGCCGGCGCCCCAGGGTATCGAGGCGTGATCCCGCGGGTTGTTGCTCGAGCGCGCGGCCGGCACGGTTCGAAGCGCCAGCATGTGGAGGAGCGGACGGATCTCTGCCGGCGGCGGGATCTCGAACTCCGGCTCGATCGTCCCCGCGCCGAATACCGGGAGATTCGGATGGCGCGAGTGAAGCGAGCGCGCTGCCGCGAGGAAATCGGGCGCCAGCACGTTGTCGTCGTCGACGAAGATCAGGAGCTCGCCGGTGGTCTCGGCGATTGCGCGCAGCCGGGCAGGCGTCAGACCCAGGCGCTCCTCTCGCGCGTGCCTGGCGCGCGGGTGCCACTCGAGCGGGCAGGTGTCGTCGATCCTTGCGTCGCTGGCATTGTCCACGACCACCAGTTCCCAGTCGTCACGTGGAAGCGTCTGCGCACGAAGCGCCTCGAGCGTGCGGTGCAGGTAGTCCCGCCGGGGATTGTGCGTGCAGACGGCCACTGAAACAGGAAGCATGGATGGGAGCGGCTACATCAGAGCGGATTAACCCTCAATGCGCGGGCCTCGTCAACTGCAGCGGCGCGGCCGCGCTCCGGGGCGAGGCGGTATAATTCGCGTCACTGAAGCTGCACGATGGAGGTGGGTCTTGGTGTGCCGTGGTGCAATCCGGGTACTGCTGCTGTGTTCGTTCGCCTTCCTGCCACTTCCGGTGCACGCCCAGCAAACCGGGGCGATCACGGGAAAAGTCCTCGACACCAGCGGCGCGGTGCTGCCGGGTGTGACCGTCGAAGCCAGCGCCAGCGTGCTTCCAACTCCGCGGTCGACGACGACCGACGGCAGCGGCGCGTTTCGCCTGCCGGCGCTGCCGCCCGGCGACTACACGGTGACGTTCACGCTGGCCGGCATGCAGCCGCTGACGCGCTCGGCGCAGGTGCAGCTCGCGCAGGACACGGCGGTGGACGCGACGCTCGGCGCGGCCGCGGTCACCGAGACGGTGACCGTCACCGCAACCGCGTCGCTCATCGAGCGCGACTCGTCATCGCTCAAGAGCGGCGTATCGAACGAGCAGATCCTGTCGCTGCCAGTGGGGCAGGACTACCGCGATCTGGTGAAGCTCATCCCCGCGGTTCAGTACACCCAGGACACGACCCGCGGGCCGAGCGCCGGCGGGAGCGGCCAGGACAACGTCTATCAGTTCGACGGCGTCAACGTGACGCTGCCGCTTTTCGGCACGCTGTCGGCCGAGCCGGCGTCGCACGACATCGCGCAGGTGACCACCGTGCGCGGCGGGGCGCGCGCGGTCGATTTCGACCGTGCCGGCGGCTTCTCGATCGACTCCGTCAGCAGGTCTGGCACCTCTCGCTTCTCGGGCGAGCTCAGTTATCAGTTTCAGACCTCCGGCATGGCGGCCGAGCTGAACAGCGGCATCCAGTCGCGGTATCAGCTCGATCGCAACTGGTTCACCGGCAACGTCGGCGGCCCCGTCATCCCCGGCAAGCTTCACTTCTATGCGTCGTATTACCGCCCCGAGGTCAACCGCGGCGATCGGCAGAACCTGTACGGCGCGCTGCCAGATTACGAGAGCACCCGTCACGAGGGTTTCGGCAAGCTGACGTTCACGCCCATTCCCGCGCTGCTCGTCAACGTCAGCTACCGCGATTCCAACCGGGTCGAGCGAAGCACGCTGTTCTCCGAGAACGCATCGGCGACGACCGGATCGGGCAGCGAGTCGTGGCAGAAGATTGGCACCGCCGAGGGCTCGTGGATCGTCAACAACCGCAGCCATGCCACCTTCAAGTACACCCACTTCGCCTACGAGACCGAAGGAGTGCCCGACTTCATCGCCGGCGTCACGCCGAACCTCGCCGTCGGCACGCGGCTCGACGTCGCCAATCTCGATCGGGAGGGGCTCCTGACGGTACCGCAACCGGTTGCCGGCCAGACCGCGCACAACGAGTTCATCCAGCCGCTCATCAACCGGTACGGGTTCGTCCGCGACGGCGCCCGGGTGGGCGGCGGCACCGCAGGCTTTGCCTCACAGCTCGATGACAACGATTTCTTCCGCGACGCCGGCCAGGTTGGCTACAACCTGGTGTTCGGCGGTACCGTCACGCACGAGCTGCACGTCGGCTATCAGCAGTACATCGATGCAGAGGATCTGGTCAGGAGCTCGAACGGGTGGGGGCTGATCACGGTGCCGGGTGGGCGCACGAACCTCGGCGGCACGCCGATCTTCTACACCGCGCGCATCCAGCTCCAGTCGGCCGGCCGTTCGGAGCCGATCCACTCGGAGTACCGCTCGCAGAGCCTCGAGGTGAACGACAGCATCCGCTGGAAGAACTGGACGTTCAACGCCGGCCTCCTCGCCAGCCGCGACCGTCTCTACGGCCAGGGCCTGCGGGAGGATCCGTCAACGCTCTCCGGCTTCGTGTCCGCGCCCGGGAACAGGTACAAGATGTACGAGATCCCGTTCAAGAAGATGATCCAGCCGCGCGTCGGCGCGACCTGGGCCTACAACGGCCGCGACACCGTGTTCGCCAGCTACGCGCGCTACAACCCGGCGGCGAGCTCGCTGCCGCGCGCCGCCTCGTGGGACCGGAATCTGATCGGGCAGTTCATCGACGCGCATTTCGACGCCAACGGCGTCCTGTTCGCGTCGGCGCCGGTGAACTCCTCGTCCGGAAAGCTCTTCGTGGACGACCTGACGCCGCGGCAGATCGACGAGTTCGTCGTCGGCGCCGCGCGGCAGCTGAGCCCGTCGTGGACGGCGCGGCTCTACGGCCGCTACCGCGACGGAAAGCACTTCTGGGAAGACACGAACAACAACGCCCGTATCGCCTTCAACCCGCCGGCGGACATTCCGCGCCGGTTGTACATCGAGGATCTCACGCAGAAGCTGGCGCAGATCGGCAGCGGATCCACTTACGTCATCGCCGAGCTCGACGGGGCGTATACGAAGTACTACGAAGCGACGCTGGAGTCCGAGTGGCGCGGCCGGAACGCGTTCGTCCGCGGCTCGTACACCTGGAGCCACTACTACGGCAACTTCGACCAGGACAACTCGACCTCGGTCAACGACGCGAACGTCTTCATCGGTTCGTCGTTCATCGCCGACGGCGCCGGCCGCCAGCTCTGGGACAACCGCGGCGGCGATCTGCGCGGCGACCGCACCCACATGTTCAAGCTGTACGGCTACTACGGGCTGTTCTGGAACGCGACGATCGGGGCTTACGCGATCGCGCAGTCGGGCCACCCGTGGGAGGTGTGGAACTACGAGCTGTACGTGCCGCTCGTCGGCACGAGCACCAGCGACACCAGCCGCTACGCGGAAGCAGCCGGTTCGCGGCGCACGCCGGCACACTGGCAGTTCGACCTGAACTACACCCAGAACATCCGCATCGCGCAGCGCTTGAACCTCCAGCTGGTGCTCGACGTCTTCAACCTGTTCGACAAGCAGACGGGTTACAACTTCCAGCCGTCGGTGCATGCGTCCGACTTCAACCGGCCGCGGCATTTCTTCGATCCGCGCCGGGCGCAGCTAGCCGCTCGGATTAAGTTCTGAACCGGGGCCCGGGATCCGGGACCCGGGATCCGGGACTCGGGACGGATCCCGGATCCCGGATCCCGGATCCCGAAATAGGCGTTCCGCCTCGATCAGTCCCCTCGTCGTCGAGTCGGCGCCCCGGCGCGCCGCCTCGATCCGCGCGGCGCGGTCCGGTTCGTTCAGCAGCACGCTGACCTGCGCGCGCTTGAAGAGCGCCATCGGGTACTCCGGGTGCGACGGGCTGACGCGGTCGAGGGCGCTCCGCGCGTCCGCGAACCGGCGCGCGGCCATGTAGAGCACGCCGAGCTGCAGATCGTGGGTGAATGCCGTCCCCTGCGCCGCGCGGGCGGCCTCGAAGGCGTCGATCGCGATCGCCGTGTTGTGCGAACGCATGGCGAGATCCCCCAGCTTCAGCAACTCCGCGGCGGACGGCGTCCTGAGCGCGTGGAGGCGGTTGCGCAAGCTGATCGCGCTGTCGAGCCGTCCGCGCCGCTCGTCCAGCGCCGCCAGCGCTTCGAGCGCGGGCACGCGGGTCGGGTCCTGCTGGATGATCCACTCCAGCTCGGGGATGGCGCGCGCCCACTCTCGTCCGCGCGCGTAGTGCAACGCGAGGTAGAGCTTCACGTCCAGCGCGCGCGGTGCGAGCAGCGTCGCCCGCCGGAACGCGTCGAGCGCCTCGCGGTCGTTGCCAATCATCGAGTACGACGTGGCGAGGCGGAGCGCCGCGTCCAGGTTGTGCGAATCCGCGGCGAGGATCTCTTTCAGCAGCGGGATCGCCCGCGTGTACTGCTCCTGCACGAACAGGCCTGAGGCTTTTTCGAGCAGGTCGAAGATGTGCACCA
>Ga0075421_100005815_pt1 | contig 14950 bp, 11 predicted proteins | sample SoiMetdeltSBSDD5_FD_75292 | JGI IMG/M metagenome (GOLD analysis project Ga0075421, IMG submission 75292) | Bulk soil microbial communities from a Populus tree surrounding site in Tennessee, USA - Soil MetaG P. deltoides SBSDD5 | ecosystem: Environmental > Terrestrial > Soil > Tree plantation...
GATTTTCTGAAATCGATTACGTTTCACGAGGTCGATGCACAGCCTCCGGCAACCGCAAACGTCCGGCGCGGTGCGGCGGCAGCGGACGAATCGGTCACGGCAGTTCAGGCGAAGCCGAAGTGGGAAGTGCCGCAAGGCTGGAAGGAAGTTCCGCCCACGCAGATGCTCCTCGCAAAGTTTCTTCTCACCGGGCCGGCGGACAGCAAAGCGGAAGTCACCGTGAGCGTGTTCCCCGGCGACGTGGGTGGATTGGTCGCCAATGTAAATCGCTGGCGACGGCAGATTGGCCTGGCGGAAGCCGCCGCAGACGATGTGTCGAAGCTGGTCAGCGCGCTTGACGTCGCGAGAGGCAAAGCCATGTTAGTCGATATGAGCGGTTCGGACGCAAAAAAAGGGCAGAAGACGCGCTTGATTGGCGTCATCGTGCCGCAAGGCGCGCAGACCTGGTTTTACAAGCTCATGGGCGACGAGGCGGTGGCGGAGCGGGAGAAGGCTGCCTTCATCAGGTTCGTCCAGGGCGCGAAACATCCCGATGCGGTCTAACAAAGTCATCAATTTCTTCACTTCGCTGCGGCTCACGGTCACGCTGTTGGCGTTCGGCATCCTCCTCGTGTTCGTTGGCACGGTGGCGCAGGCGGACGAGGGGCTTTACCAGGCGCAGGAGCGCTACTTCAAACACTGGTTCGTCTGGGGCATCAGCTTTTTCGGCCACAAAATCTCCCTCCCATTGCCTGGAGGTTACCTCATCGGCACTCTGTTGCTCATCAACCTCACCGCCGCGCACATCAAGCGGTTCCAGTTGACCTGGAAAAAGCTCGGCATCCACCTCACCCACGCCGGCGTCATCCTGCTCCTGGTCGGCCAGCTTGCGACCGATTTGCTGTCGCGCGAGACCCAACTGCGCTTTGCCGAGGGCGAAACCAAATGCTGGTCCGAGAGCGGGATGGGTTACGAACTCGCGTTTGTCACTGACGTGGACAATGACACCGAGGAAGTCGTTGCGGTTCCGCAGGAACTCCTGGCGCGTGGCGGCGAGATCAAGCACGAGAAACTTCCGTTTACCGTGCAAGTGAAGAGTTACTGGAAAAACTCCGACCCGCAGTTCCGCGCGCCGATGCAGCAAAACGCTCCGGCGCTCACGACCAACGGCGCCGCGGCTCACTTCGATTTCCACGAAATCCCCGTGACGCATGATATGAATTCCAAGAATGTTCCCACCGCGATCGTCGAGCTCGCCGGAGCCGGCCGTTCGTTCGGCGCCTGGGTCGCATCAGGCTGGGCGGGCGACGAAACCATGGTGGAGGCCGTGCGCAGGAGCTACGCACGGCAAATGGGCCGGGCGATGGCGGATACAATCGTCAGCCGGCTCGCCGAACCGCAGTTCGTCGAAGCAGGCGGCAAACGCTACACCTTCGCGCTGCGCCCGGCGCGCGCCTACAAGCCGTATTCGCTGACGCTTTTGAAAGCGACGCATACGACGTATCCCGGCACCGTAACGGCCTCCGACCCGAGGGGCATCCCGAAAGACTTCCGGAGTCGCGTCCGTATCACCAACCCGCAGAAAGGCGAGAACCGCGAAGTGGAGATTTTTATGAACACCCCGTTGCGCTACGGCGGCCTGACTTTCTACCAGTATCAGATGACCGCCGGTGAATTGGCGCAGCAGGCCGGCGAAACGCCGTCGTCCACCCTGCAGGTCGTGCGCAATCCCGGTTGGCTCACGCCTTACGCGGGCTGCGCCATCGTGGCGGCGGGGCTGGTTATCCAGTTCATGATTCATCTCGTCGGATTCGTCTCCCGGAAAAGGACTGCATGAAAACACGGCGTTCCGAAACCAAGTCCTCCACCCCGAAGCCGGGCGGCTGGCGCGCGTGGGTCGCTTGGTTCATCCTGTTGCTCTTCGCGGGCGAGATCACGGCCGCGCTCCTCGTGACCCGAAAGGACAAAACCTTCGCCGTGTCGCAGTTCGCGAAACTGCCGTTGATCTTCAACGGCCGCGTGCAGCCGATGGACTCGCTGGCGCGCAACTCGTTGCTCCAGATTCGTGGTATTACGACGGTGCCGCTCGAGGGCAACGGCGCGGACGGTACGTGGGGCCGCTGGGAGGAACTCCGTGAGAAGGGCGAACTGACCGAACGGCGCTGGTATCAGTTCGGCAAACACCCGAAAAAACTCAAGCCGGCTGACTGGCTCCTCGAAGCATTCTGCAACCCGCGTCAGGCCGACGACCGCTACATCTTTGTCATCAATCATCCCGACCTCCGCAGCCTGCTCAAGCTCGAAGGCGGCGTCGAGAAGAGCGGCCTGCACTTCTATCGCTTCAACGATCTGCGCGACAGACTCGAGGATCTCCGCGCCGAGGTCGTCCGCATCTCGAACATGCCCGAAGGCGCTGAGCGCACTCCCTTCGACCGGGCCGTCATGCAGCTCAACAACGCGTGGACTCTCTTCATGCGGTTGAAGAACACTTTGCAGCCCGAGGACACCACCGACCTGAATACGGAACTCGACGAATACGTCGCCGGCGTCAAGTCGGTAAGGGCGACCCTCCAGGCCCGGCAGGAAAAGGGTGAGCGGCTTGACGAAGAAGCAACGGCCGCCTTGCTCGCCCCGGTGCGCAAATATGCCGACCGCTACAACGCGATGGCTCGTATGGAACCGCCGCTCATTGTCCCGCCGCAGTCCCACGGGGATCACGAGCACAGTTGGCGCCGTACCGGTGAAGTCCTGCTCGATGCACCGCACGAAGACGTGCCTGACACGGTGCGACTGTTTGGCCATCTCGGCCTCGCCTACCGCGCGGGCGACTCGACGAAATTCAACCAAGTCCTCGACGACTACCGCGCGTCGCTCGAAAAGCTCGGCCTCACGAAGGAACTGAAGAAGGGAGCAAGCGAGGCATTCTTTAATCAAATGCTCGCCTTCAAACGAAGCATGTACGTGTATATAATGGCGTTTCTGCTGGTGCTGTTGTACTGGGCGAACCTCAACAACCTCTGGCGCGTGACTGCTGTTCGCCTTCTCCTCCTCGGCTTCGTCGTCCACACGGCGGGATTGATTTTCCGCATGTGGCTCGAAGGACGACCGCCGGTCACGAACCTGTACTCCTCAGCCATCTTCATCGGCTGGGGTGCAGTCGTTCTCGGCCTTGTCCTCGAACGCTTTTACCGAGACGGTATCGGCGCCGTGGTGGCCGCGGCGGTGGGTTTCCTGTCGTTGATTGTTGCCCACAACCTTTCGTTGGACGGCGACACGATGATCATGATGCAGGCGGTGCTCGACACGAACTTCTGGCTCGCGACGCACGTCGTCGTCGTGACGCTCGGCTACGCCAGCACGTTCGTTGCGGGCTTCCTGGCGCTGATCTATATCACGCGCGGCGTGTTTACGAAGACGCTCGATGAGAAGACGGCCAAGGGGCTGGCGCGGATGGTCTATGCCATCGTCTGCTTCGCCACGCTGTTCAGTTTCGTCGGCACGGTGCTGGGCGGCATCTGGGCCGACCAATCGTGGGGCCGGTTCTGGGGCTGGGACCCGAAGGAGAATGGCGCGCTCATCATCGTGCTGTGGAATGCCTTGGTCCTCCACGCGCGTTGGGGCGGAATGGTGAAGGAACGCGGCCTGATGAACATGGCCATCGTCGGCAACATCGTCACGAGTTGGTCGTGGTTCGGCGTCAACATGCTCGGCATCGGGCTGCACTCCTACGGCTTCATGAGCGGAGCATTCAAATGGCTCATGCTGTTTGTTGGCAGCCAGCTTTTGCTCATTGCGTTGGGGCTTTTGCCGCGGCATCTCTGGCTGAGTTTTCGCGACCGTGTCCCCGCGGCGGAGCGCCCGCGTGGTGGAAAGCACAAACCGGCGCCGGCGGCCACCTGAGCTCCCTGCGCGCCTTAAATCCTTTGACGCTATAATGCGCTTCCCGTAGGTTTCCCCGCACTCTTTTAAGGTCAGAATGATCGGTTTCATCATCAAGAAAATCGTCGGGTCGAAGAACGACCGCGAGGTCAAACGCCTGAGGCCGCTCGTTGCCAGAATCAACGAGTTCGAGGCCTCGCTTCAGCCGCTCCCCGAAGACGCTCTGCGTCAGAAAACGGCGGAGTGGAAGGAGCGACTGTCGAAGATCGAGGACAACGTCGAGCTGGCCGCTGCCCTCGGCGAACTCCTCCCGGAGGCCTTCGCCGTCGTCAAAAATGCCTGCCGTCGCCTTTGCGGCCGGGAAATCATCGTGCGCGGTCACCCGTTGAAATGGGAAATGATCCCGTTCGACGTCCAGCTCATCGGCGGTTACGCGCTGCACAGCGGGCGGATTGCCGAAATGGCCACCGGCGAAGGCAAGACACTGGTCGCCACGCTGCCGGTTTATTTGAATGCGCTCACCGGCCGCGGCGTGCATGTGGTCACGGTGAACGATTATCTGGCCGCCCGTGACAGTGAATGGATGGGCGCCGTTTACAAGCTGCTGGGTCTCACCGTTGGCTGTATCCTGCACGACCAACCGCCATCCGTCCGCCGCGAACAATACGGCTGCGACATTACCTATGGCACGAACGCCGAGTTCGGTTTCGATTACCTGCGCGACAACGGCATGGCCACTACCGCCGCCGAGCAGGTCCAGCGCGGACACTATTACGCGATCGTGGACGAAGTGGACTCGATTCTCATCGACGAAGCGCGCACGCCGCTGATCATCAGCGGCCCCGCAGTGATCAGCGTCGATAATCAGTACGATAAGTTCAAGCCCCAGGTCGAATCGATCGTCCACGCCCAACAAAAACTTTGCAACCGGTTCCTCTCCGAAACGGAGGGATTGATCAGGAAGCTGCGTCCGGAGGACGGCTCCAATCCGTCGAACCCCGAAGCGCTGGAATCCGAGATCGGTCTGTTGCTCTACCGGGTCAAGATGGGTCAGCCCAGGTCCGATGGGCTGCTGAAGCTGCTTGAAGACCCGGACAACCTTCGCTTGATGAACAAGGCGGAACTGCAACTGCACGCCGACCAGTCGAAGAAGGAACTGTACGCGCAGAAGGAGGAACTGTTCTTCGCCATGGATGAGAAGAGCCACGACGCCGACCTGACGGAGAAGGGCCGCACGTTTCTCAGCCCGAAGGACCCCGAGGCCTTTGTGCTTCCGGACTTGACGACGATTTTCCACGAGATCGATGCCGGTCCGGAAAGCGACCTGCGAAAACGTCTGGAGATGAAGGCCAAGATCCAGGCCGATTTCGAGGCACGCGCGCAGCAGATTCACTGCATTTCACAATTGCTGAAGGCTTACTGCCTTTATCAGAAGGATGTGCAGTACGTTGTCCAGGAGAACAAGGTCATCATCGTGGACGAGAACACCGGCCGTTTGATGACCGGCCGCCGCTGGAGCGACGGATTGCACCAGGCCGTCGAAGCGAAGGAAGGCGTCGAGATCGAGCGCGAGACCCAGACCCTCGCGACGATCACCATCCAGAACTACTTCCGTCTCTACCACAAACTCGCCGGCATGACCGGCACCGCCGAGACGGAAGCGCAGGAGTTCTTTGACATTTACAAACTCGGTGTGCTGGTGATCCCGACGAACAAACCGGTCCAGCGTCGGGACGCCAACGATTCGGTTTATAAAACCAAACGCGAGAAATACAACGCGGTGCTGAAAGAGATTCAGGACATTCACTCGCAGGGACGCCCGATTCTGGTCGGCACCATTTCCGTCGAGGTCAGTGAACACCTCTCACGCATGTTGAAGCGGGCTGGCATCATCCATTCGGTACTGAACGCCAAGTATCACCAGCAGGAAGCTGAAATCGTAGCCCGCGCCGGCCAGCGCGGGGCGGTCACGATCGCCACGAACATGGCGGGTCGCGGCACCGACATCAAACTGGGATCTGGCATTGCCGAACTGGGGGGTCTGCACGTGCTTGCGACTGAACGCCACGAAGCGCGGCGCATTGACCGCCAGTTGCGCGGCCGTTGCGCCCGCCAGGGCGATCCCGGTTCGTCGCACTTCTTCATTTCACTCGAAGACGATTTGATGCGGCTCTTCGGGTCGGACCGCATCGTGAAGGTAATGGAGCGGGTGGGTCTGGAAGAAGGGCAGGAGCTCGAACACCCATTGTTGAATCGTTCCATTCAGACGGCGCAGAAGCGCGTCGAGCAGCACAATTTCCAGATTCGCAAACGGACGCTCGAATACGACGACGTGATGAACAAGCAGCGCGAAGTCATCTACGGCTTCCGCAACGAGATCATCCACGGCGAAGACGTGCGTGACCGGTTGATGGACATCATGGAGGAAGTGGTTCTCCAGAAAGTCGAGGAATTCACGTCCAAGGACGCCGATGTGAGCGAATGGAACGTGCGCGGACTGGCCGATTGGGTGAACCTGACGTTCCCGCTGGGCATGCCGGAAAGCGAGATTCTTAAAGCGGCGAACAGCGGCAACGAAGAGCCGGTGCCTGGCTCGCTCTATGACGGCTTGAGCGCTCAGCAGTTTGCCGTGTGCCAATTCATCTCAGACAGCGTTCGCAAGGCCTACGAGCTCAAAATCAGTTTTGAAAACCCTGACCAGCTTCGGACCGTCGAGCGTTACACGATCCTCAGCGCGATCGACCGATTGTGGCAGGAACATTTGTACGGGATGGACAGTTTGCGGAACAGCATCGGTCTCCGGGCCTACGGGCAGCGCGATCCGCTCATCGAATACAAGGCCGAAGCGTTCAAGATTTTCGAGGAGTTGATGGTCAACATCAAAACCGAGATTTGCCACAACATCTTCCGAAGCGCGTCGAGCCTGATGGCGTTCGAGCAATTCCTTCGCAACGTGCCGCAGAAGACGCTGCACCAGTCCGCCAGCGCGTTCGGGGGGAGCGCCAGCGGCGCAGAGTCCGCAGCCCCGCCGAAAGGCAGCGACATGGTCACGGAAGCGTCGGCGGCAATGGAGAAGGCGAAACCGGTTCGGACCGGGCCGAAGGTGGGACGGAACGATCCTTGTCCGTGCGGGGCGATTGATCCAAGTACCGGGAAGCGCAAGAAATACAAGCAATGTTGCGGCAAGAACGGCTGACCGCCAACGATATAGGCGGCTTGTTCGACCACGGCGGAGCGGGTTTGTGAACATCTCGTAATCGGATGGTTTGAACGTGACCGCCGTCCGGGTGTCAATGTACCGTCAGCATGTTGGTCAACCAAATCCAAACCGAAAGGTAGAGAGAATGAAAAAATCAGTCCTGTTAGTTGCAGCTATTGCGGCCTTTGTTTTGGCCGCGACAACCACGCGCACGTTCGCTGAGGACAAAGAAATTACGGTCACCGGCGACGGCAAGTGCGCGAAGTGCGCGCTGAAGGAGACGGAAAAGTGCCAGAACGTCATCCAGACGAAGAAGGACGGCAAAGCCGTGACGTATTACTTCGTGCAAAATGACGTGAGCAAGAACTTCCACGAGAACCTCTGCCAGGACAGCAAGAAAGTCACAGCGACCGGCACAGTGAAGGAAGTGAACGGAAAGATGGAATTCACGGCCAAGAAGATCGAGCTGGCGAAAGCGGATACCAAGTAATCAGGCAGCTCAATCGGAATTGCCACCCGCGGCTGAACCCTGGAGGTTCGACCGCGGGTGGTTTGTTTTTGCGCGGACATTTTCCGCCGGGTCTTCGTTTCGCCCCTGAGGTCCAACTGTATCCAAACGGTCTAGGTTTGCCACCGGCAGGCCAGCCACCGGCTCGACAATCCAAGGACGATGCCAAAGACCAGATGCGCCGCGAGCGTTACAGCGACAAAGAGAGAGGAGACGGAGATATTGAAGACGTTGGGGTACGGCGTGAACAACATCCCGAGCTCGAGTCCCAGGGCCATAACGACCGCCCAAAACCAACGCCGGCGCGCGGCATCACCGATTATGGCCAGATACATGACACCGAAGGTCGCGCCATTGCTGAAGTGATAAGCCCAGCCGATCAGATGCGCGGCGGTTGAGTATTCAGTCTGTTCGATCGGTTGACCGAGGATCATGGCTCCGAATCGCGGAAATACCTTGAAAAGATTGAGTGGCGGCACGACGAAAGCAACACCCCACTCCTTCGCGAAGACAAATGGCAGGCGGAAGATGTCGTACGCCACGGCGGAGAGCAAGCCGCCGGTGATGCCGATAACCATGGCGCGCCACAGGCGCCGGTCGCCGCGGATTAGATCGAACAGTGCAAACAGACCCAACACGATCAACGCAGGCAGAAAGATGAACAACGTAAAGAAGCTCATAGGGCAGGCACCGTAGAAATTGGAATCGGCCAGCAGGCAGGCGATGGACGAAGCGGCGAGCGCGAACACGATAGTCCGTCCCCGGCCATCCCAGCGGATTTTGGTCTCGCGCGCGTTCATGATTTGCAGATTTCAGCGAGACAAGGCAGAGTCCGCTTGTTCATGGTGAATCTAAGCCGCACCGTGTGTCGGGCGCAAGCCACGAGAGCCGTTCTTGAAGTTCGTTGCGTGACCGGCGGTGAAAACCGGGAACCTCGAGGCGGGTTCACTGCTCCAACATGAAATCATCCCGCGCCCTGTTCATGCAGTTCAACTCAGGCCAATCGGTTCAGAGCGATCGCCGCGCGGGTGGACGCGCCTGGTGGGCGGCCATCATGGGTCCATTGCTTGTGTTGTTAAACGCCGGTGTCTTTGCCTGGGCAGCGGAGCCGCACATCGACCACGTTGAGTTGCTGGGCACGAATCTGGTCACCATTCATTTCGACACCGACGCGAACCGGACATACGCGTTGCAATATCTCGATCACCTGCCCGCCGGCACCAACGGAGCATCTTCCGGCGCCTGGTCGAACCTGACGGTGATTCCTGCCACGCCTTTCAACAACCACTACGTACTTGTCGATAACCGAACGAACCAACATCGGTTCTATCGGCTGAGCGTGACTCCCTAGTTTGCGTGATGAACCGGCGGCTCTTCTTCGCGGGGCTTTTAACGTTGCTTGCCCTTTCCGGCGTGGCCTGTGACCTGTGCGCGATCTATTCCGCCACTGACGCGCGGGGTGAGTCGAGCGGCGGGTTTCATTTCTCGGTCGCGGAACAATTCATTTCCTTCGGAACGCCCCGGTTCGAAGGGAAAGAAGTTTCTTCCAACGGCGATTTCGTGGACAGCTCGATCACCCACCTGGTGCCGGGCTACAACTTTTCGGAGCGCTTCGGCGTGAGTTTGAACGTGCCCGTGGTTTATCGCTCGTTTCAACGGTCCGACTTTCGTTATTCCCTCACCGGCCCGCCCGTATTCGAAGTCCAGCGGGACACCGAATCCGGCCTGGGCGACGCGGCGTTGATTGGCAGACTCGCCGTGCTCGATCTGCGCGAAATGAAGCGCGGCATCGTCGTCAACCTGCTGGCTGGCGTGAAGTTTCCAACGGGAGACACGGACCGGATCAGAGACGAGGTTGAGCAGACGATCATCTTCGATTCGTTGCTTCCGCCGGGAACGCCGCACGATCCCCTGGGTCATTCCGTGAGCGGCGTGCATCAACACGAACTATCGCCCGGGTCCGGTTCCTGGGACGGCATCTTCGGTGTGACCCTCAACAGCCGGTGGGACCGCTGGTTTTTCAACGCGCAAGTCCAATATTACCTGCGCACCGAGGGCGAGGACTTTGAGTTTGGCGACGAGCTGCTTGTGTCCGGCGGCCCCGGCGTCTATCTGATCACCGACAAGCGATACACGTTGAGCCTTCAGGGGGCAGCGGTTTATGAGACGATGGCACGCGACCGGGTGCTTGGCCGCAAATCAGATCGCACCGGCATGACTGCGTGGTATCTGGGGCCGCAATTGGGCTTCACCTGGGGCGATCGTTTCAGCGCGCAGGCCGGGGCTGATCTGCCACTTGTGATTTCGAACAACGGCTTTCAGAACGTTCCAGACTACCGCGTCCATGGCGGATTCACGTTGCGGTTCTGATTTCAATCGGCCGATCTGCTGATGGGACGCGCCTCGTGACGGCGACGATGCTTCGCTGCATCAAAAGCCTGTATGCGGCCGCGCTTTCGTGCGGCTAGACCTAATCAATTGCACCGCCGTCCATGACTTCACTTCCCGCTTTTGACTGCTGTGCTGGCACGCCCGGGCAGTGGGATACGACGGAATCGGCACTTGTGGCCGTCTCTGAAAAACAACATTGCTGTTGATTTTCTTGCAACCGGACGGAGGATTTCGGTTAGACTCGTGCCGCGGGATGCGAAGAGGACTGTTATTCGTCGTTAGTGTCGTCGCAGCGATCGTGGCGCTCACGATCTACCTGTCCCGCGACCGTGGCGATTCGACACATCCGACACGCCCGGCACAAGCCAAACCCCTTCCGCCGAAGGCCCGTTTACATTTCCGACTGCACGAACGTTTCGAAATACGGTCTGTCGCTGAAGAGCCCCTCATCGAAGCGCCAGTGGCTGCTGCGTGGGATGCGGAGGGTGGGCTCTGGATCGTGGAACAACTGGCGCCGTCAGTTGATGCGGGGTCCGCCTCCTCCGGACGGGTCATTAAGCTGGAGGACGCAGATCGCGACGGAACGCTGGATCGCAGAAAAGTGATCGTTGATCAGCTCGTGAAGCCCACAGGAGTGCTGACTTTGCGTGATGGCGTTCTTGTGCCCGATGCTCCCCATTTATGGTTATGCCGGGACACCGATGGCAATCAAACGATCGATGAGAGGACCGACCTGGCGAACCTTGTTCCAGCCGTCGAACGATCATCGGCCGTCGGTCGCGGCATTCTCTGGGCGCTCGATAACTGGGTTTACACGGCGGGTGGGACGTACCGATTTAGACCCGTCGCCGGGCAATGGATCAGCGAACGAACCTACGCGCGCGGGCAGACCGGGCTGACCCAGGACAATTCCGGTCGCTTCTATTACTGCGTGGATTCCGACCCGTTGCGGGTGGATCTTTTGCCGGCCGGCGTTTTAGAGCGAAACCCCCATCATACGGGAGTTTCCGGCACCAGCATCCCCGTCACACGGACTGCATTCTCGCGACAATTGGATGGCGTAGCCAACGAACCGAAGTCAACGTTGGTTGCCAGTCCGGCGCTCAGCGCGCTGTCCGCGTTGATGTCTCCCTTGTCGGCCCTGGTTTACCGTGGCGGAAGTCTTCCACAGAAGGTGGACGGCGCCGCATTTGTGTGCGACCCAGGATTGAACCTCGTTCGTTGCCTCCGCCTTCACCGTGCGGGATTTGCCCGCGAGACCCGCCAATCGATCCTGGTGGAAATCGCCGACGAAGGCGGCGATTTCCTGACGAGCAACGACCCGGATTTCCGGCCCGTTCATCTGACCTCGGGGCCTGACGGCGCCCTTTACGTCGTGGATTTCGTCAATGAAGGGGAGCTTCCGGACCAATCGGGTGGGGCGGAGAAATTGGCGGCTTCGACGCAGCGGGGTCACATCTATAGAGTGTCGTATGCCGCGTATGCACCGGGATTAGACTATTCCTCGCGGCCGGTCACGGCTGCGGACTGGCTGAAGCTCCTTTCTCATCCTGGCGGATGGTGGCGGGACATGGCTCAGCATAGCCTGGTACAATTTGGGGACTCTTCGCTGGCGCCTCAACTGCGCCACGCTGTCAAAAGCGAGCCAACACCCCTGGGTCGTCTGCACGCTTTGATGACCCTGGAGGGTATGGGCACGCTGGACTGGGATACCTGGGCGATTGCCTTGAGGGATCAAGACCCCGTGGTTTCGGTTGCTGCCGTTCGCTTAAGCGAGCCTTGGTTAAACACACAGAATCGGCAGTACATTTTGAACCAGTTCGCCGGAGTGGCCAAAGCAAAGGAACTTTTCATGGATCTTCAATTGCAGCTTTTGATTGCCCTCGGCGCCTCTCCTCAACCGGATGTCGAGCCTCTCGTCGCCGAATTGATCGCGCGAGGATTCCATGGAGATTTTCATCTTCACGCGGCGCTATCGGCAGTGCCGAACCTCGAACTGGAACTAATGCTGCGGCTTGTCGCCGATCCGCGCTGCGCCGCCTCGGGCAGCCATCTGCAGGTAATCGAAGCATTAGGCGCCGCGATCGGAGTCGAACGCGTGCCGGATCGGATTGCTATGGCGGTTGATGTTGCAGCGAGCCAGACTTCCAGCAGTCCAGGGACGTCCCTGGGCGTCTTGAACGGGCTTTTGCGCGGCTGCGCTGCCAAGTCCCAAGAGCAGCCTGTTCAATCCGGAAAACCCGGTACGGTTGGCGTCAGATCGGAATCCTGGGCGACTTTGGAAAAATGCTCAGATGCGTTGGTCCGACAACGTGCCGTCCAGCTTCGCGAATACCTCACGGGCGGCGGAGGCGACAGGTAGTCCTGCCGTCGCCCAAGGTCAGGCGTTTGAAACGGCGCCGAAATCATCGCCGCGGGCGGATCACGGCGTGGTCGCCCGAATCCGGTAGAACCGCCGAGCACTTGTGACGTTGGTGTCACTCTGCGATTGCAGCAGGTCTGTTCCCGGCAAAGGTGGACCTGCCGATTCCCAGTCGCTTGGCGAGAGCAGGTTGGTCGTGTATTCGAGCGCGAACGTTCGATTCGTGATCGAACCGTAAGAGATCGTCATCACGTCGCCCGTCTTGGCCGTGGAAACGATCGTAATGCCCGCCTGAAAATAGATGGGCAACACGCCCGAGGCAGTATGAATCGGCCCGCCATTCGTGCCGTTCGTGGAAGTGTCAACGAGCCGGAATCCGACCGTGTAGAATCCAGGTTGCGTGGCCGTGAAACGCCGCCCGTGAATGTGGCCATAAGGATCGGTGCCTGGCGACCCGTCGCTCTCCGTCAGACGAAACATATTGGTGCCGCTCTCACCGCTCAGCAGACTATACGTGGGATTCGTGGATCCCGCTTCCCAGAAGCCAAATGAACCACCTGCCGGTCCATCGACCGATACCAACTGCGCCTGGATGAATGAGCCGAGCGCGGGCGCGTTCGGCACCGGGCCGCCGAAAGCCGGGGTTGCCGCCAATGCGGTGAGTGTGATGTTGCCCTCGTAATAGCCGGCGAACCGGCCCCCATTAGTGTAGGTCAGCGTCTTGACGTAGCCGGAATTGGTGATGAAATCGGCGCCATTGTCGAAGTAGAGTTGGTCGTTCTGCTTCACACCGAAGGCGCCGGCCTCCAAGTGGCCATGTTGCGCGCGCGCGGGGCCGGCAACCAGGAGGACGCCGACGATTCCAACCAATTGATTCAGAGTTCGGACTTTCATGCTGAAGAAGAAGGAGGTTTCAGATTGATTCACGGTTTTCCAGCCGGGTTTACAAAGCGTGAGCCGGTCTGGTTCAGTTTCTTTGTGACGATGTTCCAGTTGAGCGGTTCGACGTGCCCGTCCACAGACAGGTAGTTCGCCGTCGTCAGATGTCGTTTCACGGCTACCTGTACGGGGAAGCCGTTGGTTGAGTAATCCCCATCGTCCGGGTCGGCAAAGTGGAAGTGGTCGCTGTTCGCGTAACCATCGGCGCACTCCGCCATCAGGAACGTCTCGGTCGGCGCCGGAACCGTGGCCGTCTTCGAGTAATCCATCTCGCTGGTTCCTGGACTCCGCGGCAAGAGGAAATCGTTAATCGCGTAACTATAGGGCCGCTTGCGGTTGGTGTCCTTCGGACAACGCCAGAGGTTGGTTCCTGCTGTGTAGGGTTGCAACGAGCCGACCCACGACGATCCCTGGTGCGCCGCGCGCGGCAGGGCGTCTTTATGGTCGTCTGCGTACATAACGCTCGCGAGGCCGATCTGCTTGAGATGACTCAGGCATTGCGTGGCGCTGGCCTTCGCCTTTGCGCGCCCAAACGCGGGCAACAACAGGCCCGCGAGAATCGCGATGATCGCGATGACCACCAGCAATTCGATCAGGGTGAATCCCTGATGCCGATGTCTCATTGAAAAGTGAATGTTGAACGCTTGCGCGTTCGGTTAAGAGTAATCGTCCGTCCGGCGCACGGCGGCGGACGGATGGGGAAAAGCCGACTCGCCAGTTTGCGGTCAGCTCCCGGTGGTGGAAGATCAAGCCGCGCGAGGCGGCGGGGAGGGGGGGGTGTCGGATCGGGAGGCAGCGGATTGCACCGAAAGTATTGTCAGCGGAGCGAGTTCGGGTGGACGGAGCCAGACCGGGTTGCGCACCAGAAGCAGATCGAGCTTGGCCAGCAGTTTTGGCATGTCGTGTTGTTGCTCGGCCTTTTTACCCTCCTTCACGATCTTGCAGAGGTTGCATGGGTGTTGGCCGTCGAACGTTTTTGCGAGCGCAACGCGGACCGGACTCTCGGCCGAGAAGTTGACGAACATGCCGACCCACGCGACGGATTGCAGAAACGCCCAGTGCAACCCCAGCGTCAGCGTGAGCATCAGCACCACTACGAGCTTGTTCAGCCGTGCGATCACTGCCCGAATCCTAAGCCTGTCAGCCATCTCGTCAAATGAAACGTTTAGACGTTTGTTGCACGTGCGCCCCGCCGGTGCACAGGTGGCACGCGCTGTTTCTCAGATAAGAGGGAGTCCGCGGCACGAAGGTTCCACGGTATTCGATGGGTCAAAGAATCAAAAGTTGCATCCCGCCGATGTCAGGCGTATTCATATCCTCGTGAATTCGTGGAAGAGAATTGTGGCGGGCGCGCTCCTCGTGCTTTGGGTGCCGCTGACCATGCATTGCCGGCTGGAGTCCCTGCCAGGCATGGAATTTCTTGTCTGCTGTCCCCACGAGGACGCTTCCCCTCATCAGGATTCAGATTGTGATGACGATGTTTGCGCCGTGGTCGAGTCTGCCTCCTATAAGACCGAGAACAACCGGGTTGTGATTCCGACTCCGATGCTCGCACCGGCCCTGTTACTTTCGTCTCTTCTCAGTTTGGAAGTGATTCCCGCGGCGAACCCCGTTGCTTTCGAGGCATCTCCGCCGGAATTGCCAGCCACATGGCAGTTTTTCTTCCGCACGGCCCTGCCGCCTCGCGCGCCTT
>Ga0075421_100005818_pt1 | contig 14948 bp, 11 predicted proteins | sample SoiMetdeltSBSDD5_FD_75292 | JGI IMG/M metagenome (GOLD analysis project Ga0075421, IMG submission 75292) | Bulk soil microbial communities from a Populus tree surrounding site in Tennessee, USA - Soil MetaG P. deltoides SBSDD5 | ecosystem: Environmental > Terrestrial > Soil > Tree plantation...
GTGCGGGCGCGGCTGACGGAGACGAGATAGAAGGAGGGTGCGGCCGATCCGGGGGCGTCGATGGCGAGCGTGACCGTGAGCGCGGCGTCGAGGTAATGGTCGGCGTAGATCTGATTGGTGACGACGACGATCGCCGCCGGAGCCGTGCCCTTGGCGATCACTTGGTGGGAGACGCGAAACACCGGCCGGACGCCGAAATCCTCTTTGCTCCAGTAGAGCACGTCCTCGGCGCCCGCCGGCAGCGGCGGCGTGAACTCGCGCATGAACGCGTACAGGTCCGGCGCGTAGGTCGAGGTGAAGGCGGTTTCCTGGACCAGGCCAGCGAGCTCCGAGGCGACGCTGAGCGGCTCGCGCTTGTTGACGAAGGCCGGAAGCGCCTGCCGTCCGCCGCGGGCGTAGGCCGTGACGCGTGAGATCAACATCTCGCGCCACAACGCGGCCGAGCGGTGCCGCCAGTCGGCGGCGGACCAGTCGACGTCGCGATGGAAGCGCGCAATCTCGTCGGCCGAGAGGCGGACGCGGCAGTCCGATGGCCGACAGTCGCGCAGATCGAGGCTGTAGTCCTCGAGCGGCGCGCGTGCCAGGTCGGAGGGAGATGGCGGCCGAGAGAACTTGCCGACGTCGAGCACGATCGAGCTTCGTTTGAGGCGATCGATATCGCGATAGCGATCCACCAGGCTGGCAATCGGCGCGGCAATTCGAATCGCTCCGGCCACCGCGATCTCGCGGCCGTCGGTGTCGAGCACCTTGGCGACCGCGTCGCCGCGCTCGACGGCCGTCCATTCGGCCTCGGAGATGCTGGCCAGACTTCGCATCAGGCCTCGCGGTGTGCGGTCCGGCGCCTGCTGCCGTTCGGCGCGCGCCATCACCGCCGTCGCCGTGGCGGCGGCGAGCACGACGACGATCGATCGACGCGGCGCGCGCATGGGTGATCGTATCGGGCGACAGGCCCTTGTCGTCTGTCGAAGTATGTCGGCCCTACACTGCCTGCCGCACGGTTCGGAGCTGACTGGCGCGCGCGAGCGCGGCGTCGATACTGGCGCACACGTTCTCGCGCCCGAGGTGATCGACGAAGCCGGCGTTCTGCATCACCGCCCGCGGCTGATCGCGCGCCCCGCACAGAATAACAGCCCGGCCCGAAGCCCGCAGCTGATCGGTGACGTCCTCGAGCGCTCGCAGCCCGGTCGCGTCGATGGCCGTCATGTTGCGCAGCCGAAACACGATGGTCGGCGTCAGCGACGCCAGGCGATCGAGGATGCCGTAGAGCTGATCGGTCGCGCCGAACAGAAACGGCCCGTGGATCCGGAAGATGGTCACGTCCTCAGGAATGTCCTTGTCTTGCAGCGCATGCTCGCGTCCCTGGTCGACGTAGTCCTTGGTCACGCGCGCGACGGTGGTGGTACTGGCGACGCGCCGGATGTAGGTCAACGCCGCGATGATCATCCCAATCTCCACGGCAACCGTCAGGTCGGCGAACACGGTCAGCGCGAAGGTGGCCATCCACACCGCGACATCCCCCTTCGTCTGACGGACGATGACCGGGATCTCATGCCATTCGCCCATGTTGTAGGCCACGACGAAGAGCAGCGCGGCGAGCACGGCCATCGGCACTCGCGCCGCGAGCGGCGCGCCAACGAGCAACACCACCGCCAGCGTCAGGGCGTGAATCATGCCGGCGACCGGCGTGCGCGCGCCGGAACGGACGTTGGTTGCCGTGCGGGCAATGGCGCCCGTCGCCGGCAGCCCGCCGAACATCGGCGAGAGGATGTTGGCGATCCCCTGGCCGACGAGCTCGACGTTCGGGTTGTGGCGATCGCCGGACATCCGGTCCGCGACCACCGCCGACATCAACGACTCGATCGCCCCCAGCATCCCGACCGTCACCGCCGGCGAGAGCAGCGTCAAGAGCAATGAGGGTTCGAAGGCGGGGAGGTGCACCGACGGCAGTCCTGACGGGACGCCGCCGAATCTCGATCCGACGGTTTCCACGGGCAGCCCGGCGAGCGCGGCCGCCGCGGTCCCGGCCACCAGGCCGACGAGCGTCCCGGGTATCACCTTCACGTATTTGTTCACGGCAATCACCGTGAGCAGCGTGAACGCCCCCAGCGCCGTCGCGGCCGGCGTCATGGTCGCGAAGTGGTGGGCGACGACCGAAAGGCGCCGGACGAACTCGCCCGGGTTCTCGGGCAGCTCGAGGCCGAAGAAGTCGCGGATCTGGGTGCTGGCAATCAGGATGGCGATGCCATTGGTAAAGCCGATCACCACCGGACGCGGAATGTAGCGGACGGCGTTGCCGCTGCCGGTGAGCCCGAGGATCACCAGCATCACGCCGGCCATCATCGTGCACATGAAGAGGCCGGACACGCCGTACTTGGCGACGATGCCGGACACCACCACCACGAAGGCGCCGGTGGGGCCGCCGATCTGCACGCGCGAGCCGCCGAGCGCGGAGATGGTGAAGCCGGTGACCACCGCGCAATAGATGCCGGCCTGCGGCGACAGGCCCGAGGCGATCGCGAACGCCATGGCGAGCGGCAGCGCCACCAGGCCGACGGTCACGCCGGCAATCAGGTCGTGGCGAAAGGTCGCGACGGTGTAGCCGCGCAGGGCGAGGACCGACGCGGGCAACCAGGCCGACATCAACCGGTCCTCCGCCGTTCGCGTTTCAGCTCGCGCAGCATCACCTGGTGCTCGGACAGATGCTCGGAGAGGAACTCACGGGCGACGCGCAGGAGATCGCCGATGAGCGGGCTGCGCAGCGAGTAGAACGCCTGGGTCCGCTCGCGGCGCACCGACACGACGTTCTTGGCGCGGAGCGCGGCGAGGTGCTGCGACACGATCGGCTGTTCGAGCTGCAGGACCTCCTGCAGCCGCTGGACCGGCTGTTCGCCGCGCGCCAGGTGCTCGAGGATGCGAATCCGCGTCGGATGGGCGAGGGCGCGGAACAGCTCGCTCTTGACCACCGGCAGCGTCGTAGTAGTCAGCATATATTAATATTACTATATTCTCCTCCGAGCTCCCGAGCTCCCGAGCTCCCGAGCTCCCGAGCTCCCGAGCTCCCGAGCTTCCGAGCTTCCGAGCTTCCGAGCTTCCGAGCCCTCCTATTGCTTTCACATAGGGCTCATGCTAGGGTCTCTATGGTTTTCCCATAGGAGTGCGAGCGGACGATGAGAACGCTGCGAACCTGGTGGCGCCGGCTCGGCGGGCTGTTCCAACCCGCGCGCCGCGAGCGCGAACTCGCCGCCGAGCTCGAGAGTCATTTCCAGCTGCACGTCGACGACAACCTCCGCGCCGGCATGAGCCGCGACGAGGCGCTGCGCGTCGCCCGCCTCAAGTTCGGTCCCGTCGAGACGATCAAAGAACAGTACCGCGAGCGCAGCAGCATTCCCGCCGGCGAAGCGCTCGCCCGCGACCTCCGCGCCGCGGTCCGCCACGCCCGCTGGCGGCCCGGCTTCACCGCCATCGTCGTCGTCACCCTCGCGCTGGGCGTCGGCGCCAACGCCGCGATGTTCGGGCTCGTCGACGATCTGATGCTGCGGCCGCCCGATGGCGTCCGCAGCCCCGAACGGCTCGTGGCGTTACAAGGTGTCAGCAACTACGTCGATTTCCAGGATGCGGCGGCACAGCTCGAGACCCTGGAGCTCGCCGCCTACACGCGCCATTCGCTCAGCTTCGGTCGTGGTGTGGACGCGATCGAGATTCGCGCCGAGTGCGTCACGCCGTCGTTCTTTCCGGTGCTGCGTACGACGCCGATGCTGGGCCGCGCCTTCGAGGCGGACGAGGACGCGCTCGGCAAGCCGCGCACCGCCATCCTGTCGCACGGGTTCTGGCGCCGCCAGTTCGGCGGCGCGCGCGAGGCGATCGGCCGCGACGTCAGCATCGCGGGCCGCCCCCACACGATCGTTGGCGTCGCCGGCCCGGGCTTCAATGGGGTGCAACTGGGCGCGGTCGACGTCTGGATCTTGCTCGCCGCCATGCCGGAAGCCTGCTCCTTCACCGGATCGAACCTGCTGCGCTCGCGAGGCGGCGGGTTGCTGCAGACGATTGGGCGCATCCGAGATGGCGTGACCGCCGCTGCTGCCGCGGCGGATCTCAGCGCCGCTCGCATCGAGCCACCGCCGAACCTGCGGCCCGAGTACCGCGCCCGGGTGCCCAAACCGGCGCTCGCGCCGCTCTCGACGTCGAGGAGCGACCGCGGCACCGGCATCTGGAAACAGGACCGGCTGGCGTGGTGGCTGGCCGGCGGGGCGGCCGTGCTGCTGCTCATCGCCTGCGCCAACGTCGCCGGCATGCTCTCGACCCGTGCGCTCGACCGGCGTGCCGAGATCGCGATCCGTCTCCAGCTCGGCGCGACGCGCCGACGGTTGTTCGCGCAGCTGCTGATGGAGAACCTGGTGCTCGCCACCCTCTGTTGTGGCGTGGCCGTGCTGTTTGCGATGTGGATCGGCCGCGCGCTGCGCGCGTTTCTGCCCATCGGCGGCAACGATATCTTCGACCTGCGATCGGCGGTGGTGCTGATCGGCTTTGCGGCGATCGCCGGCCTGCTCAGCGGGGTCGTGCCCGCGCTCCAGGCATCACGCGCCGATCTGGTCGGGCATTTCCGCAGCGGTCTCGCGGTTCGTCACTCCCGCATCGTCTTTCGCCACGTGATGCTGACCGCGCAGGTCGCGCTCGCCCTGGTGCTGGTCGTGGCCTCCGGCTTGTTCGTGCGGAGCGTGCAGAACTTCCGCGCCGACTTCGCCTACGACCTGGACGACGTCGTGGTCGTGGCGATCGACTTCAAGAAGGCGGGCGTGTACGACAGCGCGACGATCGAGGCCGCGTACGCGCGCATGCTCGAGCGCCTGCGGCAGGTACCCCAAGTGACGCTCGCGGCGGCGCGATCCGGATCGATGGTCGGCGTCGGCGGCCCCTCCATTGTCACCGCCGTGCGCGGGTCGGCGACCGATCGATCGGGGTGCTGTCACACGTCGGTCTCTGTGACGCCGGAGTACTTCGACACCGTCGGCTTGCGCTTCGTCGCAGGACGAACGTTCACGCCCCAGGAAGTCATCAGCGGGAACGCGGTCGTACTCAACGAGGCGCTGGCGCGCCAGTTGTTCACGGACCGAGCGGCTGTGGGACAGTGCGTGATCGTGTTCAACGATCGATGCGTCGCGGTCATCGGCGTGGTCGAGGTCGCACGCAGTGGCCCCTTGCGGCACAGCCAGGCAGACTCCGAGTTCTTCCTGCCGTTCCAGGAGCGTGGCGAAGCCGTGCCCCAGTTGCTCGTGATCCGGCCGTCGACTTCTCCCGACGACGCCATGACGCCGATCGCTGCCGCGATCCGCAGCGTCTCGACCGAGCTGCCGTACATCACGATTGCGACGCTCGCCGACCTCGTCGACGTACGGGCGCGCTCGTGGCGGATGGGCGCGACCATCTTCGGGCTGTTCGGCACGCTGGCGGTCGTGCTGGCCGGCATCGGCATCTATGCGACTGCGGCGTTCTCGGTCCGCGAACGGACCGGCGAGTTCGGCGTCCGCATCGCGCTCGGCGCGCGGCGCCGCGACATCCTGGCGCTCGTCGGCCGGTATGGCGCGCGAGTGCTGGCGGCGGGTACCGGGCTGGGCGCGTGTGCCGCGTGGTGGGTCGGTGGCGCGCTCCAGAGCATGCTGGTCAGCGTCTCGCGAACCGACATTCGCGCGTTCGCCGCGGCGGCCGCGATTCTCGCAGCTGCCTGCCTCGCCGGCTGCCTAATACCCGCCTGGCGCGCGGCGCGAGTCGACCCCGCGGTCGCGCTCAGACACGAATAGAAGGCTCAAGACTCAAGGCACATGAACCGGGACTGGATCTTTCGCTGCCTGTTTGCCGATCACGTCCTCAAGGACAATGGCGCCTTCAAGGACGTCCGAATCCTGCGCCGCTAGAAATCAAACTGATCGATGTTCGCGCGGGTGAACTTCAGCGGTTCGCCGAGGATGATCTCGCTGCCGCGGATCTGCAACGTGCCAAGACGGCCGACTTGGACCGATGTGGCGCCGCCGCGAAGCGTGCCGCGCAGCAGCTGCAGCGCCGACTGCACCGTCGCGTAGCCGAGATCCCTGGTGTTCCAAAGGACCACCGTCTGAACGCTCCCGCCGTGCACGTAGGGTTTGTTGATGTTGGGGAGCGACAAGCCGATGACGTTGATGTCCTTGCGCCCCGCCTGCCGCACCGCCTCGCCCGCACCCGGCACCGCCGGCGCGGAGATCGCCATCACCAGCTTCACGTCCGGATGCACCCGCATGATCGTCTGCGTTTCGGCGAACGCCTTGTCGCGGTCGTCATCGCTGGGACGGATCGTTGCCAGCGTCAGTCCGGGATGGCTGGCCATCCGTTTCTTGATGTAGGCGATCCATTCGTTCTGATTCGCGGCGCTGAGCGCGCCGGTGATGATCGCGAACTGTCCCTTGCCGTTGAGGAGCCGCGCGGCTTCGTCGGTCAGCGTGTTGGCGATGCCTTCCGATGTCGCCTGGTTGACGAAGAAATCACGCGCATCGGGCTCGGCGTCGGCGTCCCAGGTGAGGACCTTGATGCCGCGCTCGCGGGCCTTGCGCAGCACCGTCGAGATGCCGGCGCGGTTCTCGACCGCGACCGCGATCGCGTCGACCTTGCGCGTGATCCAGTTGTCGATCACTTCGTTCTGGCGTGCCGCGTCCAACCCGGTCGGTCCGTCCCAGATCAGGTCGACGCCAAGCTCCTTGGCCGCTTCCTCGGCGCCCACTCGGCAGCTCACGAAGTACGGATCGCCCTTCGCCTTGGGCATCATTGCAATCACTGGTCGCGTGCCGCCGGACCCGGCACCGCCGGCCGGACCACTCGCTGGCGCCAGGGTCCCGCCCGAAGCCGCAGGTCCGCTGCCCGCGGCCGGCACGAGCGATCGCACCAGCCATGCATTGGTGCCCGCGATGATCACCGCGCCGGCGATGACGGCGGCGCACAGGACGGCAACCTGGCTGTTTTTCACTTCGAAATCCTCGCTGGAATATACGTCAGGTGAAGGGAGTGTCGGTGCCGCGTGAGCAAGACGCCGGTGGGTCTGCCAGCGATCGATCGCGATCGTCGACAAGAGCAGAATGCCGGTGAGTACGCCCGCTAGTTCCGAGGGCAGCGCCGCGAGCCGCAGGCCGTCGCGCAGCACCGAGATCGCGAACAATCCCAGCACGGTGCCGAGGATGGTTCCGCGGCCGCCGAACACCGACGTGCCGCCGAGGACCACCGCGGTAATCGCGTCGAGTTCGTAACCATTGCCGGCGTCGGACCGCGCCTGGCCGAGGTGCGCGACATAGACGATCGCCGCGAGGCTCGAGACGACGCCCGAGAGGACGTAGACCAGGCCAAGCCGTCGCGCGACGGGGATCCCGGCGTAGCGTGCGCCGGCCGCCGTGAAGCCGATCGCATAGAGGCCGCGCCCGACGGCCGATCGATGGAGCAGCACCGCGTAGACCGCAATCGCCGCGATCAGGACGGGAAGCTGTGCCGGAATGACACCCCAGAGATAGCCCTGGCCCAGCGTGAGAAAGGCGGAGGGGAATCCGGTGTAGTTCACCGCCGCGTGGGTGATGCCTTCGGCGATGCCGCGGAAGAGCGACAACGTGCCGAGCGTCACGATCAGCGGCGGAATGCCGAGGCGCGCGACCAGTACCGCGTTGAGCGCGCCGCCGGCCGCGCCGGTGAGCAGGCTCACGATCACCGCCATCGGCACCGGCAGCCCCCAGTCGCGGTTGGCCACGCCGAACATCACCGCCGCCAGCCCCATCATCGATCCCACCGACAGATCGATGCCGCCGGTGATGAGGATCGGCGTCAACGCGATCGCGAGCAGTCCGAGTTCCACGCTCAGGCGCGTGATCTCGAAGAAGTTGCCGAGCGTCGCAAACTGCGGCGCGATGATGGAGAAGAGTCCGATCTCGCCGGCGAGCGCCGCGACCAGCGCCCACTCGCCGTTCGTGAGGCGCTTCATCGCGGACCTGACGTGCGCACCTGACGTGTGCACTCCCCGAGAGCACCCCTCGTGCCCACCCTCATGTCCTGGCGGCCGCCATCGCCGCCGCATGGCTCTGCGGGCGCACGCGGAACGCATCGATCGCCACCGCGGCCAGGATAATCGCGCCTTGAATCGCCCGCTCCCAGTACGGACTCACCCCGAGGAACGTCAACGCCGGTCCAATCATCCCGAGGAGCGCGACGCCCAGCAGCGTACCGGCGATGGTGCCGCGGCCGCCGGTGATCGACGTGCCGCCGACCACCACCGCCGCGATCACTTTCAATTCCAGGCCCAGTCCGGCGTTGCTCGGAATCTGATTGAAGCGGACGGCGTTGAGCAGGGCGGCGAGGCCGGTCAAGGCGCCGAGCAGCACGAATCCCGATGCCATGATGAGCGAGACGCGCAGTCCCGCCAGTCGCGCCGCATCGCGATTCGATCCGATCGCGTACACCGCGCGTGCACCAGGCAGGTTGCCGAGACCCCAGGCGAAGGCGGCGGCGATGAGGAAGGCGACGCCGGCGGCGGCGAACGGATACACCGCTTGCGTGAGCCCCAGCCATTGAAAGCCGTCCGGCAGATCCTGAATCCACGCCCCCTGCGTGATCCACCGCAACCCCTCTCGCAGCACCACCATCGTCGCCAACGTCGCCACGATCGACGGGATACGCGCCGGCGCGACGAGCGCGCCGTTCACCGCGCCAAGCCCGGCGCCGGCGGCGCAAACGCCGGCCGCGACCACCGGCAGCGGCAGACCGGCCTTGGCCAGCACACCCGCGGTGACGCCGCAGATCGCGAAGATCGAGCCGACCGAAATGTCGATTTCTCCGGTGACGATGACGATCGTCATGCCGAGCGCGATGATGAGCACCGGCAGGTTGGCGAGAAAGAGGTCGAGCAGATTCTCGGGATCGAAGAATCCCGGCGCCGCCATCGCGAGCACCGCCGACAACGCCGCGATCGCGAGCGCGACCGAGGCTTCGCGTCGATGCCGCTGAACGAGCGTCGCCTTCATGAAGCGGTCGGTCCTCCGCCGTCTTCCGCGAGCGCCAGCGCCATGACCCGCGCCGGGGTTGCGTGCTCGCGGTCGAGGATCCCGCGGATCGTGCCGGCGTGCATCACCGCAACCCGATCGCTCATACCCAGGATCTCCGGCAGCTCGGACGAAATCATCACGATTGCCAGACCGCGCTCGGCCAGTCCCTGCATGAGATCGTGAATCTCCGCCTTCGACCCGACATCCACGCCTTGGGTGGGTTCATCGAGGATCAGCACCGACGGCGACGCCGACAGCCAGCGCGCCAACGCCACCTTCTGCTGATTGCCTCCCGACAAGGTCCCGACGTCGCTGTCGATCGACGGCGCCTTGATGCGCAGCCGCTTGAGATGGTCACCGGCGGCGGCGCGTTCGGCGCCTCGATCGATCAGGCCGTACGGCGACACCCGCGGCAGGTTTGCCAGGCTGGCGTTGGCGACGATCGACATGTCGAGGATCACCCCGTGCTGGCGCCGATCTTCCGGCACGTAGGCAATGCCGGCGGCGATGGCTGTGCGCGGCGAATCGATCGTGACCGTACGTCCATCGCGCAAGACCTCGCCGCCGTCCAGCGGGGTGAGTCCGAACACGGTCTCGGCGAGCTGGGTGCGCCCCGAGCCGACCAGTCCGGCGATGCCGAGGATCTCGCCGCGCCGCACCGCGAACGAAATGTCGCGAAGCCCGGCGGCGGCGTTCCGGAGATGACGAACCTCCAGCGCCACGTCGCCGAGCGCCACCGGCCGCTTCGGAAACACCGTCGACAGCTCGCGTCCGATCATCATCGCGATCAGCCCGGCCCGGGACAGCGTCGCGGTCGGCTGGGTGGCAATGGTCTCGCCGTCGCGCAGAACCGTGATGCGGTCGGCGAGCGCGAACACTTCGTCCAGGCGGTGCGAGATGTAGATCACGCCGGCCCCATGGCTGCGCAGCCGCGCCACCACGGCAAACAGACTCTCGACTTCGCGATCGGTGAGCGCCGCGGTCGGTTCGTCCATGATCACCACCTTGGCGTCGGCGCCGATCGCCTTGGCGATCTCCACGATTTGCTGCTCGGGCATGCTCAGCGACTCGCATGGCCGATCGGGATCGATCGCCGCGCCCACGCGCCCAAGGAGATCCGCCGCCACCTGCCGCCGGCGCCGCCAGTCGATGCGGGTCCATCGTCCGGCCTGTTCGAGTGTCAGCGCGATGTTCTCGGCGACGGTGAGGTCGGGAAAAAGCGCCGGCTGCTGATAGATCGCGGCAATTCCCAGCGCGCGAGAGAGCGCGGGCGTCATCTGGGCGACGCGTTGGCCCGCCACCGACAGCGTGCCCGAGTCGGGCTGCACCGCGCCGGTCATGATCTTGATCAGCGTCGATTTGCCGGCGCCGTTCTCGCCGACGAGCGCGTGAACTTCGCCGGGCTGGAGACCGAACGACACCTGTCGCAACGCCTGCACGCCGGCGTATGCTTTCGTGACACCTTGCGCCTCGAGCAGCATCCAGGGGGATTATAGGTAATGCTGATTCCGATTCGCCTCGCGTCGCTGGCTGTGGTCGCGATCCTCGCGCTGCAGGCCGGTCCGGCCCCACGCCGCCCGAAGATTCTCGGCGTCGCCCACATCGCCCTGTTCGTCAGCGACCTGGAAAAGGCCCGCTCGTTCTATCGCGGTCTCCTCGGATTCGACGAGCCGTTCACGCTCCCGGCCCCGAACGGTGGCGTCGACATCGCGTTCGTGAAGATCAACGACCGGCAATGGATCGAGTTGTTCAATCGTCCGACGACCGGAGAAGGGCAGTTGAACCACATCGCGCTCTACACCGAGTCGGCGGAGGGGATGCGCGACTACCTGGCGTCGCGCGGCGTGGCCGTGCCCGAACGTGTCCCGAAGGGCCGCACCGGCAACAAGAACTTCACCGTGAAGGATCCCGACGGGCACACCGTCGAAATCGTGGAATACCAGTCCGACAGTTGGACGGGAACCGACGCGGGAAAGCACGTGCCCGATACCCGGCTGTCCTCGCGGGCGCTGCACGTCGGCGTGCTGTCCGGCAGTCTCGACCGCTCGATGGCGTTCTATGGCGACATCCTGGGGTTTCGCGAGTTCTGGCGGGGGAACGCAGCGACCTCGAAAACGCTGAGCTGGGTAAATATGCGCGTGCCCGAAGGAGACGACTACATCGAGCTCATGCTGTACGAGCAGTTGCCGGAGCCGTCGAATCGCGGCTCCGCCCATCACCTGTGTCTCGAGGTGCCCGACGTCGAGAAGGCGGTCGCATCGTTCAACGCGCGCCCATCGCGGTCGAGCTACGCGCGCGATGTGGCAATTCGCACCGGTGTGAACCGAAAGCGCCAGGTCAACTTGTTCGATCCGGACGGCACGCGAGTGGAGCTGATGGAGCCCGTCACGATTGACGGCAAGCCCGCGCCATCATCCGTGCTGCCGCCCCCGCGCTGACATCGGCGGAGCCGCGTAGCGGTTTCGTACACACCTGATCTCCTCCAGGCCTTAAGGCCGGGCTCGGGCAACGACGGCGCGAGCCCGTGGATGCGATGTGCTGGTGAAGGCGCTACGCGCGGATGAAGCCTGTTGGCGTGCGCCGCAGGAATCCGGTGTCGACGAGCGCTTCGAGGAGCGGCTGGGTCTTGTCGGCATCGAGGGCCAGCAGGCGCGATGCCTGGGGAACAGTCAAGCGGAGCCCCGGCATTTCCAGGTATTCAGATTTCAGGAGCTGAAGAGCTCGGATTGCAGGTTGCGGTTCGGTTGCGTGAACGGTGGCGGACATACAAAATCTCCTGACCCGGTCGAGGCGAGAAGGCGTCGGATGGTTGTAGCTGCTGCATAAGTCGCGCCCGCTCGGCTTCGATCGCTCGACAAGAACCGATGGACTCAGGACTCGCGCGCATCACCCTCACCAGGCGCCATCCGGACGATGTGCGGCAGCGACAGATCGTGGCAACGATCGATAATGCCCCGCTCGGAACGCTGATGTACGGCGAGAGCGTGACGCGCGAAGTCGCGCCCGGCGTCCATCGTCTGCGAGTCCACAACACGCTGTTCTGGAAGACGCGCGAGCTCAATCTGGAAGCAGGCGAGCACGTCCGCTTTGCGGTCGTCAATCGCGCCGGGCCCGGGACGTTCTCGCTGCTGGGTCTGTTCGGCGTCGGCCCGCTCTACATTTCGCTGTTCGACGATCCGGCGGAAGAGCCTTCCGGCTAGAGCCGGACGCTACAAGTCGATCACGCATACAGGCAATCAGCCTGCTAATGGCGCAATCAGTAGTGTTTAGGGGGCGGGGGCCGCGCGCCGAGCTGCGGTACACTCCGTCACCGTATGCGACTGCTCCGATCGATTTCGCTGATATCCGCGCTCTGGCTGCTGACCGGATCCGCGGCGCGCGCGCAACAGATCACCAGCGCGGGACAGCCGGCGCAGCTGGAGATACGCGCCGCCGGCGATCGCAGCCTCCGGGTCACGCTCAAGCCGGTCACGTTCAAGCCGGCGTTTCCCGAGCACCCCGCGATCGTCGAGCGCGAGTATCCGGCGCCCGCGGTGAGCATTCGCACGCTCGCCGCGCCGCTCCGCCGCGCCGTTGGAACGCTGCGCATCGAGCTGCGGCCCGATCCCCTGACGCTGCTCGTCACGACTGCCGCCGGGCGGACCATTCAACGGATTACGTTCGACGCCGATGGCACGATGTCGTTCGCCCTCGACGACCAGCCGGTCCTCGGGCTGGGCGAGGGCGGACCGCGACCGGAGAAGGGGACGCCGTGGCGGGAGCAGCCGGTGCAGTTCGATCGCCGCGGCGCGCTCGACACCATGGAGCCACGGTGGCAGAGCGACATGTATGGATCGCGCAACCCGGTCGCGATGCTGTTCGGCACGTCCGGATGGGGGCTGTTCGTCGCGACGCCGTGGGTGCACGTCGATCTCCGCGACCCGGCACGCGGCATCATGCGGCCGTACCAGCCCACCGGGAAAGAAGCCGCGCCGCAGACCGAGCGCAATCAGCAACAGGCGCTCGGCAAAGGCATTCCGCCGATCGATCGCATGGTTCCCGGGCTGTTCGACGTGTTCGTGTTCGATGCCGCCGACCCGGTGGCGGCGCTGACGGACTTCTCGCGCATCACCGGTCCCGCCGCCATGCCGCCGAAGTGGGCGCTCGGGTACATGCAGTCGCACCGCACGCTCGAGGACGAGAAGCAGATGCTCGGCATCATCGACACGTTCCGCAGCAAGCGGATCCCGGTGGATGCGGTCATCTATCTCGGCACCGGGTTTTCGCCGCGCGGGTGGAACACGCGCCAGCCCTCGTTCGATTTCAACCCCGACGTCTTCAAGCGCTCGCCGGAGACCGTGCTCGCCGACATGCACGCCCGGAACGTCAAGGTCGTCGTCCACATGGTGCCGTGGGATCGCGACAAGCTGCCGACGCTGCACGGCTCGATTCCACCAGCCAAGGGCGAGACCGTCGACGCGTCTCATCTGTCGAGCTATTGGAGCCAGCACGTGCCGCTCGTCAAGGCCGGCATCGATGCGTTCTGGCCGGACGAAGGCGACTGGTTCAACCTGTTCGAGCGCATCAAGCGGCATCAGTTCTATTACCAGGGACATCTCTCGACCGCCCCCAACGTGCGTCCATGGAGCCTGCAGCGTAACGGCTATCCCGGGATTGCGCAGTGGGGCGGGTGGGTGTGGTCGGGTGATACGGAGTCGTCGTGGAAGACGCTCGAGGCGCAGATTGCGGTCGGTCTCAATTACGGTCTCAGCATCGCGCCGTACTGGGGCTCGGACATCGGCGGGTTCTATCCAAACAACGAGCTGACCGGCGAGCTCTACGTGCGCTGGCACCAGTTCGCGGCGTTCTGCGGGTCGTTCCGCTCGCACGGGCGCACGTGGTTCACCCGGTTGCCATGGGGCTGGGGACTGAGCGACATGGGGCCGCGCGAGTACAGCAACACCAACGCGCCGATTCCTCCCGACGATCGCCGCAACATCCTCCAGTCCGAAATGAGCAACCCGGCGATCGAGCCGATCGCGAAGAAGTACTCGGAGCTGCGCTATCAGCTGATGCCCTACACCTACGCGCTGGCATGGGACGCGCGCGAACGCGGCCTGCCGTTGATGCGGGCGATGTGGCTGCATTACCCGGACGATCCGCAGGCGCGCGGCCTGGCGACGCAATTCTTGTGGGGCCGTGACCTTCTGATTGCCCCCGTGTTCGCCAAAGGGGCGACCACGCGCGAGGTGTACCTGCCGAAGGGCGATTGGTACGACTGGTGGAGCAACGAGAAGTCCACCGGCGGCCGGACGGTGACGCGATCGATCGATCTGGCGACGATGCCGATCTACGTGCGGGCCGGCGCGATCATTCCGGTCGACCCGGTTCGTCAGTACACCGCCGAGCGCGTCGACGAGCCCACGACCCTGAAGGTGTATCGCGGCGCCGACGGCGACTACACACTGTACGAGGACGACGGCATCAGTCAGGAGTACGTGCAGCGCCGCGGCAGTTGGACGCGGATGATCTGGAACGATCGCACGCGTCAACTCACGCTCGAGCCCGGCGCTCCCCGGGGCGCGACCAACGTCGCGACCAAGCGTACGTTCAAAGTCCAGTTGATGCCGGAGGGCGCGATTAAAGAGGTCGTCTATGCGGGGACACGGACAACTGTCCCGTTTTGAGAGGTTTATCAAGGGTCAGATCTTGCATTTCAACAGGTCGAAAATGTTGAAATACAAGATCTGACCCTTTACACTGGGCGGCAGCGCGCGCTGGGGCGCCTCCTGTCCGCGGCAAGGGAGTCAGCTCCCACCCACTTCGGTTCGAACGCATCCGAACCTTCTTCCGGCCTGTGATAAGCGGACGCCAGGCATCAACGGAAGGAAGGTTGCCTGTGAGTACCCTCGACAATTTTCGCAAGGA
>Ga0075421_100005825_pt1 | contig 14939 bp, 12 predicted proteins | sample SoiMetdeltSBSDD5_FD_75292 | JGI IMG/M metagenome (GOLD analysis project Ga0075421, IMG submission 75292) | Bulk soil microbial communities from a Populus tree surrounding site in Tennessee, USA - Soil MetaG P. deltoides SBSDD5 | ecosystem: Environmental > Terrestrial > Soil > Tree plantation...
GACACGGGTTTCCCCGCTGCGGTGCGGCCCGCTTTTGACCAGCTCACATCCCAGGCAACCGTTGTCCTGCCTTCCGGAGAATGGACGCCAGCGCCTTCAGTCACCGGATTGGACTGCGACGTTTCGGATTCACGGAACTGGGGGGATCCTGCCGGCCCGGGGGCGCCCTGTGGCGATTATTGGCCCATTGTCCACGTTCCCGGAGATTTGCGGCTCCGAAGCGGTATCGGACACGGTATCTTATTGGTAGACGGTAACTTGCAGATCGACGGGCCGTTTCGGTTCGACGGATTCGTCATAACCCTGGGAAAACTGGAAGCAGACGCGAGCGGCGGATCGATAGACGTAAACGGAATGATCGCGAGCGCCGCATCAGGTATGGCGGGGCATGGCTTGTCTGGAATCCGCATCACATACTCTAAGTGTATGTTGTTTAATTCATTACAAACATCTGGGACGCTGATTCCGCTCCGGTCCCGGGCCTGGAAACAGCTCTTCTGAGCGTCGTAACTCCATCTCCTAAAAACAGTTGGTGGATTGGCCTCAAGTAGGTTCGAGGCTTGACAGGATAAGGGGTCGGTCTTACTGTAGCTTGCCCCGTTCCCGTCGTGTCTTTAACAACCTGGGGAGTCATGGCCCTGTTTGGGATAGGTGCCAAAAAAACCTCCGTCGGCCTCGATATCGGCTCCGGTATCGTGAAACTGGTGGTGGTCGACCACCGCGGCAGCGAACCCGAGCTGGTCCGGGTCGCCACGACCGAGGTGGCTGCGGACGCGATCGTCGAGGGGGAAATCATGGACCCCGGCATCGTGGCCGAGGCGATTCGGGGCCTGTTTTCGACCGCCGGCGTGAAGCCCCGCGGGGTGGTCACCGCCGTGGGCGGCCGCGACGTCATCGTCAAGAAGATCCAGATGGACCGGATGCGGGAGGTCGAGGCCCGCGACGTCATCCGCTGGGAAGCCGAGCAGCACGTGCCATTCGACATGGCCAACGTGGAGCTCGATTTCCAGATCCTCGACCCGGACGCCGAAGGGCTCCAGATGAACGTGCTGCTGGTGGCCGCCAAGCGCGAGCTCGTCGAAGGTCGGGTCGGGCTGCTGCGGGAGGCTGGCCTCGAGCCGGCGATCATCGACGTGGATGCGTTCGCGATCCATAACGCGTTCGAGCTGAACTATCCCGAGGCCATGCGGGGCGTGGTCGGGCTGGTCAACATCGGACACGAAGTGACCAACGTGAACATCCTGGACGACGGCGTCCCGGTGCTGACCCGGGACCTCTCGGTCGGCACGCGCCGCTTCCGTGAAGACCTGCAGCGCGAGAAGGGGCTGTCGGCCGAAGACTCCGAGCGGGTGGTCACCGGATCGGCCCAGAGCGGCGATCTCTCGGGATATGTGGACGCCCGTGGCGAGGAAATCGCCGTCGGGGTGGAACGCGCCGCCGCCTTCCTGGCGACGGCCTCCCGGTCGGCGGGCGGCCTGTCGCGCGTATTCACGAGTGGCGGGGGTGCTCGCATCCCCGGGCTCAACGATGCCCTGGCCCAGCGACTCAAGGTGCCGGTGGAGCTCGCCAATCCGGTGCAACGCCTCAAGGTGCGCGACACCGTTTACGAAGCCGTGTCGCTCGACGAGGTGGCCCCGCTCCTGATGCTGTCGGTCGGGTTGGCGCTGAGGCGCGCCGCATGATTGAAATCAATCTTCTCCCCGGACAAAAGCGGAAAACGGCCGGTGGCGCCGGGTTCCGGATGCCGGAGTTCAGTACTGTCCTCGCCAACGTCAAGGACAAGTGGCTGCTCGGGGCCATCGCGGCCGCCGTGGTGGCGCTCGGAGGCAACGGCGCGTTGTACCTGGTGACGACCGCCCGGTTGGGCCGGCTCGAGACGACGTTGCGCGGCGTGCAGTCGGAAAAACGCCGCTACGACGCGGTGGTGGCCCAGAAGAAGCAGGCCGAGCGCGCGCGCGATTCGCTCGCGGCGGAGATGGCGATCATCCGCAGCATCGATGCGGATCGCTACATCTGGCCCCACATCATGGATGAAATCACCAAGGCGCTTCCGGCCTATACGTGGATCACCAGCATCTCCACGAGCGCCGCGGCGGTGCCCACGACGACGACGGCCACGGGCACCGCGCCCGTGGATACCTCGGCCTCGATCGACGTGCACGTGTCGATCGACGGGCGCACGGTCGATATCCAGGCCTACACCACGTTCATGCGTCAGCTGGCCGCTTCGCCGTGGCTGCTCGACGTGATGCCGACGCGAGCGACTACCGTCATCGAGCAGGACCGGCCCGTGACCCAATTCAACATTGCCCTGCGGTATCGCCAGGCGGATTCGCTCTACATCCGCACCGTGCCGCTGGTCGAGTCGGTGAGGTAGCCCATGGCCCTGCTCCCTCAGGACCAACGCAGCCAGGTGATGTTGTTGATCATCGTGGCGTCTATCGCCGGCGCCTACTTCGGGTGGACCAAGGTCAATTCGCCGCGACTCACCCAGGCGACGTCGACCCAGACGGAGATCGACAGCCTGAGCAACATCGTTCGCAAAGCCAAGGCCGATCTGGCGAGCGGCAGCGTGGAAAGCATGCGCCGCGCGCTGGAGAATTATCGGGCCGCGCTCGGCTTGATGCGCCGTCTCGTGCCCGAGCAAAACGAGGTGCCGAGCCTGCTGGAAGACATCTCCAACCGGGCCAAGGTGCGCGGCGTCCAGCTGGGCAGCTTCCAGCCGATGCCACCGGAGCCGGGGCCCGCGCTGGTGTTGAACTACCACGACCCCGCCGATACCGCGAAGACCAAGAGTCCGCCCAAGCCGGCGTTCGACATCTATCGCTACCGGCTGCAGGTCTATGGTCACTACGACCAGGTGGGAGAGTTCCTGGCCGACGTCGCCAGTCTGCCGCGCATCATGGTACCGCAGGGTCTCGCCCTTCAGCCGGCCACACAGCAAACGCAGAAGCTCGTGGGCGACACGATCGGCGCGTTGCTCGAGGCGAATTTCGATTTGCGCACCTACGTCAAGCGACTGTCCCAACAACCCGCGGCGGGAGGGTCCAATGCGCGCCCGTAACGTGCTCGCCGTTCTGGCGTGCACCGCGGCGCCGCTCGCCAGTCAGGCGGCGCCGGCGGACTCGGCCGCGCGGGTCGACTCGGCTCCGCTTTCCCTGGTGCGGGAAGTGTTCACCTATCAGGGCGGCGGCCGGGACCCTTTCATATCGTTGCTGAAAACGGGCGATGTGCGCCCGATGATTACCGATTTGAAGCTGGTGACCGTGGTCTACGATGAGCGGTACGCGGCGCGCAGTGTCGCTGTGCTGCGGGACGTGACCACGGGGAAACGATATCGCGCCAAGACCGGGGACATCATCGGTCGACTCCGGGTCACGCAGATCCGGCCGCGCGAAGTGGTATTCACGATTCAGGAATTCGGCTTTGAGCGGCAGCAGACGCTGTCGATCACCAGGCCGGAGGAGACGCCATGAAGCGCAGCATCGTTCTGGCCGCAAGTTTCGCCCTTGCAGCGGCCCCACGACTCACGGCCGATTTTGGGCGGGACGGCGAAGTCCGCGCGGTCAGCGTGGCGCCGGTAGCCGGAAAAGTCGAGGTCGTCATCGACCTGCAGGGCGCTGTGGAAGTGCGCGATTTCACCCTGCAGCGACCGGCCCGATTGGTGATCGATCTGCTGGGCGCGCACCTGGCGGTCCCAGCCACTCTGTACGACGGCCAGAACCGTGGCGGCGTGAAGGACATCCGCTACGCGCAGTTCCAGCCGGGAGTGGTGCGCGTCGTGATCGAGCTCGACGCGCTGACCGACTACCAGATTCAGCGCGGCGACGGCCGGGTCCGGGTGCAGCTCGGCTCGGAGCGGACGGCGTTCGCGGCCTGGTCGAGCGGCAACGGAGGGTCGATCCTGACGGCGGCCGCGGCTCCGGTCGCTCCGGCGGAGCCTCCGCCCCCCGTCAGCGGCGATCCGGCGGCACGGGTGTCCACGCCGCGCGTGGGCGGCCTCCAGAACATCGACGACTATTTGTCGGTGCACCGCGCCGATGCCCTGCAATCCCAGGCACCGCGCATCACCGTGCAATGGGACGACGCCGACATTCAAGATGTCGTCGCCGGCTTCGCCGCCTTCAGCGGGCGGACCATCGTGGTCGGACGGGGCATCACAGGCAAAGTGACCGCGGAGGTGAAGAACCAGCCCTGGGACCTGGCGTTCCGCGCGGTGCTCGAATCGCAGGGTCTCGCGGTTCAGACGCAACCGGGTGGCATTCTCGTCGTCATTGACAAGAAGGACCTGGCGCGCGCCGACTCCACTGTGCCCGTTGAAACCCGGCTGGTGCGCGTCAACTACGCAAACGCTTCCTCGCTCGTCCCCGCGGTCGCGTCCATCGTCACCAAGTCCCGCGGAGCGGTGGTGGCGGACAGCGTAAACAACGCGCTGGTGATCACCGACGTCCAGACGCGCATCGATGATATCGAGGGCTTTGTCCGCGGCCTGGACGTTCGCACACCACAGGTATCGATCCAGGCCAAGATCATTCTGGTCGACCGGACCGACATCGAGGAGCTGGGGGTGCAGTACGACCTCGGCTCGACGACGCAGTTCTTCAACAAGCTGGTGGCCCGGCCTGACCCGGCCTCGGCGAAGCCGGTGGACACGAACCTGGACGGCGTCCCGGACGCGCTCGTGCCCACTGACAACTTCAGCCCGGAAGAGACAATCGTCGATCTGGGCGGCAACTCGCTCTCGGCGCTGGGGAACGCGGATCAGCAGGTCGTGAACCCGGCCCTCAAGCTGATTTTCTCGACCGCGCTCGGAAACTTCAACCTGACGACCTTCGTGCAGGCGCTGCAGCGCGTCGAGCTGGCGGACGTCCAGGCCGAGCCGTCGGTTACCACGCTCGATAACCGGCCGGCCGAAGTGCTGGTCGGCGACAAGGTGCCGATTCGCGTCATCGACGTCAGCGCCCAGGCCGCCCAGGGGGCCGCGACGAACGCCGTGCCGCGCGCCACTGTGCGCTTCGAGCAGACGGGTATCAACCTGAAGGTGACGCCGCACGTGACGGCGAACCGGCAGATTCTGATGCAGGTGCACGCCGAGCGTTCGGCCATCAAGCCGGCCTCGGTGGACATCGGGTTCACATTCCAGACCCAGCAGGCCGACGCGCAGGTGCTGGTGGACGACGGGGAAACGATCGTGGTGGGCGGCCTCACCGAGACCGACCTCACGGTGACCAAATCCGGCATCCCGTTCCTGGTCGATCTGCCGATCGTGGGCCGGCTGTTCGGGTTCACGTCTCAGACCGAGCTGCGGCGCGATCTCATCATCTTGATCACGCCGCACATCGTGGACGACCTCACGACACCGGCCGCCAACTAGGACGGGAGCAACTATGCGGGCAGCAGAACGCCTTCGGGTGCTGGCTGCCCTCACGGTCGCTACGGCGGCCGTGTGGGCCTGCGAGACGGCGCGGAACCCCGGCGGGGTCCAACGGGACCTCACGCCGCCCACCATCACGTTGAGCAATACGGTGGGCGACACTCAGGACATCGGCGCCGGCCTGCAGTTCACGGTGAACGCGACCGACAATCTCTCGCTGAAGACCATCCGGCTCACGTTCACGGGTGGCTTCGTCGCCGGCCCGACGGACACAAACTTCACGGGCCAGGTCCAGTCCATCACGTTCAACAAGCTGGTCACGTTCCCCGGCAATTCCGGGGCGGGCGGCAGCATTCGCATCGTGGCGCGCGCCATCGACGGTGCCAGCAACTTCTCCGAAGACACGCTCTTTATCTTCCTGAACAACGTCCAGGCGCTGAAGGTGCTGCTCCTGGCCCCCTCACCGGGCGCCACCGCATCGACCGGCAAGGGCATCCCGGTACAGGTGGTGGCCGTCCAGAACACGGGGATACGCAAGATCGGCTTCCTCGTGTCTCCGGGGACCGCCGTCACCAACCCGACCGGCACCGACTCCCTGAGCTTCACGGTCCCGTTGCAGGACTCGGTCGAGCTCAACGACACGCTGACGGTGAACGCCACGAGCGGCACATTCGCCGTCGTGGGATTTGCCGAAGATTCCGCCGGGCGCCGCGCGACGAGCGGAACGGTGACGGTCAACGTGCAGTCCGCCGCCAACGACGTCACGGCGCCGTCGGTCAGCCACTCGGTGACCGATCGGGTCGAGGTCTCGGACAGTGTCCAGGTGCACGCGTCCGATCCGAGCGCGATCGCGTGGATCGGGGTGAGGATCACGACCATCGGCGGAGCGCAGCTGCGCTTCGATTCCCTCGACGTCTCCGCCGGTAACCTGACCGACGTAACGCACAAATTCGGTCTCAACCTCGGCGCGCTGGTGACCGTCTTTCCGTCGGACGTCGTGGTGCAGGGTTACGCCTGCGACGCGGCCACCGCCCGGAACTGCGCCTTCTCGCAGGCGGGGGGCGTGGTGGGTGCGACCCCGGTGGCCGACACGGTCACCGTCGTGGCGGGCGTCACGCGGCCGTTGCCCGCCGGAGGCTCGATCGCCGACGCGATCTTCAACGCCAACCGCAACGAGCTGTACCTGACGAACCCCACGCTGTCGCGGGTCGAGATTTTCCAGGTCGCGAACACGACGTTCGTTGCGAACGGCATCCCGACCGCCGGTCCGCAGCCCTGGGGCCTCGCCTTGTTCCCGCGGGACACGCTCGGCAATTACGCCGACACGATCGTCGTCGCCAATTCCGGCGGCACCGAGCTGTCGGTCATCGACGTCACGCCCGCGGTACGCCGACTGGCGTGGCGCCAGGACCTGCCGAACTTTGTGGTCCAGAAGTACAAGGTCATCGCGACCAGCGGGTCGTTCACGGCGGAGATCGAGAACTTCGATCTGTCGGACCGCCCGCAGTATCTCGCCACCGTATGCCGTCCAGCGGGTGGGACGGCCTGCTCGGTCGACTCGGTGTTCGCGCTGTATTCGACGACACCGACCGTCTCGAGCACCGTCCCGTTCAACGGTCGCGCGACGCTGCGTATGGAGAAACTGAAGAACACCAGGGACACGACGCAGCTGTTCGGTCACCTGTTCTGGGAGATCGGCACGAGTACGGCCAGCTCCGCGACCGACACGCTGCGGATCGTGATGCGACGCGGCGCTCCCTACAGCCAGACGCGCGTGGTCCTTTCGGCGTGCGCCGGCATCAACGTCGAGCTCAACACCTTCGGGCTCGGCGACACGACCTTCGCCCGCAACTCCGGCAACTTCACGCACGGGTTCTTTGGGGAGGGCGGGTCGGTGACGGCGCAGTTCGCGCGCGTCATGGGGTACACCACGAGAGGCGTGCTGACCCACGGCGCGCCGACGGCGCAGACGTGCTTCACGTCGCCCGATACGCTGAATGGGCCCGTCGACGCCGGAGACAATGACTTCGACGCTGGGATGTCGCCCGGGGTGGACGTCAGCGACTTCATCAGCAACACCGGCGTGAAGGTCTCCGCCATCGCCACCAACTTCAATGGCGGCACGAACGTCGTCCGCGCCGACTCGATCTATTATCTGGACGAGGGGCTGCGCTTGAAGGGCACCTCGGTGGCGCCGGTCGGGGCCCCGGGCATGGACATGAATTACAACCACGCCTTCCAGGCGGGATCACCTGGAACGCCGACCTTCGGCGGAGCCGGCAACCCCAACGACCGCATTCTGTTCGCGGCACGGCCCGACGGCAACATCGACATCTTCGACACGTTCTTCTATGGCCGGATTGGCTCGATCCCCGTGCGTGACCCGATCATCGGTCCGCTCCGGGTGGCGAAGGACCTGTTGGGGAATCAATTCCTGTTCGGGATCACGGCCCGTGGCCTCGTGACGGTCCGTCTGGCGCCTGTAACCAACCCGTTCCCGGCGCCGCCCCCCCGGTGACGGTGGTGTCCCTTCCGGACCTCTCCGGCACGAGCCCGACCAACCGGTCGGGCTCGCGTGTTATGGCCACCGTCTATATTGCCGCCAGGAGCACACGGTGACGCTGCGGTTCACGACGGCGGGTGAGAGTCACGGGCGCGGCCTGGTAGCCGTCCTGGAAGGCGTGCCGGCGGGATTGCCCGTTTCGGCGGCGCCGATCAACGCGGAGTTGAAGCGGCGCATGGCGGGGTACGGTCGCGGCGCCCGCATGAAGATCGAAGCGGACGAAATCGAGTGGCTCGCGGGAGTCCGAGCGGGCGAGACGATCGGCGCGCCGATCGCGATGCTCGTATGGAACCGTGATTGGACCCACTGGCAGGACGTCATGGCGCCCGAAGCGGCCAGCCCGGGCGAGGAGCGCCGTCGCCGGGTCACGCGGCCGCGCCCCGGCCACGCCGACCTCACCGGGTCCCTCAAGTACGATCGTGCCGACGCCCGCGACATTCTGGAGCGAGCCAGCGCCCGTGAGACCGCGGCCCGCGTGGCCTGCGGAGCGGTGTGCAAACTGCTGCTGGGCGAATTCGGTGTCGAAATTGGCTCGCACGTGGTCGAGCTGGGAGGCGTGGTCGCCACACCCGCGCACCCGCTTCCCTCACCGATCAACGCGCGCGCGGACCAGAGTCCGGTGCGCTGCCTGGACTCCGAGGCCGAGCGGGCGATGATCGCCCGGATCGATGCCGCCAAGGCGGCGGGGGACACGGTGGGCGGGGTAGTAGAAGCGGTGGCCATTGGGCTTCCCGTGGGACTGGGCTCGCACGCGTCCTGGGACACCAAGCTGGATGGCCAGTTGGCCCAGGCCGTGATGTCGATCCCGGCCGTGAAAGGCGTCGAGGTCGGACTCGGGTTCGAGGCGGCGCGCCGGCTCGGGTCCGAGGTACACGACGAGATCCTGCCCGGGTTCCGCCGGGCCACCAATCGCGCTGGTGGAACCGAAGGGGGTATGAGCACGGGCGAGCCTCTTGTACTGCGCGCCGCGATGAAGCCGATCTCCACGCTCATGTCGCCGCTGGCGACGGTCGATCTGGCTTCCGGGGCCGTAGCGCAAGCGCAATCGGAGCGGTCCGATGTGACCGCGGTGCCCGCGATGGGCGTGATCGCCGAAGCGATGATGGCCCTGGTATTGACGCGCGCCATGATCGAGAAGTTCGGCGGCGATTCGCTCAGCGAAATGAGGCGCAACGTCGAGGGCTATCAGGCTCAGGTGCGCGCGCGCAGCCCACGCGGAGCGGCGTCGTGACCCGGCACATCGTCCTGATCGGGTTGCCGGGGGCCGGGAAGTCGACCATCGGCCGCCTCGTCGCGGAAACGCTCCAGGCGCCCTTCGTGGACATCGACGCGATCATCACCCGCAAGGAGGGCCGGCCAATCGAGATGTTGTTTGCCGAACGCGGTGAGGCGGTATTCCGCCAGCTCGAAGCGCAGGAGATGGATCACGCGCTGACGGGCGACCCCGCGGTGATCGCGCCGGGGGGTGGATGGGCGGCGCAGCCGGGAGCGCTCGCGACGGCGCGCGACCGGGCGCTGGTGATCTATCTCAAGACCCGTCCGGACACCGCCACGACGCGCGCTGTGCCGGCGGGGAACCGTCCGGCGTTGTTGGGGGAGGATCCCGAGCAGCGCATGCGCGAGTTGTTGCGGGAACGAGAGCCGTTCTATATGCAGGCGGATGCGGAAGTTGAGACCGACCGCCGCCGCCCCGCCGATGTCGCCGCGGAAGTCGAGCGACTTGCGCGAGAACGGGCACAGTGGTAACCATCCGCTCCGCATGGTTGACGAAAGGTTGATCGGTGCCTGCTAAGAAGAAACCCGTGACATCGGACGCCCCGAAGCCCAAACGGACACGGCGCAAAGCCGCCGCGACCGCGGTGCTACCACCCGAATCCGACGCGACGGTCGGCGGCAACGGGGAGGCCAAGGGCGGCTCGCTCGTCATCGTCGAGTCACCGACCAAGGCGAAGACCATCGGCAAGTACCTGGGCCGCGGGTTCACCGTGAAAGCGACCGTGGGGCACATTCGGGATTTGCCGCCCCGCAAGCTCGGGGTCGATGTCGAGAACGGGTTTACGCCCGAGTACGTCACCATAAAGGAAAAGGCCAAGACGCTGGCGGAGATCAAGCGCGCGGCTAAGGCCGCCGAGCGCGTGCTGCTGGCCACCGACCCCGACCGGGAAGGCGAAGCGATCGCCTGGCACGTGGCGTCTCAGCTCGGTAACGGCGGGAAAGTCCGCCGCGTCCTGTTCCATGAGATCACACGGGACGCTGTATCCAAAGCGATCGCCAACCCGCTCGAGATCGACCAGAAGAAGGTCGACGCCCAGCAGGCGCGGCGCATTCTCGACCGCCTGGTGGGTTACAAGGCGAGCCCGTTGCTCTGGAAGAGCATCAAGTCCGGGCTGTCGGCGGGCCGGGTGCAGACCGTGGCCCTGCGACTGATCTGCGAGCGCGAGGAGGAAATCCGGCGCTTCGTGCCGCAGGAATACTGGTCGATCGAAGCGGAGCTGGAGAAGGACGGCCAGGCATTCCAGGCGCGCCTCCACAAGCTCGACGGTCACAAGCCGGAGATCAGTGACGAGGCCACCGCCCGCGCCATCGTCACCGAAGCCGAGCGTTTGCCGTTCGTCGTCACGGAGGTGACGCGCAAGGAGCGGCGCCGCAACCCGCCCGCCCCCTTCATTACCAGCACGCTGCAGCAGGAGGCCGCCAAGCAGCTCGGCTTCTCGGCCAAGCGAACGATGCGCGCGGCCCAGCAGCTCTACGAGGGCGTCGAAGTCGGCGACGAGGGCCAGGTCGGCCTCATCACCTACATGCGAACCGACTCGGTGCGAGTGGCCGACAGCGCCATCGCCCAGGCACGGGAGTTCATCGGGGCCAACTACGATCGGCGCTATCTGCCGGATACGCCCAACGTCCACGTGGGCAAGAAGGGCGCTTCGCGGGTCCAGGATGCCCATGAGGCGATCCGGCCCACCGAAGTGGGGCGCCGCCCGGAAGACCTGAAGAAGCACCTCGAGTCCGATCTGTTCAAGCTGTACCAGCTCATCTGGCGCCGCTTTGTCGCGTCACAGATGACGCCCGAGCTGTACGAGCTCACGACGGTCGATTTCGACCTGGGCCGGTTCCTCTTCCGGGCCACCGGATCCGTGGTGTTGTTCGACGGCTATCGCGTGCTGTTCCACGAAGGCCACGAGCCGGAAGAGGCCAAGAGCGGCGACGAATTCGGTCCCATCCCGCCGATGGCCAAGGGCGACCGCCCCACGTTGCGGCGCATCGTCCCGAACCAGCATTTCACCGAGCCGCCGCCGCGCTACAGTCAGGCGAGCCTCGTCAAAGCGCTGGAGGAGAAGGGGATCGGCCGGCCGTCTACGTACGCCACCATCATCGGGACGCTCCAGAGTCGCTGGTATGCCACCACCAAGGAGCGGCGCTTCTCTCCTACGCCGCTCGGGGAAAAAGTGTGGAAGGTGATGCGCCGCTGCTTCCCGGAGGTGTTCGAGGTCGGTTTCACGGCGCAGATGGAGACGGAGCTCGACAAGGTCGAGGAAGGCGACCTGGCCTGGCAGAACGTGCTCGGCGATTTCTGGGGACCCTTCAACCTCGCGCTGTCGAGCGTCGACATCCCCGCCATCCTGAATGAGGTCCACGACCTGTCCAAGCTGCACGAAGAGCGCTGCCCGACGTGCGGCAGCCCGCTCGAAGTGCGCAGCGGGCGCTTCGGACCGTTCATCGCGTGCGTCCGGTATCCGGAGGACTGCCGCTTCACGAAGCCCATCGGTCGCGATAAGATCCCCGACAAACCCTCCGACGAGATCTGCAAGGAGTGCGGCTCGCCGATGGTCATCAAGACGGGCCGCTTCGGCGAATTCCTGGCCTGTACGCGGTTCCCCGAGTGCAAGCACACGCGGCCGGTGCCGCTCGGGATCACGTGCCCCAAGTGCGGTGAAGGCGACATCGCCGAGCGCCGTACCCGGAAAGGGCGCAACTTCTTCGGCTGCACCCGCTACCCGGACTGCGACTTCTCGGTGTGGAACCGCCCGGTGGCGGTGCCGTGTCCCAATTGCGGCTTTGTGGGCATGGAAGAGAAGCAGTCCAAGACCATGGGGGCGACCCGCAAGTGTCTCAAGTGCGGACACGAACTGACGGTGGACTTGGCCGCCGTCCCCGCGGAGGCGGACGGAGCCTGACGCGGCGTTTCGACGCCACCGTGATCGGTGGCGGGCTGGCGGGGTGTGAGGCGGCCTGGGCCCTGGCCGAGCGCGGTGTGGCGGTGCGGTTTTGCGAAATGCGGCCCGTGCGGACGACCCCTGCCCACCACACCGACGCGCTGGCCGAGCTGGTCTGCAGCAATTCCTTCAAGTCTCTGGAGCCGACCAATGCGCATGGCTTGCTGAAAGCCGAAATGCGCCGGTTGGGGAGTCTCGTGCTCCAGGCCGCCGATGTGGCCCGCGTGCCCGGCGGGGCGGCACTGGCGGTCGATCGAGTCGTTTTCTCGCGCGCCGTGCACGAGCGGGTCACCTCCCACCCGCTGGTCACGCTCGTGCGGGAGGAGGTCACGGAGCTGCCCTCGCCCGCGGTGGTCGCCACGGGACCGCTCACCTCCGATCGATTGAGTGACGCGCTGGCGCGCCGCGTAGGGCGCGAAGCACTGGCGTTCTACGACGCTATCGCGCCGATCGTCGCCACCGACTCTCTCGACCACGACGCGCTGTTTCGGGCCTCGCGCTACGGCAAAGGGGACGGGGACGACTACCTCAACGCGCCGATGGATGCGGCGCAGTACACGGCGTTCGTCGCCGCGTTGGTCGCCGCCGACCAGTACGAGCCGCCGCACGAATTCGACCGCATCCCCTTCTTCGAGGGGTGCCTGCCCGTGGAAGAAATGGCGCGTCGCGGACCGGAGACGTTGCGCTTTGGCCCAATGAAGCCCGTCGGGTTGCGCGACCCGCGCACCGGGCGCGAGGCCCACGCCGTGGTGCAGCTGCGCCGCGAGGATCGCGCCGGGCAGATGTGGAACCTCGTGGGCTTTCAAACCCGCCTGCGCACCGCCGCGCAGCGAAGCGTGTTCGCCACGATCCCCGGTCTCGCGGGCGCCGAGTTCCTGCGCTATGGCAGCATACACCGCAACTCGTACCTCAACGCGCCGGCGACGCTCAGTCCCTACCTGTCGCTCCGCGACGATCCCGCCCTGCTCGTGGCCGGACAGCTGACCGGCGTGGAAGGGTACACGGAGTCGTCGGCCACTGGATTACTGGCGGGGATCAACCTGGCGAGGATCCTCCAGGGCGAGGAACCGCTGCTGCCGCCGCCCACCACGATGCTGGGTGCGTTGTACCGCTATCTGCGCGAGTGTGATGCGGAACGGTTTCAACCGATGAACGCGAACTTCGGATTGCTCGATCCGCTACCGCAGGACTCGCCGCGCCGCGACCGGGAAGCGAAAAAACAGATGCTGGCCGACCGCGCCCTGGCCGATTTCGACCGATTCGCGGCTCGGCTCAGCGCGGCGGTGCCGGCGTGAGCGACGTGACGGCCATCGCCGAATTCATCGCGTTCCTGGGCAAGGAGCGGAACGACTCCCCGCACACGGTACAGGCGTACGCCCGGGACGTGACCGATTTCGCGGCCTTTTGCGATTCGTTCTACAGCGGCACCTGGACCTGGACCGGCGTCGACCGGCTGGCGATCCGCGGCTGGCTCGGCGCCATGGAAGGGCGGGGGCTGGCGCGCCGCTCGAGCGCACGCGCCCTGTCGGCGCTACGCACCTTCTACCGGTTCCTCGCCGCGACACGCGGGGTGGAGGTCAACCCGCCGCGGGCCACCCGCACGCCCAAGCCCGAGCGGCGGCTGCCGGCCCACATGGACCGGGCCGAGACCGAGCTGCTGTTTGCCGAGGCGGAGCGCCGCGCGGCGGCGGGCGGGTTCCGTGGTGCGCGCGATCTCGCCATGCTCGAGTTGTTCTACGCCACCGGCATCCGGCTCTCGGAGTTGGCGGGATTGAACGAGCCGGACCTGGACCTCGTGTCGGACCAGGTGAAAGTGCGGGGAAAAGGAAAGAAGGAGCGCATCGTCCCGTTGGGGCGGCACGCCGGGCGCGCGCTGCGCACCTACTTCCTGCATCGCGACGCCCTGCTGGCGGCGGCCGGCGGCGATCGCCGGCCCGTGTTCCTGAATGCCCGCGGCCGGCGCCTGACCGCGCGTGGCGTCCAGCTCGCGGTGCGCGGGATGCTGGACGCGCTGCCGCGGGGACGCGAGTTGCACGTGCATTCCCTGCGCCATTCTTTCGCCAGCCACCTGCTCGACGCCGGGGCCGATCTGCGCGCGGTGCAGGAATTGCTTGGTCACGCCTCGCTCAGTACCACGCAGGTGTATACTCATACGTCCGTGGAGCGCCTGAAGCGTGTGTATCAGCAGGCGCACCCGCGCGCCTGAGGGGAAAGGACCAGCCAGCGTGGCCTTGCCGGTAATTCACAGCACGACGATTCTCTGCGTCCGCAAGGACGGCCACGTCGCGATGGGTGGTGACGGCCAGGTCACCGTGGGCGAAACCGTGATGAAGGCAAACGCCACCAAGGTGCGCACTCTGAAGGGCGGAAAGATCCTGGCGGGATTTGCGGGCGCCGCGGCCGACGCGTTCACGCTGTTCGAGAAATTCGAGGAAAAGCTCGAGCGCTATCCCGGCAACCTCGCGCGCGCGGCGGTGGAGCTGGCCAAGGATTGGCGCTCGGATCGCGTGTTGCGCCGCCTCGAGGCGCTGCTCGCCGTCGCGGACAAGGAGCACGGTTACGTGCTGTCCGGATCGGGCGAGCTGATCGAGCCCGACGATGGCATCCTGGCGATCGGATCCGGAGGCAGCTACGCCCTCGCCGCCGCCCGGGCGCTGGTCGCCGCATCGCCCATGGACCCGAAGGCGATCGTGCAGCGCTCGCTCGAGATCGCCGCCGAAATCTGCATCTTCACCAACACGCACATCACCGTGCTCGAGCTTTGAGACACATGGCCGATCCGACCCCG
>Ga0075421_100005826_pt1 | contig 14939 bp, 13 predicted proteins | sample SoiMetdeltSBSDD5_FD_75292 | JGI IMG/M metagenome (GOLD analysis project Ga0075421, IMG submission 75292) | Bulk soil microbial communities from a Populus tree surrounding site in Tennessee, USA - Soil MetaG P. deltoides SBSDD5 | ecosystem: Environmental > Terrestrial > Soil > Tree plantation...
GGAGAACACCACCACCAGCGCGCCGTCATACCGGCCGGCCCGCTTCAGCCCGTCCAGGATGATGCCGAGCTGCTCGTCCGCCTGCGCCAGCAGCTCGTCGTACAGCCCCTCCGCGCCCTCGCGCGACCAGCCCGCCCGCGTCCGGGTGGAGACCGGCTCGTAGACCATCCGCAGCCGGCGCGACAGCGGCGCGCCCGCCGGCACGAACCGCCGGTAGTGCGGATACACCGGGTCTCCCGGGAAGTGCGCCGCCGTGGCGTGGTACGCCAGCAGCGCCGGCCCGCGCGCGGCCTCCTCCACCCAGTCCGCCGCCAGCCGCTCCGCGTAGGAGCGCGGGTCGTGGATACCCGCCAGCGCCCGGTTGTCCACCATCTCCGGCACCCACCACGCGCCCAGCCGGTTGGCGCCCACCATCCCCAGCCCCCGGTAGCGCAGCTTCTCGAGCAGGAAGTTCAGCGCGCCGCGCGGCGGCTGGATCCGCGCCTGGAAGCCGGAGGCCTCGGGCTGGTAGTTCCAGCGCGAGCAGTCCGTCCGGAACGAGGTGAAGTACCCGCGCGCCCGCAGCGCCGAGGTGAAGGTGGGCCAGGGCTCCACCTGGTCGTCCGCCGTCAGCGGATGGCGCACGCCGGTGCGGTGCGGCCAGCGCGCGGTGAGCAGCGAGCGCCAGGCGGGCTCGGTCTGGGCGATGGGGGTGTACGCGCGGGTGAAGAGCGTGGACTCCCGCACCAACGCCTCCAGGTTCGGCGCCACCACCCCGCTGCCGCCGAACGCGCTCAGCCGGTCCGGCCGGAAGGCGTCGATCCCCACCAGCACCACCAGCGGCGGATGGCCCTTCGCTCCGGGCCGGGACCTCCAGGCCGGGAGCTCCCAGGCCCACGACCCCAGCGCCGCGGCCATCACCGCCGCCGCCACCACCGCCGGCCGCCGGCCGCGCAGCCGCAGCGCCACCCCCAGGTGCGCCAGCAGCCACGCCGCCCCGAACGCCAGCACGTGCCACGGCCGTCCTGCATCCACCGCCCACGCCAGCACCGCCGGAGCGCCCGGGACGTCGTCCACCAGCGCCGGCCGCCAGATGGCGTGCCACCAGAAGAGGACGAAGCCGAAGCCCAGCAGCTCCAGCGCGCACGCCAGCGCGTGCGCCCCCCGCGGCGCCCCCTCCGGCACCACCAGCCGCGCCAGCCACCCGGCGGCGACGCCGAACGCCGCCCCCGCCGCCAGGTAGGTGAACGCGATCCGCGCGAAGAGCCACGGGAGGTGCGGCCGCACCGCACGAAAGACCGCCGCCACCGGCCCCTGCATGTCCATCCGCACGCCCGCCAACCCTTCGGCGCGCAGGATGAGCCCCGTCTCTACCCCGAACGCCAGCAGCCCGCCGGCAGCGCCCAGCGCCGTCCCGACCAGCACCGACTTCCAGATCTGCCTGAGCTTCATCCGTTCGAGATGGCGGCTCCCTCAGATCTCGGCGGTCCCCGAGGACGTGGAGACGCGGAGCTTCGGCCCGTCCACGCGGGAGAACGTCACCCCGAGCACGGACGAGCGCGCCGCGCCGCGTTCATCCTTGAGGATGAAGTACTTCTCACCGCGCAGGACGTGGAGATCGAACTCGCGCGTCCTCGGATCGACGATCAGAACCTCGGCGATGCCGCAGGCGGCGTAGAAACCGAACTTCTCGCGCGACTCGTCCCCGGGCGAAAGGACTTCGGCCACAAACTCGGCCTTGCCTTCAACGCCCCGGTCGCTGAAGTGCTCCATTCGATACACCACGACGTCGGGTAGCCGGTAGTCACGTTCGCCGGTTCCTGGACGGAACACGCCCATCTCCTGGCTGACCTTCATGCCCAGCGCCTTCACGACGGGGGCCAAGACCAAGACCAGGTCTGTGCCAAACTGCTGGTGCCAACCCGACGGTGGCGGAACCATGTGGAGCACTCCGTCCCAGACCTCGTCCCAGCGATCGGCGCCTTTCCGCCGCCGCTCGGCGAGGAACTCCTCGGGAGGATCGAGCAGCAGTGCGCGCATGCCGGAAGGAATGTAACCCCGTCCCACCCGGAGAGCACGCTCGACCGAGCCGCTGACTTCCAAATCGGCCGGGGCTTCATCAGGCGCGGGGAGCGCCGGCACGGACGCTGCGCAGCCGGCCGTTCAATAGGGAGTCGCGGAGCTCCGGGCTACGATGTCAGGTCGATGGCCACCGCTCACGTCTCCGTCGGCCGGGTACTGGCCAAGGAGCGGCTGAACAGCGTCCGGCGACTGTGCCTGCTCCGCCTCCTGGGGATGAGCGTGCTGCTGGCGTTCGCGCTGAGCATGCGCGCGCTCACCACCAACCCGGGCTGGGCCTCCTATGCGCCGTCGCTGGCGGTGTACTGGGCGGCGGCGCTCGGACTGTTCGCCCTGGCGCGCTACGCGCCCAGGCTCTCGCGCCTGGCCGGCCTGGGCACCGCGCTGGTGGACGTCCCGATGGTGTTCTGGCTCCAGTACCGGGTGCTGCCCGTCTCCCACTCCCCCGAAGCGGTGGCCGGCTTCACCATGGGCCTGTTCGTGGTCCTGGTGCTGATGGCCGGGCTGACGCTCGATGCCTGGGTGGTGTGGGGCGTGGCCGCGGCGGCCGCCGTCCTCCAGGTGGTGCTGATGGCCGCGGCCGGGGCCCAGGCGGACGCGCGCGTGGTGGCGGTGGTGGTCTGCGCCATGGCCGGGGCGCTGGCCAGCTACCTCATCCGCCGCGTCCAGTCGCTGTCGCGGAACGTGGCGGCGGAGGAGCTCAAGCGCGAGAAGCTGGGCCGGTACTTCTCGCCCCGCGTCGCCGAGCGCCTCCAGGCCGACGCGCGCGCCGGCCCCGCCGCCCGCGACGTCACCCTGCTCTTCTCCGACATCCGGGACTTCACCGCCCTCTCCGAGAAGCTGACCCCGGAGCAGGTGGTGGCGCTGCTCAACGAGTACCACTCCAAGATGGTGGAGTCGGTGTTCCGGCACGGCGGCACGCTGGACAAGTTCATCGGCGACGGGCTGATGGCGTACTTCGGCGCGCCGCTGGACGACCCGGAGCACGCGCGCAACGCGGTGCTCTGCGCGCTGGACATGGTGAGCGAGCTGGAGCGCATCAACGGCGCGCGCAAGGCCCGCGGCGAGCCGGAGCTGCGCATCGGCATCGGGCTCCACACCGGCACGGTGGTGGTGGGCGACATCGGCTCGCCGGAACGGCTGGAGTACACCGCGGTGGGCGACGCGGTGAACCTCGCCTCCCGCATCGAGGGGCTCACCAAGCTGCAGAAGGTGGTGGTGCTGGCCTCGCGGGAGACCAGGGACCACGTGGGCGACGACGGCATCACCTGGGACGCGCTGCCGCCGCTGCCGGTGAAAGGCAAGGCCGAACCGGTGCACACCTTCGTGCCGCGCGTGTCGGCGCGGGCCGCCGCGGGCGTGCAGGGGGCGGCGCGCGGAACCGGGTGAGGCGCGGGCGGTTTCGCCATACACTGCGCAGCCGTGCCCGGACTCCTGCTCACGCTCGCGCTCCTCGCCGCCGCGCCCGACGCCCCCGCGTCCAAGTCGAACCAGGCCCAGCTGGAGGACGTGACGCTGGCCGCGCCCCCCTTCGAGGCCGCCCAGAAGATGCCGAAGAAGGACGTGACCTACTTCTCCGACCACTTCGCCCAGCGGCTGACCGCCAACGGCGTCCAGGTCATCACCACCGAGAAGATCTCCTCGGTCCGGGAGATGGAGAAGCTGCGGCAGCTGGCGGGGTGCCCGGCCACGTCCGCGGACTGCATCATCGAGCTGGGGCACATGCTGGGCGCGGTGGGCGTGCTGCGCGGCACCATCGCCAAGGTGGGTGAGCTGTACCAGGTGGACGTGCGCGTCTACCAGTCCAGCGACGGGAAGGTGATCGCCGCCAGGTCCGCCAGCGCGCGCAGCAGCGAAGGGCTGGTCCGCGCGCTGGATCAGCTCGCCACCGAGACGGCCGCCGCGGTCAAGGCTGCGTTCGCCCCGGCCAAGCCGCAGGAGAAGCCCCTGCTGATGCCCCCGCCGCCTCCCCTGGTCCAGCCGGTGGCGCCCGCGCCCAGGCCGCTCGACCTGAGGACCTCGGCCTGGATCCCGGCCACAGCCGGCATCGTGGCCGGAGTCGGCAGCGTGGGCTGCTTCGGCGTGTCGCAGTACATGCGCTACCTGATCGCGACCGGCGAGCCCGCCAGCCTCGACGACGCCAACGGGCTCGCGGACCAGGGCAAGATCCTGGGGTGGGTCGGCACCGGGCTGGGCGCCGCCGCCGTGGTCGCGGGAGGCACCTGGGCCCTGTTCGCCTTCACCGGCCCTAAATCTTCGGTCACCGTGACCCCGGCGCCGGCGGGTGTGAAGGTGGAGGTCAAGTTCCCGTGAGATGGCGCGCGCTGGCGGTGGCAGTGTCCGGGCTGGCGGTGGTGGGGCTGGCGTCCTGCGACTTCGGCTTCGGAGGCGCCCTCGATGAGTTCTGCACGCACCCGGGGCGCTGCGCGGCGACCGACGCCAGCGGGCTGCAAGTCGAGATCTCCCAGGGGTCATCGCGGGAGGTGACGATCACGGGGATCCACCTCGCCGGTGCCGACGTGAAGCTCGACCCCCCCGACATCGGCACGGTCGCCGTCCTGGACGCCGGGTCCGACGAGGTCACAGCGCGCCTCACGATCCGTCATGGCGTGGACGCGGGGATGACGTTCAAGCTCCGGCTGGAATGGGTGCGCGAGGTCGACCACGAGTATTCAGACCCGTTCGTCGTCACGCCCATCGTAGTCGCCGACGGCGGCAACGACGACGCTGGCGAGGGCACCTACGTACGCCCCTTCAAGACCCTCGCCCGCGCCAGCCAGCAGTCCGCCGCCGGTGACATCATCCATCTCAGGCCGGGCCGCTACGATCCGATCTTCCCGGAGCTCACCACGCCCTGCGACGACGCCGGCGTGGGGCTCAAGCCGGGCGTCACCGTCGAGGGAGAGGGTGCCCTGACGACCTTCATCGACGGGCTGGCCACCCGCACCGGGACCTGCGGCTTCAACCTCTACAGCGGCGACCAGGTCGTGCAGCGCCTGAGCATCACCGGGTTCCCGGAGGGAATCCGCGCCAGCGGCGCCGGGCGCCCGCGCGTCATTGACGTGAGCATCTACGACGGCGGCATCGGCGTGGCGGCGACGCCCGGCTCCAGCCTCCTGCTCCAGAGGGTCTCGGTCCAGGGTGCGGGTCGCGGGCTGGTGCTCGACGGCGCGGACGTCATGATCCAGGAAGGCGAGGTGATCGGCTCCTATCGAGTCGGCGTCTCGATGATCGGAAACGGCGGGACGCTGGCGATCGACGGCACGAAGATCGAGCGTAACGGCGGGAACTCCTCTCTCGACCCACTGGACCACATCGGCCTCCTGGTGGCGGCAGACGCCGGCTTCGCGTTCGTCGACGGCGGGTCTTTCGTGGACAACGGCTCTTCCGTCACCACCTCTACCGGCATCACCGTCGCCGGCTCGTCGAACACCGTGGCCGTCGACAAATCCTTCCTCAGGAGCGGCTTGCCTGGCGGCATCGGGCTCGCCGTCCAGCTCAACAGCAACGCCTCCGTCTACCTGGCCGACACCCGGTTCGTGGATTCCACCTGGGGCATCAAGGTCGAGAACTTCCTGGTCTTCAACGGCGGGAAAGCGGACGCAGGATGGGCCGATGCGGGCGGCGGGAGGAGCGTGCGCATCGGCGGCAACGACCTCCAGGACAGGGCGCTGGGGTTCCCGACCGGCGGCAACATCTGGGATGCCCGGACCGGCGGCGCCGGCCGCCCGGTCATGACCCTGGCCCGCACCAAGCTCGACGGCGGGTGGCCTCCCCCTCCCTTCACCGTGAGCGACTCGTTCCCGGACTACGGCATCCGGGTCGACTTCTCGCCGGGGGGCTCGGTCAGCTTCGAGTAGCCCGCCCCGGCGCGTCCGGCGCGCATTGCTGATTGACGCTCCCTCTGGGCGGCCCCTATAAGACCCCGGCCCGTGAGCGTCTTTGCCCTCGACCGAATCGCGCAGAAGTTCCCGGACGCGCTGGCGCACCGCTACACCGACCGCGCGGGTGGCGCCTGGGGCGTGGTCAAGCCCGGCGCGCTGCGCGAGGTGATGAGCCACCTCAAGAACGACCCGGAGCTGGAGTTCAAGCTCTTCCTCTCCGCGGACGCGGTGGACCGGCTGCAGCTGCAGGACCCGGCGCCGCGCTTCGAGGTGGTCTACCTGCTGCGGTCGCTGAAGCGGAACGAGGTGGCGAGGCTGAAGGTCCGCGTGGCGGAGGAGGCGCCGGAGCTGCCGTCGGTGACGCCGATCTTCCAGGGCGCCAACTGGTGGGAGCGCTTCGTCTGGGACTTCTACGGGATCCGCTTCACCGGCCACCCGGACCTGCGCCGCATCCTCCTCTACGAGGAGTTCAAGGGGCACCCGCTCCGCAAGGACTACCGGCTGCGCGACCGCCAGCCGCTGGTTCCCGAGCGCCCGCTCCGCGACATCTTCCGCGGCCCCGGAACCTCCGGCGCCTGAGCGAGAACGACCCATGGCGGACCACCTGGACGCTGCATCAGCCGCCGGCGAATCCGAGCTGGAGGCGCACCTCGACACCAAGCGGATGATCGTCAACCTGGGCCCGTCCCATCCCGCCATGCACGGCACGGTGCGGATGCGGGTGGAGCTGGAGGGGGAGACCATCGTCCGCGCCGACCCGGAGATCGGCTTCCTCCACCGCGGCTTCCAGAAGAGCTGCGAGAACGTCACCTGGACCCAGTGCCTGCCGTACACGGACCGGCTCAACTACGTGTCGGCGCTGATGAACAACTTCGGGTTCCTCAACGCGGTGGAGAACCTGATCGGGATGCAGATCCCGGAGCGCGCCCAGTTCATCCGCACCATCGGCTCGGAGCTGCACCGGATGGCGGACCACCTCACCTGCGTGGGCGCGGTGGCGCTGGAGCTGGGCGGCTTCTCCGCCTTCCTCTACGCCATCGAGGCGCGCGAGCTGCTGGTGGACCGGGTGACCGAGCTGACCGGCGCGCGGCTGACCACCACCTTCGGCCGGGTGGGCGGGCTGAACCGCGACCTGCCCGACGGCTGGGTCGAGAAGGTGATCAAGTCCCTGGACAAGATCGTCCAGCTCCGGGACGAGGTGGACGCGCTGCTCACCAGGAACCGGATCTTCGTGGACCGGATGAAGGGCACCGGCCTCATCACCGCCGCCGACGCGCTGGACTACGGCTTCACCGGCCCCTGCCTGCGCGCCTGCGGCGTCAGCTACGACGTGCGCAAGGCCCACCCCTACTGGGTCTACCCGCAGCTGGAGTTCGACGTCCCGCTGGGGACCAACGGCGACAACTTCGACCGCTACATCGTCCGCATCGAGGAGCTCAAGCAGTGCGACCGGATGGTGCGGCAGGCGCTCAGGACCATGCCGCCGGGCCCGGTGATCCTGGACGACTGGCGCATCGTGCTGCCGCCCAAGCCCGAGGTGTACGGCACCATCGAGGGCGTGATGGCGCACTTCAAGCTGATCATGGAGGGGATCCAGGTGCCGGCAGGCGAGATCTACGACTGCACCGAGGCCGCCAACGGCGAGCTGGGCTGGTACCTGGTGAGCGACGGCGGCGGCCGGCCGTACAAGGTCCACGTCCGCGCGCCCGGCTTCCCCATCCTCTCCGGCGTGCCGCGGATGATCGAGGGCCGGATGCTGGCGGACCTGATCCCGACCTTCGACACCATCAACATGATCGGCGGGGAGGTGGAGCAGTGAGCAGGAAGAAGAAGGCAGGCTCCAGCTCCGGAGAGAAGCCCGCTCCGCCCGAAGCGCCTCCGGCCGCCGCCGAACCGCCTCCCGCACCCGCCGCCGCGGCACCGGCCGCTCCGGAGCCGCCCAAGCCCGCGCCGCCGCCGCCGCCCGCGGCGCCGCCCAAGCCGCAGCCGAAGAACCCGGGCTTCGTCACCGCCACCATCGACGGGCGCGAGGTGGTGGTGAAGCCGGGGACCAACATGATCGAGGCGGCCAAGACGGCCGGCTCGGAGATCCCCTACTACTGCTACCACCCGCGCCTCACCATCGCCGCCAACTGCCGGATGTGCCTGGTGGAGGTCTCCAACTCGCCCAAGCTCCAACCCGCCTGCCAGACGCCGCTCTCCGAGGGGCTGGCGGTCAAGACCGGCACGGCGCGGGTGAAGGAGCAGCAGCGCGCGGTGATGGAGTTCCTGCTCCTGAACCACCCGGTGGACTGCGCCATCTGCGACCAGGCCGGGGAGTGCAAGCTGCAGGACTACTACATGCGGTACGACCACAAGCCGTCGCGGCTGGAGGGTGGAAAGATCCTCAAGTCGAAGCGGAGGGTGCTCGGGCCGCTGGTGGTGCTGGACCAGGAGCGCTGCATCCTCTGCACCCGCTGCGTGCGCTTCATGGACGAGGTGGCCAAGGAGCCGCAGCTGGGGCTCTTCGGCCGCGGGTCCAACGAGCGGATCGACACCTTCCCCGGCGCCGCGCTGGACTCCAACTACTCCGGCAACACGGTGGACATCTGCCCGGTGGGCGCGCTGCTCAACCGCGACTTCCGCTTCCGCGCCCGCGCCTGGTTCCTCTCCTCGGCGCCCAGCGTGTGCAGCGGGTGCTCGCGCAACTGCAGCACCTTCGTGGACTTCTACGGGCAGGACACCCACCGCTACCGCCCGCGCGAGAACGAGGCGATCAACAAGAGCTGGATGTGCGACGCCGGCCGCCTCTCGTACAAGTACCTCAACCGCGACCGCGCGCTCACCCCGCTGGTGGGCCGCGGCCCGGACGCGCGCGACGCCTCGAAGCAGGAGGCGGCCAAGGCGGCGGCGACCAGGCTCTCCCCGCTCGCCGGCACCCCGGCGCTGGCGGTGTCGGTCTCGCCGCTGGGCTCCAGCGAGGACCTGCTGGCGGCGCTCAGCTTCGCCAGGGACGTGCTCAAGGTGGCCCACGTCTACGCCGGCGGGCGGACCCAGGAGCGCGGCGACCACTACCTGCTCACCGCGGACAGAAACCCCAACCGCAAGGGGCTGGAGTGGATCGCGGCCGGGCTGGGCCTCTCCGTCAAGCCGTTCGACGAGCTGGTCCGCGGCATCGAGGACGGGGCGGTGAAGGCGCTGTGGGCGGTGGGCGGCGAGGTGCCGGTGGACGAGGGGGCGTTCGCGCGGGCGGCGGCGAAGCTGGAGCTGTTCGTGCTGCAGGCGATCAACGAGTCGAAGGTGACCGCCGCCGCGGACGTGCTCCTGCCGGCGTCGACCCACGTGGAGGACGAGGGCAGCTTCGCCAACCTGGACGGCATCATCCAGCGCTTCCGGCAGGCGTACCCGCCGCGCGGGGAGAGCCAGCCGCACTGGAAGTGGGCGAGCGACCTCCAGGCCGCCCTGGGCATCACCACCACCTACGCCTCCGCGCGCGAGGTGTGGAAGGCGCTGGCGCCGAGGGTGCCGGAGCTGTCCTCCTTCGAGTGGGACACCCGGGCCCCGCCGGCGCGGGAGGCGCGCGGGATCAAGCCCATCCCGGCCGCGGCGGACGGGCGGCCGCCCGGCTACCGCGAGTACGGCGCCCCGCGAGTGAGGGGGATCTAGGACCCATGCGCTGGCTCACGGTCACCACCGCCATCGGCTTCATCCTCGCCTCGCTCTTCGGGCTGATGGCGGCGGCGTACGCGCTGGCCGCCGCCCTGGAGGAGTGGGGCTGGCTGAGCAACCTGGTCATCCTGATGATCGTCTTCGTGATGGTCATCGCCACCCTGCTCACCGTCGCGGAGCGGAAGTGGAGCGCGATGATGCAGGACCGGATCGGCCCCAACCGGGCGCGGATCGACCTCCCCGGCCTGCGGGACCGGTCGCTGGGCGGCCTGCCCCACGTGGCCTCGGACGCGCTGAAGATGCTGTTCAAGGAGAGCTTCGTCCCCAAGAGCGCCAACCGGGTGCTCTTCAACCTGGGGCCGGTGCTGGCCTTCGCGCCGGTGTTCGCGCTGTTCGCGGTGGTGCCGGCCGGCCCCACGGTGCGGGTGGGCGGATGGGCGGTGGACATGGTGGTGGCGCAGCCGGACTTCGGGCTGCTCTACATCTTCGCCATCGCCTCTTTGGCGGTGTACGGCACCTCGCTGGCCGGCTGGTCCTCCAACAACAAGCTGGCGCTGCTGGGCGGCGTGCGCGCGTCGTCGCAGATGATCTCCTACGAGGTGGCGCTGGGGCTGTCGCTGGTGGGGATGATGATCGCCATGTCCACGGTGCAGCTCCCGGCCATGGTGGCGGGCCAGGAGAAGCACCTGTGGGAGGGGACGCTGACCCTGTTCGGGGGCCAGCTGCGCCTGGGCGTCCCCGCCTGGGGCTTCATCCTGCAGCCGCTGGGCTTCGTGCTCTTCTTCGCCGCCGCCTTCGCGGAGACCAAGCGCGCCCCGTTCGACGTCCCCGAGGGCGAGAGCGAGATCATCGGCTACTTCGTGGAGTACTCGGGGATGAAGTTCGGGATGTTCATGATCTCGGAGTTCGTGGAGATCGTGATCCTCTCCGGGGTCACCACCTCCATCTTCTTCGGCGGCCACCAGGTGCCGTTCTTCGGGCAGGCGCTGGCGGGGAGCGCCTTCGCCACCGAGTACCCCATCCTGTGGGGCGCGTTCTCCGGCACCGTGTTCTGGGTGAAGGTGCTGCTGCTGTGCTGGCTGCAGCTCCTCATCCGCTGGACCTTCCCCCGCTTCCGCTACGACCAGATCCAGGCGCTGGGCTGGAAGATGCTGCTGCCCGCGGGCCTGCTGAACGTGTTCGTCTCCGCCGCGCTGGTGCTGTGGGACCCCAGCCTGCAGCTGCTGGCGGTGCTGGGGCTTCTGGAGATCGGCGCGGTGGTGGCGCTCACCGCCACCCGGCGGCACGGCGAGGCGGAGGCGCACGCGGAAGCTGCGCCCGCGGCGCCTTCGCACTAACGTGTCAGGGGAAGACCGGAACGACCGATGAGCTACCAGGCCAGCCAGAACCCCCGCGAGGACCTGCGCGAGCGGCTCTACATCCCGGAGCTGCTCAAGGGGCTGGCGATCACCACCCGCCACTTCCTCCGCAACCTGTTCCGCCAGCGGGACCCCAACACCAGCGTGATGGACCGCACCGGGCCGAACCTGGTCACCACCATCCAGTACCCGGAGGAGCGGGTCGCCTACCCGGAGGGCTACCGTGGCTTGCACCGCCTGGTCCCGCGCGAGGACGGCAAGGCCCGCTGCGTGGCCTGCTACATGTGCGCCACCATCTGCCCGGCGCAGTGCATCTACATCGAGGCCGGCGAGTACGACCCGGCGGACGGCGCGGCCGAGTCGCGGGTGATCGAGAAGTACCCCACCGCCTTCGTCATCGACGAGCTGCGCTGCATCGTGTGCGGGCTGTGCGTGGACGCGTGCCCCAAGGACGCCATCCGGATGGATACGTACGCGCACACCCCCAGCGAGTACACGCGCCAGGGCTTCGTCTACGACATCCCCAAGCTGCTCAAGGGCCCGGCCGTGTCGCACCGGTCCGACCCGTGGAACAAGCGGCCCGGCTCCGACGAGCCGGAGCACCAGCACCTGGAGCCGCACGTCCGCATCGGCGACGGAGCCGTCCAGCAGGTGAAGGCGCCGGAGCACCACGCGCCCCGCACCATCGTCTCCACCGACCAGCCGGTCCCGGTGGTGAAGTTCCTCAAGTAGCCAGGCGGGCGAGCGCGCCCGCCGCGACTGAGGTATCTACCCGCCTGTGAGGCGGTACCGGGTTTCGGTGTGCAAGGGCCCCGACTGCAGGGCCGGCGGCTCGGACGAGGTCTTCTCCGCGCTGCGGCGCGCGGTGGAGGGCTCGCCGGCGGCGCAGACCTGCTCGGTGAGCCGCGGCGGCTGCTACGGCCTGTGCCACCTGGGGCCCAACGTGGTCGTCCGGCGGGACGAGGGCCGCCCGCGCGACCCGCTCTCGCGCGAGGACTTCCAGCTCATGGGCTGGGAGGGGGAGACGCACTACGGGAACATGACCCCGGAGCGCGTCCCCCGGCTGGTGGAGGAGCACCTCCAGCGGGACCAGGAGATCGCCGACTTCGCGCCAGTAGACAACGGCCGCCAGCCGCCGCCGACCACGACCTGACGGTCTGTTCACCAATGTGCGCTCCGCGATGGCGAGGCTCGCTCCCGGAGCGGCCTTCGCCTCGAATCGTCCGCCTCTTCGATATGCCACGAACCTCGGCGAAGAAGTCCATTCGCGCGCGGGCGGACGCCCCGCGGTCTCCGCGCCTGGAGAAGGCCCCCTCCGGCATCCAGGGACTGGACGAGATCACCGAGGGCGGCCTCCCCCGCGGCCGGCCCACCCTGGTGTGCGGCGGTCCCGGCTGCGGCAAGACGCTGTTCGCCATGGAGTTCCTGGTCCGGGGCGCCCTCCGGTACGGCGAGCCCGGGGTGTTCATGGCCTTCGAGGAGACCGCCGACGAGCTGGCCGCCAACGTGGCCTCCCTGGGGTTCGACCTCCCCCGGCTGGAGGCGCAGAAGAAGCTGACCATCGACTACGTGCGGGTGGAGCGGAGCGAGATCCAGGAGACCGGCGAGTTCGACCTGGAGGGCCTCTTCATCCGCCTCGACTACGCGGTGAAGAGCGTGAGGGCCAGGCGCGTGGTGCTGGACACCATCGAGTCGCTCTTCAGCGGGCTCCCCAACCCGGCCATCCTGCGGTCGGAGATCCGGCGCCTGTTCCGCTGGCTGAAGGACCGCGGGCTGACCGTGGTGGTGACCGGCGAGAAGGGCGAGGGCAGCCTCACCAGGCAGGGCCTGGAGGAGTACGTCTCCGACTGCGTCATCTTCCTCGACCACCGGGTGATCGAGCAGGTCTCCACCCGGCGCCTGCGGGTCGTGAAGTACCGCGGCAGCGTCCACGGCACCAACGAGTACCCCTTCCTGATCGACGAGAACGGGTTCTCCATCCTCCCGGTGACCTCGATGGGGCTCTCGCACCGGGCCTCCAACCAGAGGATCTCGACGGGACACCCGCGCCTGGACGAGATGCTGGGCGGCCAGGGGTACTACGAGGGGAGCTCCATCCTGGTCAGCGGCACCGCGGGGACCGGCAAGACCACCATCGCCGCGCTCCTGGCCCGCACCGCCTGCGAGCACGGCCGGCGGGTCCTCTACTTCTCGTTCGAGGAGTCCCAGGACCAGCTGGTCCGCAACATGCGGTCGGTGGGCCTCGACCTCAGGCCCTGCCTGAGCCGGGGGACGCTCCGGGTGATCGCCTCGCGCCCGACCGTCCACGGCCTCGAGCAGCACCTGGTGGCCATCCACAAGCAGGTGAGCGAGCTCAAGCCGGCGGTGGTGGTGCTGGATCCGATCACCAACATGATCAGCGTGGGGACGGTCACCGAGTCCCGGTCCATGCTCACCCGGCTGATCGACTTCCTCAAGGTGAAGGGCGTCACCACCTTCTTCACCAGCCTCACCATCGGAGGCAAGGCCCTCGAGGAGACCGATCTGGGAATCTCTTCCCTCATCGACACCTGGCTGATGCTGGCCATGGTCCGCAGCGAAGGCGAGCGCAACCGCACCCTGGCCATCATCAAGTCCCGGGGGATGGCCCACTCCAACCAGGCGGTCGAGTACCGGTTCTCCAGCCGCGGCCTGGAGCTGGTGGACACCTACCTGGGCATGAGCGGCGTGCTGACCGGGACCGCCCGGCTGGTGAAGGAGGCGGAGGACCGGGCGGTGCTGGACGGCTACCGGGACGACCTGGAGCTGCGGGAGCGGGAGCGCGAGCGGCGGCGGCGGGGGGCCGAGGCCCAGGTCACCGCGCTGCGCGAGGAGCTGGCGGCGGAGGTGGCGCAGATCGACCGGGGCATCCAGGACGTCACCAGGCGCCGCGAGCGCCTGCTCCACGAACGGCAGGTGATGGCGCGGAGCCGGAAGGCGTTCGCCCCGTCGCTGGCCGGCAAGCGCCCGAAGGAGGACCCCCGGTCATGAAGCCACCCCCTCGCAGGAGCGGGCGGGCGAAGGGCCGCCCGGCGAAGAAGGCGGCGCCGCGGGTGGGGAAGGCCCCGCGAGCGGAGAAGGTGCCGGAGTGGGACCTGCGCCTGTACGTCGCCGGACAGACCGCGCGCTCGGCGATCGCGCTGGAGAACCTGCAGCGCATCTGCCGGACGCACCTGGAGGGCAAGTTCCAGCTGGAGGTGGTCGACGTCCTCAAAAACCCCCAGCTGGCCCGCGGCGACCAGATCCTGGCGCTGCCCACGCTGGTGCGGAAGCTGCCCGAACCGATGAAGAAGATCATCGGCGACCTGTCGCACGAGGAGCGCGTGCTGATCGGCCTGGACCTCCGGGAAGCGAGGTCCTCCAGATGAACGCCGCCAGGCGCCCGCCATCCAGGCAGGACACGCGCCAGGTGCGGCGGAGCCAGCCGCGCTGGGTGCTCCGGCTGTACGTGGCGGGAATGACCACCACCTCGGCCCGCGCGGTCGAGCGGGTGCGCCGCCTCTGCGACGAGCACCTGGCCGGGCGTTACGAATTGGAGGTGATCGACATCTACCAGTTGCCCGCGCTGGCCCGCGGCCACCAGATCATCGCCACCCCCACGCTCATCCGGCTGCTGCCGGATCCGCTGCGCCGCTACATCGGCGACCTCTCGGACGAGAAGCTGGTGTTCGGGCTGGACCTGCGGAGGAAGAAGCCGTGACCGCCCGCACCCGGCAGCGCCAGCCCTCGGAGATCGAGGCGCTGCGCCTCCGGCTGGTGGAGGCCGAGCAGACCCTGGCCGCCATCCGGACCGGCGAGGTGGACTCGCTGGTGGTCGACGGCCCGGGCGGGCTGCGGGTCTACACGCTGGAGGGCGCCAGCAACACCTACCGGGTCTTGATCGAGGCGATCAGCGAGGGCGCCGCCACCCTCACCCTGGAGGGGCTGATCCTCTACAGCAACGGCCGCTTCGCCCGCATGCTGGACCGGCCGC
>Ga0075421_100005827_pt1 | contig 14938 bp, 26 predicted proteins | sample SoiMetdeltSBSDD5_FD_75292 | JGI IMG/M metagenome (GOLD analysis project Ga0075421, IMG submission 75292) | Bulk soil microbial communities from a Populus tree surrounding site in Tennessee, USA - Soil MetaG P. deltoides SBSDD5 | ecosystem: Environmental > Terrestrial > Soil > Tree plantation...
CGCTTTCCTCGTGACCGGTGGGACCGGCAGCGGTAAGACCACCCTGCTCGCGACCTTGCTTGGCCTGGTCGATCCCGCCGAGCGTTTGGTCCTGGTCGAGGACTCCAGCGAGCTATCACTTGAGTTATTCTTACACACCATGACCCGATCCGTGATCTATCTGCGCCAGTCTCTCGATCGCGACGGGACCGGCGCGGCCGTAGAGCGTCAGCGCAAGGCCTGCGAACGGCTATGTGTCGACCGCGACTGGTCGATCGTCCGGGTGTTCACCGAGAACGACACCAGCGCCACTAACGGCCGGCGCCCGAGGTATTCCGAGATGCTGGCAATGGTCGAGCGCGGGGAGGTCGAGATAATCGTCGCCTGGCACATCGACCGGCTGACCCGGAAGCTGACCGAGCTTGAGGAGCTGATCGAGCTGTCGGCGCGGACCAGGGTGAAGGTGGCTACGGTGACCGGCGACCTTGACCTGACCACCGACACCGGCCGGCTGCTCGGCCGTATCCTCGCGTCCGTGGCGCGCGGTGAGGTCGAGCGGAAGTCCGCCCGTCAGATCGCTGCTAATGAACAGCGGGCCGCCGAGGGCAAGTGGCCGGGTGGTCCCGCCCCGTTCGGATGGAATCGTGACGGCACCCATCACCCGGCGCGGGCCCGACACCTTCGGCGCGCCTACCGCGAGATGCTGGCGGGCGGGTCGCTCCGGGGTATTGCGGCCGATTGGAACACTCGTGGCATCGAGTCTTCATCGGGCCGGACGGCTTGGCGGCCTACCACGTTGCGGCGCCGGCTGCTCGATCCGCGCAACGCTGGGCTCCGGTCCCTGAACGGGACGATTGTCGGTGACGGCAAGTGGCGGCCGATCATCGATACCGACACCTTCTACGCCACCGAGGCGTTACTGACCGACACATCGCGGAGGCTCTACCACGGTGGGCATGCCCGGCGGTATCTGCTGTCGGGCCTGGCGACCTGTGGCCGCTGCGGGCGCCGGGCCATCACCGGCCAGGCCTCCCGCGGTCATCGGACCTACCGCTGCCCGACCGGGCACCTGTCCCGCAAGGCCGATCCGCTCGACGCGATCGTGGTGCGGCTGATCGTGGGCCGGATGTCGATGCCGGACGCCGCCGAGGCTCTGCGTCGTGACGACTCCCCCAAGCTCGACGCCCTGGCCGACCGCGCCACGGTGCTGCGGACCCGGCTCGACCAGCTCGCGACGGCACTGGCGGACGGGTCGCTCGACCTGGCCGGGGTGCGTCGCGAGTCCGGGCGGCTTCGTGCCGAGCTGGCCGACGTGCAGTTGCGGCTCACCGTCCCCGACCGGGCGGCCGTGCTGGGCGAGCTGGCCGGCGCCGACGACGCCGCCGAGGTGTGGGAGCGGCTCGACCTCGACCGTCGCCGGGCCGTCATCGACACCCTGGCCACCGTCGAGATAACCCAACCGGTGAAGGGCTCCCGGCGTTTCGGCCTGGACGCGATCGAGCTGACCTGGCGCACCTGATTGTCTGCAGCGCTTAGCATCATAATGCAACATACTGGACATCGCGGGCTTCGGCCTGTAGCGTGAGGGCGAGAGAGGACACCACGCCAAGTGAAGAATTGGAAAATTTCGTGGATCCTCTCGTCGCGCACCACCGGGCACGGGTCGCCCATCTCTCGCGTTATCGCTCTCCGGCTGATCCGGAGCTAGACGAGGCACGGCGGGACTTGGCTGAGGCCGTCATCGCCGAAGGCATCCGAACGAAACTCGCCAGCGCCCCGCCGTTGAATGACGAGCAGATTTCGCGGTTGTCCGCACTGCTCCGGGCGTCGCATTCGCGTGACCCCGAGCTGGTGGAACGTGCCCGCCGGCTGCGTGCCGAGTTGGCCGAAACCGAGGCCGCGATGGTGCCGACGATGGACGGTGACGCCAATCCTTCGGTTGAGCAGGTCGCCTCATGAGCGGCGCAGTGAACGGCCGCCACCCCCCGGACAGAAAAGCGAAGCGACCCTCAACGTTGTCCCGGAAGAGGGTCGCCGCCGAACCTGACGCCACCAAGCGCACCGATTCGGCATCTAGCCTACGGCACGTGTCCTCGGGCGGCGCCGACCTCAGCGGCGGGGTGTCGTCATGACGGCTGTATCGACGCATGTCCGATGGGCCGACATCCTGATCGCCCGCGATCTCCGCCTCACGCCGATGCATGCGATTGACGACGGCGCCGGCCACTGCATGTGCGAGGACGTGAAGTGCGGCAGTCCCGGTAAGCATCCCCGGTGGACGGCGGGCCACTCGACCTCGGGCACGGACTGGTGGGCGACACACCCGAACGATCCGGTGGCGATCGACCGCGAGGCATCCCACGTCGTCACGGTGGAAGACGACGGGCAGCTCCGCGAGTGGTGCGAGTCGATCGGCCTTGAACTGGCCCCCACCCTGACCCTGGTCTCACCGACCGGCCACGAGCGGTACGTCTACCGGCTGCCTGCGGATACGCCGCTCCACAACTGGATCAAGCCGGACGGGTACGCCGTCGACATCCTGAGCAAAGGCCGGGCGCCCGGCCCCGGTGTGCGCCGCCCGGACGGTGTGTACGGCCTCGTCGCCGATCACCCGGTAGCCGACGCGCCGGCCGCTTTGGTCACGTGGCTGCGAGAGAAAGCGGAGGCCCGTGCCGCTGAGTCTGTCGGGATCGTCCAGGCCGAGGACTACGACGGACCACTGCCCCTGCGAGTGCAAGAGCTGCTCGATCTCGATGAGGCCGCGATGACCGAACGGTGGCCGCAGGAGTCCGACGATGACCGCAACAGCAGTTATCTCGGGGTCAAACGCGGCGCTGCTACCTTCGCCCTGATCGGTGCTTGCTACGACAGCGGGTTGAGCCAGGCTGAGGCGGTTGGCGTCGCCGAGAACTACGACCCGGCCGAAGACAAATACGGGCACCGTGCCGGCGGGGTGGCAAGTCAGGTCGCCGACTGCTGGGGCAAGATCTCCACACCCGAGCCCGACTGGTTGATCCAAGAGCGTACGCCGACTCTGACGGAGTGGTTCGCGGACGGGGAGGGTGAGGACCGGTGGCGGGCACTGGCCGAACGCCGAGGTATTCAGCTCCCGACCCTGCGATCGCCGATGCCGCCGGCCGCACCGATGCCGCCGTCCAACGGAGATCAACCGACCGGGCAGCCCGCACCCCAGGACGCACCGCAGCAGGAACAGGGCACGGTGCCCGCCCGCCGCTCCCTAGCGTCGTATCTGCTGGACATCGAGGGTCTACGGAACATCCCCAAGCCCGAGCCGCTGATCGAGGGCTGGCTGTACGCGGACTCCCTGGCCTGGCTGGTCGGCACACCCGGCCACGGTAAGACGCTGGTGGCGGTCGACCTGGCATGTTCGGTGGCGACCGGCTCACCGTGGTTCGAGCACAAGGTCACCCAAGGCCGGGTTCTGTATCTGATCGCGGAGGGCGCCAAGGGCCTGTCCGTACGAGTGGACGCCTGGGCGAGCGACCGCGCCACGACCGTCACCGACGTGGACTTCCTACCGGTCGCCGTCCAACTGTTCACCGACAAACCTGTCGTCGAGGAGCTGCGCCAACTGCTGATCCAGCGTCAGTACGCGTTCGTCGTGATCGACACCCAGGCCCGCATCAGCATCGGCGCCGACGAGAACAGCGCCAAAGACATGGGTCAGTTGATCGCCACCCTCGACCGGCTACGTGGGGCCGGCGGTGCCTGCGTCCTGGTCGTTCACCACACCCCGCGCACCGGCAGCAACCCCCGTGGCTCCACCGCGATCGAAGGGGCCGCCGACACGATCCTCTCGTGTGACAAGGACGGCCCGCAGGTCAAGCTGACCAACCCCAAACAGAAGAACGCCGCCGAGGCCGGCCCGATCACGATGATGCTCAGGCCGACATCGGCTTCCGTCGTGCTCACCCGAGATCTCGACATCCGCGACCTGTCCGCTTCGCAGGCCAAGGTGCTCGAAACACTGGACACGTTCGGTGGTGAGGCCTCCGCGACGACCCTGATCGACGCCACGGGGCTGTCCCGTACGAGCGTCTATCGCGTGCTGAAGTTGCTGCTGGCGCGGGAGCTCGTCACGACCGAGAGGTCAGGGAGAAACGTCCGATTCATGCGGGTTAAGAGTCCCGAGACACTTCCTGAGACCGGCGATGACATGTCACCACGAGTCCCAAGGTGTCCCAGCCGACGACACCCCCTCTGACCAGGAGGTTTCCTAGGTGTCTCGTCCGTCCCAAATCATGAGTCGGCCCAGTCCCATGTCCCACACACCTATAGGGGTGTGGGACGGAGGGAGACAACACCCGGAGACATGGGAGCGGTGGAACCACTACACGGAGAAAAACGGCGCCCCGATCCCTGCCTCGCGACCTCCGGTGGTGAGACGCCATGAGTAACCGCTGGCGCCCGAGTTCGACCGCGTGGCGGGACCAGGCCTCCAGACCCGCTTAACCCATCCCCCCAGGGTGTATCGACACCCCGACCCACAGAAGGAAGTTGATCAGCATGACACAGACCAAGGCCCAGCATCAGGCCAGTGCCGGCAGCTATCTGACGGCCGCGACCGGAGCCGGCTACACCGATCCCATCGACAAACTGCGTGCCGCGATCGCCGCCGCACAACTGGCTGCGACCACGAACCAGAGCGCAAACGTCAGCATCGCCGAAGGATTGCTCAGTGAGATCGAAAACCGAAGCACCGTCAGTTTGCCGCCGGGCGAGCTGGCTTACGTCCACGCGCTCTTGGCCACCCAGACCACCTGATCGGAGCGACCAGCCATGACGAACGAACAACGCCTGGTGCTGGGCAACACCCTGCTCCGCCACATCCACAACGCCCGGGGCGGTACCCCGCTGGCCGGCGTGCTCGCCGATGACGAGTCGTGGTCCTCGATCCGTGAGCAGTTGATCGCTCTTGGCCCGCCCGAGCCCCCGACCGCCGCCCCTTTCGACATCCTCATCGACCGCCTGGCCCTCTCGATCGCGAACGGCAAGAGGCTGTCGCCGACGGCGGCCGGGAAGATCCATGCCGAGGCGAACGGCGCCGTGGTGTTGTCGGAGGCCGCTGAACGGTTGCGGGAACGGCTGACGACCGCGCTGGATGAGGCTGTGATCGCCAACTCCGACGGGCTGTTCGAGGGGCTCGATGCCCGGCTCCAATCCATGCTGACCGAGGCCAGGGAGCTGGCCGACAAGCTCGACGGTCGTGATGTGGAGGTCGCCGCGGACGCCGGGCTGCTCGCCGAGTTCAAGCGGATGCGAACCCTGCGCGGTGACTACGTCCAGCTCCGCGCCGACCAGAATCGTCTGTGGCGCGTTGTCGAGGGTGATGACATCCAGCTCCGCCAGCACGTGTCCGCGTTCCTGGGTAATCCGATGGCCGCCGATCCCGAGCTGATCCCCCGCCGTCTCGGCTGGAAGCTGCCCGGCCGTCGTGGTGATGCCGAGCGCCCGGCCGATCCGCCACCCTGGCCCGAGCTGTGGATCGAGGCCGGTCTCGACTGGTGCGTGGCGCATCCCGAGGCGAGGCCGCACGTGCCGACGCCGCGCCGGTTCGAGACTGCAGAGGCGAGGATCGCCAAGGCCGCCCAGGCTGCGTCGGTCGAACGCGACGGGCCGCACAAGGCCTCGCTGACCATCGCAAGGAAGGTGCGCTGATGAGTATCGAGCAGGGTTGGGAATGGTTCCGATCGAGTCACCCAAGACGGAGATCCCGCCGTGGGATGAGTACGACGAGGACCACGAGATAGACACCGCTGAGGATGTGCCAAGGGACTGAGTGGCGCTGGGTGACCGCGCACAACCCCCCTTTGCCGATGGGCGACCGTGGTCGTACATGGTGTGTGGCCTGCCTTGAACGATGGAAGCCGCCGCGATCGCCTCGCCACGTCGGTCCAGGTCTTTGCCGGCGTACGGCGGCAAAGAGCCTTGGTCGAGGGGCAGCAGCTCGCCCGCCGGCACCCCGCCATGGCCGAGGTGATCGCGGCACGTCGCAGGCCCGCCAGGCACCGGGACACCTACCCCCCGCCCCGCCCATCGACGAGGACCGCCGGGGTCGACAACCCCTGGAAACGAAAGAACAAACCAGACATGCCGGTGCTTTGCCGGGCTACGGGACGGCATGGGGTCGCATCAACCTTGGGCTCATGGGAGTGCCGGTACTGGCGCGTGGCCCCCGCGTTGGCCTCAGAACGACGGCGTGGGGGTCGCGCTCGTGCCGCGGTCGGCGCTGTGAGTCGGCACGGTGTCCCGGCGGCACGTGGCGAGGCCGTCGTCTATTTCTTGGGCCGGAACGTGCGGACGGATTCCAGCGTCTCTCCGGCCGATGAAGTGGCCTCGGCCTGCCATCGTCCAACCGGCTCGTAGTCGCGACTGATCATGTAGCCGGTCGCCTCGCGCTGGGCGCCGCGCATCGACAGCGCTTGCATGTCCACAGCCGTGTTCTCGATGGACTCGTCCTCACGGACGATCATGCAGTCGACAGCCATGCCGTTCTCTTTCATCGTTAGCCAGACCTCGATGGGGCCTGACTTGCTCTTGCTCTTAGTGTCACTCATGCACCTAGTGTCGTTAGTGCGCCTAGTGCTGTCAAGGGTCGGTGAGCGTGTCGTCGCCTCTGCCTAGCCTGTCGTGTGTGGACTACGACGAGCGCGGCTACCCGAGGCCGGTGCAACGGCAGAGGGTCCTCAACGAGTTCTGGCCGCTGCGTGACTCGAAGGGTCCTCACGCCCGCGGCATCCCGGACCAGCCGAGTCCGATCCCCGTCCGTGCGCGGATTGTATGGGAGGGCGACGGGGAGGAGTGGGTGGACGCGACTGCCTACCGCTGGACACCAAAAGCGGTCTTTGTGGGCTTGGACGACGAGCGGTTGCGGGCGATCGGCGTATGGCTCCACCCGAGCGATGTACGACGCCGCAAAGGCCTGCCACACCAGCGCGAGCCAGGCTAGAGCTGCTCTGTTGGTGGCGGTTGCCGCCAGTCAACCAGGATCTTCCGGGAACGTTTCACGTCGGAGCGGTCCGGTGTGAGGTGCCACGTCACGGTGATCTGCTTGTCCTCCTGCGCGAAGAGCGGAGCCAGGATGAGCCCTTCGCGGTGGCCGGCGGTGAACTCGTCGTAGGAGACGCGACCGCCGAACCCGCCGCAATCTACTTGCACGTCGTACGCCGAGTCGGTGCCTTTGTTCCAGAGCGCGTGCTGGTTCTGCGCACCTAGGGGTTCCAGCTCGAAGCGAACCCGATTCCGCTCAACCTCGTCACGTTTGTAGCCCGTTGCCTCTTCGGCGGCCGCTGCGGCTCGAACCGCCACCCGTGTCCTCCAGATTGCGATTCCCAACGAGATGCCGCTGATGACTAAGGCGATGGCGGAGATGACGAGCGCGGCAGTATCCATGGCCGAGCATGCTATTGGACCCCCGATCCCTTGCACTGCTGGATACCCGGAGTTCCTGACTCCCGAGTGGCGGCCGAACAATGGGCCCATTGAGATGAGAGTCAGTCAGTCAAGGGTCTCAGCCCGGTTTCCTGCTCGATGATGGCCAACCCAAGCGGCAGGCTGGGTTAATGACCTCGTTAGGCGAGGTAGGTGGGCAATGCAATTCTTCCCCGCCGGGGCCAGTTCGGCGGCTTCTCGTCAAGGAACACGTAGGCCGAACGGGTGAAGACCCGGTGACCTCCTCTCTTGCGTACTCGGAACACGCGGACCCGCAAGGGGTAGTGGTGGAACGTTCCCGCCGCACAGTACGGTTTGCAGTCGTTGAGCCACAGGTTCCCGAACGCGAACGCGTGACGACGCTCCCACTTCCGCCACCTCAGGTGCCTGTACCACCCGTTGCCGTCCCCGCAAGACCAGAGGGCGCGGTGGGGGCGTACGACAGGCTTCCCATTGCCACAGAGTCGGTAGATCTTGGTGCGTTGTCCATGTGCTGCTGCCGCGAAGTTCCCTTTGATGTCCCCCGATGGGGCCCGCGCCTGTGCTGGGACAGCAGCGAGGCCTCCCAGCAGGGACACGGAAGCGACGACCGCGATGGCTAGACGCTTCATGCGCTCCCTGCGTGGGGCAACGCTCTGTCGGGCGAGGTTCTCACCAGGGCCGTATATCTTGCGCTCCATTACTTCACCCCCTCCCGGTCCTCGACCTCTTGGCCGATGTCTCGGGCGATGGTGACCACCCGGACCGGCATGCTTCGGTCTCACTGGGACAGTTCCCAAGCCTCGAGTGCTCTGCGACGGCGAGCAGGTCGACGACCGCGTTCCCCGACGGGTACAGCCAGCATCCGCACGGCCTGCCCTCGGCGTCGACCAACTCGATCGGCCACCCGCCGTACGGCTGGCCCCGCAGACCTCGCGCCCACACCGGCTCCCGCATCGCCGACCGTTCGCTCATCGCAACACCCACGGATAGAACGCGTTTCGGGCCTTCGCCCAGTCCTGCTGCTTCGGTCGATTCAAGACGGTGGTGTGCACGGACACGCGGACCTTGCCTGCGCCGCCAATGCACGCCGGCTTGATCCAGGCAACGACCCGGTCGTCGGTTAGGGGGTACGAAAAGTCGTAGCCAAAACGGCCGGGTCCGCATCCCCAGGGAACGGAAGTACCGTGATCGTGCCAGCCTTCGACGCGCCACAACCCGATGTCCTGCGCCATTCGCAGCCGGTACTCGGGTCCAGGGTTCTCCGGCCGGGTGTCGATGAAGATGTAGGTTGTGCCGGCGAAATCCGGGACCGGCGGGAAGTTACCGACTCGCGTAATGATCTTGAGGTTGCGGTGCCAGCTACCACCGGCCCGCCACCCGTTCTGAACCTCAACCCACCGGATGCCCATGTAGGAGGTCTGGTCGGTGGTCGAGTCGTTGAACGTGCGGGTGTCGGCATGCGCGGCCGGCATTACTGCGATGAACGTGACGACTGCCAGAACGGTCCCAAGTAATAGCAGCTTCGCCAGTCGACCGGTCGGCCGTGGGCGCACGGTGGTGTGCAGCGTCATACCTGGATGGTCCTTTCGGGAGAGGGTGTCGGCCCCTGGGTGACGGTAACTACGGTGATTCCTATCGAGCGAAGTTGACGAGTCCGGCTTCTCACCCGCCGGCCTCGAACGTTGGATCCTCGTGGTGAACCCACGCCGAATGCCTCAAAGGCATCGGCAGCTGTACAGCCTCCAGCGCTTCCAACCGTCCGTGCGCGCTGGCTTGCCCTGCAACGTTGAGTACTCGATGTCTGCCTCGTGCCGGTGGTCACAGGAGAGGTATGCCCGCGAGTATCCGCCGGCGCCGCCGTCGGCGAACCAGCCACGCGTGTCGAAGATCCGATGGACACGCTTCTTGGTCATGCCCTTGTGAATCTTGCGGTACTCCTTCTTAGTGACACAGCCAGGCGTGTCGGCGGAGGCCGGACTCGTGGCGACCACGATTCCGCCGACAGCGAGGGCGAGTCCGGCGCCGGCCGCGGCAACGGGGCGAAGTAGTTGGGTCTTGGTCATGTGGTGTCTTTCCTGTAGCTGGACAGCGCCCAGGCGGGAGCGGCGTACATCAGCAGACCCCCACCGCCGACTACGGTCGAGGCGAACGGAGCGATCGGTACGAATGGTTCAGCCCTCTTGCCTGAACCAGCCCTTCTTGTAGACGTGCACTGGCCGGAGCCCGTGCCTGGGCCGCTTGTAGGTGATCCCGACGAAGTGACCTGGCTTACAGGTGCCGTAAGCCTGGAAGAATCCTCCGGCCACAGGTACTGCGTCCACGAACTCACCGGGGATGTCGAAGATGCGATCGACCCGCTTCTTGATCATGCCCTTGTGGACCTTGCGATATTCGGTCTTGGTGACGCATCCGGGAGTGTCGGCGGAGGCCGGGCTTGCTGTGACCATGACTCCTCCGACGGCGAGGGCGAGTCCGGTACCGACCGCGGCGAGGGGTCGAAGTAGTCGGGTCTTGGTCATGAGAGGGGTCCTTCGAGAGTGGGTTTCGCTGTCCGCCTCACGAGCCGGGCACCGAGTCCAGACTGGCAGCGGGTTCGGTGCACGGCACGTCAAACGTCAGCCGTGAAGGCATGGGGGCGGGAGTCGGCACGCCCGGCAATGTCCCTGGTCGGATTGGATTGCGAAGCACGCCGACTCCCTTGAAACGCACTCTATCAGTATCTTATGGAGCTACTAAAGCTATCGTGTCGTGTATCACTCTGGGCCATCTGTGCTACTTTCGGTCCCATGGCGCGCCCCTATACAGACCCAGTGGAGATCCTTACCGAACCCATCCCCGCGCAGTCCCCGTTCATCCCCGCCGAAGCGAAGATCGTGGTCGGGGCGATAGGTCCGGCGACCCCGGAACCGATCCCGATCGTGCTGCTCCCGGGGTTCGAGTACCGGATGCGCGAGTGGCGGCACCCGCAGACCCATGAGGTCCACTGGCGGCTGGAGCGCAGAAGGTCAGCCCAGCACGGCGACGACGACGACCAGCCCGACTGATCACCGTCCGCAGGGCGACGAGATGATCGCCCAACGCGTCCGCCGTGCCGACCGGCTCGGGCAAGCGCAGGAGTTCATCGAGCACTCCGACGAGCTGGAAGCACGGGCCGAACGCCAGACCGACGAGGTCGCTGTCGCACGGCTGGAAGGCCAGGTCCAGGGGTGGCGGGAGGCTGCCGCCCGGCTGCGGACGCGTCGCACCTGAGCTCTAGCAGCCCACCGCCGGATGGCGCACCATGGTGAGAGGAGGCCGTCGGGGTTGCGGGCGTTCACAGCATCCTGACGGTCTCCGCGACTGAGTGGCAGAGTCGCGGCGCCGAACCAGCTGGGCAAGGCGCTGGCCACCGGCGCAGCAGCGTCCCTCGGGTCCCGGTCGGGATTTCCTGGGGGACGCTGTGGGTTCGGACGTGACCCTCTCGGAGAAGGTGCCGGCGCCCCGCGGCCCCGCTTGATATTGGCCCTGTTCAGGTTGCGGGGCGCCAGCCCTCCGACGCTGTGCCCGCGACGCGGCATGGTCAACCCCTTGAATGGGCGTCGGAGATCAGGTGCGCATGAGGCGACCCCAGCCGGATAGGGGGATATGCGGCCGGGGTCGCCGTCCTGTTGTCGGGTGGCGGGGGCGTACCCCGCGCACCCGATTTCACACTACAACTCGCCGTGGGCGGGGGCCGGCACCCCCGTCTTCGCGAGAATGAACGCCGGCCCCCGCTAACTGTCCGGTGCCCAGATGATCCGGCGTGAAACCCCCTATGCCGGGTCCCAACGGGTTGCCGCGCCAGCACCCTTTAACGAACGTGTAGCGGCCTCCGGTGAATCACCGGAGGCCACTCGTTCCCCCCATTTGACGACTACATCGTCGGCAGGGTCCAGATCGTTACTCAGCGTCGCCGGCCGAACCGCCAGGACAGGCCGCCCTGATCCGGGACGCGCCTCGCGGGACCTTCGACCCTGGCCGAGCCGGGACAGCCGATGCCTACCGTCCGCACTACATCCTCGAGGCAGGGAGGGATGTCTCATGGCAAGAAACTGGCGTTGTCTGCTTGGACGGCACGACTGGCGCGAGGTCGAGACGCCCGACCGCGACAGATACGCCGAGTGCACCAGGTGCGGGAAGACCGATTGGCAACGCACCGTTCCGCGGCATGTCGGAGGCAAGTTGCAAGGGCTCGACCCCCCGCCGGGGGGCGGGGGTGAATTCTGACCGGGCGATCCCTCACCGCCTCACCCCACCGCTGTCGTTGGAAGCGTTGGCGGGGAGCCGGCTACCGCACAAACTCCGCACTTCCGCCGCGTAGGTGGTGGCGAAGCACCGACTCCCCGCTGACAATGGTTTGTGCCCAATTATCCGGGCCTGTAAACCTTCGCCCCGACTGGCCGCCGGCGCCCCGCGGGTGGCCCTATGGTCATTGGCTGCGGGGCGCCGACCCCCCGTCTGGCTATCCGTCAGGACCAACGAGCCGACCCGGCCGAAGTTACGCACGACGCGTCCGCAGCATCGTGGCCGCCTCCCGCCATCCCAGAGCCGCGCCCTCCAGTCGGGCGACGGCCACCGCATTGGTCTGACGCTCCGCCCGCACCGCCAACTGGTCGGAGTGCTCGATCATCTCTCTCGCCAGGACGAGGCGATCGACGCGGCGCACCCGTCTAGCGAACAACTCCACCATCCCGGTCAGGCCGACAGTGGTCCGGGTGACCTCCCAAAGCTCGAAGTCGTCGCGACGACTCATCCCACCAGGATCTCAGTTAGGCGCCGCCGAGCCGTCCGTATTCAGCCGTCGTCGTCGTTGACGCTTCAGCGCGGCGATGCAGTCGCGGCATCGCCGATACTCGTCGGTCCGGTCAGCCGTCCAGGCCACGGCGTCGACGATCCAGTCGTAGCCGACCCGCTTTCCGCAGGCGACGTGGTGGCTTCCCTCGCGCCAGGCATGGGCCGTGGGCAACGGATTCCCTCGCGTGGGACGGATGGGGAGCGGCTCCACGATCGGCATGTGGTCGCTCAGGGAAGCGGGCGATCCCGTAGGCACGAACTCACAGTAGGGCCTTGGGGCTCAGCGTCACAGCATGAACTGCGCAGACCTGGGCGTGAAACGACCCCGGCCGGAATAATGCGTGATCAACGGCCGGGGTCGCCCGGAGATCGGCAAGAGTGTCTCATCCCGCCGATTTCAGGATACGCCGAGCAGCGTTCGTGAGCATGAGCGCAGACGTACGACAGCCCCCGGTGGCCCAGCCTTTGCACCGGGGGCTGTCTTGTCCCTCGCTCTGCTCCCTCGTCGCCCGTTACATCGGCCGCGAGGACCGCGACGTTACTTCAGTTGTCACGCTCACGCCCGTACCGGCGTCGCGCCTCGCGGAAGTCGACTTCGTCGGGCACGATCGGCCCGTCGTCCATGTCATCCATCGCCGGTGTCGGCACCAGCTCGCCGTGTTCATTGCGACGCATCAGACCCAAACGGATCATCTTGTTGGCCTGCGCCAGCCGATACACCAGCGCGGCCTTCCTGTCGTCGCTCACGACTCGCCATCATCGGGGGTGTCGTCGGTTACCGCCAGGGTCAACCAGACCGTTGCTTCTGCCAGCGCCGAACGCAGTCGCTCGTCGGCATCCCGCGCCCGAGCCAGCGCATCACGCGCCGCCTCCACCTGCTCCCGGCCGGTCACGACGACCTCGACTCTGGGTTGGGGGATGATGTGTCCACGGGTGCCTCCTACATAGGCGCTCGAGGCCCCGTCACCCGCCGGCTGCGGTTGGCGGGGCCGCTCATTACTACTTGGCAACCTCTATCGGTCGAGGAGGTGTGGATCAACGAGCCGTCGCGGGTTTTCGTCGCCCGGCACGGCCATCACGAGCTGACTCCGACAATCCTGGCCGGCGACGAGGTATTCGAACCGGCCGAGGTGGGCCGAAGCCGTCTCCGAGCTGCTCGACGTCGCTGACCTCCACGCCGTGCTCGCGTGGCTGGACGAGCGGGGCATCGGCTCCACCTTGACCCCGGCCGGGCGACGATCGCTCGGCGGTGATTCCCGCCAGGCCCGTCGGTTACCGGCGGCTAGGCGGAGGATCGTCGCCCGAGCCGTGATCGCCTTCCTTCTGCCATTTGAGCCTCGCTGGAGGATCGGCACCCAACTCGTGATGGCCCCCGTCCGTCCAGGTGTGCTTCGGCGCGATGGTCCGGAGGTTCTCGGTGTGTTGTTGCCCGATTGGTTTGAAGCCTGGGTGGCGACGCTGACGCACCGCAGCGACTCGCAAAAGTGCCGCAAGTCCACCCACAAAGACGGCCAGCAGGATCCAGCTCCACATCGCAAACCACCTCTGCCGGTATCAGACCCCACCCGTGCCGGCGCTGCCGTCGCCCGGCCCCTTCTCCGTGTTCTTCCTGTGTTGTTCGCCGATTGGCGTGTCGCCGGCGTACCGGCGCTGACGTACGGCAGCGACTGCCAAAAGTGCTACAACGCCGCCCACAATGACGATCAGCAGGATCCAGTTCCACATCGCAAATCACCTCTGCCGTCGAGGCGGGGCCAAGTCCTCGCTGGGCGCGGACACCAGTCGCCACGACTGAGCGTCAGCCTAGGCGGGCGGTCCTTGGTCGAGCAGAGTCGAAGGACCCCGCCGCCGGCCACCGGCTACTGGGCTTGCCCATACCTCTGACGGTGGCCGGCCAGCGCCAGACGAGTGGGATCAGCGGCTGACCTCGCAGGCGGTGCCATCGTTGTCGGCGTCGAGGTCGTCGTTGGCCCGGTAGACACGGGGCCGGACAGCGGGTCGGAAGTGGCCGCTGCGTACCTGTCGGCGAGCGGCGCGGTCAGACCGCGCGACACCGTGCGCGTAGGTCCGGTGCAGGTGGTCGCAGTTGCGGAATGCGGCGACGGCCTCAGCAGGAGCGGCCCCAGCAGGAACAGAAGTGAACGTGAGCGCGCTGGCCGACAACGCTCCGGCGATTACGGCCGTCTCGAAGGCATTGAACATGGAACCTCCCGGTTTGTGTGAGTGGGACGCCGCCCAGAGTCACACCCGAGAATCGGTGACCAACAGGGACCAATGACCCTAATTGTCCACGAGAGCACGTTAGTGCATTCAGCGCCCTTCGTCGCCTCCGCTCTCGTCGTTGTGATTACGAGCCACCACGATCCGCCCATACGCAGTAGCCGTCGCCAGGGCGCTGTTGGCCGTCTCCAGGGCTGCACGAGCGTCGTCGACGTTCGCCAACACGTAGCGCAGGGCATCCTCCGTCGATGCCGCATTAGGGGTGTTAGATGTATCCACGGTCGCCTCCTAGATAGGCGGTCGAGGCCCGGCCGTTACGGCCCTTCGTGCGGCCGGGCCGCTTGAATTAGGTGTGCAATTTCTCGTCCAGCGCGCTGCGTCCCGACCATCCGCACCTGGTCGGCCTTGAGGGTCGCCCGGCCAACGTCGAGGGCGCCGGGACCGTGACGATGCGCGATCTGGTGCGCCAAGCACTGCGCATGCGGCCGGATCG
>Ga0075421_100005829_pt1 | contig 14937 bp, 14 predicted proteins | sample SoiMetdeltSBSDD5_FD_75292 | JGI IMG/M metagenome (GOLD analysis project Ga0075421, IMG submission 75292) | Bulk soil microbial communities from a Populus tree surrounding site in Tennessee, USA - Soil MetaG P. deltoides SBSDD5 | ecosystem: Environmental > Terrestrial > Soil > Tree plantation...
CAAGCGCCACACCAACCCGGAACGGAGCGTCGTGCTTCGGAACATGGATCGTCAACGAGAGCCGGTCCCCCACCCGAACCTGCGTCTGGCTCATAACCTTGCAACCTTTCGCAGAAAGATCGGCAACAGTTCCTTCCCCGCGCCGATGCCCTTGCAATAGGAATGAGATTTCTATGCGGGCCAATGAGAGCACAACCGGAGGCGCCATTCGAAAACGCGGGTGGCGGCGCAAATCGACGACATTATCTTTGACAGGCTTGGACTCATCCATGAGACTGATTACGAAAGTACTCCGGGACGGACATATTGTCCACGCGATTCACAAAGTTCCCCTCACGTGTCGCCGGAGCGCAGAGCGTTTATCTTGACGTCGACCTTCACGCACCGATGATGTGCCGTGTATCACATTGACACAACCAGCGGGGTACGCCAATAGACCGATGGCGAGAATGCTGCTATAAGAATTTGTGCCGCGATAGGTGTTGCTCTCCTGCACAGGGGCTGCTCAGGACGAGCATAAGAGAGTATTCCTCACACCTGACCACGAGCATGGACGACATCGGAATGCCGAACCAATCTTTCTTGCTCCTGCGTCGCCGGCAGGATTCGTCCTCGCTATGCTCCGGCTTCCTTGCCCTTATCCTCGTTCTGGCATGTCACGTCCGCGCCGACGCCGTAGACGGTTCCCGTGTGCCTTCCAAGGAGGCTGACTCGGGCGCTCCATCGGAAGCCGATACGGAGATTGTCACACCCTTCGATAAGACCCGGCGTATGACCGATAGTGTCACGGAAGCCGTCAAGCATAACGATCTCGGTGTGGCCTTCGTCTTCAAAGGCGATGTCGGTCAAGCCATCGACGAGTTCAAGCACGCCTTGCGACTGCAACCCAACTATTTCGCGGCCCACCTCAATCTCGCAAATACTTTGTTGGATATCCGTCAATATGAGGAGGCAATCGCCGAATTCCGCGAGGCCATTCACCTCAAGCCTGACGATCCGAAAGCTCATAATGATCTCGGGGTGGGACTGAAGACACAGGGCGATCTGGAAGGAGCGATCACCGAATTCAAGACGGTGCTCCGGCTGCGTCCAGGCGACATTAACGCGCATAACAACCTGGGAGTTACACTGAAGGCCACGGGCGATCTGGATGGAGCCATGGCCGAATACCGCACCGCAATCGACCTACAGCCCAGCGACGTCAATGCTCATTACAACCTCGGACTCGCGCTCATGGACGCTCGAGATATGGAGGGAGCAGTCGCTGAATTTCGCACTGCCCTTCATCTTCGTCCCAACGATGGAGGGATTCGCTTCAACCTCGGCACCGCCCTGGCAAATCTCGGGGAACGGATGGAAGCTGCGCAGGAATTCCGCCACTACCTGAGGATCGAGCGTGACACGCCGGCCAATCGTCGGTGGATCGAGCAGGCGGAAGCCAACCTCCGTGATCTCGAAAATCCATAGGGTCGCCTGGCCATGGATTCAACATTCCGTTCTCTTTACCTGCCGTATACATCGGATATTTTTCCTATTCCGTTCATCGCCCCCTTTCCGTGACGCCCTTTCAGACATCATTTTGATAGCGTCGTTTTTCTGGCTATACTGATGAGCCTGACACGAGGGAAGCAATGGTAGGATATCCGGGATATGGGTTACTGATCCGAGTGATGGCCTGCTGGTGCTTTCCTGACCGCTCGAAATTTCCATGATCAGGACCGATCACAGAAGGCCAGGACACGTGGCGGTATCGATACGTGATACAGGGGCCGACCGTTCGAGGGATCGCCTAGCCCGTTTTCCGGTCATCATGTGGGGAATGGTCGTGCTCGCTGTCTCACTCTGGATGAGCATAGATCCTAATCGGACAATCGGAGCTGCGGGTGCGGACATCCCAATGGACAAGAACTGGGATTTCGACGACGCGTCTCCTGGAACTCTCCCACGAGCATTTACCGTAGGAACACTGTTCGACGGCCGACCGGCCGGCGACTGGAAAATTCTCATTACGACGCGAGCCAAGAGCGCATCTCAGGTTCTGGCGCAACTGATGCCGAAAGGCGCGGATCAGGCGCATAAGCTGATCTTAATCGATCAGACCGTCACCTCAAATGTGGACCTGGAAGTCTCATTCCTGGCGGTCTCGGGCAACGCCGATATGGGCGGCGGCTTGATCTGGAGAGCCCGTGATGACCGCAACTATTACCTGCTTCGGGCCAGCGCGGTCGAGCAGAACATCAGGCTCTACCGGGTCGTCAAAGGCGTTCGCCAGTTGATCAAGAATCAGAGCCGCGCGGTCGGGCAATGGGACTGGCACACGTTGCGTGTCATTCAGCATGGTTGCGAGATCCAGGTCCGGTACGATGATGAAGCGATCTTTCAGCTCTGCGACCACACCTTCGCTCAAGGCCGGATCGGTCTCTGGACAACATCCGATGCAGTGACGTATTTTGACGATCTTCAATTGCGGTCTCTGGATGAATGACGCTACTGATGGCTACCAAGTACCCCGCGGCGCCTCACTGGCATGACAGTACCAGGTAACGCGCTGTCCGACTCCCAATCACGTCCCGGGGCTTTTCTCAAACAACGTCCTGGATTTGCGTGGCAAGACGCCACTCCCGACCAATTAAGAACCCTCCTCGTCACCTGGTTCAGCTGGGTTCTGGGCGCCATGGATACGATGATTTATTCGCTGGTCCTCACGCCTGCGCTTCAAGACTTGCTCCAGACGGCAGCCGAGCCGTCCATCACACAGGCGCAGATCGGTTGGTATGGTGGTCTCATCTTTTCGATTTTCTTGGTCGGATGGGCGATCGGCGGTGTGTTGCTCGGAGCGGTGGCTGATGAAATCGGACGCACGAAGATCCTCGTGCTCGCGGTCGTCCTCATCGCCGTCTCCACCGGAGCTGCTGCTCTGTCCGGATATTGGTGGCACCTGGCTGTGCTTCGCCTGGTGACCGGTATCGGCATCGGCGGGCTATGGGCCGCGGGAGCCGCATTGGTGTCTGAAACATGGCCGGACCATAGTCGCGCACAAGCGGCGGGGTTTCTTCAATCCGCATGGGGGTTCGGATTCTTTCTTGCGGCAGCCGGCAACCTACTGGCCACGGAATTCGGATGGCGAGGCTCTTTTGCGTTGGGGATCGTGACGATCGCTTCAGTGTGGCTGATCTTCCGCTACATTCAGGACTCGCCCCGTTGGCAACGGGTGCATTTCAACGAACACGATCCAGAGCCGCCTGTAAAACGAATCGGGCACTTGTTTGAAGGAAAGCTAAGACGCTCTACATGGACGGGAACGGCGCTGGCATTCGTTGCAGTCTTCGGGCTTTGGGGAGCAACGAACTGGACTCCGAGTCTGGTTCATTCCCTTCCGGAGTTGACAGGCAAAGAGCCGACTCTCATTGCGACGCGTGTCAGCTATGCCGTGATGGTCCTCAACGTCGGTGCGCTCCTGGGCTATTTCAGCTTCGGGGTCCTCGCGAATCGCTTCGGCCGAAAACCGATGTTTGCGTTAATGAACGCCGGCAGCCTCCTCTTGATGCCACTCACATTCTTTTTCTCGCACACATATGCCACGGTGCTTCTCCTGCTCCCGATACTCGGTTTCTTCAGTAAAGGGATATTCGGGGGATTTCCCCTGTACTTTCCGGAATTGTATCCGACCCGTTTACGGTCGACTGGGGCCGGATTCTGTTACAACGCGGGCCGGATCGTCGCTTCGGTCAGTCCATACCTGACCGGCACTTTGGTTGCCACACTCGGCAGCTTCGGCCGGGCCGCCTCGGTGGTCGCCCTGATCTACCTCCTCGGGTTGGCAATTCTTCCATTCGCCCCTGAGACACAGAACCGTCCTCTGCCGGAGTAAACATCCTCGGGCACCCTCTGTGCTCGTCCCTCCTACATAAGAAAACGGCAGCCATCGAAAGATGACTGCCGCTTCTTTTCGTCCTGACCTGGGTTACCAGCGATCGCGCTTGGTACCGCGCCCGTTGAACCCACCTTGACCCCGGTCTCCGTGTGCTCGATCCTCCTGAGGCCGTGCCTCGTTCACCGTCAACGTCCGGCCGCCAAAGTCGGTCCCATTGAGAGCTCCGATCGCGGTCTGGGCTTCCTCGTTCGAGGACATTTCGACAAAGCCGAACCCTCTCGACTGGCCGGTGAACTTGTCCGTAATCACCCGGGCGGACTGCACCGCGCCGTGCGAAGAGAACAGACTACTCAACTCCTGCTCGGTTGCCGCGTAGGGCAACCCACCGACATAAATCTTCGAACCCATCGGGTTCCTCCTTGTAAAGAGACATTGTCTTGATCAACGGAAAGCACCAGAAAGGGAAGGGCCGAAGACGCGAACGAGGGCGGCTTGGTCTGATTTCCGATTAGATCTCCGGGCAAGGCAACATCGATAATTGGTCTGACACCTTCACTCTCATCGCCAGACCCAGCAATGAAGTAGATTAGTTTATCACACACATTGAATAAAGGGCAAGGGCTCGGTAACCGTCACACTCTCTCAGTTAACCAAACCTTCCTACACTTCTACAGACAACAGTATTGAATAAGAAAAGGAAATCCTCTATTTTGTGGTCAGTCGTGGAACAACTCTCCTCAATCATGTGTGTACTCATTCAAGATAGAACCACACACATGGGAAGAACATGACATGATTGGAAGATGTTACCAGCTCATGGCGAATTTCTGGAATGCATGGCAGGCCAATGGGTTACGAGGCATAACCTCCATGTTGCGGGATCGTTATGTGGGGCATCTTGCAGAGTTGTGGGCTGGATGGTGGATGCGCCGTGCAGGTCTGACACGATGGGGCCGCACGGCCACTCGAATCGCGACATGGGCTCCGTTACCCTATCCTCAATATTACGACAATCAATTATTGGCGCTCATGAGCCCGTTCGGATACATTGCGCCGACCGCCGAGGTTCGGCACAGGGACCTTCACCTAGGTTCGCACATATTTATCGGGAACGGCGCAGACCTCATCCAACACCCGGATGGCGGAGCATTGAATCTAGGCGACAGGGTCTGCATTGAACGGTGCAGTCATCTCGTCACTGCCAACGGAGGATCGATCACAATCGGCCACTTCACCTCGATTGGCGCGCACTGTGAATTGATGGCCTACCTGGCGAATATCCGTATCGGCGACCACGTCATGATCGCCTCAAATTGCCGCTTCTATCCTTATGATCATGGCACGTCGCCAGGGATCCCCATGCAACAGCAACTGCTCGTCAGCAAGGGAGACATCGTCATCGAGGATGATGTCTGGGTGGGAACAGGAGCCATTCTTCTGAGCGGTGTGCATATCGGACGGGGTGCCGTGATCGCCGCTAGCACGGTGGTCACCAAGAATGTCGCGCCCGGATTAATTGTGGCAGGAAACCCAGGGCGAATCATAAAGTGCCGGGATGAATCCTTGTCAACCTCTCCCTTGTACAAGGATAGTTTTGTCGACATTGAGCACGATGCCCTCATGGTGCGCAACCCCGATGGCACCATTAGGTTTTGGAACAAGGGCGCGGAGAATCTCTATGGGTGGGAATACCGGGAAACGATCGGAAAACGATCGCACAATCTCCTTCAGACCACCTTCCCAGTGCCCTTACAGCACATCGAGAGAGAGCTTGAGGATAAAGGCTATTGGGAAGGCTCCCTGGTTCATGTTCGTCGCGACGGATCCCGGCTTGTCGTGCGGAGCCGATGGGAACTGCAATTTGACGCGAAGGACCAGTCCGCCACGGTGATCGAAATCAATACCAGACCTGCTGCATAAACGCCCTGCTCTTGTGGGTATCGTCCTGCCGTGGCCACGCAGGACAGACCTCACCCTTGCGAACCTTCATGTTGCGCCCTGAACCACACCGCAATTGACCGTTTTCATGACAGGCCGTCTTGACGCAGTATCGAATCACGTTCGCATTGCGTGTAGTTCCGGACTAACCCTCGTCTTGGAGTATCCGAGCGACAAGCACATGGGAGCAGCGGATGTATCGGCTCGATGAGGTGGGTAGTCATGATTGCTATTCACCAACCCGAACCAAGGATCCACGGTCTTTGCAGACAGCAAAGGTGTAGTGGAACCAGCCAATCACCACCGCGAGGTAGACGAGATTGAGGCCCGACGCCGAAGCCAGACTGGCGAGTGGCACGGAGTGAGTGGTTAGGACTGCCCGCATGCCCTCAAAAATATGCGCGGCGGGATTGATCATGGCGATCGCTTTCAACCACCCCGGCAAGACCTCCATCGGGTAAAAGACACAGGAGATCGGCTGAAAAAGGAATACCATGCTCCAGGCTAGCACTTCCGCCTCCTGCCCGAACCGCATGATCAACGAAGTCGTGAGCACACCGATGATCCACCCGGTGAGCACCAAATTGACGACGAACGGGATCAGCCAGACGCCGATGACGAAGATATTGTAGGAATAAAACACCGCGGCACACACGGACATCACGATCGAGACCACCGTCACCTTGAACATGCTCATCACCATGGTTGCAGCAAGAAATTCGCTGGGTTTGAGCGGGCTCGCAAAGAGATTCATCACATTACGTGCCCAGATTTCTTCCAGGAATGAAATCGCAATACCTTGCTGAGCACGGAAGAGCACGTCCCAGAGGATCAGCGCTCCAAGAAAAAAGGTCACCACGCCCGGGATTTGCGCCTGAAATTTCATCAGGTACACCGTGATGAAACCCCAGATCACCAGATCCAGGAACGGCCAGTAGAAGATTTCCATCATCCGTGGCAGACTTCGCCGATAGAGATAGAGATGGCGCGTCACCAAGGCTCTGATTCGATGCAACTTCATGCGCCTCTCACGCCTGACGCCTCACGTCCATCCTCACTGCTCCCGCGCCAGTTTCAAAAACACTTCCTCGAGATCGGCCTGTCCGAAGCGCGTCACGATCTCTTGCGCCGTGCCCTCGGCGACAATCCTGCCGCGCTGGAGAAAAATGATGCGGTCCGACATCTCTTCCATTTCCCGCATGTTATGCGAGGTGTACAGCATGCTGACGCCGCTCGATCGCCGCTCCTCTTTCAAGAGGGCACGGATTTTATGCGCAATATCCGGGTCGAGACTCGCCGTCGGTTCGTCGAGGAAGAGAATTTTCGGCTCCGTGAGAAATGCTTTGGCCAGCGTCAGTCTGGTCATCTGTCCCGATGAAAGTTTTCTCGTCAATTTGTGTCGCATCTCCTCCATCTCCAGCTTTTTCACGATCTCGTCGATGCGCTTCTGAAGCGCCGACAATCCGTACAACCCTCCCACCACTTTGAGATTCTCCTCGACAGTCAGGGAGTAGGGCATGGAGATGTAGGTGGAGGAAAAATTGACGTGTTGGAGTATTTCCTCCCGATGCGTCGCCAGATCGAGTCCGAACATCCGGATGGATCCGGCTGTCGGAGTGATGAGAGCCAGTAACATCTGAATGGTGGTCGTCTTGCCGGCGCCATTCGGACCGAGCACGCCCAGGATCTCGCCGGGGCGGATGTCGAAGGAAATCCCGTCGACTGCGGTGAAGTCCCCGAATCGCTTGGTCAGGTTTCTGACTTCAATGACGACGCTGGACATATCGAGCACCAGCCATCCGCGTTTAAAAGGACAGAAACTCTTTGAGTTTCTCGGGAAGGTGACACGTGTCGCATTTGCGGCTCAACACCGTGCCCCGATGCTCCGTCTTGTTGTCGTGGCAGCGAAAGCAGTCGGCCATTGCACGCGACCGCAGGACAGAACCCTCCGGATAGTCCGGAAGCCACGGTTGAGTGTCGGCGGAGACATGCCCGCGGGGAATCACGATGGGGTATCCCTTAATGGGACGGTCATGAACGATGCCGGAATGACAGGTCGTGCACCCTTCTCCCTTCTCACGCTGTCCAAAAACTTCCATATGTTTGCGATGGCTCATGATCAGCCCGACGTCTTTTACCGGAGGGGGCAGATCGCGGACCGCAATTTCAGACACGCGTAGAATATTCCGGTGACAACTGAGGCACACGGAAGAATCGACATGTGCGCGAAGATCGTGCGGCGCCGACGGAGAGCCGAAGAGGTAGATCGCCACGTCCTTTGTCCCCTTCCAGGCCTTGTCGTGGACCCAACCCTCTATGCCGGGTCTGACGTGACAACTGATACATTCCACCTCTTTATGCGTGGAGCGTACCCAACTGTCGTGCGAGGGCCGTATCGTATGGCAGCTCGCGCAGAAGGTAGGGTGATTGGTGAGGGGAATCGCTACCCCTCCGAGAGCCACTGCGGCGGCGATGATCGCCCCGATCACAATGGCCGGAGGTTTACGCATCATCTCGCAAGCGTCGGGGAAAATGCCGCATGATCAGCGCGGCGACGGCGGGAATATCATCGGGGTCAAGCAGGGGAACCTGCGTCTCGACCGGCTTATTGGAAACCACTCCCAGCAATCCATCGGTTGACACCGGCACCTCGCCGACCTGGTCCCGCACCACGACGATCTTGGGATAATCCTCGCCTCTCCAGCCCTCGGCTATGATCAAATCGTAGGTCGAATCAAGATACCGATCGCGAACTTCTTCTACCTTCATTTGATCGGAGACGTCCGCAAACATGGCCAGACTGCTTTTCGACATCACGATCACCGCACTGGCTCCGGCCAACTTGTGACGCCAGCTGTCCTTCCCCTCCGTATCGAGATCAAACCCATGTCCCGCGTGCTTCACGGTCGCCACCTTATAGCCGTTTCGCACAAGTTCGGGAATGACGCGCTCGATGAGCGTCGTCTTGCCACTGTTGGACCGTCCGACGAAACTGAGAATGGGGACCCTCATACCCGTGCCCTCAGATCGGCTGCTCAGCAACAAGACAAACGATGACTGCTGGAAGACTGATGACCTGCATGTCCGGACCAGGCCGATCCAGTCAGAAGCTGAACCGTCACGGTGTCACCGGGATTGACTCGTTCGATCTCGGTGGGAATGTCGATCAGGCAATTCGCTTTGACCATCGAGGTCAGAATGCCGGAACCCTGATCGCCGGTGGTGCGCACTTTGAATACGCCCTCTTCATTCCAGAGGACGCCGCGGAGAAAGTGACGCCGGTCGGTACGCTTGGAAAATTTTTCCTGAAAAAGCGCCTGCACGAGGGGACGCCCGTAACTGCGGTGCCCTCCCAACTTCAGCATGGCCGGCCTGACCAATTGCTCGAACGTCACCATTGAAGAGACCGGATTACCCGGCAAGCCGAAGGCGAGCCTGCCTTGAATCTTGCCGAACGCCAACGGCTGCCCGGGACGAATCGCGAGCTTCCAGAAATTCATCTCCGCCCCAAGGTCCCGGAACACCGCCTTCGTGAAATCATAATCTCCCATCGACACGCCGCCCGACAAGACGAGGATATCGGCGTTCAATCCGTGAGCGATCTTCTCCTTGAGCGCCGATGGCGTATCCTTGGCAATCCCAAGAAGCAAGGGAATCCCACCAGCCTCTTGCACCGCCGCGGCAATCCCGTAACTATTGGAATTGATAATCTTGTCTTCGCTAAACCGTTCGTCCAGGTCGGCCAGTTCATCGCCGGTAGACAGGATCGCCACCCGCGGTCGTTGATACACGAAGACGAATGACTGCGCCAGAATCGCGAGCATCCCGGCTTCCCCCGGACGAATCTGCGTGCCTCTCGCGATGATGCACTCGCCCTTCTTGACGTCTTCGCCCTGGGGTCTGACATTGGATGCCCGCGGCTCCGGTTTGAAGATTCGCACGGAATCAGGAGTGTGTTCCGTATCTTCCACTTTCACGACGGTATCGGCTCCCTTTGGAAGCGGCGCACCGGTCATGATGCGGATGGCTTGCCCCGGTCCCACGGAATGCATGGGCATCTTTCCTGCCTGCACGTCCTCGATCACGGTCAGGGTCACGGGCTTGGTGATCGCATGCTCCTGCTTGATATCTTCCCATCGGATGGCAAATCCATCCATCGCCGAATTGTCCCAGGGAGGATTGTCCCGCTGCGCGACGACATCCTCACCCAACACCCGCCCGAGCGCATCCAGGAGGGACACTTTCTCCACCCCCAACGGCGTCGTCGCGTCCAGAACGATGCGTTGCGCGTCGTGAAGTGCGGTCAGTCCGGTTGTCGCATCCGCTGCTTTCACTCGTGTACTCCTCTCAGTGTTGATGCCGCGGGCCGACTTTTAACAGAGACCCGCTCCGCTTGCAGAACGCTTCCACTTGATTGGAGATGTCATGGTAAGACTGGGCCGTCGCCGTATCGGAATTGAACAGGGCGTACGGCTCTCCTGCGTCACACTGCGTGACGACGTCGGGATCCAAGGGAATTCGGCCTAGGAATGGGACACCCATGTCCGTGGCCGATGCTTCGCCCCCGCCCTTGCGGAACACATCGACATGTTTATGGCAGTGCGGACATTCCAATCCGCTCATATTCTCGATAATCCCGATAATCGGCACTTCGCTGTCTTTGCAAAAGGTGACCGATTTTCGCGAGTCCAGCAACGCCACTTCCTGCGGCGTGGTAACGATGACCGCCCCGCTGACATTTCCGAGGAGATCGATCGTGGTGACGGATTCATTGCCGGTACCGGGCGGCAGGTCGACCAGGAGAAAATTCAGGTCTTGCCACTCGACCCCGCCGAGGAGCTGATTGATGAACTCATACTTGTAGGCATCCCGCCAAATGATCGGATCATCCGAATTCTGGAGCAGGAATGACATGGAGGCGATCTTGAGATTGTACGCCTGGAAGGGAATGATTCCGCCCGACGTGCTGATCTTGAGTTTCTGTCCTTCGGCGCCGACCATCTTGGGAATATTCGGGCCGTGAATATCCATGTCGCAAATACCCACATGCCAGCCCTTGAGCGCCAGACTTACGGCCAGGTTGGTGGTGCAGGTGCTCTTTCCGACCCCACCCTTATTGCTCATGACGAGGACTTTGTATTCGATGCGTTCCATCCGCTTGGCCACGAGCCAGCGGCTATGTCCTTCTTTGTCCTTTTGGCAGGTTTCGTTCTCGTCACAGATGGCGCAGGCCCACATGTAGGTGCAACTGTCACCACCGTTTGAACCGGGATGAGAAATGATATTAAGTTCGCGAGGCATGGGTACTCCTGTGGCTAGACATCTGTAGAAACGCCCTTGCGTCCGGTTATCTTTTCAATCGTATGGTCGAGAATCGGCAGAATGACGGCCAGATTTTCCTTCGCGCCCCCGGCACTCCCCGGCAGATTGACGATCAACGCCTTCCCGCGAATGCCGGCTGTTCCGCGGGACAACATCGCCGTGCGAACCTTCTTGAGACTCTCTTGGCGCATCGCCTCACCAATACCCGGAAGTTCTTTTTCAATCACGTCTCTCGTTGCTTCCGGCGTCCAATCGGTCGGGCGCACACCGGTGCCGCCGATCGTCAAGATAACATCGGGAGCGGCCTCCTCACACATCTTCTCCAGCCCCTCACGAATGGCTGCCCGATTGTCAGGCACGCAGGCATAGGCTACCGTCTTGCCCGGCAGTCCGGTGACCATCTGTTCAATCGCCCCACGACCCGTGTCCGCGGTTTCCCCTGAGACAATTTTGCTGCTGACCACAAGCAACCCCACGTTGAGCATGACTTCAACATTCTACCGGCGCCGGACGGTGGAACCGGTCACCCCGACATACTCGTTGTCACCCGCCAATGCCGCCTGCGGAACGGCCGAGGGGACCGTCGCGGCGGTCGTCCCGCCGCCCTCGGTGGTAACGGTTGTTTGCTCCGCGGATTGTTTCACCTTCTTGTTGAAAATGCCCGCACTGATGATGCCGACTTCATAAAATACGTACATCGGCATGGCCATGAGACATTGATTGAAGGGGTCCGGCGTCGGAGTCAGGATGGCGGCAAAGATGAAGGAGGCAAGGAACGCCCACTTCCGATACCGTTTGAGCAATGGCGCATCGACCCACCCCAACTTTGCCAACAGCGTAATGGCCAGCGGCACTTCGAAGATGAGCCCGAACACCAGCAGGAACCACAGCGCAAACCCTACATACTGCGCGATGGACAATTGCGGAATGAAGCCGGCATTGACGCCGTAGGAAATCAAAAAATTCAACGCGAACGGCAGAACAAAGAAAAATGAAAACGACAATCCGACGTAAAAAGCAAGCGTGCTCAAAATGACGAATGGACCCACAAATCGTCGCTCCTGAGAGTGCAGCCCTGGCACGACGAATTGCCAGGTTTCCAATAGAATGTAGGGGGTAGCGAACACCAGGGCAAAGAGCCCGGCCACCTTCACGTTCTGCCACAGGGCCTCGGCAGGCGCCAGAAAGACGAACGGAACGGTCGGGAGATCGGTCGGCACCCAGGTCAGTGAACCCGGAACGAACATATTCTGGAGAGGAATCCGGATCCACTTGACGAGGGTATCGGCATAGAAAAACGTTCCGACAAAAATAACCGCCGTCACAATGACGGCGCGCGTCAGCCGAACCTGGAGCTCCACGAGGTGCTCCATGACCGGCATCTTCTTGTCTTCGAGCGGCTTAAAGATCGTGTCTTGCAGCCACCCTTGAATATTGAATCCGTCAGCCATCGTCGAATTGGTGATCTGGCAATTTAGTGATTGGTGAAGTGCGTTCAAATCACGAAATCACCAACTCGTACATTGTACGTTCCTATTTCGGGTTCACGGCAACGAAGAGGTTGTTGCCCTGCCGGCTCAGCAGCAGCACGACCATCTCGTCTTTTTTTACCTTGCTTGACGACTTTTGATAATCTTCCAGACTTTTCACCACTTCGTGATTGATTTCCTGGATGACGTCGCCACGTTGGAGACCGGCGGATTCAGCCGGGCTGCCGGTTTCCACCGAACTGACCACGACTCCCGTGGTTTTAGCCGGAAGGTTCAGCTGGCTCATCATCGCGGCATCCAGGGTCTGAACCCGTAAGGCAGCCAGAACGTTGTCCGGCGGCTTGACCGTTTCCGTCGGGGCGGTCGGAGTCGGCTCACGCTTCGCCAAGACATCATCCGATGGGCGCTCAGCCACCTTGATCTTCAGATTTTGTTCCTTGCCCTCCCGCAGGATTCTGATATCGGCTTCCTTCCCCACCGTCGTGCGCGCCACCAAGTTGCGCAGCTGGCTGACGCTCTGGACCTCTTTCCCATTGAAGGCTACCACCACATCGCCGCGCTTCATGCCGGCGGTATGGGATGGCCCGTTTTCGTTCACATCACTGATCAAGACGCCTTTGCGCTGTTCCGGTAATTTGAACGATTTCGCAAGAGCGGGCGTGATCTCCTGGATTGCCACACCCATCCAGCCACGCACGACCTTCCCAGTTTTGGTCAAACTTTCAACGATATCCAGCGCGATGCTGCTGGGAATCGCGAACCCGATACCCTCCGAACCTCCGGTCCGAGAGAAGATCGCGGTGTTAATCCCGATGAGCTTGCCTTGCATGCTGACGAGAGCCCCGCCGGAATTTCCTGGGTTAATGGCGGCATCGGTTTGAATGAAGTCCTCATAGTCTGCAATGCCGACGTTCCCTCGACCCAACGCACTGATGATACCGAGCGTCACGGTCGAGCTCAGGCCGAAGGGACTCCCCACCGCCAACACCACATCACCGACTTGCAGCTCGTCGTAGTCGGCCCATTTGAGAGCGGTGAGATCCTTCGCTTCAATTTTGATCACGGCCAAATCCGTCTTGGGATCGGTGCCGACGACTTTTGCCGGAAACTCACGCCGATCAGACAATGTCACGGTGATCTGCGACGCACCCTCGACCACATGATTGTTGGTGACGATATAACCGTTCGCATCCAGAATGACACCAGACCCGGCGCTTTGCTCTGGCCGGTGCGGTCCACCGGGAGGCGCGCCTGGAGGCCCCCCAGGAGGCCCTGGAGGACCCGGAGGCCCGGGGGGTTCCATTCCCGGGGGTTCTTCACCAGGAGGCGCACCGAAGGGCCCCGGGGGAAGTGGCCGACGGCCTTCTCTTCGTCCCCCCTCGCTGCCTCCAGTCACGGCGATATTGACCACGGCAGGAGTCACGGATTTCACGATTTCAGAAAACCCCTGCGCGAATGCAGGCGGAACTCCCGCAGCTTGGACGGTGGTACTCGTTTGGATGAGAAACCCGGCACAGAAGGCGACGGCAATGCACATTGCCGCGGCCATCAGATAACTACGCTGACGTCTATACTCCATGTTCTCTCCTCCGGAAGCTTGAGATGACGATTCCCGAAGATAATTGTGTTGTTGAACGTGACATTCTACAACATTCCCCGAACGGCCTTCAAAGAGGAAAAAAAATGCCGCCCCGCTGATCTGTGGGTGATTTGAAGGGTGAATTTTCCTCGCGCATTGGAAGGAGGGAGTCACCCCTATTCGGACGCGGCCAGCTGGGCCTCCCGCCTCTCGATCCAGGTTTCCTGCAAATTCGTTGCAAGACGTTCAGCAGCTTTCGTCATCGCAACAAACCGGAGAGTAATGGGCGCTCCCTCATAGGTGGGCGGTCTGATGCGGCGTTCCGGGTCTTGCGGGCGGAAATAAATGACAGGATACCATTGATCGATTCCGGGTGCGGTCGGACTATCCAATGTCGCCATTGCACGGCCTTCTCCACGAAGGACCAATTGTCCGCTCTGAATATCAACGAGACCTGCTTCGGCCAGCGACCAGTTGTCTCGACGGAAGCCCGGCTGCCGATGAGTCGTATATCCAAGAAACAGGGATACAGGATACTCTCTCTCTTCACTGGAGAGGACCGTGACGAGCAGGTAATCCAATCCATACTTTTTCCCCAACTGGGGCAGATGTGCGCCGTCTATGAGCTCGGAAGAGGGAATGATCGTCTCGATGACAACTGGGTATCCTCGATTGATGTGATCCTTTAGCTCATTCGCAATTCGAAGCCTTGCCTCCTCAGGTAGAGCCGGAGC
>Ga0075421_100005830_pt1 | contig 14934 bp, 10 predicted proteins | sample SoiMetdeltSBSDD5_FD_75292 | JGI IMG/M metagenome (GOLD analysis project Ga0075421, IMG submission 75292) | Bulk soil microbial communities from a Populus tree surrounding site in Tennessee, USA - Soil MetaG P. deltoides SBSDD5 | ecosystem: Environmental > Terrestrial > Soil > Tree plantation...
TAGGGGCACCAGACCCAGGTCGCGTTCGTCGCGCCGGCCGAGGTGAAGATGTCGTGCACGTGGCGCCAGGCGGCGACGTAGTCACCGGGCCGGTTCCCGTTCGCCCCCTCGGCCCAGGGGAACCAGTCGCCGTTCATCTCGAAGTTGAAGCGCAGGAAGAAGGGGTGCCCCCAGCCCCCGGCGATCGTCGCGAAGCGGCGGATGTGGGAGTCGTAGCGGCCCGCGGTCACGTCGGAGAGCTGGAAGCGCGGCTGCACGCTGGGATCGGCGGCGCCGCCGATCGATTGCGAGGCCCATGAGAGGACCGGGATCGCGCCGCGCCGGCGAGCCAGCTCCATCGGAGTGGTCGGAAAGGAATAGAAGGCGCAGCGGCGGGAGGAGCAGTTCGCGAACGGGGCGGCGAGGTGGAACAGCGAGAGAGGCTTGCCGGCGATCCGCTCGAACTTCGAGACGGCGGATGGGTCGCGGATCGCCTCGCTCCCGGTCAGCTGGTCGCCGATCTGAGCCCCCCAGTAGACGGACGCGCCGTCAGCCCGGGGACCGGATCCCGGGCTGCCGCAGGCCGCCAGCAGGCAGCAGAGTGCGAGCGCAAGCCCACCCACTTTCACCGGGGCGAGGATACGGCCGCCCGGCCGGCCGCCGGATCAGCTCGGCGGCGGGATCGGGCTGGTGTCCAGGTTTCCGAACTCGTTCGTCGTGTACGCCGGGCTCTGGATCCCGGCGGCGAAGGCGCTGGTCGCGCTGGCCGACGTGCTGATCGGCCAGTCCATCCCGTCCGCGAAGCACTCGAACCAGAGGAAGCCGCGCATCTTGGGGTAGCTGGGGGCGCGGGCGAGCGCGTCCTGGATCCACGCCGCCTTCGACCCGCCGCTCTCGGTGGCGCCGATCTCCCCGATCACCATCGGCTTCGAGGGGGCGATCGTGTCGGCGATCTCGTTGTAGGTGCTCTTGTACAGCTGGTCGAAGCTCTTCCATCCGCTGGGCGAGGTCGCGGCGCCGCCGGCGCCGGGGCCCCAGTTGTAGCCGTCGAGGCAGGTCCAATCCACGTAGGAGTCGCCCGGGTAGAGGGGGGCGAGGCTCTGGAAGCGGTGGTCGGGGTCCACGTTCGGGCACCAGACCCAGGTGGCGTTGGTCGCGCCGACCGAGGTGAAGATGTCGTGCACGTGGCGCCAGGCGGCGACGTACTCGCCCGCCTGGTTCCCGTTCACGCCCTCGGACCAGGGGAACCAGGTTCCGTTCATCTCGAAGTTGAAGCGCAGGAAGAACGGGTGTCCCCAGTTCTTCGCCGCGGTCGCCCAGCTGCGCAGGAAGGCGTCGTGGCGCCCGGCGATCACGTCGGAGAGCTGGAAGTCCGGCTGGGAGCGCGGGTCGCCGCCCTGGCCGATCGACTGGGAGGCCCAGGAGAAGAAGGGGATCGCGCCGTGGCTGCGCACCCGGTTCATCATCGACGCGTCGAAGGGGTAGTAGGTGCAGGGCGAGGAAGAGCAGTTGGCCCAGGGCGCCGCGAAGTGGATCATCGACAGCTTCTTCTGCGCCATCCCCTCGAACTTCGTGACCGCGTTCATGTCCCAGGGCGCCTGCGTGCCGGTCAGCTGGTCGCCGATCTCTGCTCCCCAGTAGACCGAGTGGGGCCCGTTGGCGGGGGGCCGCGGACTGTTGTCGACGTTGACCGTGACCTTGGAGCGCCCCGAGCGGGTCCCGTCGGGCAGGATGGCGATCGCGGTCAGCGTGTGGGGGCCGTCCGAGAGCAGGGTCGTGTCCAGGGTCTGCGTCGCCGTCCGGCGCCGGGCGCGCTGCGTCCTGACCCTTCCGTCCACGGCGAGCACCACCCGCCGCGGCCGCGCTCCGTGCACCGAGACCCGCCACTTGATCTCCCCGGAGACGGTCGCGCCGTTGCTCGGGCTCTGCGTCCGGGGCTGCGCCTCGATCGCAACGGCGCGGCCAAGGCCGGCGCGTTGCCTGGCAGCCTGGGCGCTCGCCGCAAAGAGCATCAGCGCGGTCGCGATGGCGACCAGAACCGCGGCGCGGGGAAGGTGAGGACGCCTGATCATATGGCGGCGTCATCGGCCACCCACAATCGCGCCCGAAACTTCCGGATTTCGCCTGGACGTTTGTCTTAAGGGGCGTGGCGGCGAGCCTGCAAACGGCGGTTTTCAGCCACGCCAGAGCAGGTAGCCGCCCTCGCTGCCGCCCGCCTCGCGGACCAGGGTTCGGTCGCTCACCGTGTCCTCGCTGCGCCGGCCGAGGAAGTAGGTCCCGGAGGCCCCCTCGACGCCGGCCGGCGACCGCAGCAACAGGCGGTCGAAGTACTTCAGCCAGAAGGTGAGGAGGCGGGCGAGGGCCGCGAGGGCATCGCCGAGCACGGCCCTGCCGCCTCCGAGCGCGCGCGCGAAGTAGACGATCGACCAGGCCAGCACCATCCCGGGCCCGCCGACCGCGCCGGAGGAGATCAGCTCGAAGCGCCGGTAGAGGCGGCGGTGGCCCACCAGCGTGTAGCGGGTGAAGTCATAGACGCCCTCGTGCACCTGCTGCATGAAGGGGATCTCCGAGTAGACGAGCCCCCCGGGCGCGAGCACGCGCCAGATCTCCGCGACGACGCCGGGCGGATCGGCGACGTGCTCCAGCACCGCTTGGCAGACGACGGCGTCGAAGGTCCCGTCGGCGAACGGAAGCGAGTGGCCGTCGCAGATCACGTCGGTCCTCGGTCCGAAGGCGACGTCGGTCTCGATCAGCTCGATCCCCGGCACCGAGAGCAGCTGCTCGAAGCCGACGCCGACCACGGAGCCGCCGATCACGAGCACCCGGGCGCCGCCCTCGCGGCCGGCCAGCTCCTGCGCGAGCCGCCGGTAGTTCTCGACGGCGACGAGGTTCTGGGAGACGCTCGGGAGCGCCCGCCCGAGCAGCCGGCGCAGCCCCGATCCCACACCCGCCGGCGCATCGGAGGTCTCGACGAAGTCCCGCGGGGCGAAGGCGCTCGCCTCCTCGTCGATGAGGACGGGAATCCCCCGGACGAGCGGGAAGGTCTCCTCGCCGTCATCCGTGCAGAGCACTCCGTCGCGCCGCTCCAGCGCCCGCATCGTCCGCGGCGAGCGCAGCAGAGGAAGAAGGCGCTCCGGCGGCACGCTCACGACGGGGCAGGCTAACGGCGGGCCGGGACGCCCAGCAAGCGGTAGAGGTCGAGCAGAGCGGCGGCGCACTCGTCCCATGTGGTGAGGCGCAGCGTGCGCTGCCGCGACGGGCGGCCGAGCTCTTCGACGATCGCGTCCCCGACCGCGCCGGGCTCCGACTCCGGCGGCAGCGAGCGTGCCAGCCCCTCGTCGGCCAGCTCGCCGAGACCGCTGCCGTTGGCGACCAGGAGCTTGCGCCCGGCCGCCGCCGCCTCGAGCGCGACCAGCGGGTGGGTCTCGAAGTCGCTGAGCAGCACCACCAGGGAGACCCGCTGCAGCAACGAGGCCATCCCCTCGCGGTCGCCGGCCGGAATGCTGGTGAACTCGACCCGGTCCTCCACCCCGAGGTCGGCCGCCTTGCGGCGCAGCTCCGGCTCGTATGGCCCGGTCCCCACGACCAGCAGCCGCGCGTCCGGCTCCCGCTCGAGCACCCGCGGCAGCGCCGCGATCACTCGCTGGTGTCCCTTGTAGCGCTCAAGGCGGCCGATCGAGGCGAGCAGCCCCGGCTGCCCCGCTGACTCGGCGCCGTCAAGGCCCGCGGCGGGCAGGTCCGTGCCGTTCGGGATCAGCACGAATCTCTCGCGCGGGATCCGCAGCTCGCGGCTGTAGAGATCGATCTCGAAGCGCGCCACCGCGACCAGCCGCGAGGCCCGCGCCAGCAGCGGCCGCAGCAGGCGCCGCTGCAGCCGCCGCAGGCGATTGCGGGCGCCCGAGGAGTGCCCGCCGCCGTGGAAGGTGACGACATAGGGCACGCGCAGAACCAGCGCCCGCAGCATCGCCAGCGGGGCGACGAGGGTGTGGTAGGACTGCACATGGACGAGGCTCCAGGGGCGGCGCCCCATCTCCCTCCAGATCCCCGGCGCCAGGTAGTAGTCGCGCTTGGCCGGCCAGGCGGGCACCGAGCGGATCGTGACGCCGTCGCGGCTCTGCTCGGTGCTCCCGCGGGCACCCGGCTCGGCGCACCGCACCTCTACCTCGACCCCGGCCGAGGCCACACGGCGGCTCACCTCCATCACGTGGCGCTCCACCCCGCCCTGGCCGAGCGGGGAGCGCGGCGTCACCATGAGGATGCGTAGCTCATCCCCCCCGTCGCCGGACCCGGCCACGTTTGGCGACGGCACCCCTCCGAGCTGCCGCCGCTCGGAGAGGTAACCCGAGGTCGTCGTCAGCAGGCCCGCCACCAGGGCCCCGGAGCGCGCCAGCCCGGCCGGGTCCCCGCGCAGCGCCTCGCCGAAGCCGCGCAGGAAGCCGAGTGGAAGGGTGCGGCGCACGTATGTGCGCTCGGTGCGCAACCCGGACCGGCTGCCGACCAGGCCGGAGAGCACCGCCTTCGAGCGCCCCTCGGCGGCGCAGCGCTGACGGAAGTAGGAGAAACGCCCGCGTGCCGCGGGCACGAGGTGGTCCACCGCGACGGCCGGGTCGTAGAGGATGACGCCGTCGGGCCGCCGCTCCCCGATGCGGATGCAGATGTCGGTCTCCTCGCCGCCCACCGGGTTCTTGCCGATGCGGCTGAGCTGGTGGCGAAAGCCTCCGACCTCGAGCAGGACCTCGCGCCGGAATGACATGTTCGCCCCGATCAGGTTGCGCACGGGAGCGGGCTCCGAGGGCATGCCCGAATGGCTGCAGCCCACGACCCAGTCGAACTCGACCGGGAACCATCTCGGTCTGCCCTCGATCCAGCGCGGCCTGATCAGCCCACCGACGCCGAGCACGTCCGGGTTCGAATATGCGGCCGCCATCCGCTCCAGCCAGTCGCTGCCGGCGAAGGCGTCGTCGTCGAGGAAGGCGACCACGTCGCCGCCGCTCACCGCGATGCCGGAGTTGCGTGCGCCGGAGAGGCCCTGCGCCTCCTGGTTCGAGATGATGCGGACCTCGGGCCACCGCTCCTCCGCCTTCGCCAGCAGCTCGGGCGCGTGGTCGATGACGAGGATCGTCTCGTGCGCCGGCCGGATCTGCGAGCGCACCGACTCGATCGCCCCGTGCAGCGCATCCAGCCGCTCCTCGGTGTAAGCCGAGATCACGACCGAGATGCGCGGCTCGGCGCTGACTCGCTCTTCGCCGGAGGCGCGTGGCATCGCCGAATACTGGCATGCGATCTGGCGGCGCAGGCGGGGCGGGTGCGCGCGGGAGGCCGCATCCGCGCCGGTTACGATCGCGCGATGCGCATCCTGATGCTGGCCCAGTCCTATGCGCCTGTGGTCGGCGGGGAGGAGCGCGTGGTCGAGGAGCTGAGCGCGGAGCTGGCGGGGCGCGGTCACAGCGTCGCCGTCGCCACCCTGCGCCAACCCGCCGGCGAGCCGGAGGCCGAGAGGAGGGGTGTCCGCGTCCACACCCTGCGCGGCACGAGCGACCGCATCCCGATGCTGAGCGGAGACGGGGAGCGCCGGCACGCGCCGCCGCTGCCGGACCCCGAGACGGTCCTCGACCTGCGCCGGGTCCTGCGAGAGGAACGGCCCGAGGTGGTGCACGCGCACAATTGGCTGCTCCACTCCTACCTGCCGCTGGACCGGCGAAGCCAGGCCGCGCTGGCGCTGTCCCTGCACGACTACGGCCTGCTCTGCGCCACACAGCGGCTGATCCACCGCGGCGCCCCATGCAGCGGGCCGGGGCCGTTCAAGTGCATTCGCTGCGCGGCGGACCACTACGGCGGCAAGGGCCCGGCGATCGCGGTCGCGACGAGGCTGGGCGAGCGGCGCGTCCGGCGCCGGGTCGACATCTTCCTGCCGATCAGCCGCGCGGTGGCCGAGCATTGCCGGCTCGGGCCCGGCGATCGCTTCGAGGTGGTTCCGAACTTCATCGGCGAGCTCCCGCCGGCGCCGGCGCCCGACGACCCCAGGCTCGCCGAGCTGCCCGAGGAGCCGTTCATCCTCAGCTTCGGCGACCAGCGGCCGGACAAGGGAACGCGCCACCTGCTCGACGCCTACGCGCGCCTCGGGGAGCCACCGCCTCTGGTCCTGATCGGCCGCTGGATGTTTCCTGAGCCGCTGCGCGCGCCTGGCGTCACCGCCCTGGGCCCGTGGCCGCAGGCGCTCGCGGTCGAGGCGCTCCGCCGGTCCCTGTTCACGGTCGCCCCGTCGATCTGGCCGGAGCCGTTCGGCCTCGTCGCCCTGGAGTCGGCGGCGGCCGGCAAGGCCATCGTCGCCTCTGACACCGGCGGCCTGCGGGACGTGGTCGCCGACCAGGAGACCGGCCTCCTGGTCGGACCCGGTGACCGCGAGAGCCTGGCCGCCGCGATGCGGCGGCTGATCGACGACGAAGGCCTGCGGGCGCGGCTCGGCGAGGCCGCCACGAGGCGCGCCCGGCTCTTCAGCCCGGAGACGATCGTCCCCCGCTTCGAGGAGGCCTATGAGGTCGCGCTTGCGGCGCGCCGCTCACGCAGCCGGTAGCGGCGCGCGGCCGGCCGGAGCGGCCTGGGTCCGCAACCGCCTTCTCGCCGGCACGCTGATCCTCTTCCTCGCGCGCCTGCTGCTCTCGCTGGTGCGCTCCGGGCCGGTGCTGGTCGCGGACGAGATCGGCTACCTGACCAACGCCCGGGTGCTCGCCGACGGTGTGGCCGGCCAGCTCGACAAGGCGCCCTTCTACCGCGGCGGCTACTCGCTCCTGCTCTGGCCGCTGCTGAAGCTGAGCTCGGACCCCGAGCTCGTCTACCACCTCGCACTGGTCCTCAACGCGGCTCTCGCCGCGTCCGTCTTCCCGCTCCTCTACGTCCTGCTGACGCGCTTTGCCGGCGTCACTCCAATGGTCGCGATCTGGGCCGCGTTCGCGGGCGCCCTCTACCCGGCGCTCACCGTGCTCTCCGAGGTGACGATGTCCGAGAACGCGCTCTTCCCGCTCGTCTGCGTCTGGCTGATCGCCTTCGGCGGCCTGCTCGAGGAACGCAAGGGCCGGGCCCGGCTCGCCTGGGCCGGCGGCCTCGGCGCCGCCACCGCCGCGCTCTGGGTCGTCCACAACCGCATGCTGACCGCGCTGGTGCTCACGGTCGCCGTGGTTGTCTGGCTCGGCGTGCGCCGGCGCCTGCGGCCGCTGGAGGTGGTGACCGTGCTCTCGGTGGTGGCGCTCGGAGTCCTGGGAACACACCTGCTCGACAGCTGGCTGATCGACCAGAACTACGGGGGGAGGGCGGACAGCGAGACCTCGCAGCGGGTCGGCGACCTGCTCGGGCAGCACGGCCTGCGCACCGCCCTCGCCAACCTCGCCGGGCAGACCTGGTACCTGCTCGTCTCGACCTTCGGGCTGGCGGCCGTGGTCTGCGCCGGCGCGACCGGGTGGCTGCGGCGCGCCGGCCGCGCCGCCGAGCCACTGCCGCCGGTGATCCCGCTCGCCCTCGCCCTTACCGGGCTCCTGCTGCTGATCTCCGCCGCCGCCTTCCCCGAGCGCACCCGTCCCGACATGCTCGTATACGGCCGCTATGCAGAGATCGTCACCCCGGTCCTGGTCGCCTTCGGGATCGCGATGCTGGCCCGCATCGAGGTCTCACCCAGGTTCTTCCGGCCCCTGGCCGCCTTCTCCCTCCTCACCCTGCTGGTCGTGCTGATCCGCGCCACGGCGGACGAGCCCGATGCTGTCAACCGCTGGAACGTCTCCGGCCTCCCCTTCGTCACCGGCACCCTGGGGCCGGCGATCCTGATCGGGGCCGCGCTCGTCGCGGTGGCGGGAGCTTGGCTTCTCTGGCGGGTCGCCGCCGGCCATCGCGTCTGGCTCGGCCCCCTCGCCGTGGCGCTCTTCGCTCCGATCATCGTCTACGGGGCCTGGAACCCGGTGGTGAAGTCCCAGCGCGAGGTCTACCCCAGCGGCTGGGAGAGCCCGCAGCCGGTCGCCGAGTCAGAGCGGATCGACTCGATCGCCTACGACCTGGACCACTACGACGCGATCGGCCTCTACGCCTTCCAGTGGTTCCTGCCGGACACCTCGGTGCGCCTCTTCTCCGCATCCCGCCGTCCCCCGCCCACTCGTTACGTGCTGAGCGGCCACAGCTGGCCGCGCGAGCACCCGGGCACCGGCGCGGTGGCGCTGTGGGAGGCCGAGGGCCGCGACCAGGTGCTCTGGCGACTTCGGCTCTGACCCACTACCTATCCTCCAGGCGTGGAGCAGTTGACGCAGTCGAAGCCCGGGATCGGCGGCGACGACGTGCCCGGGAGGACTGAGACGCCGCCGCCGGAGACGATCCGGCTGCAGCCGACGCGCGGCTTCAGCCGGGTGCTCTCGCCACGGGAGCTGTGGCGCTACCGGGACGTCGCCCTGCAGATCGCCGCCCGTGACGTCACCGTGCGCTACCGCCAGACGGCGCTCGGCGTGGCCTGGGCCGTGCTGCAGCCACTCGGCTTCATGGTGGTCTTCTCCGTCGTCTTCGGGAACCTCGCCGGCGTCTCCTCCGACGGCCTCCCCTATCCGCTCTTCAGCCTCGCCGCCCTCGTTCCCTGGACCTTCTTCTCGACCGCGCTGCTGCTCGGCTCCGACAGCCTGGTGGCCAACAACGCGCTCGTCTCGAAGATCTACTTCCCGCGCATCTTCATTCCGGCGGGGGTGGTCGCCGCCGGCCTCGTCGACATCGCGATCTCGCTGGTCATCCTCTTCGTCGTCGTGCTCGCCTGGGGCGTCGTCCCGTCGGCGGCGGTGCTCACGGTGCCGCTGCTGGTGGCGATGGCCGTTGCGTCGGCGCTCGGCCTCACCGCCGCGCTCTCCGCGGTCAACGTGCGCTACCGCGACGTCCGCTACATCGTCCCGTTCGCGATCCAGATGCTGCTCTTCATCACCCCGATCGCCTACCCGAGCAGCCTCATCGACGAGCCCTGGCGCACGATCTCGGCCATCAACCCGATGGTCGGGGTGGTCGAGGGGTTCCGCTGGGCGACCCTCGACACCGGCAACGCCCCCTTGGCGCTGATCGGCGTCTCCGCCGCGTCGGCGCTGGTCATCCTGTTCGCCGGACTCGCCTACTTCGACCGGGTCGAGCGCAGGTTCGCCGACTACGTCTGAGATGGCCGACCTCGCGATATCGACCAACGGGCTGGGCAAGCAGTACACGCTCGGCCTCCACCGGCGCGGCTACGGGACGCTGCGCGAGAGCATCGCGCAGGCTGCGCGCAGATCTGTGCGGAGGGCGGGCGGCCGGGAACCGGCGGTGGCCGTGGACAAGCTCTGGGCGCTGCGGGACCTCTCGATGACCGTTCGCCCCGGCGAGGTCGTGGGGCTGATCGGCCACAACGGCGCCGGCAAGACGACGCTCTTGAAGATCCTCGCCCGGATCACCGAGCCGTCCGCGGGCTACGCCGACGTGACCGGGAGGGTGGGCTCGCTGCTCGAGGTCGGGACCGGCTTCCACCCCGAGCTGACAGGGCGCGAGAACATCTTCCTGAACGGCGCCATCCTCGGCATGCGCCGCGCCGAGATCGCCCGCCGCTTCGACGAGATCGTCGACTTCGCCGAGATCGGGCGCTTCCTCGACACCCCTGTCAAGCGTTACTCGAGCGGCATGTCGGTGCGGCTGGCGTTCGCCGTGGCGGCGCACCTCGAGCCGGAGATCCTGCTCGTGGACGAGGTGCTGGCGGTTGGCGACGCCTCCTTCCAGCGCAAGTCGCTGGGCAAGATGGGCGAGGTCGCCGAGGAGGGAAGGACGGTGATCTTCGTCTCTCACAACCTGGCGATCATCCAGGCCCTCTGTGACCGCGGCGTCCTGCTCGAGCGCGGTGAGGCGGTCGCGGACGCGCCGGTCCGGGAGGCGATCGACCGCTACCTGCGCACACTGGAGCGGGCCGCCTCCGACGACCTGCTGGAGCGGACCGACCGCGACAGCCGCGGCTACGACGACACGCTGATCCGCCGGGTCCAGATTCGCGACCCGACCGGCGGCAGCCCCGACGTGATCGTCGGCGGCAGGCCGGCCGTGATCGAGGTCCACATCACCGAGATCGTGCCGATGCTCGAGTGCCGGCTGACGGTCGCGAACAGCCTCGGCCAGCCGGTGACGACGCTGGACAGCGAGGTCCGGGCGACCGAGGACGTCCGCGACAACGGCATGGGGCCGGTCATCGAGTGCCACATCCCGGAGCTGCCCCTGCTGCCCGGGCGCTACCGGCTCGACGTGCTGCTGATGGGCAAGCGCCAGATCCAGGACGGGCTGCAGGCCGCCGCCTTCTTCGACGTCGAGCCCGGGGTGATGGCGGACCGGCCGATGCCGGCCAGCGGCTCCGACGGCGACGTCGTGCTCGCCCACACCTGGCGCCTTCCCTCGTGAGCGCATCCGCCGGCCCGGTGGACGGGACCGTCCTCGCCCCCACCCCCGGTGACGGCATCGAGCCGCTGTCCGCGCCGCCAACCTTCTCGATCGTCATCCCCGCCTACCAGGCGGCGGAGACGATCGGCGCTGCGCTGCGCTCGGCGCTCGCCCAGACACATCCCGCGCACGAGATCATCGTCGTCGACGACGGCTCCACCGACGACCTCGATGCGGCCCTGGCGCCGTTCGCGGACTCGATCACGCTGGTTCGCAAGGAGAACGGCGGCAGCGCCTCCGCACGCAACGCCGGGGCGGCGGTCGCGACGGGCGACTTCCTGGCGATCCTCGACGCGGACGACTCCTATCATCCGCGGCGTCTCGAGACCCTCGCCCATCTCGCCAGCGCCCGCCCGGATCTCGACCTGATCACCACGGACGCCAGGTTCATGGCCGGCACCGAGCCGGTCGGCAGCTTTCTCGCGCACAATCCGTTCGCGACCTCAGGGCAGCGCGCCGCGATCCTCGCGAGCTGCTTCGTCGGCGGCTGGCCGGCGGTGCGGCTGGCCCGGCTGCGCGAGGTCGGGCTGTTCGACGAGAGCCTTGCCGTCGGCCACGATTGGGATGCCTGGCTGCGGCTGATCCTCGACGGATCTCTCGCGGGGATGGTGGACCGGCCCTACTACGACTACCAGCTCAGCAGCGGCGGCCTGACCTCGCGCCGCATCGCGAGCCTCTGGGACCGCGTCCGGCTGCTCGAGAAGGCCCGCGCCAACCCGGAGCTCGAACCCGGGGAGCGGGCGCTCTTGCGGGGCTCGCTTCGCAACCACCGCTCACGGGCGGTGCTCGCAGAGGTGCAGGAGAGCATCTACGGGTCCGGGCGGCGCCGGCGCCTTCCCCGGCGGGCGGCCTGCCGCGGAATCGCGCCGCGCGCGCGCCTCGCCGCCGTGCTGGCGCTGATCGCGCCGCCGCTGGCGCGCAGGCTCGTGCCCGACGAGCATCCGGGTGAGCACGGCCTCGCGGCCGGGGCTTCGTGAAGTTCAGCATCGTCATCCCCACCTACTGCCGGCGGGACACGGTGCTGCGCAACGTCGCCGCGCTGGAGGGCCAGGACCTGCGCGACTTCGAGGCGATCGTCGTCGACGACGGCTCGGGCGACGGAACGCCGGCGGCGCTGCGGGAGCTCGAGGTCTCCTTTCCGCTGACCGTGATCGAGCAGGAGAACCTCGGCGCCGGAGCGGCCCGCAACGCCGGCGCCGCGGCGGCGCGCGGGGAGCTGCTGCTCTTCCTCGACGACGACATGGAGGCGGACCCGAGGCTGCTCGCCGAGCACGACCGCTCGCATCGCGACGGCGCCGACGTCGTGCTCGGCGATCTGCCGGTGCATCCGGACTCGCCCCGGACCCTGCTCAGCTCCGGGGTCGGCCTCTGGGCCCGCACCCGGCGCGAGCGGCTCACGCTGCCGGGCGCCGAGATCGGGTTGGGAGAGCTGCTCACCGGCCAGATCTCGATCAACAGGGAAGAGTACGAGCGGATCGGCGGGTTCGATGCGGCCTTCACCCGCGACGGGCTCTTCGGCGGCGAGGACAGCGACTTCGGCTATCGGGTCTACAGGTCAGGCCTGCGCATCGCCTTCAACCCGGAGGCGATCAGCTACCAGTACTACGACGTCGACCCCGCCCTCTACCTGCGGCGCGCATTCGAGGGAGGGCGCTCTGAGCAGGAGCTGACGCTCAAGCATCCGGAGCGAGCCGATGACTGGCTCGGCCCCACCTTTCACCGGCGCCGCGACCGCTGGCCGCTGATGCCCTTCGTCTACGCGCCGGAGGCCGTCAGCCGCCCGCTCCGCTCGGCGGTCTGCGCGCTGGTTCGGAGCGGCCGCCAGTGGGCCTGGCTGCGCCGGCTCTTCTTCAACCTGCGCACCATGGAGCACCTGCGCGGGGCGCGCGTCACCAGGGCCGCGCTCTCCACCGGCCGCGCGGTCGTGCTCGCCTACCACGCGATCTCCGATCTCGGCGACGACCCGATCCTCCGGCCCTATGGGGTCCCCCCGGCGCGGTTCGCCGCGCAGCTCGACGAGCTGGCGGCTCGCGGCTGGAGCTTCGTCGACCTGCAGGCGGTGCTCGACGCGATCGCCGGCCGGTGCGCGCTGCCCTCCCGGGCCCTGCTCGTCACCTTCGACGACGCCTACGCCGACCTGCTCGGCGAGGCGGCTCCCCTGCTTCGCGAGAGGGGAATCCCGGCCGTTGTCTTCGCCGTCTCCGGACTGACCGGGGAGACCAACACCTGGGATACCGGGATCGGCGCCTCGGAGCAGCATCTGCTCGATGCCGGCGGCCTGCGCGAGGTCGCGGCACAGGGAATCGAGGTCGGTTCGCACGGGGACACGCACCGCTCCCTCCCCGGGCTCGGCCCGGAAGAGCTGAAGGCGGAGGCCGAGGGCTCCGCGAACCGGATCGAGGCACTCGGGCTGCCCAGACCGCGGGTCTTCGCCTATCCGTACGGGGAGCACGACGCGGCGGCGGCGGCCGCGATTCGGGAGGCGGGCTATCTGGCCGCGTTCACCGTCTCACCGGGGCTCGTCGAGCGGGGCGCCGACCCATACTCGCTGCCGCGGGTCCAGGTCCTGGCCGGCGACACGCCGCGCCGGCTGCGGCTGCGGCTTTCCGCCACGGGGCTCCCTGCCGGCCCGCGCCGCTCGCTGACCCGCCTGGCGCGCCTCGACCGCTGAGCAACGACGCGGTCAGTGGCCGCCGTGCCGGAGCTTGCCCAGGAAGCGCAGCAGCGAGTCCGAGGATCGGATCTCGACCCGTGGGATCAGCGCCGGGTCCTCGTCTAGCCCGACAAGGCGGGGGTGGGTGGTGCCCGCCCCGGCGAAGCCGCTGCGCTCGACCACGGCGGCGGACCGCTCGTCGTGATGGCCGTAGGGGTACGCGAAGACCGGGACCTCGGCTCCCAGGTCCCGTTCGAGGTCCTCGCGCGAACCGCGGATCTCCGCCGCCACCTGCTCGTCGGGGACCCCCGGCAGGGAGCAGTGGCTTCGGGTATGCGCCCCGAAGCGGACACCCTCGTCCTGCAGCCGCCGCACTTCGTCTACCGAGAGCAGCGGGCGCCCGCTCAGCTCCCCCTCCTCCGTCCAGTCGTTGCCGCCGCCGAGCTTCTCGCTGACGAGGAAGATCGTCGCCACGAAGCCGCGGCGCCTCAGGACGGGCTGGGCGACCTCGAGGTTGTCCCGGTAACCGTCATCGATCGTGATCACCGCGGCGCGCCGGGGTGGAAGCTGATGCTCGCGCAGCGCCCGTGCCAGCTCATCGAAGCCGATCACGCGGTACCGGAGCAGGGAGAGCAGCCGCATCTGCCGCGCGAATGAGCGCCGCGCCACGACGTAGCGGTCCGGCGAGCGCTGCTCGCTGAACGCGTGGTAGAGCAGGACCGGGACCGGGCGGGTGATCTGCGCCCAGCGGGCGCGGTCGGTGCTGCGCCGGACCCCGCGCCAGAAGGCGAAGCGGCGGACGAAGTCGAACCAGATGCCCTGCCGTCCCTCGCCGGGGACGAGCGGGCCGAGCGCCGCCAGCGCGACCGGGGGCACGCGCAGCGCGAGGAGGAGGCGCCGCAAGCGGATCTCCCGCGTGCTCGTCGCGCCGAACCAGCCGAGCAGCTTCGGCAGCATCGCCGGCACCTGCTCGGAGAGCTCAACCGCAATCTCCCCCTGCCGGCCCGAATCCGCCAGCAGGTTCTTCCGCGGCTTCTGGTCGTCGTGGAGCCCATGCGCCCGCGGCAGGTACCTCGGCTGGCAGCCGGTCCGCGAGAGGCGATAGGCGAGCTCGATGTCGTCATGGGCCCGTAGCTCCGGTATCGCGAAGCCGCCGACCTCGAGCAGGGCGCTCCTCGGGGCTGACATGTTGCCGCTGTAGCCCGCGGTCCAGTCCACGCTCTTCTCGGCCAGCGCCTCGTAGTGGCGATTCCAGGCCTGGGCGAATTCGCGCGCGTACCAGTCCCGGGCCCGGGGGAGCGCCTGGGTGAGCCCGCCGATGCCGAGCACCGGCCCGGCGCCCGCATGGGCCTCGACATGCGCTGCGATCAGCCCGGGATCCGCGATGACGTCGTCATCGAGGGTCAGGCAGATGCGTCCCTCCGCGGCGCGGATCGCCGCGTTCCGCGCCGCCGCACGGCCCCCCTGCTCGAGCCGGAGGATGCGCAGGCGAAACGGCATGCCGAGCCCCTCCAGCGCCTCCGCCGTGCCGTCGTCCGACCCGTCGTCCGCGACGAGGACCTCGTAGCTGCCGGGATCCTGTGTCTGGTCGCGCAGCGATCCAAGGCAGCGCTCGAGCAGGGCCCGGCGGTTCCGGGTCGCGATGATCACGCTCAGCTCGAGGGGCACGCTCATAGATTCCTACCCGGCCGGGAAAGCCCTGCGGCGGAGTGCCGGCAGCGCCCGCCTGCACGCCGCCTCCGTGGTCACCCGGCGGGCGCTGCCCGCGCCCACGTCGAGCTCGAACAGCCGGCCGTAGGGCACGGTGAAGCGCCCGTAGGTCGGCGGCCCGGCGATGTCGA
>Ga0075421_100005832_pt1 | contig 14933 bp, 14 predicted proteins | sample SoiMetdeltSBSDD5_FD_75292 | JGI IMG/M metagenome (GOLD analysis project Ga0075421, IMG submission 75292) | Bulk soil microbial communities from a Populus tree surrounding site in Tennessee, USA - Soil MetaG P. deltoides SBSDD5 | ecosystem: Environmental > Terrestrial > Soil > Tree plantation...
ATCTCGTGGGTATGCGGCGTCAGCTGCCGGACGCCGAGACTGTCCGCGAAAGCGGCGGCCGGACCGCGCTCGGCCTGCGGGAGCGAGCCGGAGTACGCCGTCGCCGCGACGACCCGATCGCCGCCGAGCGCCCGTACCGCCGCGGCGAGCAGGAACGCCGAGTCGGCGCCTCCGGAGTAGGCGACGAGGACCGAGCCGAGCTCGCGAAGCTGCGTGTCGAGGGCCTCGAGCCGCGCCGCGAGGAGGTGCTCGTCGAGCCAGGCAGGGAACTCCTCGAGGGAGTCGAGGACCACCTCGGCGCCGGCGTCGGCCAGCTCCTGACGCGAGCTGGTCCCCGTGGCCACGCCGACACCGGTCCCCCCGGCGCCGCGCGCGGCCGCCATGTCATGGGCGTGGTCGCCGACCAGGACGGTGGCTCCGGCCGCGACCAGTGCCTCGGACTTGCCCTCCTGCCAGGCGCTGCCGTAGACGGCGTCGACGTCGAGTCCGAGATGGTCGACATGGTCCTGCGCGTGCCGCGTGTTCTTGGCGGTCACGACGATGCTCCGACCGTGCTGAGCTCGGACCGCCGCGAGTGCCTCGGCGACGCCGGGCAACGGCCGGGACGCCGCGATGGCGTGCGAGGCATAGAGCTCGCGATAGCGGTCGGCCATCGCGGCGACCCGGTCGGAGTCGAACCACTCGGCCATCTCGAGTTCGACCGGCGGCCCGAGGCGCGAGACGACCAGGTCGCTGTCGATCGCGACTTCGGTCTCCGTCGCGAGGGCGTCGTAGGCCGCCTTGATGCCGGGGCGCGAGTCGATCAGCGTCATGTCGAGGTCGAATCCGACCACGAGGCCGTCCGGCGACGGCGCTGGGAAGGCGGATCCGGAACCGAGTCGATCAGGCGATGGCGAGACGGTAGGCACGCCCACCAGCCTAGGCAGCCCCGGTGCCGCCCGGTCGCGGTGGTGCCCCGACGCACTGCGCCTGGCGACGACCCGGGTGCAGTCGCGGTCGCCGCCGTCGACCCATCCGTCGGCTGGCCGTCTCCGAACGATGACAGAGCTTGCATCGAAAGGACTCACGATGAACCTCCGCACCCGACTCATCCCTCTCGTGGCCAGCGTCGGCGCCGCCGTTCTTGCGGTCTCGGGGACCGCCGCGGGATCACCGGCTTTCGCTCCAAACGCGGTGAGAGCCGGCGACACCGACCTCGATGCCACCACCACGCCGCGCTCGTACTTACCCGGGTTCGTCTTCGAGAAGGGCCGCTACCGCGCGTTCGATTCCCCGGACCCGAGCATCGGCCCGTTCCCGAGCGGCATCAACAACCGCGGTGAGATCACCGGAGAGTACCTCCGCCCCGACGGCGAGTCCGGGCTCCTGCGCGACCGCCGCGGCCGCATCTCGAGCTTCGACGTGCCAGGCGCGGCGGGGACCGAGGCGGTTCGGATCAACGACCGCGGCCAGATCGTCGGCGAGTACGGCAACGACACTCCGTTCGTCAACGACAGTGCCGACATTCGCGCGTACGTCACCTACCGGGATCGGTTCATCCGGCTCCGCATCCCCGGAGCCGAGCTGATGACCGCATTCGGCATCAACGACCGCGGCTGGGTCGTCGGAACCTACGTCGAGCAGGGCACGCCTCGCAATTCCCAGGGCACCTTCTCGGAGGCCCACGGCTTCCTGTGGAAGCACGGCCGCTTCCACACGATCGACATCCCGGGGGCTGCGGTGACCGAGCTCTACGAGATCAACAACCGCGGCGACCTGGTCGGGCTCTACGTCGAGCGAGGGACGCTCGAACAGCACGGCTTCCTGCTCGACCGCCACGGACGGATCATCGAGATCAAGGTCAGCGGCGGACGGTTCACCATCCCGTTCGGGATCAACGACCGTCGCCAGATCGTCGGCTTCACGTCAGACGCCGGGCCCGACGGCGCCGGCATCAACATCCACGGCTTCGCGTTCCTCCAGGGCGTCGACGGCCCACTCACCCGGATCAACGTCCCCGGTGCCCCGCAGACAGCGGCCCTCGGCATCAACGACCGCGGCCAGGTCGTCGGAGCGTACGAGAACCCCGCCGCCACCGGCCTGCGGATCGCCACCGCTGATCGGACGCCGCTGCTCGGCGACCTGCTCACCCTCCGCCCCTGACCCCGGAACGCAAGAGTTGGCGTGAGATGCACGCTCCTCCGCCCGGATTCCGGCATTCTCACGCCAACTCTCGCGCCGTCACCCCTCATGGCACGTCACTGCTCATGGGCTGTAGCGCATGAGGCGTGCGGTTTCCCATGAGCTCATGGGAAACCACACGCCTCTCGCCGGCGACTCCCGGCGCGCCTCCCCCTACTTCACGTCGATGAGTCCGACCGGCGGCACCCGCACGGTGCGGTGGCCGGGCGTACCGCCGATGAAGATCTTCCGGAAGGCCACGTTGTTGGTCTCGTCCGGCTCGTGCAGGTTGCCGGTCGGGTTGGCCATCACCTCGATGAAGTACTTGCCGTTGGGCAGACCATTGAGGCTGAACGCCTGGCCGGCTCGCCACTGGCCGTAGGTGTCACCGGAGCCGACGTCGAGCACCTCGCGGACCGACAGCGCGTTGAAGCCGCCGCAGGCCGTCGAGAGGTCGGTGTTCCACGGGTGCCAGTTGGCGCCGGGCACCGTGTAGTCGATGGCGTCGGTGTTGGCCAGGCAGAACGACTGCTTGCGGCTGCGCACCACGGACTCCTTGTCGGCGTCGAGCAGGCGATACCGCGCGAAGTCGAGGAAGTGCCAATGGTGGTGGCTCTTGGCCGCGTGCCAGATCATCGTGCCGATCTCGGCCGAGCCGGTCGGGTTGCCGTCCTCGTCATAGAAGTACTGGTAGGCGTCCATGACGTCCTCGCTCTGCCGCCGGAACCCGTCCACGACGAGGGTCGACGGACCGGCGTTCCAGACGTTCGCGCTGAAGTGCAGCACGTTGCCCTGGTGAACGCCGATGCCCCAGGCCGGAAGCGAACGCAGGTCGGGCAGCGGGTCGCCGGCCAGCGGCCGCCCGTCCCCGGTCGGCTCGGCAGCGGCCGGCTGGTGGGTCGCCGCCTGCTCCGCGCCGGTGTCCCCCGCGTCGCCGACGCGGCAGCCGCGGTGCTCCTCGCACTCGTCCGTGCCCTTGACGACCCGGAGGTTGATCCGGTCGTACGCCACGTCAGCCGGAATGCCCAGGAGCCGGCGGTAGTCCTCGTCGATCCGCACCGTCGCGACGTAGCGACCGACGGGGAGCTTGGCCCGACTACCCGGCGCCTTGACGCCCCAGCCTGCCTGCAGACCCCAGAAGCTGCCGATGGTCCACGGCATCCAGCCGCCACCGCAGCTGTCCGGGTACGGCGAGCGGTCCGGCGCGTCCGGATGGGCGCGGGACGCGGAGTACCGGTTCGGGCAGAGGCCGTGCTGTTGATGCGCCACGAGCCTGCCGTCGAGGTTGCGTACCCGGATCTGGAAGAACCCACGGAACTTGCGGAAGTCGCTCACCATCGCGCGAGTGAACGGGACCTTCGAGCCGTCGGACCGGATCCAGTTGGCGGTCACCGGCTCGGAGTAGGACTCACGCCGGACTTCGACCTCGAACGGCTCGTCGCCGGCGATCAGATAGGCACCGAGATTGCCGAGCTGAACCCAGCCGCCCGACTTGGGAAGCGTCACCCGATCGGCGGCCGCCCGGACCGAGAGGGCCGATCGCGCCTCGAGGCCATCGCCCGCGCCCGGCTGGGCCGACGACGGCACGGCCAGCGCGGTGCCGATCGTGGCCGCGGCGATCACGCCGAGCAGGGACAGAGAACGATTCAGGCGCATGGGTCCCCCCATCTCGAAGACAGTAGATGCCTTCTAGACGCAGGTGACCGGGTCCCGGGTTGTCTGCCGGGGGAAACTTCTCGACGCGTCCGGCCTCGCCTCGTGGCGGACAGACGGAAGGGGTGGCCCGGCGCCAGCCGAGCCACCCCTTCCGGTGGATCTATCGCGGTGATCAGACGGTGCGGACGTTCTCCGCCTGCAAGCCTTTGTCACTCTGCGTCGTGGTGAACTCGACGCGCTGCCCCTCCTCCAGGGTGCGGTAGCCGCTGGAGTCGATGGCGGTGAAGTGGACGAAGACGTCGGCTCCCTCGTCCTGCTGAATGAATCCAAAGCCCTTGTCGGCGTTGAACCACTTGACGGTGCCTTGAGCCATTGTTGGGGCTCTCCTTCGTGATGTGTCGTCGAGACCGGGTTCAGCGTCTCGGGTCGCGCGGTGGCGCCGCGCTGCCGGGGAAGTCCCTGAACAACACAAAGCGCCCGCCGTAAGACTTGCGGGCGTTAATCAAACGAGCCGAAGTACAAACCGCAACCGCCTAAGACGGTACGGCCGGGCAACGGTCTAGTCAACCCGGGCGCGCCGGGGTCCAGAGCCCGGCGTCTCGGCCTGCGGGACGGCCAATGCTGGCCCCAGCGGCCCGGAGGGCCTATAACAAGGGTGTGACTACGGACTCCGACACGATCAGCGTCTTCCTGCTGGACGATCACGAAGTGGTCCGCCGCGGCATCCGCGACCTGCTCGCGGCCGAGCCGGGCTTCGAGGTCGTCGGTGAGACCGCCTCAGCGCAGGAGGCCATCCGCCGCATCCCCGCGCTGAAACCGAGAGTGGCGGTGCTCGACGCCCGGCTGCCCGACGGCAGCGGCATCGATGTCTGCCGCGAGGCCCGGGCGGTCGATCCGTCGATCCAGGGGCTCATCCTGACCTCGTACGACGACGACGAGGCGCTCTTCACGGCGATCATGGCCGGAGCCGCGGGCTACATCCTCAAGGAGGTCAGTGGTGGCGACCTCGTCGACTCGATCCGGCGGGTCGCGGCCGGCCAGTCGCTGCTCGACCCGGCGGTGACGCAGCGGGTGCTCGACCGGCTGCGTCAGGGCACCGACGAGCCCGAGGAGTTGCGGTCCCTGACCGAGCAGGAGCGCCGGGTGCTCGCCCTGATCGCCGAGGGGCTGACCAACAAGCAGATCGGCGAGCAGCTCTTCCTCGCCGAGAAGACCGTCAAGAACTACGTGTCCAGCCTGCTGTCCAAGCTCGGACTCGAACGCCGCACTCAGGCCGCCGTGCTGGCGGCCAAGCTCCTCAAGCGCTAGCCGGGTCAGTCGTCGAAGTTGATCGGGACGGCCCACTCGACGATCGTGCCGCTCGGCTCGTTGGCGCGCAGGATCAGTGAGCCACCGAACTCCTCGGCCCGCTCCTGGATGTTGCGAAGCCCGCTCTCCCGCGTGATCATCCCCGTGCCGATGCCGTTGTCGGACACCACGACCACGGCTTGGCCGTTGAGCACGTTGATGTCGACCTTGACCGACGACGCCTTAGCGTGCCGGGCCGCGTTGGACAGCGTCTCGCGGACGACGGCCAGCAGCTGCGGTCGCAGCCGGGCGGGCACAGCACTGTTGATCGGTCCCCGCAGGTCGACTCTCGGCGTGAAGCCGAACGACGACGCGTACTCGTTCGCGAGTCCTCGGATGTCCGCCCGCAGGTCGCTGCGGTCGGAGCGATGCTGAAGCTGGAAGATCGTGGCGCGGATGTCACGGATGGTGGCGTCGAGGTCATCCGTGACGGCCGAGATCCGCTCCTGGATCTCGGGCTTCTTGGCGAGCCGGCTCATCCCTTGCAGCTGGAGTCCGGTCGCGAAGAGCCGTTGGATCACCAGGTCGTGGAGGTCACGGGCGATCCGCTCGCGATCCTCGAGCACGGCGACCGCCTCGCGGTCCTGCTGGGCCCGGACCCGCTCCAGCGCGAGTGCCGTCTGGTTGGCGAAGGTGGCGATCAGCTCGACGTCGAAGAAGCCCTCCGGCTTCAGAGTGTCGCGACGGCGGGACACCATCAGGACGCCACGGGCGCCCGTCGGCGTGCTGAGCGGGACCAGGACGGTGTAGCCCAAGTCGTCGACGAGGTCGCTGGCGAGATCCGTCGCGCCGCTCTGGGCCTCCTTGGCGATGTCGTCAACGACGATCGGATAGCCGTTGCGCAAGACACCCGACAGCAGGCCGTCCTCTCGGATCGGCATCCGGGAGCCGACGGCATACTCGGCGTCGACTCCCTCGATGACCTCCACGACGAGCTCGCCGGGATCGTCGTCCTCGAGTAGCACCACGGCGACGTCGCAGCCGGAGACCTCGCGCGTCTTGCGGGCGATCAGCTGGAGGGCCTCGTCGCGCTCGACCTGGCCGAGCAGGACGTGGGAGATCTCCATGGTGGCCTGCAGCCATTGGCGCCGCCGGTCGGTCAGCTCGTAGAGCCGGGCGTTGTCGATGGCGACACCGGCCGCGGCGGCGAGGGCGACGACGACCTGCTCGTCCTGCTCGGTGAACTCGTCGGCGCCGATCTTCTCGGACAGGTAGAGGTTGCCGTAGATCCGGTCGTGGACGCGGATCGGGACGCCCAGGAAGGAGTCCATCGGCGGATGGTTCGGCGGGAATCCGTAAGAGCCGGGATGGTCGCCGATGTGCGGGAGCCGGATGGGGTGCGGCTCGGCGATCAGCAGCCCGAGAACGCCGTGGCCGCGAGGCGGCGGCCCGATCCGGGCCCGCTCCTCGTCGCTGATCCCGTGGGTGATGAACTCGGCCAGCTTGTCGCTCTCGCCGAGCACACCCAGTGCGGCGTAGCGGGCGCCGGCCAGCTCGCAGGCCGCCACGGTGATGCGACGGAGCACGCGCTGCAGATCGAGGTCGGTGCTGAGGTCAACGACCGCGTCGAGCAGCGACCGCAGCCGATCCTGGCCGGTGAGGACGTCACCCACCCGGTCGAGCAATTCGTGCAGGAGAGTGTCAAGCCGGACCCGGGATAGCGAACTAAACCCGAGTGCGTCGTCCCAGCCCCGCCGTTCCGGCGGTCCGCCATCCGCCACGGGCATATCCTAGGCAAAGCGCGCCGCCGATGGGAGCACCCACGACAATCGAGGCCAAACTGCCCGGCGGCTCGGCGGTCGGCTGCCGGACACGGTCGAGGACCGCTCCGCGACCCCGGTTCGCCGCCTCAGAGCTTGACGACGCGGTCTCCGACACGCACCTGGCCGGGTGCGACGACCCGTGCGTTGAGCCCGCGCATCCGCCTCCGCTTGCCCTCCCGAGTGCTCACGAACCGTAAGGCGTCGAGCCCGAAGCGTCCCGAGAACTTCTCGCAGCCGGTGTGCGGCGGAGCCGTCACCTCCACCTCGGCCGTCCCGATCCGAAGCCGCGATCCGGCCGGCAGGTTGTCGATCGACAGGTCGAGGTCGACGATCAGCTGGTCGCCCGCGAGTCGCCACCGCTCCGGCGAGCCGGCGACGGTCGCCAGCACCCGGGAGTTCATGATCGTCAGTTGCCGGGACGGATCCGGCGATCTGTCCGGCGTGGTCTTCGTCTCCCGGGTGATCCAGCTGTCCCCCACCAGGCCCTCCACATCGGAGAGCTCGCCGGTCGAGAGCACCTCGCGCTCACGCTCTGCGGGCCGGCGCACGATGAGGTCCACCGTGCCTTCGTCTGGTGGCGACGACCCGGCCGCGACATCGGCCGCCTCGAGCTCGGCCAGGCTGCGGTAGTGCGGTACGTGTTGGTCGTAGCGATCCTCGGGTTCAACCAGTGTCTGCGCCATCTCGCTCCTCGACCTCGTACCTGCTGCTCACCCTAGGTCGGGAGCGCGCCGATTCGAGAGCCGTGGCCGATGAGGTCTTGGTCACCTCGGCGCTGCCGACCGGCCCGGCGAAGCCGACCGGCTCGACCTCACGGAGGTCCGGGACGACGAGCCCAGCGCCGTGCGTACGGAGGTGTTCGTCGCCGACCCGTTCGATCCCGATCACCAGGCCGAACTCGCCCCGCCGACCCGCCAGCACGCCGGCCTCGGCGTCCTCGACGACGATCGCGCGGTCAGGCCGGACACCGAGCCGGGCGACCGCCTCGAGCAGCATCGCGGGCTCCGGCTTGCCGGCCAGACCCAGCCGCTCGGCGTCCACGCCGTCGACGCGGACGGGGAACAGGGCCGAGAGGCCGGCGGCCGCCAGCACCATGCGACAGTGCCGGCTCGTCGACACGACGGCGGACTGGAGACCGCGCCGTTGCAGTTCCGCGACCAGCCGGACGGTCCCTGCATACACCCGAAGGCCACGCGCCGCGACCAGCTCGACGAAGTAGATGTCCTTGCGGTTGGCCAAGCCGCAGATGGTCTCCCGATGCGGCGGGTCGTTGGCGATGCCGTGCGGGATCTTGATGCCACGGGCGGCGAGGAACGCCCGTGCCGCCTCGTGCCGCGACTTGCCGTCGACGTACGCGACGTAGTCCGCCCGGCCGAACGGCTGCGGAGTCGCCCCGGTCGGCGTCCGCCGGTGCTGGAAGAAGCCCTCGAACAAGCGCCGCCACGCCGCCTCGTGTACGGCGGCAGTGTCGGTCACGACTCCGTCGAGATCCAGAACGATCGCATCGAAGTCGGCCACCTCGAGCGGCACGGTCACGTGCGTTCCTCGGCGACCTGCGCGACCTGCTCCTCCCGTCCACCTTGGTCGAGCCGGAAGGGCGGGTAGACATCGGTCATCAAGGCGGCGTACGCGCACACCCGATAGCCCCATCGGCCCATGCCGAGGACGAAGTCGAAGATGCCGGTCGGATAGCGCGCGGCGAACAGCAGCACGACTCCGGCGAAGAAGGTCAAGATGCCCACGAGCCCACCCCAGCCGTAGGCGCCGCCGATGAAGACCGTGATGACGATGTAGTGCGGAATCGCCAGCAGCCACCACTTCACCCACACCAGGCCACGCGACAACCGCTCGGGGTACTCGACCTCGAGTCGCGCCGGATAGTCGGGGTCGTCGCGCAGGGCGAACGGCGGATAGCGGTCGGTGCCGAGCGCGCTGTAGCCGTAGAAGCCCACCCGCCAGGTCCAGCGCATGACACCGACGTTGAAGTCGAACATGCCCGGCGGATAGCGGCCCGTGAACACGATCGCGAAGAACGCCACCACAGTCACGATGAAGAACGCCACCCACAAGATGGCCAACACGATGTAGTGCGGGATGAGCAGCAGCCACTTGACCAGCCACAGCCATCGACTCAGGGCGGGCTCGAGCCGCCCCTCCAGGCGCACGGGAGACGTCGACGCCATCGGGTACTACCTCCTCTACGTGACGATCGCGAAAATCGTCCGCTTGCCACCGTCACGTGGTCGCCCAGTTACTGACCAGGGCCGAAGGACCCTCATGGACGTTCGGTAAGCGGACATACGTCCGCCTGAGCAGGCAATCCGGGGACTAGTTTCCCGGGTCGGCCGCCTCGAGGAGCCGGACCACCTCCGCATCGGAGGTCTGCCGGAAATCGCCATAGAACTCGCCGATCGCGCGAAACGCGAACGGCGCGTGGACGCAGACCACGTCGTCGGCTCGCTCCGCCAGATCGGCGAGGGAGTCCCGGCTCGCGACCGGTGCGGCGACGACGACCCGGCTGGCTCCGTGGCCGCGGGCGACCTCGCAGGCGGCGCGGGCGGTGTATCCGGTCGCGAGCCCGTCGTCGACGATGACGGCGGTACGGCCCGCCAGGTCGACCCGTGGACGGCCGCCACGATATCGGCGTACCCGGCGATCGAGCTCGGCCCGCTCGGTGCGCTCGACGGCGGCGATCTGGTCGGCGCTCACCTGCTCGAGCCGGACGACGACCGGATTGATCAGCCGAATCCCAGCCTCGCCGATCGCGCCCATGCCGAGCTCGGGCCGGCCGGGCGCACCCAGCTTCCGCACGACCACCACGTCGAGTGGCGCCGCGAGCTCCCGCGCGACTTCGAATCCGACCGGGACGCCACCGCGCGGCAGCGCCAAGACGACCGGCGACTCGCCGACCCGGTCGGCCAGCTGCCGCGCCAGCCGTCGGCCGGCGTCGGCGCGATCACGGAACCGCATCGTCCCTCCGGCCCTCAGCATCGCGGTCTGCGGCGCGAAGCACCAGGCGCCGCACGCTGCTCGCGGGTAGGAGGTCACTCTGCTTGGGGTCGAACGTCCCTAGGGCGTCATCCCATTGGCGGGTGATTGTCAGGACACAAGCCAATGTCGCCCGGCAGACTTTCTGCGGCATTGGCCAGGCGCCTGCGGAGCAGAGGCGCCGTCCGCTGGCCGGGTGGCGAGGACCCTTCGGTTGGGTACTGGATCACCTCCTCCGTCACCCGGCCAGCATCGCCACGGCCGCCGCCGCGTGGCCGACCCCGAGGCGAGGGAGGCAGGACATGCGTACTCGTGGGGCTACCTTCTGCGACCTGTGCGGGAGCATCGAGAACGTGACGACGGTCCGGATTCGGATTCCACCGGACACCGCGGTAGAAACCGACCTCTGTGCCCTCTGCCAGATGTCGGCGACCGCGGTCGAGGTGATCGACGCCGGGCGCGCGCTGCGGTCGCGGCGGCCGTACGAGGACGTCGAAGCGATTCGCGGCGAACTGCTCTAGTCGGACCTTCGCTACGCAGCGACGTGTTCACCACGCCGCTGAGAACCAGCGATCTGCCGGAGCTCGTCAGCCAGCTGATCCGGCGTCCGGATCGCATCCGATCGATGTGCACCGAGCGACAGGGCCCGATGGGCGATCCCGACGAGTTCCCGGCCGGTGCCGAGGTTGCGGGTCCACCAGCCCCGCGTCGCCCGCGACCACGACGACCGCAGAAGGGATCCTTTCTCGCGGTAGCGACCCGAGAGCGCGGCACACAGCAGCCGGATGAGCGCCCGGGTGTCGACGAGCTCGGGGTCGTCTACCCGGATCCGCTCGACCGCCGCGTCCACCCCGAGGCCGAGGACCTTGACGCCGCCGAAACGGCTCCAGACCAGCGATCGAGGGGTCAGTCGCAGATGGGGCAGGCCGGCGGCGTGTGCGGCCGCCAGAGCTTCGCTGGCCTGCAGGAACCCGTCGGCGACCGCCTGTGGCTCGAGCGGGCCGTCGTCGAGCCGAGCCGTCAGGTCACGGCCGCGTATCCATTCTCGTACGAAGTATGGCGGATCGGACTCGTTGTTGGCGTCGAAGACCTGCGGCAGGCCGGCGTGCGTGACTCGGCACGCCGCCCGAACCGCGCCGAAGACACGGGGCGGCGGCGGATCAGCGGCGAAGACCTGCACCGCGACCGGCCTGCGGAGCAGGTCGTCCCAGCCTTGCCAGACGGTGTAAGCACCGGTCCGGCGGTTGATCCGGCGCAAGCGATACCGATCGTCGAGCCGGCTCCCCGGCGCCGGGCCGACGGCCACACCGGCGTCGGTCATGACGTCCTCCTCCGAAGATTCGGGTCTCTCCTCCTGGGAGTGCCCAATTCGGCCCACCTCACGCAGGCCGAAATCGAGCGTCGGGAGGCGGCAGCGGTGCCGACTCGTGGCGCAGTCGTCACAGTCGGGACATCCGGCCTGCTGAACGGGTCGTTAGGCCCTGCTCCAACACACGCCGGTCGCGCCACCGTAGTGGTGCGGGCCCCGCGGCCGAGAGGCTGCGGGATGACCGGAGGGAATGAGTCGATCCCTTCGGAACCGCTAGCCCACCGGGAAGGTGAGCGGCTCGCGGCTTCGGCCGCGAGACACCGTCGTCTAGACGGTCAGAGCCGACCCGGTGGGCTAGCGTCATTTCTGGAACAAGGGGCGGTCCCAGGTCGTGGTAGGGCCTTTCGACCCTTGGTCGCGAACCGGACCGTCCAGTCTCATGGAGATCGGGACCACGTGTGTAGGCACGTGAACGTATGGTCTTCGAAACCCCTTTTGACGGATCAGGAGGCCGGGGGCACAGATGTCAACGCCAGTGCGGCGGCTCGAAGAGCTGCCTCGGGACGAGGCGATCGAACTCCTGTCGAGCGTGTCGATGGGACGGATCGGCTTCACCATCGGTGGTCTGCCGACGATTCGCCCGGTCAACCATGTCGTCGACGGCGACGACATCGTGATCCGGACACACCTCGAGTCGACGAGGTCTGCCTGCGACGGCGCGGTGGTCGCCTACGAGACCGATTGGCTCGACCGCCGCACGCGTACGGGCTGGAGCGTCATCGTGACCGGCGTCGCCAGCGTGGTCGACAATCCGTTGGAAATCGACCGATTCGACAGCCTTGTCCAGCCCTGGATCGACGCACCCGTCACCTACCTGCTTCGGATCAAGGCCGACGTCGTGGACGGCTTGAAGCTGGTCGCAGACTGAGCGCTTTCGCCACACATCTGCCAGGACCGGACATCCACCGTGACCTGGGACCCACAGTGGGGTGCCGAAAGTCCGTACTGCCCGCCAGAGCACCATGATCGGCTGGAATCGCCTCCCCACGTGGGATCGCATGCAGCAAAGGCTCCGGACCGCCCCGAGGACGCCATGACGACCAGCCTGCCGACGCGCCCGATGGTGATCGTGGGCGTCGACGGTTCCGAAGACGGCCGCCACGCCCTGCACTGGGCGGCCGGCGAGGCCGGTCGGCGGCGGCTGCCGCTGCGGGTGATGCACGCGGTGGACTTCCCCAACGGCCCCATCGGCCAGCGGGCCGGGTCGGAGCCGGACCGGATGATGGGGCTCGACGACGCCCAGCGGATCGTCGACGACGCGCTGGCCGACGTGGCGCGGACCTGGCCTGACGTCGCCGCGTCCGCGGACTGGATCGTCGGGACACCGTGGGCGGTCCTGGCGCGAGCGGCGACCGAGTCCGATCTGATCGTCGTCGGCTCCCGCGGCCGCCGGCATCGGAGGACCGTATCGATGGGTTCGGTCTCGGCCGACGTGGCGCAGCGCGCGACCTGCCCGGTGGTTGTCGTACGGGCCACCCGCGGCCGCAGCTACTTCGACGCCCGCAACGGGATCGTCGTCGGCATCGACGGATCGGAAGGATCGATGGCCGCGACCGGGTTCGCCTTCGCCGCCGCCTCCGCCCGCCGGCTGCCGCTGTCCGTCGTGCACGCGGTGTGGGACCCGTATCCCGCTTCGCCCGCGTCGGTGGCGTCGTTGGCCGCCGTGAACCGGACGACGCTCGACGCGGACACGGTGGACATCGCCGCCACCATTGTCGGCTGGCGGCAGCGGTATCCCGAGGTCCCGGTCGCCATCCGCTACGAGAACGGGCGACCGGCGCAGGTGCTCGCCGACCTCGCGGCCGGGGCCGATCTTCTCGTCGTCGGTGCCCGCGGCCACACGACCGCAGCGGAGTTGCTGCTCGGATCTGTCAGCCGTAACGCCCTGGAGATCGCCCCGTGCCCGGTCGCCGTCGTCCGGGGCTCCCGACGCCGGGAGTGGACCTCGGTGCCAGCGGTCGCCCAGCCGGCTGGATAGCGGCTCTAGGAGGGCTGGCCCGGGGTCGCGGCGGACTCGGACTCGGCGATCTGGCGATGGACCTCGTCCATGTCGATCTCTCGCGCCTTCCCGATGAGCTCCTCGAGCGCCGGCTCGGGAAGCGCGCCGGCCTGCATGTAGAGCACGACCTTGTCCCGGACGATCATCAGCGTCGGGATCGACGAGATGGCGAAGGAGCCCGCGATCTCCGGCTGTGCCTCGGTGTCGACCTTGGCGAAGACGATGTCCTCGTGCCGCTCCGACGCTCCCTCGAAGATCGGCGCGAACATCCGGCACGGCCCGCACCACGCCGCCCAGAAATCGACGAACACCAAACCGTCGCCGCTCACCACATCGTCGAAGTTGTCCTTGGTCAGCTCGACCGTCGCCACCGTGTTCTCCCTTGCTGCCTCTTGCGTACATCTCATCGAACATCGCCCGCCGAAGCCACATTCCCCGAGCCACGACGCGCGTTGGTGCCGATCGGGCCGACCCGAGCGCCCACTCGCCTGGGACGAAAGTCCCGGGGCCAGGTGACTGCCGGTCGATGCGCCGCCGGGACGCGGCGAGTTGGCTGGACCTGAAGGTGGCTCCCGCGCCCTCGCACCGCGGGAGCCGCCTTCCCACCGGCTGGGGTCTGAGGAGGCGAGCACGCTCGTGGCACGGCCGAACCGTCCGACGCCGACCGGGTCGGCATCATCTACTACACGCTGTAGTATCTAAGCGATGGATGCGCTAGAGCTGGCCCGCTGGCAGTTCGGGATCACGACCGTCTACCACTTCCTGTTCGTGCCACTCACGATCGGGCTGGCGTTCCTGGTGGCGATCATGCAGACCGCCTGGGTACGCACCGGCAACGAGCGCTGGCTAGGGCTCACTAAGTTCTACGGGAAGCTCTTCCTGATCAACTTCGCGATGGGCGTCGTGACCGGGATCGTGCAGGAGTTCCAGTTCGGCATGAACTGGTCGTCGTACTCCCGGTTCGTCGGCGACATCTTCGGCGCCCCACTCGCCATCGAGGGGCTGCTCGCCTTCTTCCTGGAGTCGACGTTCCTCGGCTTGTGGATCTTCGGCTGGGACCGGTTGCCCAAGCGGGTCCATCTCGCGACGATCTGGATCGCCGCGATCGGCACCCTCCTCTCGGCGTACTTCATCCTCGCGGCGAACTCCTGGATGCAGAACCCGGTCGGCTTCGAGTACGACGAGAGCGCGGGCCGGGCCGAGCTCAACGACTTCCTCGCCGTGCTCACCAACAAGGTCACCTTGGTGACGGTGCCGCACACGATCTTCGCCGCGTTCCTCACCGCCGGGGCCTTCGTCGCGGGGATCGCGATGTGGCGCCTGATCCGGCGGCCCGACGAGGACCGCGACGCCTTCCGCTCGGCGCTGCGCCTCGGCGCGGCCACCGTGCTCGTCGCCGGGGCCGGCGTCATCGTGTCCGGCGACTTCCAGGCCAAGATCATGACCGACGTCCAGCCGATGAAGATGGCGGCCGCCGAGGCGCTGTACGACACCGATCAACCCGCGTCGTTCTCGGTCCTCACCATCGGCACGCTCGACGGCTCCGAAGAGGTCTTCTCGGTGCGGATCCCGAAGCTGCTGTCCTTCCTCGCCGAGGGCGACCCGAACGCCGAGGTGCGCGGCATCAACGACATCCAGGCCGAGTACGAGC
>Ga0075421_100005838_pt1 | contig 14926 bp, 15 predicted proteins | sample SoiMetdeltSBSDD5_FD_75292 | JGI IMG/M metagenome (GOLD analysis project Ga0075421, IMG submission 75292) | Bulk soil microbial communities from a Populus tree surrounding site in Tennessee, USA - Soil MetaG P. deltoides SBSDD5 | ecosystem: Environmental > Terrestrial > Soil > Tree plantation...
GCGAAATCAGCCGACACTTTTATGCGGAACCAAACTCTCACTGTCGTCCTGTTTGTTCTCGCGATTGCGCACGGCCAATCCTCGTACGCGGAGTTAACGCTCGCCGACGTGCGAGTGGCCGCTCCGGCCGACGGCGCCAAGGTCACCGGCGTGGTAACCGTCAAGGCGACGGCGCCGAGCGACACGACCGTCACATTTCGAGTTGACGGAAAAGCCATCGGCAGCGATTCGTCTGCGCCGTTCAGCCTCAATTGGGATACGCGCGACGTGTCGCCTGGGAAGCATGCCCTCCGTGTGGACGCGCGCCGGAAGGACGGAAGCGTCGGCAGCTCCGGCGACGTCACCGTCACCGTCAGCGCATCGGCGGACGAGTCGAGCGTAGAAATTACCTCTCCCGATGATGGTGATGAGGTGACTGGAACGGTCGCCGTGACGGCGACGGCGTCGACTGGAATCACATTGGTGACCTTCCGCGTCGACGGGAAAGTGATCGGAACAGACAACGCGTCGCCGTACCGTGTCAGCTGGGATACCGGAGAAGCAGGCGCCGGGTCTCATACGCTTCGCGCGGATGGACGCGATACCGCCGGCAAGGAATGGAGCTCTCCTCCGGTCAAGGTGACGGTCAAGGGCGACAACAAGAGGCCGACGGTCACTGTGACCTCTCCTGACGAGGGCAGTACGCATGTGCGCGGATCGTCAGTCAGGCTCACGGCGAACGCGACGGATGCGGACGGGTCGGTGGCTCGCGTCGAATTTTACGAGGATTCGAAGTTGCTTGGTTCGGATACGAGCGCCCCTTATGCGTTCACGTGGACGCCGGGCACCGCCGGATCCCATCAAATCACCGCTCAGGCGGTCGACAAGGACGGAGGTACGGCGAAGTCCAAGCCCGTGAATGTGACGGTGACCGATGGTTCGAAATCTTCGATGGCCATCTTTGAACCGTCGGTCAACGACAATATTGTCAACCGCTACGTGCTCGAGATCTTCCGCAGCGGAGTTGACGTCGAGACGGGCACGCCATCAGCCATGCAGGATCTCGGCAAACCGCCAATCGTCGGCGGCGAATGCAGTGTGGATATCGCGGCAACTCTGCGCTCGCTGGCGCCAGGAACCTACGTGGCGACCGTCACGGCCGTCGGTTCCACCGCCAGGACGCGCAGCGCACCGTCTGCATCATTTGTTGTCACGTCGAGCAGCCTCTTCACGACAAGCCTCGTTGATCATCCCGATGACGTCGTCGACGGACGCAGTGGCGGCGAAACATGGTCGACGCCGTCTGCCGCAACACGCGCGAACGGGCTGCTCTGGGCGACCAATTCGACGACCGGCATGGTGACCGCTTTCGACGCGATGACCGGCGATGTTCTGGCGACGATCCCCGTGGGCTTGGCGCCCGCCGGTTTAACGGCCCCCGTGGGTGCCGGCAAGGTCTATGTTGCGGACGAGGGCAGCGATACGGTCTCGGTCATCTCGAAGGCCACGTTCGAGGTGATTGCGACGATATCCCTGCCGGCTCCACTGGGCCGGAGGCCCCATCAGGTCGCGGCGAGTCCCGATGGCAGTCTCGTTTACGTCGGAGAGCTCGGCGCGAACGTGATCGATGTGATCGATACCGCTACCGATGCGGTGGTGGCACGATTCGGGGCGGGCTGGCCGGGAACCACGATACGCGGCGTCGTTCCGGATCAGAGTGGAGAGGTGGTGTACGCGGTGAGCGCCGGGGCCTCGGCCTCGGTCAGCACGCTGGTGGCCGTTGACGTGCGGACGGGCGCCTGGCTGTGGCACTTACCAATCAACGGCGAGGCGAATGGCTTCGTTGTCGGGCCGGATGGGCGTTCGGCAGTGATCGCGAGGCGCGACGCCGGCACACTTGCGGTGATCGATCTGGAACGCCGCGTTGTCACGAGAGAATTCGATCTCGGTCCCGGGAATGAGGCGGGAGACCTGCAGGTGAATGCGGACGGCCGATTGCTCGTCGTCGCGCATCGGCAACCTGAACGCGTCGGGATTGTCGACCCGTTCCAGGGCGCCGACCTTCGGACGATCGCGGTGGCTGGCATCACCAGCGCACCGACTACGTTGTCTGCCGCTCAGCGTTCGTACGTGTGTGTCTCAGACGGCGCCGGCGGCCCGGCGGCGGTGCTCGCAATCGACGCATCCGCCCGGACGGTCGTCGGCCGGTTCCGCTTCCCGGGCGGTGGCTCACCGCACAGCGCGATCTTCGACCCCCGGTAGATCGGAGACGCGTCGGGAGACTCCCGGGTGAGGAGGCGTGCCACGCACGCACGTCCATGTCGCATAGACGGACGGCACTGATCATTCCGGTGGCAAAAGTCTGCCGGACGGATGAGCGAAGTCGCCGATTCCGGGGTCGCATCGTTGCGTGCCGCGGGCAAACCTGGGGCTAACGTCTGCTGGATTGTGATCGAGGTCTCCGATCCCCGAGATCCCCTGCGGTACGCCCGAATCCCACCCTCAGCACCACTTCGCTAGCAATCTTGCGAGATCGGCGATTCGCATAAACCTGTTTTCCGCAACTGCAGTACTTTCGTAGCACCCGCCTGGCGCAAGATGGACAGCTCGCGGTGACACCGTGCGCGCTGGCGCCGTTCTTGGTTGCAGCGGGAAGAACCGTCCCAAAATCTGACATCCCAAAAGTAGGGTGACTACTCTATACTTCCCGTCTTCTCGTGTCCTGTCGAGGCAGGAAGAATCGCACTGGATCGAGCCTTTGTCGACGTGCGTTCGGTCACTTTTCGGGCCATGCGGTGCAAGTCCGCAGGAAGGAGGGAGACGAACCTGAGTGGGCTTTGTTAGCCGCAAATGCGGTGCTGAATGATCTCCCTTTTTACCCCCCCCCGAATTGGAGGATCTAAATGAGACGCACGAACCGATCTTTGAGGATGCTGCTTAGCGCAGGCCTTGCCGTCATGTCGGCAGTCGCGCTGTCCACGGTTGCATGGGCAGCGATTGCCTTGACGTCGGGACAGATGACACAAATCGCCCCCCCACCGTCGGTGGAGCTCCACATGTTGGAAAGCAACACCACGCAGTTTGTCTTCGATGAACGCCAGTGTGTGACGCTCCTGGCGCCTCTCAGGGTAAGCATCAGCAAACCCGGCACCTACGATGAGTACATCGATCTGACGCCGGGCCTCATTCCTGCGGGGACTCGAGTGAGCAGCCAGTTTGTCAACGCAGACAGGATTGCGACCGGAACGCAGATCGTGCTCGACGGCACCCTTACGACGGACGCCCCGATTCTGGGGATCATGATTAGGTCCGCACATTTGAACGATAGTGACTTTTTGGGCGCAATCGGGACCGTGTATCCGACTGGGGCCACGAACCGCGTCCTGCAACTCAACAATAACGATGTTGTGACCCTCGACGCCGGTCTCCACGTCGTGACTGTTCACGTAGCCAACCAGCAACACCAGGACCAGTTGCGCGTGATCACGGAATGCAAGCTGCCTCCTCCTCCTCCTGGAGGATTGCAGGGATGCACACCGGGCTACTGGAAACAGGACCAGCACTTTGACTCCTGGCAGGCTTATTCGCCGACCGACTCGTTCAACGCCGTCTTTGGGGTGACCGGGCCGTTCGCGGACAGCCTCACGCTCCTCGACGCCTTGAACCAGGGAGGCGGCGGGGTCAACGCGCTCGGCCGGCACGCCGTCGCAGCGCTGCTCTCGTCGAGTAGTTCCGGGGTGGATTACGGGCTGACGACGACCGAGGTCATCGCCCAGACTCAAGCGGCGCTCAACAGCGGTAATGCGACCACGATTGAAGGACAGAAGAACGTGTTTGCGGCGCTCAACGAGAAAGGGTGCCCACTCAACTAGTCGCGTCGGCGTCCAGCAGGATGCAGGATGGTCCGCAGTGTTCGAGCTGCGGGCCATCCGTCATCATCGCGGCGTCGCTAGCGCGTTCTCTTCCTGGCGTCGATGATCCGCTGCACGGCGGCATGGTCGCCGTTGAGGAATTCAATGCCAGCCCTGTAGTGCGGAACTCCTTTTGACAATTCGACTGACACGGACGCCACAATGCCCCTGATACGGGCCGCGCTCGGTTGGTCCATAAACACAAACCTGACGCGCTGGTTTGGTCTGATGATCGCCGCAGACAGGACCTGAGCGCCGACGAGCGACAGGTTGACCAACGTCGCGGCGTTGCCGTCTATCTCTACGTTCACGTTGTCCTGAATCGCGAATCGCGGCGCGCGCCGGGTGCCTGTCAGGTCGAGCGGCGCCTGCGCTGCCGGATTCCCCGACGGTTTGGTCTGGTCCTTCGACACGGGCTCTGCCTGGGTCGAGGATTGAGGACCAGACTTGGGCTTGCTGTGCTCGAATCTCTTCCGGTCCAGCCGATCCACGTACGAATCCAGCGCAGTGTTCAGGATGTCAGCAGGGTCGGTCGGCATAGCTGGTCCGTCTGCCCCGGCACTATCTGTACCTGCGCCGACCGCCGGCCAAATCGCCGGCCCTGGCGATAAGTCTGCCGGCGGACGGAAATTAATCCAGGTGCGCGGCGCAGGTCTGTTGCCCGACGGCGCGCGCTGCCTGCTCAGCCGCGGGCGTAGGCGAAAGTTGCGCGTAGTGACGACTGTAAAGTCGGTTTGTTTCTCACTAATTCGTGTTGCTGCACACTAAATTGGTGATACTGTTCCCGCCCGGTACAAAACCGTAAGTAAGTCACACAGTCCCGATGGTCAGAATCAGACAATCCCGGTGGTCAGAGATGTCCTTGCAAGGAGGGCCCATGAAGTTCAGATCGACGACGACGACAGTAGTCCTATTCGCTTTCGCTTTGATTGGAATCGTGGCGAGCGAAGCGTCCGCACAAACCTACAGAGCAGTGGCAGCAAACTTCGTCGGAACGGCTGCGCAGTGTGCCCCGTCCCCAGCCGGCGCAAAAATCGTTACGTCGAGATGGGATAACGGCATGGGTCTGCCGGACAATGGAGGGGCACATCCCGGCGGCAGTAACGCGCATCAGGGAATGACACTTTCGAAGAATGGCCCTACCGCAAACTGTTCGGCGGCTACCGCCACAATTACCATCGGGGGTAGTGCGACGTTTTCCATCACCCTCAACGACCTCGGGTTCGATTTCCGAGATGGCACGTCATGCGGAGCTGGTGCGCCCCGCTTCAATGTGTACTCAGGCTCGACCACCTACTTCTTCGGCTGTGCTGCTGGGACCAAGTCCGACGCGCCGCAGGATCCCACTCAGTGGACCCGCGTGACGTTTAATGCAGCGGGTGGCCCCTATGCGGGTGCTGAAACGTTTGTGTTCGGGGTCACGCCGGTCGACGCGATCGACATCATCTTCGATGAAGGCACCGACACTTCCTTGCCGCCGGACGCTGCAGGGGGTCCAGGTCTTGTGGTTCTGGACAATATCCGGATCAATAACACGTTTATCAGAAGGAACGCCGGGAACCCGTTTCTTCCGTAACGGCCGTACTCACGAGCGTCGGAAGAATTACGTCGGGAGGAGTGGGGACTTGGTCCTCGCTCTCCCGGCGCCTCGTGAACGAGAGCAAGTAATTGTGGGAATGCTGTGAAGAACCTGTGAAGAACCTGTGAAGAACCTGTGAAGAACCTGTGAAGAACCTGTCGAAGAACCGTTCACAGGCGCGGCCTACCTAGTACTTTGAACGGCTATTCGTTCCGGCCTCTCTGCTCAGCCAGCCAGTTCTCACTGACGTTGCCAACATCAAGCTGAGACGCCGACGGCGAGGTCCGGCCGAACACACGCCGCAGGACGAATGCGGCGGCGACGATGACCGTTCCGGTTGTGAGCCCCAACCACCACATAGTCGACTGGCCAGGGGGAAGCAGTCACTATGATACCCAATGCCATTTAAAAGCCAGGCGCAGCGGCGCAAGTTTGCGCAACTCCTCGTCGAGGGCAAGATCTCGAACGAGACGTATGAGGAATGGAACCGCGAAACGGGCGGCAAGAAGCTACCTGAGCGGGTGAAGCCGACGACGGCAGGCCGGAAGAAAACGAAGACGAGGGCGAAGCGGAAGAGGAAGAAGACCTCCAGTTGACACGCGCACCATTCGGAGGTATTCACGTCACTATTGGAGGGGATTCGATGATGAGAAAGCTTGCTCTCGGGACAGTGCTCGTCGTTGGCGCGGGGCTGGTACTGGCCCTCGAGGCGGTGCCGCTGTCGGCGCATCATGCGTTCGCGGCCGAGTTCGACGCGAGCAAGCCGATCAAATTCGAGAAGGCGACCGTCACGAAGATGGAATGGGTCAACCCGCACGTGTGGATTCATGTCGACGTGGCGTTGCCCAACGGCCAGGTCGAGAAGTGGGCGATCGAGGCGGGCACGCCGAACGTGCTGTTCCGTCGCGGGTTCACCAAGGCCGACCTGCTGCCCGGCACGGCCATCGTCGTCGACGGCTACCGGGCGAAGGATGGCTCGCGGCGGGCGAACGGACGGGACCTCACGCTGCCCGACGGCCGCACGCTGTTCCTGGGCTCATCGGGGACCGGCTCGCCGGACGAAGCCAAGCGGCCGAATTAGGATTTCTCAGAGGTACTGCCATGAGCCTTAGATTTCGGGCGGTCGTCGTCGGGCTCGGGATTGTTCTGGCGGGCACGGCGCTGCTCGCGCATCACGGCACGAACGCCTCCTACGACCCGAAGAAAGAATTGACCCTCACGGGCACCGTCACGAAATTCATCATGATGAACCCGCACGGGCAGTTGTTCTTCGACGTCAAAGGGGCGGACGGCAAGGTGGTCTCGTGGGGCGGAGAGCTGCACAGCGTCGGGCTCCTGCGGCGCTCCGGATGGAAGCCCGACACGCTCAAGCCCGGCGACACCGTATCGGTGCGCGGCTACCCGTCGCGCGCGGGCACACCCTTCATGGTCGTCCAGGAGGTGGTGATCAACGGTAAGTCCTATTTCCGGGATCTCCCAGAGCAGGGCGCAGGCGGCTGAACGGGCCACGAGCAGGGAGGGCAGCGTGGGGAAGCGGTGCATGCGCGGGGTGATCGCCGCGGCATTGGTGGCCTGTTCCGCGGTGGCGCTGGCACAGGGCGGCGGGCAGACGCCCATCCCGTGCGTCAACGACTGGGAGCGGCCCGACGGCTGCGTGCCGCGCAAAGGGACGCTGAACGCGCGCGACCTGTCCGGGCTCTGGATGCGCGTGAAAGGCGCCAACAACCTGGGACAGGCGACCACGGCGCTGCTGACGCCCGCCGGGAAGAAGCGCTTCGACGCGAACAAGCCGTCCTTTGGACCACGCGCGATCCCGCCCGTTCTTGGTAACGATCCACTGGGCAAGTGCGATCCCCTCGGGTTGACGCGCAATCTGATGACCGAGATCGCCGCCCGCTCGTTCGAGTTCACCCATCTGCCCGACCGCGTGTTTCAGTTCTTCGAGTACGGGCATCAGTACCGCACGATCTGGATCGATGGCCGGCCGCTGCCCAAGAATCCTCAGCCACGCTGGATGGGCTATTCCGTCGGCCGGTGGGAGGGCGATACCTTTGTCGTCGACACGGTCGGCCTTGACGATCGTGTCTGGGCGGACATGTGGGGGCACCCGATCAGCACGGGCGCGCGGGTTCAGGAACGCTATCGTCGTCCTGCGTTCGACACCCTCGAGCTGCAGCTGACGATCACCGATCCCGAGAACTACACGAAACCGGTTGGCGGCGACACCAAGGTGCACCGCCTGCAGGTGGAAAAAGCGATCGACGAACGACTCGAAACCTTCTGCGTACCGTCGGAAGAAGAGGCCTTCAACAAAGCCATCCGGGACCCCGCCGGCGGCGTCGTCAAGTAACGTGGAACGACTGCTCGGGCGCTACGCGGAGCCGATCTACGCGGCGACGCGCATCATTGTCGGGTTCATGTACTGGCTGCACGGCACCACCAAATGGTTCGACTGGCCGCCTGGCGCGCGCCCGCGCGGCGCGGTCGAACTGGCTTCGCTGCTGGGGGTGTCCGCGGTGATCGAGACAATCCTCGGGGCGTTGATCGTTATCGGGCTCTGCACGCGGTGGGCAGCGTTCATCGCGAGCGGCAACATGGCCGCGGCGTACTTCCTGCGCCAGTTCCCGTTCGCGATCCTGCCGATCTATCAGCCGCCCGGCATCCTTGGCGAGTCCGCGATCTTCAACTGCTTCTTCTTCCTCTACGTTGCCGCGAAGGGAGCCGGTATCTGGAGCGTCGACCGGCTGCTCGACGAGCGGCGCGGTGTTATTGCGGGTCCGGTGGATTCCCCGAAATATACAACTGGTACAGCTCTTCCTCGGTAGCGGGAACCTTGCGCGTGACGTCGATCGCCATGGTCCTGCCTTCCCAGTGCTTCACGAGCGGCTCGCGGCGCAGATGCCCGAGCGCCGTTTCTTCCGCCATCTCCATGCAGCGGAACGGCACGATCCGCGCGTTCGGCTCGAGCCGCCGGTAGAGCGGCAGGCGGATCGTCCACGGCCGGGTGAAGACCTTCGCGTCCTCGATCCGCGCCTCGTACTGAATCGCGTCGCGCCCGAGCGGAGTGTAGCGCTCGGTCACGCGAAGCGCGTCGCTGTGGAAGTTCCCCGATCGGTCAAGCCACGTGTTCGGCGTGAAGCTCGACACGTTGACCACCAGGGTGTCGCCTTCCCACTTGCCGACCGAGTGCCCCATGAACGCGTCGCCCGGATAGGGAACGACGTCGTCGAGGTGGATGGTGCGGTCCGCGTTCCTGAACTCGAACGCCATCATCACCTTCGTCGTGCCCTGGATGATCTGGAACTTGTACGGCATGTACATGGCGCGCGGCACGCCCGGCAGGTAGCACTTGATCTCCGGATCGCGATCCAGCCAGTTGGCGAAGTTTTCCTTCTGACGCGCCGCGGCCCACGGCTGATACGGAATCTCGTCGCCCTCGACGACGCCGACATCCGCGGGGACCCAGCCGATGGTGCCGAGCGCCACGACGGGGGCGGCCAGCACCGGCACGTCGGGATAGGCGCCGCGCTGGGCGACGATCGGCCGCGCGTCGTGGCTGAGGAGGTCCCAGTGCGCCAGGCTGTTGGCCTGCCAGATCCCGCTGAAATCCGGCTTGCCGTCCGCGGTTCGGCGCATCTGCCCGGCTGTGCCCGCGTTGGCCTGCGACTGGCCGGTCTGCGTCGTGAACAGGAAGACAGCGCCGATGACGACGACGATCGCAATCGCGCTCACGGCGTGATTCAACGCATTCCGCATTTCAGACGCTCCATTCTTCGCAGCAGGTCAGTGGGCGACGTTGTACGAGAATTGAATTTGTAAGTCAATGCGTGTTTGACAGTGCTGATGCGCGGGTATCTACTATGCGCGGGAGGCGGGGATGAATACTCGAGGTTGGACGGCAATCGCGACGCTCGTTGCCGTGTGCGTGCTGTCGCTCGTCAGCGTGATGGCACAGCAGACAGCGACCCGCGCTCCTGGCTTCCGTACCCCGTGGGGTGACCCCGACCTTCAGGGCATCTGGAGCGGCGAAACGCTGACGCCGCTCGAACGGCCCGCGCGGTTTGCCAACAAACCTGTCCTCACTCCACAGGAGGCCGCGGCGGTCGAAGAAGAAATCCACTCGCGTCCGGGCCGTGACGATCGGTCCGCCCGGGGCACCGAACGCGACGTCGCCCGCGCCTACAACGAGCACTGGCTGCCGCCGGCGCAGCGGCTGGTCGATGGTCGCACCTCGCTCGTAGTGGATCCAGCCGACGGAAAGGTTCCACCAATCACGCCCGAGGCGAAGAGGCGGACCGAAGAGGTGCGCGATTATCTGCAGGCGCTGCTGCAGGGCACATCAGGCGGAAGGCCAGGGCCGATCTCGCCGCGCCGGAGCGAACCGCCGCCGATGTACAACGTCGCGCGCATGAACCGCTCCGATGGCCCGGAAGATCGGCAGACGACCGAGCGCTGCTTCGGCGCAAACATGCCGAACCTCGGGGCCGTCTACCGGATCGTCCAGTCGCCCGGTGCAGTGGGGATTTATCACGACTCCGGGCAGGGACAGGGTTTCATCCGCACCATTCCGGTGGACGGGTCCGCGCATCTGCCGTCGAAGATCCGGCTGCTGCACGGTGATGCACGCGGGCGGTGGGAGGGCGACACGCTGGTGATCGACACCACCAACTTCTCGCAGAAGATGGACTATCGCGGATCGCGCGAGAATCTTCATCTCGTCGAGCGGCTCACCCGCACCAACGCCAATCGGATCACGTATCGCGTCACAGTCGAGGATCCGACGACATGGACGAGACCGTGGACGATCGACGTCCCGTGGGACCGGCTGCCCGACAAGTTGAACCAGGTGTACGAGTCCACCTGTCACGAAGGCAATTACGGCCTGCTCGGCATGATGGCAAACACGCGCGCCGCCGAGCGGCTGTTCAAGGAAGGCAAGGGCCCGGATCCCGCGACGCAGGACAATGCCACGGGCGGCGGTGGCGGCGGCGGGGGGTTGGAGTAAAAACTGTAAGGGGGTCGGGGGTCATTTTAAGAGGACAGTCGAAATTCACTCTTCGGTCGGCAATTTCGACTGTCCTCTTAAAATGACCCCCGACCCCTAACAGCGCGCCGCTTTGTTGGACGGATCGGCCACCGTGCCTCCAGGCTTGTCCCGGTACACCTCGTGGCAGCGTAAGCAGGCGTCGGCGATCTGGTTCGTCACGTCGGACACGGCCTCACGGTTCCGCGATTGCGACGCCCGGTAGGCGGCTCTTCCCGCTTCGGCCAGTTCGGCGGTGAACTGAATCCAGTCCGGGCGGTCCACCGGCACCGGCTTCCCATTCTCACAGCGTCGATCAGGCGACAACAGAAGCGGCGCTGATTCGGCGATCGCGATCGCCGCGTAGTCGACCAGCTCCCATCCTGAATAGATGCCTCCTCCCCAGTCCACCCAGGAAAACGCCGCAGTATCCGGTTGATAGACAGGCTTCGGTGCGGCGGGATCGTAGGACTGGACCTGGAAGAGCAGATTCGAACTGGGAAAGAGAATCCCGCGCATCAGCTGCGCCATGTTGCCCGGCGGTTTTGCCGATGTGATCGCCAGAGCCGCAGACGCGGCTGACGCCGCCCTCGGCGCGGCGGCGGCAGGCCCGACGAGCGTGATCTGCTTCAGCATCGCGTCGCCATTCAGTTCGGCGGAGCCCGCGGGAAACGCACTGCTTTTGAGCAGATGCGCCACGAGATCGGTCGCCTGCGCCCGGCTGAGTGTTCCTGGGTTGGTCGCCGGCATCGTCTTTTCGATCTTGTCGGCGAGATCGATCAGCGGACGCTTGTCCCACGTGCGGAGAAAGTCGGCGCCTGCGAGCGGAGGGCCCAACCCTCCAGCGGCGTCGGTTCCGTGGCACGGTGCACACTGGCCGTCGTAGATCGTCTTCCCGCGCTGCGCCTGCGCGTCCGTGTACACACGATCCGCGGCCGTCTTTTCCGCCTGAGCTATGACTGTCCAGGAAACGCCAGTGAACAACAGCGCGGTGAGCGCGAGCGTGAAGCGCCAGACAGTTCGCATCGGCTGGAATCCTACCACTGCCCTCTGACCCGTTGACACCCTCGTGGACCCTATCTACTATCCAGCCGGAGGATGCCATGAGCTCTCGACGCATCGCGTTCGTAGTGGCGGCCCTTGGAGTTCCCGCGCTCTCGGCGGTGATCCTCGCCGCCCAGGGGACGCCGGCGTACACCCCGCCGAAGACGCCATGGGGCGAGCCGGATCTGCAGGGCATCTGGAGCGGCGAAACGCTGACGCCGCTCGAGCGGCCGGCAAAGTTCGCGGGCAAGCCAGTACTGACGCCGGCAGAAGCCGAAGCGATCGAAGAAGACATCGCCTCGCGCCCGGGGCGCGACGACCGGTCGAAACGGGGAACCGAGAAGGACGTGGCGCAGGCCTACAACCAGCACTGGCTGGCGCCGCCGACCAAGCTCGCCGACGGGCGGACGTCGCTGATCGTCGATCCCGAGGATGGAAAAGTCCCGCCGATGACGCCCGAGGCACGGGCGCGCGCCACCGCCATGCGCGAGTACCTCGAGGCCCTGCTCCAGGGCACATCGGGCGGGAAACCGGGGCCGATTTCGCCGCGCCGCAAGGAGCCGCCGCCGTTCTACAACATCGCGCGCATGAATCGATCGGATGGCCCGGAAGACCGCCAGAATAGCGAACGGTGTTTCGGCGCGACGATGCCGATCTATGGCGCGGTGGCGCGGATCGTCCAGTCGCCGGGCCAGGTTGGCATCTATTACGACTCCGGCCAGGGCCAGGGGATCATCAGGACGATTCCGGTGGACGCCTCGGCGCACCTGCCGCAGAAGATCCGGCTCCTGCACGGCGACTCGCGCGCGCGCTGGGACGGCAACACGCTCGTCATCGACACGACGAACTTCACGCAGAAGATGGACTTTCGTGGATCGCGCGAGAACCTCCACCTGGTCGAACGGCTCACGCGCGTGTCCGACGATCGGATCACCTATCGCGTCACCGTCGAGGATCCCACCACCTGGACCCGGCCGTGGACCTTCGACGTGCCCTGGGAGCGCATGCCCGACAAGTTGAATCAGGTGTTTGAATCGACCTGCCACGAGGGCAACTACGGACTGCTGGGTATGATGGCCAACACACGCGCCGCCGAACGGCTCTTCCGGGAGGGAAAGGGCCCGAACCCCGAGCTGCAGGACAACGCGACGGGCGGCGACAGCGATGGCGACATCGGCAGATGACCGATGACCTCCGCGGTTGATGTCGATCCGCGCGGCAGTCGAGTGGCTCGCCAACACCGAGTGGAGCATCGCGCTCCATGAGTCGCAGTACGCCTACGCGACGATCGAATCGGTCCACGTCTGGGCGCTGTGCCTGTTCGTCGGCTTCGCCGTCCTGCTCGACCTCCGGCTGATCAACGCCATCTTCCGCGACGTCCCGGTCTCGGACATGGCGCGGCGCCTGCTGCCATGGACGAAGGCGGGATTCGTGGTCATGGTCATCAGCGGCATCCTGCTCTTTTACGCGATACCGCTGCGCACCTACCTGAACATCTTCTTCCGCATCAAGGCGGTGCTGCTGATCCTGGCGGGCCTCAATGCCTTCGTCTTCCACCACGGCATCTACGCGAAACTGCCGGACTGGGACGTGGGCGTCACGCCGCCGCGTCCGGCACGCGTCGCCGGAATGTGTTCACTGATCCTGTGGGCGGCGATCGTCTTCTCCGGCCGGATGATCGCGTACAACTGGTTCGATTGCGGGAAGCCGCAGCCGGGGCTGATCAGCGCCGCCGCCGGCTGTACGGCCGCGGACATCGATCCGTACCGGTAAGAAAGGCGCGGGATGCTGTTACAGTTGTTTCAGACGCTCGAGAACGGCGCGATTGGCACCGCGGTGCGCGATTCGCTCTGGCTGTTCCCGGTCGTCGAGGTGTTCCACCTGATCGGCCTTGCCGTGATCGGCGGCGCGATTCTCGTCGTCGACTTCCGTCTGCTGGGCCTCGGGCTGCGTGGTCATCCCGTGTCCCGGCTCGCTCGCGACGTGCAGCCGTGGGTGGTTGGCAGCCTCATTCTGATGATCGCGTCGGGCGTGCCGCTGTTTTTGTCCGAAGCCGTCAAGTGCTATTACAGCTTCGCGTTCTGGACGAAGATGACCGCCCTGCTGCTGGCAATCATCTTTACGTTCACCATCCGTCGATCGGTGTTGTTCGCGCCGGCCGGCCGCTTCGCGCCGGCGTCGTATCGCGCCGTCGCGCTCACGTCGATCGCGCTCTGGTCCACGGTCGGCTGGGGCGGCCGCTGGATCGGCTTCTCGTAACCCATCACAACGACGTAGTGTCCGCCTTCAGGCGGACCTGGGACGTCCGGCTGAAGCCGGACACTACGTGCGGAGCCTCACCGCGGAAAATTGCCGACGCTGCGTGCTTCACCCGTGCCGCCGCCGCTGGCGTTGTCCTGGGTGGCGGGGTCGGGGCCTTTGCCTGCCGTGAACAGGCGCTCGGCAGCGCGCGTGTTGGCCAGCATCCCGAGCAGTCCGTAGTTGCCTTCCTGGCAGGTCGATTCGTAGACCTGGTTCGGTCTCGCCGGCTGCAGAAGCCAGGGCATCTCGAACGTCCATGGCCTCGTCCAGGTCGTCGGATCCTCGACCGTGACGCGGTAGTTGATTCGATCCTGCGAGACGCGCGTGAACCGCTCGGTGAGGCGGAGGTTCTCGCGGGAGCCGAAGAAGTCGGTCTTGTTCGTAAAGTTGGCGACGCTCACGACCAGCGTGTCGCCCTCCCACCGCCCACGGGCATCGCCGTGGAGCAGCCGGATCTTTGACGGCAGGTGCGCCGACCCATCCACCGGAATGGTGCGCATGAAGCCCTGGCCCTGGCCGAAGTCGACGTAGATCCCGACCTGGCCTGGCGACTGCACGATGCGGTACATCGCGCGTTCGTAGATTGGCATCGGTGCGCCGAAGCAGCGCTCCATCGTCGAGCGGTCCTCGGGGCCGTCGGATCGATTCATCCGCTCGATGTTGTAGGTCGGCGGCGGCTCGTTCCGGCGCGGTGAAATGGCGGCGCCGGGGCGGCCGCGTGCCGTGCCGTCGAGCAGGGCGCGCAAATACTCACGGACCTCACGCGTCCGTTTCTCGGCTTCCGGCGTCATCGGCGGGATGCGGCCGTCGGCCGGGTCGACAATCAGTCCGGTGCGGCCGTCGGACAAACTCGTGCGCGGGGGATTCCAGTGATCGTTGTACGCGCCGGCCACGTCCCGTTCCGTCCCGCGGAGCGACCGGTCGTCCCGCCCCGGCGAAGACTCCACCCATTCTTCGACCGCTCTGGCTTCGGCGGGCGTCAGCACCGGCTTGTCAGCCCACCGCGCGGGCCGCTCGAGCGGCGTGAGCGTCTCGCCGTTCCAGATGCCCTGCAGATCCGGCTCGCCCCAGGGCGTACGGAACGCCGCG
>Ga0075421_100005840_pt1 | contig 14924 bp, 12 predicted proteins | sample SoiMetdeltSBSDD5_FD_75292 | JGI IMG/M metagenome (GOLD analysis project Ga0075421, IMG submission 75292) | Bulk soil microbial communities from a Populus tree surrounding site in Tennessee, USA - Soil MetaG P. deltoides SBSDD5 | ecosystem: Environmental > Terrestrial > Soil > Tree plantation...
TCCTTTGATGGCCATAATCATTCCCGGCGTGCAATAACCGCATTGAAAGGCCTGGTGATCGAGAAACGCCTGCTGGACGGGATCGAGCTCATCTCCTGTTGCCAAACCTTCAATCGTCGTTAGCTGCTTGCCTTCGATGTTGGTGGCGAGCATCAAACAAGAACTAACGGGCCGGCCGTCGACCAGCACAGTGCAGGATCCACAGACGCCGACGCCGCATCCTTCGACGCTGCCGCGCAGGTGCAGATCATCGCGCAACCATTCCAGCACGGTCTGGTTCGGCTTCACCACGGCTTCCATTTCGCGACCGTTAACCGTTGTGCGAATTTCGATCTTCATGCGCCATGCTCTTTCGCAGACTGAACCGCCTCCAAAACTCGATCCGGCCGTAACGGTAAATCCTTGACCCGTATTCCGTTCAAGGCGTTCGCCAGCGCGTTGCCGATGGCCGGCTCGATCGGACCGAGGCCCGCTTCGCCAACGCCTTTGGCACCGTAAGGCCCTTCGGGATGCGGTGTTTCGACCAGTAGCGACCGAAACTTCTTGGGATGATCTTCCATTGACGGCGGCATGTATTCTAGGAACGTCGAGTTGATCGGCTGACCGTTATCGAACACCATCTCTTCAAACAAACTGGACCCCAGCGACATAATCATCGAACCCTCGTTCTGCATGTGGCATTGCCGAGGATTGATGGCTTTGCCCGCATCTACTGCGGATATAACTTGTTGCACGGTTATCTTTCCGGTGTCGGTGTCCACTTCGACTTCCGCAGCGCAAGCCGACAGGAAATAGAAGACCGAACCTTTGCCTTTTCCGGTTGTCGGATCCAACCCGCCTGACGTTTGATTGTCGAAACTGCCGACCATATTTCCAACGGCCGCTCCATAGCGCGCCTGAAATAATTGCGGAATGTTGCGCCGCTTATCCGGCACTCCTTTTACCTCCAGAAAACCATTGATCAACTGGAGATCCTCGACATTCGCCTCCAGAACCCCGGCGCCGATTTCCAGGAGCTGCTGGCGGATTTGATGCGCCGCCTGCCGCGCCGCGCCGCCCATCGTAAATACCGTCCGGCTCGAACTGGTGGACTGGTCGAATGGCGTCACATCGGTGTCCGGGAAGGTTACGCTCACACGGTCGATCGGAAGCGCTAATTCCTCGGCGACGATCTGCGCGAGCGACGTCAGTGTCCCCTGACCCATCTCGACACTGCTGGTCAGCAACACCGCCGAGCCATCGGCGTTGAGCCGCACGAGCGCTGAAGAATTCGACGGCGTCATGGTAGTCTTGATCATGACCGCCATGCCCTTGCCGCGTACTTTGCCCGAAAGCGCGCGAGGACATTGCTCGGCGCCCCGCTGCCATCCGATGGCTTCGGCGGCGCGCCGAGCGCAGTCCGAAATTCCGACGGAGACCAGATTGTGGCCCGTTACGAACGGATCGCCTTCGTGGACTAAATTTTTTAGCCGCAGATCCAGCGGATCGATGCCCAATCGACGAGCGATATCATCCATCTGCGACTCATACGCCCAGCACACCTGCGGCACGCCAAACCCGCGATAAGGGCCTGTCGGCGGTGTATTGGTGTAAACACAATAAGTCGTCAAATCCTGGTGCTTGATCCGATAAGGTCCGCCGGATACTTCGCCGCCGTTGCGTCCGGTGTTGGTTGATGTCAATGCGTATGCGCCGATGTCGTAGACCGCTTCGACTTGTCGCGCGACAATCGTTCCGTCTCTCTTCACGCCGGTTTTGATTTTCACCACAGCCGCCTGGCAATGCGCAGTGAGAAATACTTCCTCTCGCGTCAACACCCACTGGACCGGCCGGTGCGCCTTGCGTGCTATTAGCGCGGCCAATGGTTCCAAGCGCGGATGAGTTTTAGCACCGTACCCCCCGCCGACGAACGGCACGATGACTCGCACCATCGACTGCGGCAGACCCAGAAGGTCGGCCAGCTGGGTCCGTATCGATGACGGTGTTTGCGTCGATGTATACAGGACCAGTTTTCCGGACGGCTCCCAGTAAGCCACCGTCGCATGAGGCTCGATGTGCGCGTGCTGTATCTTCGGCGATGTATACACATCTTCAAAAATTTCGTCCGACTCGCTAAAGCCGACAGCAACGTCGCCATCTTCCACGTGATATCGGCTAAGCACATTACCCTCGTCCTGAAGCCGAAAGCCGCTCTTTGCCGGGAACGATTGCGCTTTGATTCGATTAGCATGGAGCGCGGGCGCTTCCGGCTTCATCGCCTCGAGCAGATCGTACACGGCCGGCAAAGGCTCATAGTCGACTTCGATTGAATCCAGGGCCTCCTCTGCGATATCGCGCGCCTCCGCCGCCACTGCCGCAATTACCTCGCCGACATATCGCACCCGATCGATGGCCAACACCGGTTGATCTTTCACAACAGGTCCAAAAAACGCGTTCTTCCCCTTCAAATCGTCGCGCGTCAACACCGCCGCAACGCCGGGCAGCTTCTCCGCCTTGCTCGCGTCAACGCGCAGAATTCTCGCATGCGGATAGGTGCTGCGCAGCGCCTTTACGAACAACATCCCCGGCAGTTCAACGTCCGCCGCATATTGCGCCGCGCCCCTGATTTTTGCGGGACCATCGGCGCGAGAAACATCCAAACCGACACTGCTCATCGAATCTCTTCCTCGTTCACACATGAGGTCAACGCGCGCCGCACCAGAACCTTGACGAGATGACGTTTGTAAGCCGCCGTACCCCGCAAATCATCGATGGGATTCACGGCCGCTTGAGCCTTGGAGGCGACCTCCTCGATCGATTCCGATGTCAGCGCTGTGTCGTTCACAAGATCTGCAGCGGTGATCATAAGCGGAACCGGAGACACCGCACCCACCACAACTCGCGCCGCTTGGCAGATTCCGTTCGAGCGTTGCACCCACGCCGCAACCCCTGCGCAAGGCCGGTCCTCTGAAGAACGGGTGGCAAACTTTAAGTAAGTCCCTTTAGAATCGGGCGGCGGTGGCGGCACCAGCAGGGCGGTGAGTAATTCATCCCGCTCCAGACCGGTCTCGTACATCCCGATTAAGAAATCGGTTAACTTGACGCTTCGCACCCTGTTGCGGTTCGTCAACTCGACGCTGGCATCCGAAGCAACCAATGCCGCCGGAGGGTCGGATTGATAGTCGGCATGCGCAAGATTACCGGCGATGGTGGCCATGTTACGGATTCGGATATTGGCAACCACATGGCAGGCCTCGGCCAGCAGAAGGTAGTGTTCACGTACCACCGTGGCGCTTTCAACGTCGTAGATGCTCGCGAGACCGCCGATACGCAAACCGTCTTTGGAGTTGTAGGTAATTTCTCCGGCGGCTTTAATTTTTTTTAAATTGATCAAAGTTTTCGGAACGAAAATACCCTGCTTGATCAAGATTAGAAGAGCAGTGCCGCCGGCAATGAGCTTGACGTCCGCTTCCGCCGCAAGAATTTTACAGGCTTCGGCAATCGATTTCGGTTCCAGGATTTCAAACCGTCGCATTTGTTAGCTCGCGGCTAGCTACAGTGCAGTGCGACGGAGAATCCGCCTCTGGTTGTGCTTCCATCAATCGTCGGCAGCAGCCCAAAGCACGCGAATCGCCGGAGGTCTCAAGTACTTCGTTCCGCGCTTTTGCAATCCGACTTCTTCCCAGGTATCACCGCGGTCGTAAGTGACGTAGATCGCGCCTTCCCCCGGAGGGCCTGCCGTATGACCGCGCGCGACATCGCCGAACGCCGCAAAAATAGAATCGGTGTTGTACGGATTATACGCAAGCTGCCAGCACATCGCGGTATGCTTCACCGGCAATCCTGCGCCCACCTGCCGCCAAGTCTCGCCGCCGTCTTCGCTGCGATAGATGCGGCCATCGACCCCGCCCGGCCTGTCCCAATACTGCGGCGAGCCATGCCCGGCGGCCAAAAACATTGCCGGCCGATTGCCGGGCAGATTAATCACGTCATGAAAGTAGTCGCTCTCCATACCTTTTTCGGCGCGTGTCCATCCCTTCTCAGGCGGATCGGCACGAAAGAAGCCACGCGACGTTGCAGTAAAATATTTTGTTTTGCTGCCCGGTGATCTGACGATCATGTGAATATCGGGATACTCGATCCCCTCGCTGACATCCTCCCAGGTCTTGCCCCTGTCAAAGCTTCTAACAATGCCGCCATGTTCGAGGGCCAGGTAAATACAGTTCGAATCTTCCGGATCGATATAAATGTGGCGCACGTGACCCTGGTGCGGCGGATGCGGAAAATACCATTTGTACTGAACTTCGGCGGGCATTTCGGTAAGTGATTTAAGCTCCTCCCAGGTACCGCCCCCATCTTCGCTGCGATAGAGATGAACCGGTTCGGTTCCGGCGTAAATGACGCGATCATCAGTAGGGTCAACCGTGACCCAGCGAATATCGCCTTCGAGCGTGCGCTGCCAATGCCGGCCGGCATCTTGAGTGCGGTACAAACCGTCAAAGGTTACGCCTGCAAAGACAGTCTCCGGAGAATTTTTACATCCGTAAACAGAATCCACCACTCGATCTTTGAAGTACGGCTCAAACTCCCTCGAACCGCCCATCGAAGTCCAAATATCAGCGACCCCTCGAAATAAAATCATTCCCGCCTGAGTACCCGCATAAAGTCGGTAGGCTTCAGCCATTTCCCCTCCGAAAACTAATTATCGTATCTGCAATTGCTAGAAATGATTCTTGCGTACAGAAGGATGAATGATGAAAGCGCAAAGATGAAACATAACTTGAAAACCGCTTTCGGGCCCCATTCACTTTATCCTTTAGCCTTTATCCTTTGCCTCTGCACCTGGCCAGCGTCTACTTCGATGCAATTCACCAAGCAGTCTCAGTTAAAAACCATCCCCCCATTCACATGGAGCAACTGACCCGTCATAAAAGCGCTATCCTCGCTGGCCAGAAAATGAACACCTTCAGCGATGTCTCGCGGTTGTCCGGCTCGGCCCAGCGGCATGCTGGCACTCATCTTCGCCCATTCCGCATCGGTATGAACCGCCAACACGCGCGCTGTTGCGGTGAGACCGGGGGCAATTGTATTGACGCGCACGCCGTAAGGCGCCATTTCCAACGCCAGTGATTTAGAAAAAGCGATGATGGCAGCTTTGGCCGCCGAGTAAGCGGTCCTACCGGCGCTGCCGGTGATACCGAAATTGGACGATGTGTTGATAATGGCGCCGCTTTTGGCTTCTTTCATACGCTTGCTCACGGCCTGACAACAGAGAAACGTGGCTTTCAGATTGACATCGATCACTTCGCGCCACTCCGAAAGCGGAAACTCCTGAATCGGATGTTTGTGGATGGTTCCGCCGGCGAGATTCACTAGCGCGTCGATCCGCCGGTGCTTTGCATAAATCGTTTTGAATGCTTCTTTGATTTCAACGGCGCATCTTAGCTCTATTCGCGAGAATTCGGCCTCATACCTGTCTTTGCGTAATTGATCGACAAACTCCTGCCCTGCTTTCTCGTTTTGATCGATGATGCAGACGCGGAACCCGCTCTGCGCCAGCCGTGCCACAACAGCCTGACCGATGCCACCCGCGCCGCCAGTCACTACTGCAATTTTGTTTGCCATGGTTTCACTCTACTCTCGAAACAAACCTTCCACTTACCACATGATGCTGCCGCCGTTGACGATCACCGTCTGGCCGGTAATAAAGGCGGCGGCATCGCTGGCCAAGAACACCGCAGTGCCTACGAGGTCTTCGGGCTGGCCGATTCGACCCAGAGGAATTTTTTGCGCCTGAGCATAAATTTGCTCCTCGCTCTGATGGCCGCGCGGTTGCGCCGTATCGGTGATTCCGGGGCAAATCACATTCACGGTGATCTGACGCGGCGCCAGCTCTAATGCCAGGGATTTCGAAAAGCCGATGATGCCGGCCTTTGAAGATGCGTAGTGAGCGGCATTTTTAGCGCCCTGAAATGCTCGTCCCGAAGTGATGCTGATGATTCTGCCACTTCCCTGCGGCAGAAATTTGCCGGAGACGGCTCTCGAACAGAGAAACGCCCCTATCAGATTGGTGCCGATGACACGATCCCAGTCTGCCTCTTTCATTTCCTCTACCGAGCTTACCGGGAAGATGCCCGCATTGTTGATTAAGATATCGAGCTTGCCGAACTCTTTTAACGACTCATCGACCATTGTTTGTACGGAGTCCTCATTCGACACGTCGGTACTTGCTGCCAAGGCTGTACCGCCTAAAGCGTCGATCTCGCTCTTGACCGAGGCGGCGTTTTCTTCATTGATATCGGCAACGACCACCTTCGCGCCTTCACGAGCCAACCCGAGCGCGAGCGTTCTGCCGATCCCCTGCCCCGCCCCGGTAACTATGGCGATACGATTTTTGAGTCGTTCCATTTACTTGACCATCCGCAGTCGTTTTCCGCTCGCGTCTGAGCTTTGCATCCCTGTGGAATAGCCAAGCGTGGTGGATAGACGTTCAGCGAACTTCTTGACTATCTTCCCGGTTCTTTCAATTCCATTTGCTTTGATTCGTTCGGCAGGTCCTATAACGGCTATGCTGCCGACAAGGTCTCTGCTAAGGAAACACGGAGCAGCGACACCCGCCGTGTAGGAATATCTTTCTTGAATACTCACCGCATAGCCGCGCCGTTTTATCTCCTCGATCTTTTTCAATATCTGTTTCGGCGAAGTTATCGTGAAGGGTGTGAACTTCTCGAAGCTTTTCACGTTAAGTATCGAGAGAATCTCTTCCTGCGGCAGCACTGCCAAGATCGCGAACGCAGAGGAGCCAACAAAGAGAGGGCGTGGAACTCCGGTTTCGATTACGGTGCGCGTATGATGAGGGCTTTCACGGCGTTCTATCGTTACACAGGAGTCGTACTGAAATCGTTCGCAATAAATTGCCGTCTCTCCGGTGGCCTCGACCAGCTGCTCCAGGTAAGGCACAACTACATCCCGCATGGTAAAGCATCTGCGGTAATCCTCGGCAAGCACTAGCAGCTTCGGTCCAAGACCATAAAAACCATCCTTGTCGATTCTTTGGACAACCCCCTTTTGCCGCAACGAATTCAGAAGGCGATAAGCCGTTGCTTTGTCCAGGTTTAGGTTCCGCGCAAGATCTTTTAACGCGAGCGGCTTTTTCGATCGGCTCAATTCCTCTAAGAGATTGATCGCTTTAGTTACTGAAGCGTTCATTTTGATAATTGAAATGATATTTTGACTGGAATCACCTTCGAATTATAGTAAAGACAAAGACGTGTCAACTACGGCTGGAAATCTTCTAGAAGATCGATCAAGATCAACCGGCAGAAATTTGATTCACTAATCAGGTCGCTCCGCAAATACCTTCCAGGCTGTTGCAGCGGATATCTACTACCGTCACCAACGCGGTCGATGTCCTCGTCGAGCTGCTTGAGAGCGAAGACAATCGATCAGGATCAGAGCGACTGAACATCATCGAGTATGCGGTGTAGCTCAACCACAACGACGAACCAGGGAAGCGAATAAACGATTTGGAGGAGCGCCTGAAGGAGCAGAGATGACGACAGCGTTAGAAAACCGATCCAGATAGGCTGAGCGGAAACTGACCCGAATTGCGTGTCCCATGGCCGAGCACAACCGAGATTTTATACTCATCGAGAATCAGACCGCCGAGTAAAATGCAGCCAACGAGAAATTAAAAGCGTCGCTTGGTGCCTGTCAGCGGGTGCAAGGACAAGCAGAAGATTATCTTGATGCAGTGGCAGCAGGACGGCGAGCCGCCAAAGCAAGAAGCACCGTTTGGAATCCAAATTATAAAAATTGGAGACGAGTAAATGCAAACCATCAAAGGCAACCAGCGGTCAGGAAGATCGAATCAATTGGACAACTTATTCAGGCCGGAATGCCGCGGTTAAGTCCCGAGTTTTTCGGTGCTATCAACAGCTTCGAGGCCTTTCAGTGGGCAGCAAGCAAAAAGAGATCGTCGGCAGGCGCGTTGAGTTTTCTCCAAGCACGGAGTTATTGAGTGGATCAGGCACGGAAATTACCTGGTGAAGTTTGGACTAGGTTATGTGCAGACCGAGAGCGGCCCTTTCATCCTAGACCTCGGTGGAATCGTGAATAGAGCCATGATAGGAGCGAAGGCCGGCGGTGCTGTTGGATTGGTGAAACGACTCCAACATTCCGGTCATTACGGGTAGTTATCAATATCCCGATTACAGCAATCATTATCTCGACGAGGATTAGGACAACGAACTTCATTTTGCTGGGATATCACGCGTGAATAAGTTTGTTCAATAACAAAGATAAGATTTAACAATGGAGACATTTGAACATTACCGGATCACGGCCGGGCGCGGTCGCTCGGTGGTAAAGGTATGTTGGACTAGCCGCCTGCTGCTGAGGTTGTGTAACAGTTCTTTGATTAGGTCGGTAATTGACCAAGTAGTAATGAGTGACGAACGCAAACGCTGCGGCAAGAAAAACGAGAAAACAATCTTTAAAGGCATCAATCATACAGATCCTAACAGCCCCGAGTGAGCAGATAGGGCTCGCCATCTTCGGCGCAGTCGTAAGCCGTCGTAATCAGATTAAAACGTTGTGATTGAAAGTACCGAGTTAGAATGCGAGGTCCGAAAAACAACATCGTCACGGCAATCACGAGTAGACTGATTTACCGTAATTGGACCAGGAGTCCTGGAAATTAGCCATGGTGCTTTAAATATAACACAATTATGACAGATAGTCTGAATTCTTCCTCAAAGTCCTTCAAAGGATATCTTTGACCACCGCTATTCACGCAAATAATCGAGTGAAGCCGTCGGCACTGCGGGATTAGTGAAGGTTATTCAGTTCAGGTTGCCGTATGGTCGGCGCCGGAACACTGGCCGGAACGATCAAGGTAGGTTCCGAGGTTTCCCCCGCTTACTAGACCACGCCTTGAAGGCATTGACGACATCCCAGAAGCTTTTAAAAAGCACGTCCGGAACCCAACAGCACGCAAAGACGCGACGCCCGTACTCGGCAACGATCACGCCGTGATGAGAGAAAATCCCTTCGGTTTAGATCATCCGATAGCCGATCAGATTCATTTAGAAGCCACAGCAAAAGCAATCGCTCATCTAGACGCAGGCCGGCCGGTGGATGTTCTCGATATCATCAGCGCCAGCTTACCGGAGACATGCCGCGGACCATCCGCGGCGCAGCACGGCAAGCCGTACCGACTCAGAATCCAGAGCGGCTTTATCACTGTTTATCCGGAATCACGGCAGCATCAGTATCAACCAGGCCGGAGCCTTGCGGGCGAACACGAAGCGCTGTTTGAGAGCGACGGGCAGGCAGATCACCGGATGACCTTGCCGAGCTTGCCCACGAATCAGGCTTCATCGACGAAGCAGACGCGGCGTTACTCAAGGAAACATTAGAGCGGGCTGAGCCGGCGACAAGGTTCATTCGATTGCGGGGGACATCTTCGAGCGCAAGATGGGTCTGGAAATCGAGCGAGATTTTCGGCCCTGGGCCGAAGCCGAAGAGACCACCTACTTTGACGAACTAAACGCCAGGCCATGGCCATGGCTAAACTGGACACCGAAGACATTGAGTTAACGATTGGCGAGCCGATCGACAACGGCGGCAGCTATCACCGATCACCCTGAACAGCAACGCCGGCGACGTCGATGTTGAGAGGATGAGTCACTCGCCGCGATTAAAAAAGATTTCCACTATGGCAGGCACGGCGGCTGCGATGATCCACGTCAAAATGTGAAGGTCGTCCATCTCCGGGTACTTAGTAAAAGAAGAACAGAGATGTCAAACGAAAAAAGCTTCTATTTTGCCCTATGATTAACGATCACATCCATGGCCCGACCCAAACCATCAACTAAAACGAACGACGCACGACGCTTAGATTGCCTCACCCGAGGACTCAGAGCGCGGGTTGAGCCTCAAGTCACGCCGCAACATTATCGACGCCAGCTTCCGCGCTTATCTGCGCGATGCACGCAAGATCGATTACTGCTAGACCGTCACCCGTTCGACGCCTTGAGACGGCCGCGGCGACAACACCAAAGCCAGGCCCATTCATCGAAGCCGAACGAGACAGCATTATTGCGGCCTTCTATGTTTCCTTTGTCCATACCTTCTTCTGGGACCGGGCGCCCGCCCTTCTGAATTACTCGGGTTAAAATGGGGCGATCCGGATTCATCACGATCAGCAAAAGCCGATACATCGAAGAGGAGGGCGCGCCTAAGACAGCTGACGGGTGATCGAGCGATCAAGTTGATTCGCTGCAGTACTGAAGCGCATGAAGCCCCTTCATACCACCGAGAACGATTACGTGTCTCTAAATCAGGAAGGCAACCCGTTAACTCCACATGGGTGTTTGGTATCGAGTCCTGCGAGGCGTGGAGATCAGACGGCGAAAGCCCTATTGCACGCGCCACACGTTTACCAGCGTGGGTTTAAGCAATGCGGTCAACATCAATTGGCTTGGAAAATATTGCGGCACTTCGGTTGCCACAATCGAGCGGCATTACGGGAAATACATCAAGAGCGATGCGGCCGAACGGCTTCCAAAACTGGCTGGAACCGTGACTGCCGACAAGAGCAATCATGTTGCCGTAGGTCAACGGATTGAAGTTATAGAGGAAAGTGATTGGTGGGCCCACCTGGACTCGAACCAGGGACCAACCGGTTATGAGCCGGTGGCTCTAACCAACTGAGCTATGGGCCCGTAACAGGAAAAACGCGTGGGATGATAGGAAGCTGATGCTTAAGTCTCCATGAAGCTCTTCAGCCTTTTGCTGCGACTGGGATGTCTGAGCTTCCGAAGCGCCTTGGCTTCAATTTGCCGAATGCGCTCGCGTGTGACGGTAAACTTTTGACCGACCTCTTCAAGGGTGTGATCGGATTTCTCACCGATTCCGAACCGCATACGCAGAACCTGCTCTTCACGTGGCGTTAAAGTGGCGAGTACCTTCTTTGTTTGTTCTTGCAGATTGATATTCACCACCGCATCGGAAGGAGTGATAATCCTTTTGTCCTCGATAAAGTCCCCAAGATGACTGTCTTCTTCCTCACCTACCGGAGTCTCCAGGGATATGGGCTCCTTGGCGATTTTAAGGACCTTCCTTACTTTATCTAAGGGAATTTCCATTTTCGTGGCAATTTCCTCGGGCGTTGGCTCGCGGCCAATCTCTTGCACTAGATAGCGAGAGGTCCGAATAAGCTTATTGATGGTCTCAATCATGTGAACCGGTATGCGGATTGTCCGAGCCTGATCGGCGATCGCTCTAGTGATTGCTTGACGGATCCACCAGGTGGCATAGGTGGAAAACTTGTATCCTCGCTGATATTCAAACTTATCGACGGCTTTCATTAAGCCGATATTTCCCTCTTGGATGAGATCGAGAAACTGCAACCCACGGTTGGTGTACTTCTTGGCAATACTCACAACCAACCGCAGATTCGCTTCGATCAGTTCTTTCTTCGCCAGATTAGCTTTGGTCTCACCATCAACAATCGACCAAACGCGACGCTTGATCTCTTCCGCTGGGATGTCAAGGTCTTTTTCGATATGCCGTATATCGCGCCGCGCGCTCCTGATCTCGTCTGACATATGCAGAACCGCGTCGTGCCCCATTCGCAGCGAACTGGTGAGGCGTTGCCAATCCTTCTTACGTCCGTTCAGGTTTGCAACAAGCTTCAGGAGTTCGGAAGCACTCTTCCCGGTCCTTTGCTCGAATTCCTTCACCCGGCGCTCAAGGGTTTGCATTCGATCCATGGCTCTCTTGAGACCATCAACAATCGCTTCGGTTTGCTTTCGATTCAGCTGAAGATTTTTCAGGCCGCCGACAATTCGGTCGTGATACTTTTCTAAAGTTTGTTGCAGCGCCTGACGACGTTGCGCCGACAGCCGCTTGCCCTCGAGTTCGTTTTTAATCTTGTCTCGCTCATTAGCGGCCCTGCGGATTTTAGCGATTTGATCGAGCAAGCGTCGTTCGTGCACCTCTTCATCTTCGAGGTATTCGGCATCTTCATCACCATCTTTAATTATTTCACGCACTCGGATCTCATGTTGCGCCAATTTTTCACCGAGTTCCAAAACGTAACGCAATGCGAGCGGGCTGGATAATACTTCCTCAATGACTTTCTTTTCGCCTACCTCAATTTTCTTTGCGATTTCTACTTCGCCTTCCCGGCTCAGCAGTGAAACAGTTCCCATCTCCCTTAAGTACATACGCACTGGATCGCCGGTCTTGCCAACCGTATCCCCATCAGTTTCTCCTTCAATTTCCTTCTCATCCTCTTCGTCGTCGGCAAGATCCTCCCCGGCTCCTCCAAGAGTGACTCGTTGATTGGAATCAACAACCTCGATATCCATCTCGCCAAAAATAGACATAACGTCATCGATCTGATCCGGAGAAACAACTTCCGCAGGAAGCATATCGTTGACATCATCATACGTCAGGTAACCCTTCTCTTTGCCGAGATCGATAAGCTTCTTCACCTCCTTCATGTTCTTTTTCTCCGCCGGTTGCCCGGCGGCATGACGCGAGGAAGCTTTATCGTTGGCTATCGAGCGGTTATCTTCGGCGCGAGCTTTCGGCGTTCTAGCTGGCGTTCTTTTCGTACGATTTCTTGCCATTCTAGTATCCTCTCCCTGGTTGCGTTCTCGTCCTTTTGTTCTTCGGCAGTTCGGATCGCGATTCGCAAATTTCTTTCTTGCTCTCGCAAATACTTACGTCGCAGATGGGCTATGCAGTCATCAGCCATCTTCTGGGACTCAGTTTCAGGAACGTTTTCTCCTTCGATTGCCAAAGCGGCTATCTGAGCAGCCACCTCTGAATCGAAGGCCTGCACGATCCTCCCAACATCGACGTTGTCATAGTCTTGCCACTCGGTCCTGATCAGATCAAAAATCTCGCGCCAAGCCGATCCGACCCATTGTCGCACGTCTGCTTCTTCGAATACATATCCGGCGATTCGGGGATAACGTAAGATCAGAGATATGAGGGATCTTTCCGCGGCATTTGCGCGATTGCCGAGATCATCGGAAGAGAGCCGTCGGTTTGCTAAAAACGGCGGCGGCTTGGGAGGCACCGAACTCTGCAGAGGCTTGCGAAAGAACTCCTCCCGAATACCTAGCGAATCTACCGCCCGAGCAATCAGAAGATCAACTTCGAACGGATTACGCACCTTCTGCAGCACGCGTGAGATGTCCCCGGCAATTTGGCTTTTGCCTTCCAAAGTTTTGCCGTAACGATGCTCTAGAGATGCGAAGTAGTAGTCCGCCAACGGCACTGATCTATCAAGCAGTTCTTCCACGGCCGCTTTGCCGCGCGCGCGGATAAAAGTATCTGGATCCTCACCGTTGGGCAAAAAAGCGGCTCGCCCAAGCAGTCCGGCTTCAACAAAGATTTGGAAGCTTCGCTCCGCGGCTCGGCTACCGGCATCATCTCCATCGAAAAACGCAACAACGTTCTTTGTATAACGCGACAAAGCGCGTACATGCTCCACCGTGAGCGCTGTTCCGAGAGTGGCGACGGCATAATCAACACCATATTGGTGCAAAGCTATAACATCGAGGTAACCTTCTACGATGACGACTCGGTCCCTTTTGCGAATCGCTTCTTTGGCTTGGAACAGACCATACAGGGTAGACCCTTTCCGAAAAAGGGGGGTATCACTTGAATTGAGATATTTCGGAATTCCTTGTTCTAGCACCCGCCCGCCAAAGCCGATGACTTTGCCGCCGGCGTTGACGATGGGAAAAATTAGCCGGTCAAAAAATTTTTCGTGAAACCGGTTGCCTTCCCTTTGGCCAATCAGCCCCAACCGAAGCGCATCTTTGAGCGAAAGCTTTTCCTTTTTGGCAACCTCCAGAAGCCCTGAACTATAGGGTGGCGCGAAGCCCAAGTTGAAACGCCGCGCAACCGACTCCTCGATACCACGTTTCTTAATATATTCGAGAGCTCTTCTTCCCAAGACGTCATCGAACAGAACGCGATGATAATTCGCCGCGGCACATTCATTGAGACGATAGAGAGCATCGCGGTCAGCCTCTCCCCCCGAGTCTCTGTTCTTTCCTGAGCGTTCCACGGCAATGCCGTAGCGCTTACCCACACACTCGACCGCTTCAGGAAAAGAAAGATGATCATACTGCATCAAGAAGTTGAAGACGCTACCGCCAGCCTTGCAGCTGAAGCAGTGAAAAATCCCCTTCTCATCGTTCACCGTGAAAGAGGGAGTTTTCTCTCCGTGAAAGGGACACAGCCCGACATGATTACGGCCGATCTTTTTTAGCGTGACGTAATCGGAAATGACCTCAACGACGGAGGCCCGAGCACGAATCTCAGCGATCTTCTCCTGAGTGATCATGCGGCAACTTATAGGACTCGGATTTGACTTAACAGTCGCACTCGATTGTCCTCTGTCGTCAAGATCCTTTCTTTTCCGATTCGAATAATAAGTTCGGCTAATCGGGATAACGATGGGATCAGAACAGAAGTCTTGATTTTCTCACTAGCAGAAGGTGGAATCCAAGACGCGGAGCTCATAAAAAAAACGATTAACGCCATGACTGCCGCACCCTTACCGATTCCAATAACAATACCGCCCGCTCGATTCAATGCCTGCAGAAAGAGAAACTTCTCAGAATTATGAAAAAACCAGCCCAAAAAGTTAAAACAGAGATAGACGGCAAAAAAAATTCCGACAAAAGAAACTCCCTTGAGAATAAATGGAGAAACTTTCCAATACTCTTGGCTGAGCATTGCTACAGTGTGGTTATACCGCGCAGCTGCCATGAAGCCAACTATGAGGCCCGCGAGCGAAAATATCTCTCGGAAAAAACCTTTGACATAACCTCGCAACCCAAAAAGAAAAAGAAGAGATAGCAAGATGGAATCGACGATGTTCATTGGTGACAGCCATCCGTCTCGTTAACTCT
>Ga0075421_100005841_pt1 | contig 14922 bp, 10 predicted proteins | sample SoiMetdeltSBSDD5_FD_75292 | JGI IMG/M metagenome (GOLD analysis project Ga0075421, IMG submission 75292) | Bulk soil microbial communities from a Populus tree surrounding site in Tennessee, USA - Soil MetaG P. deltoides SBSDD5 | ecosystem: Environmental > Terrestrial > Soil > Tree plantation...
CAGACCTCCGGTTTCCCGCTCAGTGCGAAAGTTGGCCACTGCGTTGGGCCGTTGGCCTTCGTACTTCGCAAGCATCGGCTTGCGATCGAACATGTCGAGTTGCGATGGGCCGCCGGAGAGAAAAATGAAAATGACGTGCTTTGCCTTCGGTGCGAGCGCAGGGCCGGCATAGTGTCCGGCCGTTGCGGCCGAGGCGGTATTCGAAGCGAGTATTGCGCTGAGGCCGACGCCACCCAGTCCCCCGCATAGCGACTGAACGCACGCGCGCCGAGATAATTGTTCCTTCATGGCCAGAAGACTACCTCGTTAGTTGCCAGCAGCGCCTGCGCATACTGGGCGAGAGTTCCTTTCGCAAGATAGCTCAGCGCAAGATCGACTTCCAGCGATTTTGGATCGCGCGCGAGCACGCGGCGATACAGCGCCTTAACGCTTGCGGCAGGACCGGCTTCGCTTTCAACCAATTTGGCAAGCTCGCTCGACCGCTTCTCCATGAACTCGCTGTTCATGACGAACAGTTGCTGGAGCGGCGTAATAGTCAGATCGCGCCCCGGGCTGGTTTGCATGGCGTCTGGGAAATCGTAGAGGCGCATGACCGTGTTTAAACGGCCCCGGCTCACTCGCGCATAGATGGTGCGGCGATTGTTCTCGACCGAGTCGAAGTCAAGGGATGGGCCGTACAGATCGAGGTTGAGCGCACCGGATACCTGCAGGATTGTGTCGCGCAAAGCTTCCACATCGACGCGGCGCGGGTTCATGCGCCAGAGCAGACGGTTCGACTGGTCCTTGGCTTCGGCGTCTGGGCGTGGGTTGCTCCGCTGCTGATATGCGGCGGAGCGCATGATTTCCCGGTGAAGCCACTTCATCGACCAACCGTTTGCGATGAATCGGGCGGACAGATCGTCGAGCAGTTCAGGGTGTGAAGGTAGGTCTCCCTGCGCGCCGAAGTCGCTGGTTGTGGCCACGAGAGGCCTGCCGAAGTGCCAGTCCCATATTCGATTTACGATCACACGCGCGGCGAGCGCGGGCGAGTCGGAGAAGATTTTTTCGCCAAGTTCCAGCCGGCCGGAGCCCCCGCGGAAATGGCCGTCGCCGTTTGCGAGAACGCTCAGGTAACCGCGGGGCGCGATCTCGCCTGGCGAGGTCACGTTGCCTTGGCGAAAGACCGGAAGGTCGCGCGGTTCGCCCGGCTTGTAACGCATCTGCGTCATTCCGGGGTCGCTTCCGTCGACATGCATGGAAGCTTCGTACACCGCGTTGATGAAGGGGTCCTGGGATGCACCGGCGCGCCGCCGTTGCGCCACGGCCGCGGCTCCCGTGGGGCGGGGACGGTCCGGGCTGAACTTCGCTACCTGCTCGACGAGCTCCGGATAACGCGCCTTCAGCGGTTCCATCTCCGCAATCAACGCGGCCATCTCCGCACGCATCGCGATCACCTTCTTGGCCGCGGCTTCGGGATTCGTCTGTTTTTCGTTGGCCAAAATTTTCGTGATGTTGTCGAGATCGAAAAGCCGCTGCCTGATGAAGAGGAAACGCGTTTCGGTTTGCGCATCGACGTCGTCGCGCATGGGCCTTTCGGCGCGCATCGTAGAAGCGAATATGCCCGCAAGGCTGTAGTAGTCCTTAGTGGGAATCGGATCGAACTTGTGGTCGTGGCAGCGCGCGCAAGCAACGGTGAGCCCAAGCAGGCCGCGGCTGACTGCGTCGACACGCTCGTCCCAATCATCCATGGCGAAGGTTTCCAGGACATCCTTCGAAAGTCGCGGCTCCTTGTGATAAACGGGCGCGGCTCCGAGATAGCCGAGCGCGCGCAAATCAGTTCGCGTGGCATCGGACATCAGGTCGGCGGCGAGCTGGAGTTTCACGAAGCGATCGTACGGCACATCCTTGTTGATCGCTTCGATGACCCAATCGCGGTATCGCCACGCATAGGGATAGGGAGGATTGGTCGCCTCTGAAGTGGGATTGTCTTCACCAAAGCGCGCGATGTCGAGCCAGTGACGGGCCCAACGCTCTCCGTAATGAGGCGAAGCGAGAAGCTTCTCCAGGAGAGCGTCAAAGGCGTTGGCCGATGCATCCTTGGCAAATGCCTCGACCTCGTCAAATGAGGGAGTCAATCCCACAAGGTCGAGATAAGCGCGGCGTATCAACGTACGCCGGTCGGCGGCAGTCGATGGCTTTAGCGAAATCTGCTCGAGCTTCGCGAGCAGGAAGAAATCAATCTTGGACTTCGGCCAGGATCGTTCGCGGACGGCCGGGGCGGGGAGCTGACGGACTGGTTGGAAGGCCCACCATTTGCGCCCCGCCTGTACGCCCATTCCCTTTTGCGCCGTGTTGGCCGCGGGTGAGGCGGCGTCGGTGCGTGGATCGTGCGCACCCGCGGCAATCCACTGTGCGAAATCGGCGATGATCTGATCGGCAAGCTTGCCGGACGGAGGCATTTGTAAGTGTGGATCATCGTAGCGCAGCGCCTTCAAAAGCCGGCTCTCCGCAGGTTTACCGGCGGCCACTATGGGACCATTCGCGCCTCCCTTAGCCAAACCGGCCTTGGTATCGAGCACAAGCGAGCCCATTGGAGATTTCAACTTGGCCGAATGGCAGGCATAGCACTTCGTCACGAGGACTGGACGAATCTTCTTTTCGAACAACTCAATCTCGGCCTGCTGCGCGCCCAGCGGCAGAAGAAAGACGAGAGCGGTGAGCGTGGGTCGAAGCATTTGCCGCGTGAGGGCCAACCCGGCCATCTTATCTCACGTGCGAGGGCGCTTCCCATGGAGTGCTTCACACTGTCGGATGTAAGCCTTTACAGAATGGGGTTCATAGGATAAACTGCACGCTGGACAAACCATGTCAAACCTGAAAACCGTTTCCCGACGCGCCTTTGCCGCAGCCGCTGTCGCCGCTCCGTTTGCCATTCGTGCCCAGCAAAGCCCATTGCGGGCGCGAATCAAGGTCGACTCCGAGCGAACCATCGGAGAAATCGATCCCATGATCTACGGCAACTTCATCGAACACCTGGGCCGCTGCATTGACGGAGGAATTTTTGAGGAGAATAATCCACTCTCCGACGGCAACGGTTTCCGCAAGGACGTACTGTCTGGAGCGAGCAAACTCAACGTGACGCAGTTGCGATGGCCAGGTGGGAATTTCTCTTCGAACTACCACTGGATGGATGGCATTGGTCCGCGCGACAAGCGGCCGCCACGCTTGGAAATGGCTTGGGGAACGGTCGAGTCCAATCGATTCGGTACGCACGAGTTTCTTCAATATGCGGAAATGTTGAAGACCGAGCCGTACATCTGCGTGAATCTCGGAACGGGTACGTGGGGCGAGGCGCAGCAATGGGTGGAATATGTGAATTCATCCGCTGATACGGAGATGACCCGGCTGCGGAAACGGAATGGCCGGCAGGATCCCTGGAAGGTAAAGTATTGGGGCCTGGGCAATGAGATGGACGGCCCTTGGCAGATGGGCCATCGCACAGCCGACGACTACGGCAAGTTTGCGTTGGAAGCAGCCAAGCTGATGCGATGGACCGATCCCAACATCAAGCTGATTGCCGCGGGATCTTCGCACTTCGCGCAGGGAATCGATTGGATCGGCTGGAACCGCACGGTTCTCGAGCATCTCAAGAATCACGTTGACTATCTGGCGGTGCACCTCTACGTAGGGAACCGCGACAACGATTACTACGAATACATGGCCAGTTCTCGCGACCTCGACAATCGGACAAAGACTACCGAGGGCATCATCAACTCCGTACTGTCGGACCAGCCCAACGCGCGCAAAATCCATATCGCCTGGGACGAATACAACGTTTGGTATCGAGCGCGTGGGGCGCAGCAACGCGGGCGCCGCATACTCGAAGAGATCTACAACCTCGAAGACGCGCTCGTCATTGCCACGTTCCTCAACTCCTTCATCAATCACGCGCACATCGTCAAGATGGCCAATATGGCGCAACTCGTAAACGTCATTGCACCCATGTTCACCAACGACAAGGAGATGTTTTTGCAGACCATCTACTACCCCCTGCAGCTCGTCGCGAACAATAGCAGGGGCACGGCGCTCTCGCTCTTCGTCGATAGCCCGAAGTACGACAGTAAGCGATTCGGTCCGGTCAAATACTTGGATACGTCGGCGGCGGTGGATGGCGGTACGTTGGTTCTCAACGTCGTCAACCGCCACCGGGATCAGGCCATCGAAACCGAGATCGAACTCCAAGACAAGAAGTTCACCGGTCCGGTTGAGGTTTCCGAAGTGAATGGACCGGATATCAAGGCCGAGAACGGGTTCGGCAAGACCACTGTTCGTTCCGAAACAAAGAGCATGACGGCGGACGGCAATAAGCTCCGCTGCCGCTTTCCGGCACATTCCTACACGATGCTAAAGGCCAAATTGGCCTAGCGAGTGCTCCCCTTTGGGCGGATGGCCACGGAAATCGGTCTAGCCCGCGCGCGGCGGAAGCAGTTCGCTGAGGAAAACAGTCCGCCGTTCGCTGACGCTGATGTAAGCCGCAGAGGTCGCCGCGAAGCTGCCGAGATAGTTTTGTACCGAACTCTCCATTGCCTTGCCCGTACGGAGATGGTCGAGAAAGCGTTCTTGGGTGGCGCGAACGCTGTCGCCCTTATAGCCGATGAGCGCGCCGGGTTTGTAGACGCTGGCGCCGTTCATAAGAATTTCACCGGTGGCAAGTACGCGCAAGGAGCCTTCTTCGCCCTCTAGAAACGTGTTCGCCATCGCAGGTCCCGGCGGTTCGGGATCGCGGAAACGGTGGCCATCGACAGTGCCATCTACTCGCGAGACATGGGAGAGAATCAGGATCGCGCGATCCTCACCTTGGATGATTGGATTCAGCCGGCGCAGATGTGCCTGTACGGAATCGATATCTCCAAACAGAAACCGCGCTGTGTCGACGAAGTGGATGAGCGTTTCGTAGATGAGTAGACGCGGCATCTGCGCGAAGTACGGTTGGTTGGGGTAGGGGCGCGGTCCCATCCCATCGGCCTGCCGAACGCGGAACTGATACCCGATGGGCGCCCCGATAGCGCCGCTGTCCATAAGCGATTTCGCTTTGCGAAACCATGGCTGCCAGCGCCAGTTCTCATGCACCATTACGGGAACCTTCGACGCCTCAACAAATTCCGCCAGGTCGATGGCTTCCTGCCATGACGTAGCCAACGGCTTTTGGCAAATCGTAGGCAACCCACGTCCGACGGCCAGGCGGATCAATTCGGAGTGAGTCTCCGGGCGCGTGGCAATGTCGACGAAATCGAGCTGCTCCTTATCGAGCATCTCAACAGGATCGGTGTAGGCATGTGGCGCGGCCATGGCGGCGCGATCCAGCGCCATATCGCAAGCGGCCACGATGGAGACATCCTCCATGCGATTCCAGGCTTCCAATTGGATACGCCCAAAAAAGCCACAACCAATCAACGCACCGCGTAGCGTCGGAAAACTGCGCATTTGATTCCTTAGCGGCGCAAGAGCAGCAGCGCCGGTGCGCCCTCGAATTCCTTCGGATAGTCAACCGTCGCGATGCCAGGCGAAAGCTTGCCCGCGGGCTTATGCTCACCCGTCCAAGTATTGATCCATTCCGTGTTGAGCGCGCTGGCAAAGCTTGTGAGGTTGAGCGTAAGGCGACGCTCCCTCGGACGAGGCTGCTTCCCCTCGGCAAGGCAGAGCATCGTCGAGGAGCGATCCGATAAGCACGTCCCTCCCACGGCCAGGCTTGGTTCCGGGTTCATCCGCCAATACGGCATCGACTCGAAGACCTGCTTCATGATCTGAAATCTTGCATAGCCAGGAGGCTCGGGATCAGGTTTCACGATGTCCCATGCAGTGTTGTTGTAGTAGTAGGCAACGTAGCCGCCCGCCATCATGATGCGGTACGCACGAACCAGGTTCTCTTTCCAGTCCACCTGATTGACGTTGGTGTGGGTGAGTAACGGTTCAACGCCGAGTTCATAGCTGTACTCGACGTTCACGATGGGACGAGCCCGCTGCGCGCGGTCGAATGCGATCATCTGTTCCCAGTCGTGGTGCTGCTGATCGATGCGAAGATCGAGGTTTGTATTGAGCGTGGAGTCCCACTCATAGGCGTCGTCGTCGTGGACGCCCATCATGTGGCGGTAGGCGTCGGCCGCGCGGACCTGATCGATCAGATTCTTTTGCAGCTGATTGTTTTTCTCGTTGTAGGATTCTTTGGCGAAATCCCAGACGACGTTCGGATAGGCCTGATAGCGGGCTGTAACGTAGCGGAAGAAGCGGGCTTCATCTGCGCTGCCGGCGGCGGGCCATCTCACCTGCTTGTTGTAAACCTTGACCATGATGTGCGCCACGATACCCTTTTCGCGAAGGGCGTCCATCATACCGTCGTAGATTTGAAAGAAGCGTGGGTTGAGCCGGCTGTGATCGGGTTTCTCGTTGGTACCTTCCCATGCGTAGACGGGCGAGGGACCATAGTCAAACTCGTTCACCTTGCCGGGACACCAGCGGGTGTCGTGGGCATAAACATTTACCAGTACGTAGTTGAAGCCGCGCGCGGCGATCTGGTCGATGAGCCGGTGCATGACCTTTCGCTGTGGGTCGAGCATATCAGCGCCCCAGAGCCAATCGGCTTCGTATCCCATGAGGAAAAAGCGCGTGCCATCTTCAAACAGGAAGTGATAGGGATGCTGCGGATCGACGCGCAGTACGCCGTGCGAATTGGCCTGCGTGTTTGGGCTGGCCTGTATGTCTTCCGTCTGCCCGTTGAGCGCGGCAACCGGCGAGAAGGTCCGCATCTTCCACGCCCCAGGTACAGGAGCCGAGAAGCGGATCTTCCACTTGCCGCCGCCGTCGAAGAATCCGGGTATACGGAGCATCCGTCCGTTCGGGCCCGTGAACTCGCCGTGGACATCGATATCGAACGGGTTGCCCAAGACCGGCGCGCTCAGTGTAAAGTCGTGCGGCTGATACTGCCGTACCTCGATGGCGGGCGAGGAAGCAACAAAAAATAGCGCGAACGCAAGACGTTTCAGTCTGCACCTCCTCGCTGTAGGTTCCGAATGCGCGGCTGCATTGATGATCGAACGAGCATACCCACTTCCATTGCCCACCGCCGCAGCAAGTTTTATAACATATTCCATTTGAGTTTCAAATTCTGATGATCACGCGACGCTCTCTATTCACCATCGCCGCGGCTCCTGCACTATTGGCAGCCGCCGGCCGAAAGACCTCCGTCTCCATTCGCGGCGACCAGTTCTTCATCAACGGGCGGCCTACTTACAGGGGCCGTACTTACAAAGGGCATAAGGTCGAAGGCCTGCTGATGAACACACGCATGGTGCAGGGAATCTTCGACGATAAGAATCCGGAGACGGTGTCCAAGTGGGCCTATCCGGATACCAAGAAGTGGGACCCGGAACGCAACGTGCGCGAATTTATTGCCGCCATGCCTGAATGGAAGAAACATGGCGTGTTGGCATTCACGATCAACCTGCAGGGAGGCAGTCCGGAAGGCTATTCGAAAAACCAGCCTTGGGACACGTCGGGAATTGCCTCCGATGGTTCGCTGCTACTGGATTTCATGAACCGTTTGGAGCGGATCCTCAACCGCGCCGATCAGTTGGGAATGGTGGCTATCGTCGGCTATTTCTATTTCGGCCAGGATCAGAGGGTCAGGGACGAAGCGGCCGTACGCCGTGCCGTCGAGAATGCCACGAACTGGCTCCTGGACCGCGACTACCGTAACGTCTTGGTCGAGGTCAATAACGAAACCAACGTCCGCGCCTACGATCACGAGATCCTGAAGCCTGCACGAATCCATGAATTGATCGAGGCGGTGAAAGGCACGAATCGCAAAGGAAGGCGGCTGCTGACGGGCACTTCATACGGTGGGAACGCCATCCCACAGCCAAACGTCGTAAAAAGCTCGGACTTCCTGCTCATTCATGGAAACGGGGTAAAGGACCCCAAGCGCATCGCCGAAATGGTGCGCCTGACGCGTGCCGTCGACGGCTACCGGCCGATGCCGATCCTGTTTAATGAAGACGATCACTTTGACTTCGACAAACCCGAGAACAACATGATGGCCGCCATTTCCGAATACGCATCCTGGGGTTACTTCGATCCCGGAGCGAGCGACTACTCCGACGGCTACCAATGCCCTCCCGTAAACTGGGGCATCAATACCGAACGTAAGAAAGGCTTCTTCAACCTGGTGCGAGAAGTAACGGGCGCGCGAAACTGACTTGCATACCATGAGAGACAGTTTCACGATTTTCGACACGCATACGCACATCGGCACGGCTCGCCACAGTGGCCGCCGGCACCACGCCACGGACATCGTGAAATCGATGGATCAATTCGGCGTGAAACACTCCGTGGCGATTCCTTTTCCCGTGGTGGACGACTACCGGCGCGAGCATGACGAGATCGGCGCCGCCATCCGCGACTACCCCGGACGCTTCGTTGGCGCTGCATGCTTGAACCCGTTTGTACCAGAGCAGGAATTTCGCGATGAAGTCCGCCGCTGCCGTGAACGCTACGATTTCCGTGCTCTTAAGTTTCAGCCGCAATACCAAGCGCTGAATCCGCTGCTCGAATCGAGTTCGTTCCTGTTTGAGACGGCAATCGAGAACAGGATGGCGCTCATTGTCCATACGGGCACGGGCATCCCGTTCTCATTACCGTCGATGTATTTGTTAGCCGCAAAGCGCTACCCGGAGTTGAAAATCATCCTGGCGCATTGCGGTGGTGGCGGTAGCTTCCTGGGTGAGGCAATCGTCGCGGCATCACTGTTCCCAAACATCTATCTCGAGCTATCTAGTCTGATGCCCCACCACGTGTTGGAAGTTCTGCAGCGCATTTCGAGCAATCGCTTGATGGCGGGATCCGACCTCCCGGAGAATCTCAACATTGAGATGTCGAAGATCATTCAATTGCCGATTGGCGACGAGGACAAGACAAACATGTTGTGCGGAACCGCCTGCCACGTGTTTGGCAGTCCCGCATAAAACGCGCGGCATGACAAGGGCTCAATTTAGCGTAATCCCGGCACTTGCACCTTGGCGCGATAGATATATCCAGTCACGCGCGCCATGTCGGAACTCGTAAAGTACAACGTCGTTTCCGCGCCGGCGCGTCCGAATTTAACGTTGGTCAACGCTTTTTGTTCCGTCGTGATGGTGGAGAGAATTTTGCCTTCGGTGTTGATCCGGTGCGCGGCGCCGAACGAGTAACACGTGAGCCACATGGCACCCTCCTTGTCCACGGCTATGCCATCTGCCATGCAAGGCTTCACGGTTGCCACTTCGGCGATCGGCCCATGCGTGCCATCCTCGTTTAGTGCCCAGCGCACAATCTTCGATGTGTCGGCATTGATATTGTGCGACACGTACAGCGTCTTCTCATCGGGACTCAGGCCAATCCCGTTGGGGCCGGTGATCTCGGCGCTGAAGACCAAAGTCTTTCCGCCTCGAGTGACGTATACCGTTCCGTTCGGCGCCGTACCGTCGTAGCCGTTGGGATCGGTGAAGTAGATCGTCCCACTCTTGGTGAGCACCAGGTCATTAGGTCCCTTCGCCACCTTGGGGTCGGCTTCAAATTTAGAAGCCACCACGGAAACCTTCTTCTGTGGAGTCACCTTCAGAATCTGACGCTCGTCGGTTGCCGTGACAAAGATGTTATCGGCATCGTCAATCCAAAGTCCGCCAGGACCCGCGCCTGTCGCCACGGCAAGGTGCTGCTTGAACCCGTCCTTCTCGGTCCAGGACACAATGCCTTTGTAGGTGCCCCGCGACGTGAAGTAGAGGGTTCCTTTGGAATCGACAGCGGGTCCTTCCGTATTTCCCCAAGTCTTGTCGCTTCCGAGGAGTTCGGCCTGTGCCGTGGGCGGCGGTGGCGGAGCTTCGGGTTCTGCTTTCTTTTCCGCCGCCGGGGGAGGCGCGGCACACCCGGCCAGCAACATGGCAGTTAACAACACATGGGCGAATTTCATTGATTCTCTCCAATCCTCTCTTCACGCTTACGCAACATGGCGGAAACGAACGCGCCGGATGCATTCTGCACGGTATCAAAAAAACAGCGCTGGCGAGGGTGGCGGCGCTGCCGCTACTCTTCGCCAACACCGGCACTGGATCGGCGCATCATGGCATCTTCTAGGATTCGATACCGCTCATTGGCCCTCGTAAGATGGTCGACCATCGCTCGCTCTGCCTCCTCGGCGTCATGCGCGGAGATGGCATTCAACAAGCGCTCGTGCTCGGCGAGTGTGATGAGTTCCGAGCCGGGCATGCGGAGAAGATCGCGCCGGAAGTTGAATAGCCAGTCGAGCATGGCCTCGCTCAGAAGGACGCACACACTATTGCCGCTCACCGAAGCAATGGCGGTATGAAAGGCCATGTCCCCTTTGACGAACGCCGGCGCATCCTGCTGGCACTGGCATTGTTTCTCCAGCGCGTCACGAAGCCGTGCGATATCGGTTGCTGATGCATTCCGAGCGGCCGCCTTCACCATGCCGACTTCGAACATGATGCGCGCTTCCTTCAGGTGTTCGAGCGTGGTCGGCGAGGTTTGCAGGAGATGGAGCACCGTCTGGCCCATTCGATCGAACATTCCTCGCGTGTCGGGCACCGCGATGCGCGCCCGTTCACCGTGGTTGATCTCAATCAGCCCGGCCGAACCAAGGGACTGCAAAGCTTCCCGCACCGCCGGGCGGCCAACCGCAAAGCGGTCCATAAGGTTCCGTTCGGAAGGGAGACGATCGCCAGGCCGGAACTCACCGCTACGGATCATGACCAGCAGCCGGTCGCGGACCTCGTCCGCAAGTTTGCGGCGGACGATCGGTTGTGTGCTCATGATCCCAATTTTCCTACGTGTTGCAGACGAATGCAGCACACTCGGCCGTTCATCCGTATTGATCCAGGCGGGCGACCGTTGCCCTTGCCGATAGTGACATGGTGACCATACCACTGCTCATGCTGCATCACCCCCTCACGGCTGGTACTTCGCCCGTGCGCGGATAGCGCGGATGGGGCAGTATGGGCTCGTGTGAAAACCTTTGCCCTAGCCTTAGTACCAGGGCACAATGTTTCCCAGCGGCAAGAATCCGGTGCTGGACCTCGCCAATCCGGAAGGCGTCAGCAATGCCACGCAGCGCGACCTCGACAGCGCTTGGCCGAGTCCGCTTCATACACTTGTACTCCGGCACCCACCTGGGTGATGACTGGGATGGCGCGGACAACGACCTCACTGGCTCGCATAACAAAATGGCAGCCAAAACTGACAAACCGATCTCCGGTTTGCTGAAAGACTTGCGGGCTCGCGGCGTTTCCGACTCCACACTCGTGATCTGGGGCAGCGAGTTCGGACGCACTCCCCTGGCCGAAGGCCGCAACGGGCGCGACCACCATCCTTACGCCTTCGGCATGTGGTTCACTGGCGCGGGCGTAAAGGGTGGCCGCGTGCTGGGTGCAACCGACGAGTTGGGTCTGCGGCCCATCGAGAGCCCTTTGGTGTCTCACGATGTCAACGTGACATGCGCCTCACCGACGTGCACGGCGAGAACGAGTTCACTCGATTCCTGCTGAATACTTGAGCGGGCAATCCGTTACTTCTTCCTGCCCTTCGGCGCCTTTCCTCCGGCAGGCTTCGCTTCCGGCGCTCCGGGCTTCAACGATGTAGCCACGGCCTTGGCAATCTTTTCCATTGCCGCTGACACCGCTTGCTCCTGGCTCTCGCCGCCCAGCGATCCCGCTGCGCTCATCCCCGCCTGCAGTGCCGGTTGCATCATCATCATGCCCGGATCGACGGACCGCATCAGCGCGGGCAGCCCCATATTCATGCCGTAGCCGCCCATCGCGCCAGGACCCATGCCCATTTGCATCATGAACGGCATCATGCCGCCCATTCCCGGCCGCATCATCATCCCCATTGGCGTGAACATACTGGCCACGCGGCCGAGAGCCATCGCTTCCTTCAAACCGAACTGTGTGGTCGATCCTACGGCTGAAGCAGCCAGCTTAGGAGTCGTGCTGCCCAGCGACATCATCGTATAGTTCACCGTGGCGTTGTAGGCCTGCCGCTCGGCCGTGCCGGAAGCTAGGCTGGAGGCCTTGGACAGAAATCCTGCCGCCTTGTTGGTACCGCCCTGTTTCAATTCGCCAACCTCGATCATGAGCACATAGTCGGCCTTCACCTGTTCGGCACGCGCTTGAATTTCGACATCCGATCCGGAACCAAGCGGCACCGCGTCCACCTTGGCGTCCTTCAACATCTTCACAAGCGCCACGTCCATCGTTCCCTTGCCGCCCGCCGTGGCCACGCCCACACGATTGGGAATTGCCGGCTTGGGTGCGGCCACAGCCTCGATAAAGTCGGGATTGCGAACCGCCTGCGCTGTTTGGAGCGAAGTCTCTTTGGCCTCTCCGGGAATTTCGAAGATCGATGGGTCCAGCGGTCCACTCGTCAACTCAAGGCCCTCGACGACATAGCTGACAGTGGTCGATTTTCCCGCTTTGTCCGTAGTCGTGATGTTGTAGGCCAGCGGACTGCCGGGAGCACCGGTGCTGAACGCGGGAGCCAGTTCGCACGAGACGGCGTACTCGAATCCCGTGTAGTAACCGTCAATCTCCGTCTTCGAACCATCGCAGGCATCCAGAGTTGTCTTCCAGCGGGTTGCCGTTAGCCCCAGCATCTGCTTTCGTTCCCCAGTGTCGGTTGCCACCGGCTTGTTCGCACACGCTCCAGTCGTCTGTTCCGGAGTGGGTGTGGCAGGCGCCGCGACCGGCACCACGATGAATGTCTTCGTCTTTTCATCCACCTGAACGTAACGCTTCGTTTCACACTGCTGAATGGTGCGGCTGTCGCCCAGGTCGACACGCTGCTTGCCGGGGGAGGAATACACAGTCATATTGCTGGTCTTTCCATCCGCCGTGTACTTGGACTTCACCACGATGCCTGCATGGAGCGTCATCGTTAGAGCCAAACCGGCCACTAACATTCGCACGTTGTTCATATGCGTCCTCCTGTGTCGTGAGGGAGGTAGCAGTTCCGGTGAAAGCGTGACAGGAAAAATTCGAGCTAGCGCCAGTCGCCGGCTGCAACGAAGGGCGCCCAGTACAGCGGGTGGGTGCTGGCATGTTTGGTGCGCGCCGCGCGTAGCATTTCCAGACTCGCTGATCGCACGGCTTCGGCCGTCCCCATGTTTTGCAGAAGGCGCTTCCTGTAAAGAGCGCTCATCCACTGGCGCGCTGAGGCGTCCTCCACCGGCCATAGGCTCATGATGACGGTTCGAGCGCCCGCTAACTGAAACGCTCGCCGCAGGCCCATCACGCCCTCGCCAGCCGCAGTGTCGCCCAAACCTGTATCGCAGCCCGAGAGCACAGCCCACTCCGTGCCCTGCAGGTCGAGCTGGAGAACTTTGTCCGCGGTGAGCAATCCGCCGCCCGACCGGTTGGAACCCGCCAGCGCCAGGCCAGCCAAACTAAGTGGATTCACGGCTTCAGAGCCTGCTCCGCATCGCGAGCGGTAGAAGAATCCATGCGTGGCCAGATGGACGACGCGTTTCCCTGTGGCCGACTGTTCCACCGCGCTCTGCGTCGCCCGAGGACCGTCGAGAAGAATGCCGTCGCCTCCCGCTCGCTGCCATGTCGTCAACACTTCGCGTGCTTCAATTCCCGAGGAAGGCAATGCATCAAATTTCACTTGAGCCGGGTCGAAACAAGGACCGGAATCCGCCCGCCATGTGGCGGCACGAGGCGGCATCGGCGCGGCCCCGAACGCTGGATCGCCCACGGCGAGCAGACTGCCCACCCCCTTTGCCCCTAACGGCTCCCGCAAGAGATCCCGCTCGGTATTGAGGTAGTGGAGGGTAGGCGCCGTCTCCATCAAATACTTGGATTCGCCTACCGGCAATGCGCCTAGATTGACCAGATGGAGCGGGCCATCGGGGGCCACGTACACTGCCTTCGCCCCCTTAAGTGAAGCCGTCAAGGGGTCCCAGATTTTCCTCCGCAAGGCCAGCCCGGCGGTGCGATTCGCTTGCTCCATTAACCTCGGCGCGCGGCCGCCGGAGGAGGCTTCCTGTGCAAACTGCGTTCGCCATCTGGATACCAGGCCATCGATCTCCTGGCCCTCGCCGAGATCGACAAAACGTGTTTCCCCAGCTGTCGAATCTAATACCAAGGCGCCATAGCGCAACTCCTCCGAACCAGGCCTCTCATCCAGATAATGCAGATAACTCACCATTGCGGCGCCCGGCGGCAAGGACCGCTTCACCTCCTCGAAACCGGCGCTGTCCTGCCGCTGGGCCTCGCGGAATCGTTGGTTTCGCGACGATAAATCCCGTTCCGCGGATTCCGCCTTTTCGCGAAGCGCCGAAAGCTCGCGGCGGTAGGAAGCCGCATCGAGTTTGCCTCTTCCACTCAGCAGTCTCCTCGAATAAGCTCCGCGGGTCGCGGCCAGTTGCTCCTGGTCAGGAAGGGATTTCCGCCACATCATCTCGTCCAAAACCAAGCTGCGCGTGCGTACCACGGAATCCCATACTTTGTGGCGAAGCTCCGCAGTGGCGGCGGGTTTTCGGAGCGCATTGATCGCCAGATTCAGGTTTCCCCATTTGACGTTTGACATCAACAGCGCCTCGCGTTCGGAGAGTCCACGAATGTTGGCACGGAGCGAGTCCGACTGTATCGCCTGCGCTTGCAGCGTCAGCGCCACTGCACGCGGGAGATCCTCTTCCAAATAGGTGAAGGCCAGGGCGTTCAGGGACTGGCCTGTATCCCGATGCTCGTCACCCAGGGTCTTGCGGCGCATTTGCAAGCCGCGTTCAAAATAGTCGCGAGCCGTTAGCGTGTTGCCCAGCCGCAAGTGGATCGTGCCGACACTATGCAGTCCGTTGGCCAGGTTCTGATGCTCAGGCCCCCACACCTTCTCGCGGATGCG
>Ga0075421_100005842_pt1 | contig 14920 bp, 18 predicted proteins | sample SoiMetdeltSBSDD5_FD_75292 | JGI IMG/M metagenome (GOLD analysis project Ga0075421, IMG submission 75292) | Bulk soil microbial communities from a Populus tree surrounding site in Tennessee, USA - Soil MetaG P. deltoides SBSDD5 | ecosystem: Environmental > Terrestrial > Soil > Tree plantation...
GAGAGCGCTGTCGCGACGCCGGACACCGCAATGGTGCGAAGCGTAATGATCAGCGTGGCAGCGTCCACGGCGTGCGCTAGCGGCGCGCCGGCAGCGCGTCCGGAATGAACAGGGACTGGCCGAACTGCTCGCGCTTGAAGGCGCCAATCGCCTGCTGGATCGCCGGCGAGACGAGGAACTCGATGAACTGCCGAGCCTCAGCGATCTTCGCTTGCGGGTGCCTCGCCGGGTTGACCGCGTACACGTGGTAGATGTTGCGAAGACTCGGATCCCCTTCGAACACGACCTCGAGCGTCAGCCGACGGCGTTGCGCCAGGTACGTGCCGCGGTCGGTCAACGTGTAGGCGCGCTTCTGCTCCGCGACGTTCAATGTCGCCCCCATGCCTTGCCCGGTCTCCTCGCGCCGCTGCACGTCCCGCGGGTCAAGGCCGGCACTTGCCCACAAGGCGAGTTCCTGAGTGTGGGTGCCGGATTCATCCCCTCGCGAAATGAAGGTGCCGCGATCGGCGATCGCCCGCATCGCACCGGCAATCGTCCGCTGCCCTCGTACGCGCGCGGGGTCGTCCGGCGGTCCGACGACGACGAAGTCGTTGTGCATGACCAGGCGCCCCTCGATCAGATCGCCGGCGTTGACGGCCGACCGTTCCGACGTCGGTGCATGGGCGAGCACGACATCGGCATCCCCCGATCTCGCCATCCGAAGAGCCGCTCCAGTGCCCACGGCGATCACTTTGACCTCGATGCCACGCTCCATCTCGAATCGCGGCACCAGCACGTCGAGCAACCCGCTGTCCTGCGTGCTGGTCGTGGTCGCCAGGATGATCGACGGCCGTTGCCGCGCCACGACGACGCTGGCGACGAGTACGGCAATCAGCACCGGCAGGGACACGCGCAGGGCAAGGCATGACGAACGCTTCACGATCGCCATCGTAGCGCACGCGCCCTGTCATCGCCGCATCAGGTGGGCGCTATACATCATCCGTCTGATGGACATCCGCCAGCTTCAGTACAGAGTGGCCCCGTCCCGCGAGAAGCACTTTACGCGGACGGTGAAAGAGTGCAAGGTTACGCAGCGTCGCTGCGGCACACCTCCGGTGCTCTCACGTCCCAAATCACCTGATGCCGTCACTTCGACGATATACGCTTGACGGCTGCGAACGACGCGGCCGAAATCGTTTGAGCGCTTTCCCAATAGTCCCCCCATGCGTCCGCTCGGATACGACCAAGACGCCTCGGTACCGTCAGAATCGTCCAGCGTCCCGGTGGTTCACCCAACTCGCTCCACCCGAGCGGCATCGATACCGTCGCCCCAGGCCGCGCTCGTGGTGAGAACGCACACACCGACGTGTTGGTACGGTTGTTTCTCAGATAGTCGATGAGGATTCTGCGCTCGCGTCCTGACTTTGCGAACGCCGTCGTATACGCGTGAGGATCCGTCCTCGCGATCGCTTCGCTGACGGCGCGCGAGAAATCGAGACATTCCGCGACGGTTCGTTTGGGCCTGAGAGGAACGACCACATGCAATCCGCGGCCGCCAGTCGTCTTGACCCAAGATGTGAGCTTCAGCGTCTTCAGGACATCGCGCACGAGCTCGGCCGCTTTGACGACTTCCTCCCACGACACCTGCGGGCCCGGATCGAGATCCCACACGAGCCGGTTCGGACATTCAATATCTGCAGCAGTCGAATTCCAAGTGTGGATTTCGACGATTCCCATCTGCACGAGAGAGACGACCGCCTCGATCGAGTCCGCGACGAGGTACTCACCAACCTTGGTCTTCTCCTGAATTCGCACCCTGCGCAGCGCGCTTGGCCCCCATGCTTTCGCGTGCTTCAAAAAATTGCACGGCGCCGCGATTCCCGCCGGGCAATGAACCAGGGTCAAAGGCCTGCCCACCACGTGCGGAACGATCCAATCGGCGATGCGCTCGTAGTATCGAGCAAGCTGAATCTTCGAAGTCCCCAGGTCTGGGTAGATCACTCTGTCGGGGTGCGTAATCCGAACGCCGACGACGGTCGAGGACGAATCGCCCGATACCGCAGGGCGCTTGCGGGCGTGCTTGCCCTCTGCGGCCGGTGTGCGAATTCGTGGACTGTCGCCACGTGATTTGGTTGCCATCGCCTAGTGCGCCGTTCCGAAAAGGCGCCTCCCAGTGTCGCCGATCTACTCTCTAACCAAGCGGTGGGTCGACGATCAAGCGTTCACGCAACTCCCAGGCATTCTCGATCGCGGCGCCGCTTGCGGTGTTGTCGAATACGCACCATACCTCCTCCGCGGTCGAAACACTGCGGACGGTCGTGGCCAGCGTAGCGATATCGTTCTCGTCATATCGTGACCAGTACTTCCGCGGTGATCCGTGCAGCCGAAAATATGCGACGCGCGGCCAACCGCCGGGGACTGTTGCTTCCGGCACCGGTGGGGGATCCGCGGCGACTCGTGAGATTCCGTAACGATCCAGCAGCGAGGCCACTGCCGCCGAGAACCACGTCGCGTGCCTCGGCTCACAGACCATGGGTCCGTTGTAAACCTTTCGTACCACGTCCAGAAATGGCGTGACGACGGGGGCATCAAACGAGAGCGACGGCGGCAGCTGCACGAGTATCGGGCCTCGCTTCTCGGCCAAGCCGTCGGTCTGAGCGAGAAACGTGACAAATGGTTCTCGCGCGCCCTGCAGCTTCAGTTCGTGCGTAATCGTCCGAGGCATCTTGACGGCGAACCGGAAATCCACGGGAGTGCTGTGACGCCACTTCGCGTAAGTCGCCGCGGCGTGAGGACGGTGAAACGACGAATTGATCTCGGCGCAGCGGAGTGAGCGCGAGTAGCGCTGGAGATGCGTTCCAACCGTATCAAAGCGAAATGCCGCCGCGCGCGGAATTGACCAGCCCGCCGTCCCAACTCGAATGTCCGCAGGCCTACCCATCGCCTCAGTTGTCCGTTGCGTCGCTGTTACCTGCCGGACGCTGGAATCCGGCGTCCGTCGCGGAAAAAGTTCGCGCCACCAACCCGCGCCGGCACTCTTCGATAGCCTCCCATTGGCGAACGGCCATGGCTTCGAGATCCACGAAACTCATGGCCTCAGCGGGTGGCGGCATTGTCGGGAGGTTCTGTAATGCTCGCCACAGGCATCGCTTGCCTTGCACTCCGACGGCCAAGGCTTCGAGGGTCCGCAGCAGCGAGAGATCCCCTGGCTCACCGCCGGCGGTCACGCTCAGCACGGCACCTGACGCATAGCTCGCAATTCGCTTCATCGATCGTCCCGAGGCGCCCAACCGCGTCAGCAGTGACCTCACGACGGAGCGCTCTTCTTCCAACTCTGTGGACAGTCGACGGAACAACGGCCAATGCTCGGTACTGTGGTGCGTTGACGTGAGACGCTGCACGACTTGAATGGCCGTGTCAGAGCCACTGAGGTGATCGCGGAGGTATGCGATGAGAGCCTGGCGTTTTCGCGTCGCCGTGCTGGAACGCTGGGCGGGCCATGCCAGGTATGCCGTCAGACCGGCCGCGACGGCGACGGCGCCAAGCATCGCGAGCGGTGCCAGTGACGCGTCGTGCGATTTCGACGTGCTCAACGGGTCAGAAACGTAGTCCATCACGCGGCTCCTTCAGCAACGGCTTCCGGACGAATCGACAGGCCGCGGCAGTTGTCGCAGGTGCCACATTGCGACCACTTCACGGTTTCACCCAGCGCCTCCAGCAGGACACGCGTTCGACAGAGTGCCGTCTGGGCGTAAATCACCATCTGTTCCAGCTTGGTCTGGTCTCGCTGCTGGCGTTGTTCGTAGTCGGCCACCAGCGGTTCAATGGATGCGGTCAATAGTTGTGGACGTGGCTCGTATTTGGCCCCGCGACGTTCGCGCATCAGGCCATCCTGTTTCAGCGCGGCCAACATCACGCGAAGTTTGCTCGCGGATACGGCGGGCGCAGCGGTTCGAATCTCGGCCACGCTCATCGCGCGCCCACGCGGTGCGGTACGCAGGCCCTCGATCAGCCTCGTGAAGTCATCATGCGTCGGATACCGTCGGGCCATGAAGAATCGCTGCAGGCCGCGGTCGCGTCGCTGGAACAAGAGGATGCACTCGGCGGACTCGCCGTCCCGGCCGGCTCTTCCTGACTCTTGGGAGTACACATCGAGTGATGCCGGGAGGTCATAGTGAACGACCGTGCGGATGTCAGGCTTGTCGATGCCCATGCCAAATGCATTGGTGGCGATGATGATCGGCACAGCGCCGGTCATAAAGGCATCTTGGGCCCCGGCTCGGTCCTGTGCGCGCTGACGGCCATGGTAGGACGTCGCCGAGATGCCTTCGCCTCGAAACAGCGCGTGCAGTGCGTCGACGTGGCGCACCGTGGCCGCATAGACGATGGTCGATCCGGACGCCCCGCGCACGATGTCGATGAGGTGACGCTGTTTGTCAGCCTCGCTTGATACGGGCCGCACGTGGTACGACAGGTTTGGGCGATGGGTTCCCGTGTTGATCACACGTAACGGACCGACGCCCAGCTGCCGTTCGATGTCGGCAATCACATCGGGCGTTGCGGTTGCCGTCAGCGCCAGGATGGTGGACGATTCGAATGCCCGCAGCCCCGAGAGCGCGTCGAGATACGCCGGCCGGAAATCATGTCCCCATTGACTGATGCAGTGGGCTTCATCGATGACAACCAGATCGACCGCCGCAGCGGCCAGCAACTGACGCAGATCGGTGGCCGCCAACTGCTCCGGCGTCGTGAACACGAATTCGACCGCACGACGTCCGATCTTGCCGCGGGCGCGTTGAATGTCCCCCGTCGGAATCGCACTATTAACTTGAACCGCCTCCAGGCCGAGTGCCGACAGTTTGTCGAATTGATCGCGCATCAGCGCGATCAGCGGTGACACGACCACCGTCATGCCTGGCATCAGCATCGCGGGCACTTGATAACAGAGCGACTTGCCGGCCCCGGTGGGCATAATGGCAAGCGTGTGGCGTTTGGCCAACACCGCGTCGATCACCGCCTGCTGTCCGGGGCGCAGCTCCTCGAGGCCGAACACGCGACGCACGACCTTCGACACACGAGGCGTTCTCCCTCTCGAGGTCATCTATGCCTCGCGGTCCTTGAACGGTGGTTCGATTGAAATCTGAGCCGCGTCGATGTGGCGAGGTTACCTTTCAGCACGGTCTTGATCTGGCGAAGGGCGTAATCGTTGTCGGCGGCGGTGTTCGAAACGATGCAATCGGCGGGCGCGAAAATCTTGTAATCCCGCATGTAGGCATCGTTGGCCGTGAACAGCACACAGATATTGCCTGCCATGCCGGTGAGAATGACGCGCCGGATACGCAGGGTCTCAAGCAAGGTATCCAATGTGGTGTCGAAGAATCCCGAATGTTTGGGCTTCAGCACGAAGTAGTCGCGCACAGTCGGCTGGAGACGGCGCGACACGTGCCGGCCAGGAGAGGAGCGCGCGGTGCAATGGGCAACGGTACGTCGGAAATCAGACCGCCACTGTCCGAAGTTGTCGTTGATATAGATCGTTGGTACACCGGTTGCCGTGGCGCGGCGCTTGAGCCGCGCAAGCGGAGCGGCCATCGATTGCGCTTGCGCGACCAGGGCCTCCGAGCCGTCGAAAGCCAGATCGTTGATCACGTCGATCAGCAAGAGCGCCGTCCCCGACACCGGGATGACGATCGGAGCGTCGCCGGCGTTGGCGCGCGTCGTTCCAAGGTCAGCTGCCGATCGCGCCATCGCACTGGAGACCTATTCGTTGTCTGCCTGGGCAGACCCCAGCTCGGCCGTGCGCGGGTGCTTTTCGCCTTGGCTCGATGGTCCGTTATACAAACGCTCGGCGTGCATGAACGACGCGACTGGAGCACGTTACGTACCAGCAAAAGGCGCGGCATCACATCCGAAGTCGTCGATGCTGATGTTCTCCGCCTCGCGGCTCAGCTGTCCCGTTACCTTTCTTCCTCGCGTTGTTTGGCGATCCTGTTCCTCCTCGCACTCGCGAGTTTCTTTCCGCTCTCGAACATCACCGACGATGTCGGCCGAACCCTCGGTCCGTTCGTCTCGTTGCAGGTCCTCGCACTGATCCAGGAGCACATGCGACGGCTGGCCAACGATGAGAGCAGTGGACTCCTCACGTTCGGTGTCGCGGGTGCGTTGTGGAGCAGTTCTGCGGCGCTCCTCTCGATCGCCGGGGCACTCAACCGCGCGTACGAGATCGATGAGGGACGCCCGTGGTGGAAGGTCCGACTCATCGCCATCGGGCTCACGCTCGGTGTGGCGGTACATCCTGGCCGCGTTGTCGCTGGTCCTCGCCGGGCCACGCTCGCCGACAAGCTCGGAAAGATCACAGGCTGGGGCGCATCATTCGAATGGACGTGGCCTACGTGCACAACCAGTGGATCTATCCCCGGTGGCCACGGAACCATGCTTGAACCGTCGCACCCGAGATACCGGCCGGTGTGGCAGATGCTGAAGGAAGTCCACGAGCGCTATCAGCGCCCGCTGTTCATCGCCGAAACCGGCATCGAAGATCTATGGGCCGCCGGCACGGGAGCTGGAATCTCAACAGCAACTCCTCGACGCGCAGATGCGCGGCGAGGAGCCCGTTGCGCCGGCCGCCGACACCCACCTGCTCGACGTCGCTGCGCATTGGATGGAGATTCGGTCCGGACGCGAGGACGTGCTGCACGGGAAGTGATCAACCCAACCCTGCGCTTGTTCTGCCGGCGCATCGTCGCGCGCCGCCAGACTCATCGAATCCGGATAGTTTGCGCCGCACGGAATGCGCGCCCTCGATACTCGTCCGAGCCCTGCACCCAGAGGAACGATTGGAGATCGATCATGTCGCGCGGCGCGAGATCGTGCAAATCGTCCCTCACACGGGAGACAATGTTGAGGAGCTCGCTGTAGGTGCTCCAGTTCGGCCGAGACTGGTAGTGGAAGTCGACACCGTACTGTGCCGCCGCGACGCGAGTGACATTCGGCTTGAGAAACATGTGACGGTCGGGTTGTGCGATAAATCCGAACACCGTCACAACAGGCCACGTCAAGACGCGAGTCTGCCGTCTGGGCAACGAGCCGACAACGGCGCACCAGCGATCGAACCGAGTCGCCATACTGCCCCTGCCGTGCAAAAAGTCGTACAAGCCTCTGGAGAACATGCGCGATCCGAGAGGCGTCCGAACTGCGTCCCGTAGCGCCATCTTTTCGAAAGAAAACAGCAGGTTCGTCCGCGACTCGATTCGAATGGCACGATTCGCAACATCGCTGAATCGCCGGGCTCGTAATGAAGCTCCAAGCTGTGAGCGGCCGAGTTCGACGTCCCACCGCGAATGCGCCTCTTCCTTATAGTCGCGTTCCCATTCGAGGTACGTCTCGTCTCGGAATCCCTCCGGAAAGTAGCGCAAGAAGCGCTGTCGGCAGCGCGCCGCCGGCGTCGGCTCTTCTAGATTCTGTCGCGACCGAGCCCTCGTTTGAACTCGCCTACGAGTCGCTGCGGTTCCCTTACGTGCCGTCGTTGATTGCACCTGCAAGCTTCACCTCCCAAGGCGCCCGCAGCCCTTCATTGCAAGATCCGCACAGCGGCACCGAGACTCGATGAGTCCGGCCGCAGGACTCCACACTGCGGTCGACATCTCGATGATCGTGGGGGTGGTGTGGGCCCGTGCGGCAGTCAGGGCAACTGCAATCGATGGCCAGGTTTGGGTACACCATGGCCATTACTAACGAGAGGCACGTATACAGGGGATCCCGTACGACTCAGCCGCGTCCGCTTCATAGTGCGATCGCGTCGAACAAATCTTGAGTTCGCATCTACCTTGGACACGCCTCACTCGGCATTTCATCCTCGCAAAGGCACGGGACTCTGGATGCCATGGGCACGCTTCCTGCTCTTTGCACACCGCACCATTTCATTACTGATTGGTGCAGGAGAAAGCATGTACCACCATGTGAAGAAATTGATGTACACCGTGCGTGTCGACGTTGCGGACCCGAGGTTTGGAAACATGCTGCTCGAGCAGTTCGGCGGCGCAAACGGCGAACTCGCCGCGGCCATGCAGTATTCCATCCAGGGGCTCAACTGTGACGATCCCGAGCGCAAGGACCTCCTTATGGACATTGGTACCGAGGAGCTCAGTCATTTGGAGATCGTCGGCGCCCTCGCTCGCTTGCATCTGAAACCGATGAAGTTCGATCGCGAGCACGCGGAAGCGGATCCGCTGATCGCAATCGCGGGAGGCGGCGGCGTCAACTTGTTCAATTCGCAGGGCAACCCGTGGACCGCGGACTATCTGAAGATCACGGGCGAGCTCGATGTCGACCTCCGCAGCAACATTGCGGCAGAGGCGCGCGCCAAGATCGTCTACGAGCGACTCATCAACTTCACCACCGATGCAGGGACGAAGGATGCGTTGCAGTTTCTGATGACGCGCGAAATCACACACATGAAATCGTTCACGGCCGCCCTCGAGAGCCTGGGCAAGCCGCGGTTCAGCATTGGGAAGATTCCACCGACACCTCAGTTGGTGGACCAGTTCTTCAACACCTCAACCGGTCAGGGCGAAGACGGTGAAATGGACGCACGGGGTCCCTGGAACGAGGGCGAGGATTTCGATTTCGTGGAAGCCCCAGCCTTCCAGGCACTCGCCTCAGCGCGTGAATCAGGACGCGAGGGCGGAGCGGTAGATGACCGCACAACGAGTAGCGCTGGCGACCCGGAGATGATCGAGCAGCTGTTGCTCGAGCAGTTGCACGATCTGTTCAATGCCGAAGGCCAACTCGTCAAGGCGCTGCCGAAGATGGTGAAAGCGGCACGAACGGAATCATTGAAGTTCGCCTTCGAGCATCATCTCGAAGAAACGAAAGAGCACGTTGAACGTCTAAAGGCCGCGTTCGCGCTGGTGGGGGCACAGGCGAAGGGCAAACCGTGCAAAGGCATGGAGGGCCTCATCGAGGAAGGGCAGGAGGTCATAGAAGAGGGCCAGGAGCTCGAAGACGCGGCGGCCGATCTCGCGCTCATCGCCGCGGCGCAGAAGGTCGAGCACTACGAGATTTCGGCCTACGGGACTGCCAGGACAATGGCCGGACAGATCGGTCTTCCCGCGGTCGCGGAGCTCCTGAACAAGACGTTGGCGGAAGAAGAAATCGCCGACAACCTCATGACCCAACTGGCGCGAGAGTTGATGTCCGAGTCGCGCACTGGAATGACCAAAGAGCCGAAGCGATCACGGGCGACGGCGAGTCCGGCAAAGCGCGAATAGGAACGTCTTCCAGAGCATCCGCACCTCCTCCACGCCTCAGGTCAGGCGTGGGTGCTGCGGAGCGCTGGCCCACCTTTGAAATCGACGTCGTAGCACGCGATGTTCGTCGGCCCGTCGATGCTGTTCTGGTGTGGCCTGATCTATTGGTGATGTGGATTCCTGCCGGAATACTCCTGACATTAGTGGGCATTGCGCTGTACGGTCGTACTCTTCCGTGATATTGGACCGTTTCAACCTTCCGTTGCCGCGGGCTCACGGGCGCAGGAGAACCGGCGGCGCGCTACTAGAAGGCGACGATGCCGCAACTACGAAGCACGACAGCCAGAAGCAAGGTCGCGACTATCGAGACGACGATCGAACCCAAGCACCCTAATCGACTTGAGTACAGGCCAATCATGTCGCGTCGCCACGCCACCGAGCGAGTATTGGCCGCGGCGGCTTTGTTGGATTCATCGGATCAAGCACCCATGTTTAGCTACAGTGTTCACCTCGGTAGTAATCAAAGGCTTGGCGCGATTCGTCCGCATGCGTCATGACCCACATCCAATCGGTTACAGAACCCTCGAAAACGACGACCCGCTCGAGCGATACGATGAGAGGGTCACTCTGCCCTCGCCGGCACAGTGACCCTAGGTTGACGAACTACTGTTGCGTCTTGTAGACGATTTTCCCAGCAGCCTCAGCGACACTGCCAGCTGCGTCTTGGACCTGGCTCGCCGTATCACGAGCCATTTCACGACCGCGTTCGATCATGGTGTCGCGCGCCTCACCCATCAACGCATTTTCCGTCTCACTTTCAGGAACGGCCATGCCGAACGCCGCGCCGAGCATCAGGGCGCCGGCTCCCACAAGCAACGGGTTGTCCTGAACCATCCGCTGGATCTGGTGCTGTCGTTGTCGCATCATCCGCCGCATCGAATCGCTGGCATCAGAGGCGTACTCGCGCATCCGCGACGCGACGTGGTTCGCCGAATCGGTCACGGTCTGCGCGATCCCCTCTCCCGATTTGCCCTCGGACCAGCCAGTCGAGACATTTTCGCGAGATACGCCACCCGATTGAGCGACGTACTCCCGGTCGCGGGATGAGCTTGAAAACGCCAGCCAGCTCAGGCCGACGCCGGCCAACGCCGCCGGAATCGGATTGTGGCGAATCCGCGCGATCACACCGTGCTCGCCGTAATCGCGGTAGAGAGCGTCGTCGCGGGTGCGGTCGACGCCGTATTCGCGCTCGTAGTCGGGGTGGTCGCGTCGCATTCCGTAGCCGCGTCCAGAGGACTGCGATTGAGAGCGGGCCAGTAGCCATGCCGCGCCGATCCCGATCAAAGCCAGCGGGAGCGGATTCTGTCGTACCCGCTCGGTCATCCCGCTTGTGGCGTCGCGCGCGTAGTTCATTGCCTGCTGCGCCGTCTGACTAGCGGTGTCGGCCATTTCACGTACCCTTTCAGTGGCCACGTTCTTCACGCGGTCGGTTGCACTTGCCACGATATTTCGCGGCGTCAACTTCTCTTGGATCGCTCCAATTGTCTCGGCGAGCTCGTCACGAGTCTCTTCGATCTCCTGACGGATCTCACGCGTCCGCTCCTGGACATCGCCACTTTCGTCAGGGTTGGCGCGAGAGGTGTTCTCCATGGCTTGGGCGGTTACGTCGTTGATGTCGTCGCCTATCACGCGCCCTGGCGTGTCGTCCATGTGGCGGTCTCCTTCAGTGTTTCGATGGCCTGGGTTGGGACGAGGCTAGTGCGCCTCACTCGAGCGAGGCCTTTGTTGACGAACAAGTACCCGACGACAATCGTGAGGATGGCGACAACAAGCGCGGAAAGCCATGGGGCGACTCCGATCTGCGCCAGTCCAATCACGAGGGCTGCGAGCAGAACCAACAGTCCGGCGTGTACCAGCGCGCCGCCGGCAGCGGCGATGCCCGCGCCGGTCGCTGCCTGTCTCGCCTTCTCCATCATCTCGGTGGTGGCGAGTTCCACTTCCTTGCGGACGAGTTGACTCGTCTCCCGTGACAGTTCGGCGAGGAGATCGCCGAGGGAGCGTTCATCCTTGGGATCGGACATCATGACTGCTCCGTGCGTGAGCTCGACCTGCGTCCACGCGTCGACCGCGTCCGGCCTTCGGTGTTGGTCGTTGTCGAAGGCTCGTCGGCCGGGTCGATCTCGACGTCTGCAATCATCACTTCGCTGGCAACTACGGCCTCATCGTCGCGATCGATGGACTTGTAATCGTGGACGGTGCTCGGGGCCGCGCCGCTGGCGTATAACGTCCGGCGCGATTCATGGCCGTATCCATCCTCGTTCCGCTGGCGCGAGCTCTTCAGGAACCGCGCTCCCACCAGCCCGAGCGCGAATGCCGAGCCGATGAAGACGGCGGGGTTCCGTCGGGCGAGACGTTGTACGTCCGAAAGCAACTCGTTCACGTCCTTTTCCCGAAGACGCCGCGACCAGGTCTCAATCTGATCGGCCGCTTTGTCGACGTAGCTCGCGACGGTGTCGTGTCGCTCGTCCCGGAGCTTCTGTGTACTCGACCGTACCGCCTCGGCGACACGGCCGAGCGCATCAGTCCCACGGTCTTTCTGACTCGTCAGCTGTGCGGTCGCGCTCTCCTTAATCTGATTGACGATGCCGCCGCCTCTTTTTTCCTGCGCGCCGCCGGTGGGCGATGTTTGTGTTTCTGGCATTCGTGCCTCCGATGTGCATGATCGACAGGGCACGTCTCTGGAAGATTCGTGCCACCGTTCTCGCGACCGCGACGTCATTGAAGGGAACGATTCGAATCGACCGCAAGTCCAGGAATCGACATCTATGCCCCGCCTGCGAGACTCGATCTCTCGAAACGCTCGACCCACGTCGATATTGCCTGCCGCATAAGGGGCACCGTGAAGCAGTTCTCGGAAACGCCTTCTATCTTCGAGCGCTGACCGTCTCGACCGACGGTCCCATCGCCTTTGCCGCGTGGCGACAGCGTGAGTACCGCTGGTGGCCAACGCTGCGGGTGGAATCGGGACGGATGATCGCCTCATCCTGCTCGCGGTAGGTCGTGGACGTGCCGGCTCGAGACCGACGCGTTCGAATCGGCGGCGCGGCTCCCGATCGATTCACAAACGCGGCATAGCGCAGGTCATTGCAGTGAATCGCACGGAACTAGGACAAACCCGTACAGGCTCAACGACGCGGTGGCCAAGCCGCACAGTTGTGGCTGACGGCGCGTCTTGCACTGCGCGCGTAAGGAGTGAGCTTCGAACGCGCACGCATCCACCGCCAGGCAGACCGAACCGCGGCTGCGCAATCGGTGCTGCGTGAAGGCATCAGTCCGTCCCGCAGCATGGGGCGACCGACTGCTATCCACGCCTACTTGCGCAGCCTGCCGACGTGCAGTTGTCACGTGGCTGACGCGCCGAGGCCTCTTAACTTCTTCAGGAGTCGGATGACGGTCTGGAAGGGCTGCTCACGAACGCCAGCAGCCCACGGGTGCGAGGACAGGTGCACTTCACAGGCACTGATTGTCAACGACATTCTCCGGTCGCGTGGTACTCAAGGAGGGGTAGCGCCGGGATTACACGCTCGCCAGGATCGCTCTCACCATAGTTGTGGTTTCGGGCGCGCAGCGAGCGAGCCCGAGCCGTATGGCCGCGCCGGGTGGAAAACGCAGCGTCGTCGTAGCCTGCTCAGAATGATTTCTTGATCGGCCGGCCGCTTTTGCGTAGACGCCGCCGTCATCGTGGCTAGCGAGTTTGTACTCGTCGTCTGACTGACGGCCGTCGTAGGCAGCAGAACCGACATTCAGATGCGCGACTGAGAGTCCTGATGAAGAGAACCCCGTGCCGGTCGGCGCGCGGCACGCCCGGTGACCACGCGCAGCGACACTGACACGCGCGACGGCGCACGCGAAGCTGGGTCGTTTCCGATAGTGGTATCGGTGCGTCCGCCGGCGGGCTCGAGGCGTTCTCGGCACTGCTCAAGCACCTACGGCTCGACACCGGCATGGGTTTCGTGCTCGTGCAGCATCTCGATCCGGCGCACGATAGCGCGCTCACGCAGCTGCTCGGCCGCGCGACGTCGCTTCCAGTCCACGAGTTGACCAACAATCTGCGCGTCGAGCCGAATCACGTACGTCATTCCACCCAACACCAACTTCAGCATCGCCGAACGCGTGCTGACCCTGCGACCCCGCCCCAAGACGCGGACACCGCATCGTTCGATCGATTTCTTTTTCGAGGCGCTGGCGAACGATCAGCGCGACTGCGCCATCGGAGTGATTCTGTCGGGCACGGCCACCGACGGCACGCTGGGGCTGGAGGCCATCAAAGCTGAGGGCGGCATCACCTTCGCGCAGGAGCACATATTCGATATGTTCAGGCAGGTGGATACATCGCTCGAGCGCTCGTTGACCGGCCTGGGCATCGGCCTGACGCTGCTTCACAGCCGCGCGCACGATCGTTCTAGAAGCGCGATCCTTAGCGGCCTCGAATCGTGCGCATGATCTGCTGCACCTCCGGCCGTTCCGGAGCGTCAGGCGCAAGCTTGAGGAACCGCTCGAATCGAGCCGCCATCAGATCGGGACGATTCGCGCGGTAATGCGAGAGCCCCGCATAGTACTGCGCGTGAGCGAATGTTGGCTGCAGCATCGACGCCCGATCGAACGCGGTGGCGGCGCCACCCCAGTCCTGGCGCTTGAAAAGCACGAGGCCAAGGACATAACTCGCTTCCGCCAGGTTCGCGTCGGCGCCAGTGGCTTGGTTCGCCGAATTCAGCGCCGCTTCATCGTCGCCGGCCAGCAACTGCTTCGCCGACAACCCGACGAAGTGCCACGCGTCGTTTGCCGGACGCTGGACGAGCTGGTCGAAGAACGCATTGGCTCGATCGGCGGCGTTGAGCTTTTGGGCGCTGAGTGCGCCGAGGAATAGCACAGCCGGCTCCGGACCCGTCCCCGCGGCATCGACGACCTGCTGATACTGGCCGGCCTCAAATGCCCGCTGCGCTGCGGCCCGATCCTGTGCACCGGCGACGCTCGAAGAGAGGACAGCCACCAGCAGCGTAATCGCCATACCGGTGCTGCGGCGGTAAATCGTTCCAAGTACAGTCGCTTTCACGGCCCACCTCCCCTGCATCGTCATCCTCGAATCGATAGTGCAAGTCTCTTGCCCATTGCTTCGTGCGAAACGCCATCCAGTTAAAACGTGTGTCCGATGCCGAACGTCCACCGTGCCGTGGGTTGACCGGCCTCTGGTGACCAGAGCCGCCCGACGTCGGCTCGTAACAAGGCGAAGGGAGTCGAGACTCTCAGCCCGGCACCGAACGATCCCTCGAGATCTGCAAAATCGATCGTCCGCGGTCGCTCGAACACGTTCCCCAGGTCCATGAATCCGACACCGCTGAACCAGCGGTAGAGCGGAAAACGCACCTCCTGGTTGAACACGACGAGGGCGCCGCCGCCAGCCGCGTCGCCGAAGATGTCGCGTGGACCAAGAGTGTCTTCGGGCACGCCACGCACGGTCCGGGCCCCTCCGGCAAAGAAGCGTTCTGACGGTATGAGCTCCTGGCCATCGAGTGCGGTGGCCAGACCGAGGCGCGCAGCCGACGCCAGCACCATGCGTCTCACCGGTCGGAAATAGTAGGTTTGCGCGAGATAACGCACGAACCGGATATCCGATCCAAACGTTGCCGGCGCGTACT
>Ga0075421_100005843_pt1 | contig 14919 bp, 13 predicted proteins | sample SoiMetdeltSBSDD5_FD_75292 | JGI IMG/M metagenome (GOLD analysis project Ga0075421, IMG submission 75292) | Bulk soil microbial communities from a Populus tree surrounding site in Tennessee, USA - Soil MetaG P. deltoides SBSDD5 | ecosystem: Environmental > Terrestrial > Soil > Tree plantation...
AATCGCAGCTTCAACTGCCGCTGTACCCGATCCCGTGAGGACGACGGCCACATAGTCGGATTCGGCGGCGGGCACGAACGCCTGCAGCAGTTTCTTCTGAATTCGCATGAGCAGGTCGGAGAATTCAGATTCGCGGTGACAGATATCCGGACATTGCAGGGCTTTCCGCACACGTTCGCTGACATTGACAGGACCGGGATTCAGCAGAATCATGGATGTACCTCGTCGTTCGTGGACCGAATAAGAGCGTATAGCTGATGGCTTATAGCCGATAGCACAATCAAAGAGACTTTCATGCTTGTGCCATACGCCATACGCTATGAGCCATACCCTCTGAGGACAAGCTGCTTCACTCAATGGCCTTCATGAATCGCCGAGTAATGTCCGGCGGTTCATGCAACACCCGTCCTACATCTTCAGCCAGTTCGTTGACCTTGATCAACAGCATGCTGGGTCCGTCTTTTTTCAGCAGGTCCTTGAATTCGTAGACGATGTCCTCGCGCTCGCGGACCCGTTCGACGTGGACATACCCGGCCGCCTTGGCCACCTGCTCCAACCGCACGACATTGGAAATGGTCGGTTGGTTGCCGGTGCTGCCATAGACTTCGTTGTCGAACACGACGTGCACGAAATTCTTCGGTCTCAGAGAGCCGATGGTGGCCAGCGTGCCCATTCCCATCAACACATTGCCGTCTCCATCGAACACGACGACCTGCTTCTGCGGCTTGCACAAGGCAACACCCAATCCGATCGCCGCGGCGACCCCCATGGATCCGATCATATAGAAGTGCGTGGGCCGATCCGCAATTTTGTGCGCTTCGCGTGAAGGAAACCCATTACAGATGATGACGGGCTGATCCGTCAGCAGGTCGAGAAGGGCCGCCATCGCTTGCGCGCGGCTTTGCATCGCTCCCTCCTCCGGCCTCATGGGTGCAACCCCTTGACGACGCCTTTCTGAATGACAAGGCCGACGGGAATCCGCTGCTTCATGAATGTCTCCCCCAGCCACTTCAGATCGTTGCTCATGGTCTGTTCGGACAACGTCCGATGCGGGATCTTCATCGTATCGAGTAATTGCGGCATGGTCTGTCCCATCACCAAATGTTCCGGCGCATCTTTGCCCTGAAACCCGCGCCATGAAATGATCAGAATACATGGTTGCTGGTAAATCAGATTCAATGAGATCAACGCATTCAATGAGGTGCCAAGCCCGGAGTTCTGCATCAGCACCGCCGGGATTTTCCCGGCCATATAGGCGCCGGCCGCCATCGCCACTGCTTCATCTTCGCGCACTGCCGGCGTATACACGTGCCGTACCATCAATTCGGCGATGATCCCGCCGAGAATCGAGTCCGGCACACCCGTGAAGAAATTGACCCCCATGTCTTGCAGGGACTGAACAAGCACGTCGCTTTCAATCATTGAGTCACTCGCCCATGAGATCAACAACCAGCGGAATCAAAAGAGGGCGCATTATAGCCAACGCCTTGTGACATTCTCAAGGATTGTTGACAGTTGCTGTCCTCGATCCGCACATGCTAGCGTGATTTCTATGGATGCACAGGTCGGCGCAAACGGACGTGTCCACATCAGAATGAATTGGAACCTCATACTGACCTGGCTTTTCCTGCTTGGCATTGTGAGTCTTTCAGATGCCAGGCCGTCCTTCGCGGTACCGATGACCAATGACCCGCGTGGGTTTCGCGAACTGGCGTGGGGCATATCACTGGCGGATCATGCGGATCTCACGGTGATGCGAGCGGATGACCGGGTCATCGACTATCGCCTGAACGAGTCGCCGCCACGGTTTGCCGGGACCGAGGTGGAAAGCATGGTCCTCTCAACCATCCATAACGAATTCGCCCGCGTCACGATTCGCTATCGCGGAGAAGAGACACACAAGAAACTGCTGGCCTATCTGCAACAGACGTATGGCACCATTCCAAAACTTCCCGGACAGATGACGCGCGGGCTCAGTCAGCAATACAACTGGCGCGGGCCTGAAACCGAGATCAATCTGACGTACGAGAGCAATCGGGACCGCGGCTATCTCTTTATCGAAAGTCGCACGCTTTCCCCCCGGTTCAATGACCATATTACGGATACGGGTGAATGACATGTCGAATAGCGGCCCACGCCGTCAAACGTGGCTCTTCACCGGCGCCCTCATGCAAATGTTGATAGTCGTCACGACCTCCGCCGGCGCCAAAACTTTTCGTTGACAACCGTCGCAAATCTTTCGCATCATTCGACCCATGCATAACGCCACAAAATTGCGCCAATTATTGCAACGCCCCGGAATCATCAAGGCCGTCGGCGCCCATGATGCGCTCAGCGCCAAATTGATCGAGCGGGCCGGTTTCGACGCCATTTGGGCCAGCGGTTTTGCGATTTCTGCGTCGCTGAAATGCATTCCCGACGCCAGCTTCATCACGTCCAGCGAGCAACTCGAAGTCGAGCGGAACATCGCCGAAGCAGTCGGTATTCCGATTATCGCGGATTGCGACACGGGGTATGGCAACGCCCTGAACGTCATGCGCACCGTCAACGATCAGGAACGCGCCGGCGTCGCCGCGATTTGCATCGAGGACAACGTCTATCCCAAACGTTGTAGTTTCTATGCCGGCGTCCGGCGTGAATTGATCCCGCTGGAGGAACATTGCGGGAAGATCAAAGCCGCCAAGGCGGCTCAACTGACCCCGGATTTTGTCGTCATTGCAAGGACCGAAGCACTCATTGCCGGGTGGGGACAGGAAGAAGCCTTGCGCCGGGCCGAAGCATACGCAGAGGCGGGAGCAGATGCCGTGCTGATTCACTCCAAATCGCCGACGTTCGACGAGCTCAAAACCGTGGCCAAAGCATGGTCAGGACGCGTGCCGCTGGTTGTCGTGCCGACGATTTTTGACCAAGTGACGACCGCCGAACTGGAGGATGCCGGTTTCAAAATCGTCATCTATGCCAATCAGATGGTCCGCGCCAGCATTCGAGCCATGCGCGATGCCCTCGCCATCATCAAGAAAGATACCCGTCCTGGATCGGTGAACGATCAAATTGTCAAGCTCAAGGAAGTCTACGATATCGTCGGTGTTCCCCAGATGGAACAGGATGAGCGCAGGTTCCTGCCTGTCGGAGGAGAGAAGATTACCGCCATCATCGCGGCGGCCGGCTTTGAGAAACAACTGCTCCCGTTGATCGAAGACAAGCCGAAGTGCCTGCTCGATATTAAAGGGAAAACCATCCTGGAGCGCCAGGTCTCCGCATTGAACGAATGTAACATCAAAGAGATCGCCCTCGTCCGCGGATACAAGAAGGAAGCCATTGCGCTCCCAAATATCCGGTACTACGACAACGACCGGTATGAAGACACGGGCGAACTCTACTCGTTGTTCTGTGCCGAGAATGAAATGAAGAGCCGCACGATCCTGCTCTATGGCGACATCATTTTTGAGACCGCTGTGTTGGAGAAGTTGTTGAAGAGCCCTGCGGATATCACCCTGGTCGTCGATCTGGCCTGGTCCGATCATCCCCAACAGGGGCAAGACTTCCAATTGAAACCGGATCTGGTGACCTTGGCCCCGCCTCCGGGCAAAAACTACCTAGCCCGATTCATCATGCCGGAAGGGGACACAGCCGTGACGAAAATCGGGCAGCATATCCAGCCCGAGCAAGCGCACGGCGAATTCGTCGGCATGGCCATGTTCTCAGACCAGGGGATTGCGGCCTTCACCAAGTGCTATCACACCTCGTTGGATCGATATAAGACCAAAGGCTTTCATGAGTCCGGCAGATTTACCCAGGCGTCGCTGACCGATCTCATTCAGGAATTGATCGATACCGGTATCACCGTGCAAGCGGTTCCTATCTATAAGGGATGGATGGAAGTCGATTCCTTCGAGGAGTATCAAAAGGCCTGGGCGAAACTGCGCAGCTAATCAGGCTTACCCATTTCCTCATCCATACCCCGCAAGATCCGTTCACTCTTCATTCCTCAAGGTTATCCCGGCGTGGCGGGCCGCAGTGGCGAGTTTCTGACCAAGCGTACCCAATGAAGCGGATTTGCGTATGGCAAGTTCCAGATAGGCTGCGTCGTAGGCGGATAATCCATGTTCATGAGCCAGTCCCTGTAAGCGCCCCACAGTCTCTGACGTGAGATGAGTATCCGTATGAAGCGGGAGTTCTCCGTATAGATCTAGCAGACTGAATCGATCAGCTTCTGTAAGGCGCGATGTCTTCGCTGCGCGACCACAAGCGCATTGGAGATCTCGTACTACCATAAGGCGGGAACCCAAAGCGTTTCTTCCACGGACAGATGCTCAAGAAATCGCTGAGCTTGTAATGAGCGGTGCTTCAGTCCATTCCAAGACTTTTGTCAAATGGAACTATATGGTAGAGTGTGGTGAGTAACCACTCACTCACCAGTGTTGACAATGCAACGTCGCACGCAGAACGTCACTTCCATCAGCCGAGATCGCCAGGCCAGTCTCATCGCCGCCGCCACGTCGCTCTTCGCCGCGCGGGGTTTTCGCGGGACCAGGACCAAGGAAATCTCCAAAGCCGCTGGAGTCAGCGAGGCGCTGCTCTTCAAATACTTTCCCACTAAGCGCGCGCTCTATGCCGCCATCCTCGCCGAAAAGGCGAACCTCAGTGCCCTGGTAGATGCCATCGACGACCTCGCGCGTAAGCGTGATGACCAGCGGCTGTTTTCGCTGATCGCCAGCTACCGCATCCGCCCCGGCGCCGACCCGACCATGCTGCGGCTTCTCCTATTTAGCGGCTTGGAAGGTCACGAATTGGCCGACATGTTCTTCAGCAAGCAGCATCGGGTCATCAACGATTATTTGGCCGGCTATATCAAAACCAGGATTCAGGAAGGAGCCTTTCGCCCTGTCGATCCGTTGCTGGCCGCGCGAGCGTTCATCGGGATCGTTGTCCATCATCGCCTCTTGCACGAAATCTACCGCCAGCCAATGCACCGGTCGCATGAGGAGACGGTGGCCACGTATGTGGAATTATTCCTCACTGGGTTGGTGAAGGGAAAGGGTCGAAGCCGGAAGGAGATCGCCCGTTGTCGCTGAATCCGGTGAAACAGCACCCGCTCGTCACATTAGGCGTCATCATCTTCTTCGCCGTGACTGCATTGATCGTATTCCGCCTCAGCAGCGGCGCGAAGACCGATGCCCGCAAAGGCCGGGTCATCACGGTCGGGACCGCCGTGCCGGTTAAGCAGGATTTAGATGTCCGCCTCACCTACACCGCCGACTTGATTCCGAATCAGCTCGTCAATATTTTCTCCCGTGTCGACGGCTACATCGCCAAGATGTACGTGGATAAAGGCGATCTCGTCAAGGCGAACCAACTCCTGATCGAAATTGATCATACCGACTATGTGCATGCCGTCAATCAAGCCAAGGCCAATCTCGGATCCGCCCGAGCCAAGGTCGTCCAGCAGGACGCGGGAGTGCGCAATGCGCAACTCACGCTCGATCGGATGCGCGCGTTAATCAAGGATCAGTTTGTATCTCAGCAAGATCTGGACACTGCTCAGGTCAATTACGACGGGGCGGTGGCGCTGCAAGACTCGCTGCGTGCGCAGGTCAAACAGATGGAGGTGGCGCAGGCTCAATCCGAAACCAATCTGGCCTATTCGTATATTCGCGCTCCCTTTGCCGGCTACGTGGCCGAACGGAATCTCGACCCCGGTTCCTATGTGAGCGGGGCCACTGCCAGCACATCCACGATGTCGCGTGGCATTCTGAGCCTGCATGATGTCGATACGGTGCGGACACTTATCGAAGTCGTTGAGAAAGACGTGCCGCTCGTCCGGGTAGGACAACGAGCGGAGATCCGGGCCGAGGCCTACCCGCTCCACGTGTTCGAGGGGACCGTGACACGAATCGTGCAGGCGCTGAATCGCGCCACGAGAACCATGACCGTCGAAGTCGATCTACCCAATAAAGACCATCTCCTCAAGGGAGGCATGTTTGCACGCGTGGAAGTGTTGGTGGATCGACATCTCAACGCGATCCAGATTCCGCTCGATGCCGTCAGCCGCCTCGAGGAATTCCAGTATGTGTATGTGGTGCAGGATGGGAAGGCGCATCAGGTCCCCGTGACACTCGGCAGCCGGGTGGAAAATCGGGTGGAGGTCCTGAAGGGTCTGGCCGGTGACGAACAACTGATTGTGTCGGGGAAAGATCTCGTCAGTGAAGGGATGGCGGTACAGGTTCAAGCGCTCGATGCCGTCAGGCGTGAGGGGTAAGGCGTGGACGACACGTCTTCAGAAGGATGCTACCACTCTACATGTGACGGCTGTGCTTCCTAATCGCCATATTTCTTTCACGCCTCACGCTTCACGCTTCACGTCTCACGTCTGAATATGTGGCTCACGTTACTCGCCCTCCGCAACCGTATCGGCATCCTGATGCTGTCCCTTGCCATGGTCGTGCTGGGGATGACATCGCTGCAACGGCTACCGGTCGATTTGTTCCCCAACATCCAGGTGCCGGTCGCTTTCGTAGGGGTCATCTATAAGGGCGCGCCGCCGCTCGACATCGAACAAAGCGTGGTGTACCCCATCGAGAAGGCGGTGAGTTCCGCCTCGAACGTGGAGCATGTAGAGTCCTTTGCCAAGCAGGGCATCGGGGCCGTGCAGATCTGGTTCAACTGGGGAGCGGACATCAACGTCGGCCAGATGGAGGTGATGCAACGCATCACCCAGATTCTCAACAGCCTCCCGCCGGGCATCTTGCAGCCGTTCATCGTCAAATTCGACGTGTCGAACATTCCTGTCGCGGTCGTGACCGTTGCGGGAAGCAACCTCGACGAACGGGCCCTGTACGATCTGGCTTACAACACCATTGCGCCCCAGATCGAGCAGATTGCCAACGTCGCGGCCGCGACGGTAGAAGGGGGGAAAGTCCGCCAGATCAATATCAATCTCGACCCGGCGTTGCTGCAAGCCCGAGGGCTCTCGATCCTGGACGTCGTCAAGTCCGTTAAAGCGGCCAACTTGATCCTGCCGTCGGGTGACCTCAAAGCCGGGAACCTCGACTACAACGTCTTCACCAACAACTAGTTCAAGACCGTGGAACCGATTGCCGATGTCGTCGTCAAGATCGACCCGCGCGGGAATCCCGTCCGAGTGCGCGACCTGGCTACCGTCACGGATTCCTCCGACATTCAAACCAATATCGTGCGGACCGACGGCAAGCGTTCGGTGTATCTCCGCGTCAACAAGCAGCCGATCGCGAATACCGTGGAAGTGGTCGATGCATTGCGGAAAGCGATTCCCCAGATGATCGGCATTCCTCCCGGTGTGCAAGTGGGCATCTCTTTCGACCAGTCCCTGTACATCAGGCAGTCGATTCAAAACCTGCTCGAACAGGCCCTCCACGGATCGTTGCTGGCCGCAGCCGTGATTCTGATCTTTCTGCGAAACGTCACCAGCACGCTGATCATTTCAGTGGCGATCCCGCTCTCGATCCTGGTCACGTTCATCGTGCTTTATTTCACCGGCCAAACGCTGAACGTCTTTACGCTCGGCGGATTGGCGCTCGGCATCGGGCGGCTCGTCGATGACTCGATCGTCGAACTGGAGAATATTCAGCGCCATCTCAACCAGGAACGGAACCGCTGGGAGGCCATCGTGAATGCCGCTCGCGAAGTCGCCATGCCGATCTTCGCCTCTACCGTCACCACTGTGGTGGTCTTTCTCCCCATGTTCTTCGTGGTCGGCATCGCGCGGCTGTTGCTCATCCCATTGACACTCACCATTGCCATTGCGCTCTTCACGTCGTTTTTCGTCTCCAGAACCGTCACCCCCGCGCTCTGTTACAGATTTCTCAAGCCTGAACAGGAAGCTCATCGATCAATGCCTGGTTGGTTTGTCCGGCTCATGGACTGGAGCCGCCAACAATACGACGCCTTGGATCGCAGGTATGAAAAGAGTCTTGCGTGGGTACTCCAGCACCGCCGCGTGCTGATCGTCGGCGTGGTGCTGGTCTTTGCGGGATCCCTTGCGCTGGTACCATTGCTCGGCAGTGAGTTCCTACCCGTTTCCGACGAGAGCCAGTTCCGGATTGTCTTGCGCGCCCCGGTGGGACAACGAGTCGAGAAGACGGAACAACAGGTGGCCGAGGTGGAGCGCGTGCTCCGCGACCAGATTCCTGCCCATGAACTGGACACGATCGTGTCGAGTACGGGCGTACTCGCTCAGGGACGCTCCTCGCTCTTCAACCCCAATACCGGTCCTCACACGTCCGTGATCTCCGTGTACCTGACCCCGCCGGAGAAACGCACTCGCACGCAGGTCGATGTCATGAACGAGGTCCGCCCGAAGGTCTTGAAACTGTTCCCCGGCGTCGCGATGTTCTTCGATCCGGGCGGGCTGGTCAAGCGGGTCACCAGCTTCGGATCGCAGAAGTCCGTGGATGTGGAGATCTATGGCTATGATTTCGAAAAGGCCCGCACGCTGATCCAGCAGGTGCAGGAGATCATGCATAAGATGGACGGATTGGCCGATATCGAAGTCAGCCGGGAGGAAAACTATCCCGAGGTCAACGTGGTGGTGGATCGCGAGAAAGCCGCGCTCCTCGGCATCAGCGAGACCGACGTCGCCAACGCCGTGCTCTACTCACTGAACGGGAACGGCCAGACCGATCCGATCATTTACACCGATCCACAGAACGGGAACGAGTATTACATCAGCGCCTGGCTCGCCGAGGAACATCGCAAAGATCTGTCCGATCTGGAGAATATTCTCCTCACGACGAAGCTCGGAGAACCGGTGCTGCTCCGGAACGTGGCCTCGTTGAAATTGAATGCCGGTCCGGTAAAGATCGAACGGAAATACTTCCAACGCGTCGTCCACATCACGGCCAATCCGGTGAATCGGGATTTGGGGTCCATTGCCGAAGATCTGGAACGCTCCTTCGCCGGCCTGCAACTTCCACCAGGGTTCAGCATCAGGCTTGCGGGACAGATTCAGCAACAGCGGGAGACTTTTTCCGGACTCATTTTCGCCAGTATGCTCGCGTTGATCCTGGTCTATATGGTGATGGCGGCGCAGTTCAAGTCGTTGATCGACCCATTTATCATCATGTTTTCGGTTCCGATGGGCATTCCCGGCGTCATCCTGATGCTCTTTCTAACCAACACGACGTTGTCCACCACCTCGATGATGGGTGTCATCATGATGCTCGGCATCGTCGTGTCCAACGGAGTTCTGCTCGTCGACTATACGAATGTGCTGCGTAAACGAGGGCTGGCGTTGCGTGAGGCCGTCGTGACAGGCGCCCGGACAAGGCTGCGTCCGATTCTGATGACCTCATTGGCCACGGTCGTGGGACTTTTTCCGATGGCTATCGGGTGGGGAACCGGAGGAGAAACCAATGCACCGCTCGCCCGTGCAGTGGTCGGAGGCCTGACGGTATCGACTCTCCTGACACTCTTCCTGGTACCGACCGTGTATATGATTCTGGAGGAACGATTCCCGAGAAGGGCGGAGGCACTCAGCGGACAGGAGGCGGGATCACTCGAGCCGCAACAAGCGTGACCGAGTCTCGTCGTTCGTGAATCGTATTTCGCATCTCGTCACTCGTATCTCGTGAAGGATCGTTCGCAATTAGTGGGAGTTTTCTTTCTTCACGCTTCACGCTTCACGCTTCACGCTTCACGCTTCACGCTTCACGCTTCACGCTTCACGCTTCACGCTTCACGCTTCACGCTTCACGCTTCACGCTTCACGCTTCACTATGGTCGCAAGCGCGGAAACAGCGACCCGAGCTGTAACGCCAATCCCATATCCCCGCTGATACGTAATCGGCCGGACATGGTGACCGCCGTCCCTTTCAATTGTCCATTGAGCACCCGGATACAGTCCTCCCCTGACAGCGACAGTGTGACATGCGGATCGGCGTGCGACCCTCGCGTTACCCGGCAAGACCCTTCATGGATCAGCACATAATATTGGCCTCCCTGGTCGCCGCTCAAGTCGAACTGATACACCGCATCCAGTCCCTCGGCGGCATCGGGATCCAATTTGTCGGGGAGAGCCTGGAAGAATTCCTCGACCGTATTCGGTTTCTGCTCGTTCATTGAGTGTATAGCGAGGCTCAGCGCGCCGTGTGCCCGGACAGCATCTTAGCCCGCATTACTCTATGACGGCTAGTACCGCAGCAACGCACTGTGCGTCGAACGGCGCGCGCCGAAGAAATTTTTGGAGAACTCTTCAACCACGGCAGGATCATAACCCTTGCAGCTGAAGATATCGAGATAGGCGCTATTCGTATCGTTTGCAAAATGGCCGCTGATCAGCGAGGTTTCAATCAGCTGCACCATGCTGTATCCGGCCACCCGGCCTTCACCAAAATGGACTACCTGGCAGGGGCCGTACCGCTTCATGCCGATCAACTCGCAGAGCTGCACGACGTAGGCTTCGATCTGTTTTGCGTCACGGATCAGGTGGGAATCACAGTCCTGAAGATCGACGGAGGTGAGGATACCCCAGGCTTTCCCCGATCCCACCGATTCCATGTGGTTCGTGGGTGGGGCCAGCCTGGCTGAAGATGATGCGATGTCGTCGGAGGAGTCGGTACTTTCTGCATTGTGCATGGGTGATGGGATCCTTTCTATGGGAGTGGTGGTCGGATATGCACGTGCTTTTTTGCAATATACTCAAGGCCTCACCTGCTGTCCACTTTTTCGACGATCCGATCATTGACAAATTCACGAGCCGTTAGCGAGAATGCCGCCGATGGCAGAAAACACTCGACAGGCGCAAGACTCCTCGGCGATTCAGGCCGATATTCCCGATCGACTCTGCACCTGGTGCAAGGTGACGATGAGGAAACGTCTTGTGGGCGGCGGCCAGTTCATCCATTACACCTGCCCCAAATGCGTCTTTCAACACACCACGCGCTGGGAATCGAAGCCCCCTGTGAAGTAGCTCGACAACCGTCATTCGTCATATGTCATTCGTCCAAGAACAACGCATTCCCTTCGTGAGTCTTTTTCTCGGCCCGAGAATATCCTCAACGTATTCCAGCGGGAGGAAGTGCGTCTCGGCGCACTTGGGGCTGGGCGGGTGAGAAGGTCACGCCTCCGGTTGTTTCGGGAACCTGCCGGCTCACCGTCTCGCCGGCGTGCGCAGACATGATGCTCGTTATTCCTTACATCGCGCACCCTGCGGTCTCGCATCTACCAGCAGCTCCTTCGCCTCGCAACGAAGGATTACTCGGACAGACTCCTAGCCGTCGTAGTACTGCTCGCGGTAGATCGGGCAGAGTCCCTTTGCGTGGATGATCGCCGTAACGTCTTTGATCATCCCCCCGTTTCCGCACAGATACACCGACACATTCTTGACCGCATCAATATGGGTCTCGATATACGTGGTCACTCGGCCCGTCACTCCCGTCCAACCGGGCTCGGGACGCGAGAGTGGCGTCACGAATGAAAATCGGGGATGCGCCCGACTGAGATCGGTGAATTCCTCTTGATAATACAGGTCGCGCTGAGAACGCAGGCCCCAGACAAGCTGCACCTGCCGAGACCCGGGCTTCTCCAATTCGGCAAGCACCATCGAGCGGAACGGCGCGATGCCCGTGCCCGTTGCGACCAACAAGAGATCGCGATGATCTTCGCGAAGGTAAAACGATCCCGCCGGTCCTTTGAACTGCGTGGAGTCTCCATCACGAAGATTAAACAGATAGGTCGAGCCGGGACCTCCGGCCACCAGATTGAGGACGAGCAGGAGGCGATTGGACGAGTTCGGCGGTGAGGCAATGGAATAGGGCCTGGTCGCCATGAAGGGCGAGCCGGACTTGGCTATTTCAAAGGAAATGAATTGTCCCGCCTTGAACTGAATCGTCTGCGGGTTCATCAGCCGGAGTTCGATCTCCCGCACATCGTGAGTCAGATCCCCGGTCCGAGTGACTTCTGCTTGAAAGATATCCATCCGATGATTGTCTGGCCCTCCCCCTACCCCGTTCTACTGCAACCGCCGACACACCGCTGAGACAAGCCTGCACGCGGCCTTGCAGCGTGCAGGCGGGCGGGCTCATCGCTCGGTCGGTCAGCGCGTCCTGTTTCAAGGACTCCTCCCTCTCTCGCGTCTCCACGCGCCCGTCTCGCTTGGCGTCTCCGCGGTTTCGTCACGAAGCCTCATGAATAATGCGGGGTGCTTACACCATACCATGGCCCGGAGAACGAAAGCAGATGGCTGATAGCAGAACAAATCCATATCGCTGCTCGAGATTGACGATTGCGTCATTGCCGATTGATTCATTCTAATCGAATCATCGAACAATGACCCAGTGTCTCGATGATTCAATGTTAGGTAATTCAATAAGCCATACGCCATCAGGTATTCTTTAATGCGAATGACTTTGCAGGTCAATAGAGGATGGTGGTGAGCGACCGCTCTGAAAAGTCGGCCTCGACCGTGAAGCGCACTTGACCGAGCACGCGGCCGTCATCGGTCTCCACATCTACGCGCCAATCCCCGGCCGTCAGTCCCTGCTTGAAGGTATAGGCACGATACCCCCCTTCCCGACCGCCGGAGATTTTGATGGGAATGCGATCGGCATGCGCAAATGGCCGGGAACGTTGCGGCCGATAATACCAATGATGATGAATCGTCGTTTCGAGTCTGACGGGCGCGAAGACCGCGGTGAAGCAGTACACGGGTTCGTCGGCGGGAAACGGATTGTCGGATTGTTTCCAGACCTCAAACCAACGTTTATGAAAGGACAGTTCAAACTCTTCTCCCACTCGACGGACCTCATGAAACACGCCGCCGAATTTCATCGACAGAGGAACCGGCGGAATCCAGTTCAAAAAGTAGAAGACGATGAGCATGCTGATGACGGCAATGGCAGGAGCCCCGGCCATGACCGCCTCGCGCCTCGAACGCTTGGGCTGTCCGGCATACACCAGTTGGACGACACGCCACGTCACCAAACCGCTGAGCGCCGCCCCCGTGAGAAAGACCGCCGTATTCATCCACCCGGTCATGACCGGCAGGAAGAAGGTAAAGAATGCAGAGGCCACCAGCGCGTACAGAGCGATCAGAATTTGCAAGTTTGACAGACGGTCACGACACAGTTCGTTCGCCACCAGGAGTGCTGCCAAGAGACAAAAGAAAATCGCCGTACCGGTAAACGTGGCGCTCTTCCAATAAAAGATCGTATAGGCGCTGAACAACCCGCCCAACAGAAACTGAATGGCCATGGGCGCGTAGGGTCTGGCCTGCAGGAGGAGGCGGGAAAACCACGGTTTCGTCGCGACGTGATCTTCCGGAACCGGCCGGCTCGTCCCCAACCGTCCTGTCAGCACGATGAGGAAACCCAGCAGCGCCAGGTACAGCAGGAGCAGGAGATTGTCGACAAGGCGATCGATTCTCGTCAGCGTAAACGAGTCATAGGTCACGCCGGAGAAGAAGAACAAAGGCGGCAGATACGGCTTTCCCAGTACCGACTGAAACCTCGCCGAAGAGAGCATGCCCTAGGTTTCAGGAGAAGCGAAGGAATGTCAAACGAAGAGATAAAATATGGCCGCCTGACACCCACCCGCTGCTCGGCGCTGCGTAATGACTGGAGTGAAGACGGATAGCCGGTACCGATCTTGTTGCGGCGGAGACATCTGTTATACTCCGGCCATTCATTCAAATCCCGCTCATTCACTACCGGCAATGACCCTGAAGAGATTTGTCCTGCGAACCACCACCTCTCTCCTGTTTGCCGCCTATGTGTTGTTTGCCTCGACCTTTCTGTTGTTCACCGTGCTGGAATTTGTTCCCTCCCTGGCCGACCATACGAGTCTTCAGCAGATTCGCTATTATGCGCAGAGACGGGACTACCAACCCGATCCGACCCTGGTGTTCCTCCCGAGCCGAGCAGGTCACGCCAGCCGGCTGGACACGGATTTCCTCGGCGACCAGTACTCCCCGGACTATGGAGTCCCGCACGGCGCGATCCCCTACCACGCGACGTACACACCGGACGGGTTTCGAGAGAACAGTTCGTCGCCGCCGTTTGAGATCATGCTCATCGGGGATTCGTATGTCGAGTTCGGCGAGACCGATCAGTTGACGCTCAGCGAGCAACTCACACTCCTGTCGGGTTTGACGACCTTCAATCTGGGAAGGGGATGGTATGGCCCGTTTCAATATCTCGAACTGTTCAAACGATACGCCCCTCGGTTGAAGCCCCGGTATGCCGTGCTGTGCTTTTTCGACGGCAATGACATCGAAGACACCAAACAGTATTTGAGATGGCGGAAAGGGAAAAGTTATTACACGTTTGTGTTCAGTACGAAGAATTATCTGGGTCGTTATTTTACGGCCTTGCGGGACAGCTATAAGTTTCTTTTTAAACAAGTGGAACGGATGGTCGAGCGGAGACGGTCGACCATCCCCGCGACCGCTGCGGTGCCCAAGCAGGGAGAGAGCCGTTCTTCCGAGGTGCATCCCGACCTCGGTCTCGTCACCTTGCGCGATCACCTGCTTCCCATGCGGTTCAATTACTGGAACCACCCCCTCACGACCGAGCAATTGCTGCAATCGGAAGAATGGCAAGCAGTCGGGCAGGTCTTGAAAGACTTTCAGCTACTGGCCGCAGAGCATGGAACCGTTCCGGTGACCCTGTTCATCCCGAAGAAGGTGGAGGTGTACGGGGCGTTCTACAGTCCCCGGAGCGGACACAATTTTCTCCAACGGATCAGGGAACACATGCGGTTCGAGAATAATTCACACGATGCCTTCCTGACCATTGCAGAGCAGGCCGGCATCCGCGCCGTCGATTTGCTGCCTGGGTTCAGAACGTTGGCCAGGGAAGGCACGGTGCTGTATTATCCGTTCGACACCCATTGGAATCCGCTCGGTCGCCGAACCGCTGCGGAAATGCTCGCGGCCTCATTGCGCGA
>Ga0075421_100005846_pt1 | contig 14916 bp, 13 predicted proteins | sample SoiMetdeltSBSDD5_FD_75292 | JGI IMG/M metagenome (GOLD analysis project Ga0075421, IMG submission 75292) | Bulk soil microbial communities from a Populus tree surrounding site in Tennessee, USA - Soil MetaG P. deltoides SBSDD5 | ecosystem: Environmental > Terrestrial > Soil > Tree plantation...
CGGCGCCTCGACGGGCGTTCGCTCGAACACGCGCGCGCCTGCGAGGTCAAGCGCGCGTGCGAGCAGCCGGTAGCAGCGGGCGGGGTGGAGGGCAGCGTCGTGGGGGGTGAGCACGCCGTTCCGGGCGTAGCGAGCGGCGCCGTCGGGAAGCTCGCTGTGCTCCACGAACTCGGCGGGGAAGCCGTCCTCGTGGAGCGCCTGCGCATGAGCACGGACGTGCGTCGCCTCCTCCTCGGAGGCGCTTGCGCGCAGGAGACCGACGCGGCGCACCGCATCGTTCGCGCCGAGCTCTTGCGCCAGATCGAGCATCTGCTGCTGCGCCTCCAGCGTGGCGGCGTAGATGCGCCGTGCCCGCTCGTGTCCGTAGCGCTCTCGCGCGTCGTTGTAGAAGGCCGCGACGCCCGCTATGAGGAAGCCGCCGTTGCGGCCGCTCGCGCCGGAGGCCACCGTCTCTCGTTCCAGCAGCACGGTGTCGACGCCATGGCGCGCCAGGTGGAGCGCGCACGAGACGCCGGCCACGCCGGCGCCGATCACGCAGGCCTCGGCCTCCACCCGCCCGCGCAGCGGGGGCCGAGGCTCATACGGCTCGTCGAGCCAGTAGGGCACGGTGCCGTTCATCAGCGCGGCATGTTCGCAGCGGGCCTGGGTAGGCGCGCTGCATGCGTGTGGTGGTGGTTGGAGCGAGTGGGAACGTGGGCACGAGCGTCCTGCGCTCGCTGGCGGCCGAGCCGGCGGTCGACTCCGTGCTCGGCGTGTGCCGCCGGCTGCCCGGGCTGCGCTTGGCGAAGGTCGAATGGCAGAGCGCCGACGTGGCGAGCTCGCCGCTCGAGCCGCTGTTCGCGGGCGCCGACGCCGTGGTGCATCTCGCCTGGCTGATCCAGCCGGGTCGCGACCAGCAGACCGTGCGTGCGGTGAACGTGGACGGGAGCGAGCGAGTGTTCCGCGCCGTGGTCGCGGCCGGGGTCCCCACGCTCGTGTACGCCTCGTCGGTGGGGGCGTACGGACGCGGCCCCAAGCATCTTCGCGTGGACGAAGGCTGGCCGGCCAGCGGCATCCCGACGTCGTTCTACTCGCGCCACAAGGCCGAGGTCGAGACGTTGCTGGATCGCCTCGAGGCCGAGCGGCCCGAGCTCCGTGTGGTGCGGCTGCGCCCGGGGCTGATCTTCAAGCGCGACGCCGCCTCCGGGATCCGCCGGCTGTTCGCCGGCCCGCTGCTGCCGACCGCGCTCGTTCGCCGCGGGCTGATCGCGGCCGTGCCCGACGTGCCGCGGCTGGCGTTCCAGGCGGTTCATTCGCACGACGTGGGCGAGGCGTACCGGCTCGCGCTGATGGGGGACGCCCGCGGCGCCTTCAACATCGCCGCCGAGCCGGTGCTCGACGCGCGCGAGCTGGCGCGCGCGCTCCGCGCCCGGCCGGTCCCTGTGCCCGCCAAGGCGCTTCGGGCGGGCGCCGCCCTCAGCTACGCCCTGCGGCTGCAGCCGAGCGAGCCGGGCTGGGTGGACATGGGGCTCGGCGTGCCGCTGATGGACACGACCCGGGCGCGCGACGAGCTCGGCTGGACCCCGCGCTCGTCAGCGACCGACGCCCTGCTCGAGTTGCTCGACGGGTTGCGCCACGGCGCGGGGATCGACACGCCGCCGCTCGAACCGGGATCCGCCGGCCCCTTGCGCCTGCGCGAGTTCGCGAGTGGCCTGGGCGCGAGAACGGGTTAGCGAATCAGTGATGAACGTCCCGGAGTAGTCGCTATAGGCGCTAGTCCGGGACGTTCGACGTGGTCAGGGTGAGGTGGGCGTCGTCTGCGTGCCGGGCGCCGGCTGGGCCGGTGCGGTCGTGGTGGGCTCCTCCGGCGCGGGCGTGGTGGTGGCCGGCTCCTTGGGCGCCGGGCGCGCGGTCGGGGTGTCGGCCGGCTCGTCCGCGGTCTTGGAGTCGCGGTCGGCCGGCGCGGTTCGCTCGTCGCGACTCGTCTGGGTGTCGGGCTCGTCCTTGCTGCGCTGCGAGGTCGAGCCTCCGCCGAGCGTGGTCTTGCGCTCGCCGCCCGCGAGCGAGCCCCCGGCCAGCAGCTCGCCGGCCGTGAGCGAGACGGCCGCGATGATGAAGGCGATGGCTGCCGTGGCCGCCACCACGCCGAGCGCGACCCTGGGCCGCGGCGCCCGGGACGAGGGCTGGCGATAGATGCGCACGGGCGCGTCGGCGCCCGGACCCGCCTTACCGGCGGGCGGGGTGGGAGGCGTGGACGACGGCGCCGCGGGCGGCCGGCTTCGCGGGCGCGTGCGCTCGCTCGCGGAGATACGCCGCGCGATGCGGTCCGTGGGCCGGTGAAGCGCCTCGCTCAGCACCGTGACGAGCACAGGGGTGACCGCCGCGGCGATCCAGGTGCCGGCGATCCAAAGCTGCGAGGTGACGGCGGCCGCGGTGGCGGACGCGATGCTGGCGATCGCAAGCGTCCGGGTGTTGATGCCGCGCTCTTCCTCGCGCTCGACTGTGCGCGGGGTCGAAGCCATCGGAACCGTTCACCGTAGCGATAGGGTCGCGTCGGTGTCCGCCGAGCGCGCACACGAGGTCGACGTGGTGGTCGTCGGCGCCGGTCTGGCGGGCCTGGCGGCGGCGCGCGAGCTGAGCGCGCGGGGGGCCTCGACGGTGGTGCTGGAGGCCCGCAAGCGGGTGGGGGGCAGGGTCGAGAACCACGACATCGGCGGCGGGCGAGTGGTCGAGGTGGGCGGCCAGTGGATCGGGCCGACGCAGGACCGGCTCGCCGGGCTCGCAGCGAGGCTCGGCGTGGACACCTTCCCCACCTACAGCCAGGGCAAGAACGTGATCGAGTACCGCGGCACCCTGCGCCGCTACACGGGCGCGATCCCACGCATCAACCCGCTCGTGCTGATCGACGTCGAGCGCGCCCAGCGCCGCCTCAACCGGCTGGCGAGGAGCGTGCCGCTCGAGGCGCCCTGGGATGCGCCGCGCGCGGCGCGGCTGGACTCGCAGACGGCGGCGACCTGGATGCGGCGCAACGTCGCCACCGGACCCGGGCGGATGCTGCTCGAGCTGGGCATCGAGGCCGTCTGGGCCGCCCAGCCCGAGGACATGTCCCTGCTGCACGTGCTCTTCTACATCCACTCGGCGGGCAGCCTCCAGATGCTGTTCGACACCGAGGGCGGGGCGCAGCAGGACCGCTTCGTGGGCGGCTCGCAACGGATCCCGCTGCGCATGGCCGAGGAGCTCGGCGAGGAGCGGCTCGTGCTCGGGGCCCCGGTCCGCCGCATCGAGCACGGGCCGGATGGCGTGACCGTGCACGCCGACACGGCAGTCGCGCGCGGGCGGCGCGCGATCCTCGCGATCGCGCCCACCCTGGCCGGGCGGATCGCCTACGACCCGCCGCTGCCCGGCTTCCGCGACCAGCTCACGCAGCGCATGCCGCTCGGCACGGTCGCCAAGTGCATGGCGATCTACGACGAGCCGTTCTGGCGGGCCGAGGGCCTCTCCGGGCAGGGCACGAGCGACGCCGGCCCGGTGCGGCTCACCTTCGACAACTCGCCGCCTGAGGGCACGCCCGGGGTGCTGCTCGGCTTCCTCGAGGGGCGCCGCGCGCGCGAGCTCGGCAGGCTCGCGCTCGAGGAGCGGCGCGCCGCGGTCGTGGACACGTTCGCGCGCCTCTTCGGCCCGCGCGCGGCCGGGCCGGACGCCTACGTCGAGCGGCTCTGGGCTGAGGAGGAGTGGACCCGCGGCTGCTATGGCTGCCACCTGCCCACCGGCGCCTGGACGAACTACGGCCCGGCGCTCCGCGCGCCGATCGGCCCGCTCCACTGGGCGGGCGCCGAGTACGCCTCGGTCTGGAACGGCTACATGGACGGAGCCGTGCGCTCGGGCGAGCAGAACGCCGCGGCCGCGCTAGGCGCGCTCTGACGGGCCCCGGCTCGGCTTAGCTCTGCCGCCTCCCGGGTACCGACTGGAACAGGTGTCCAGAGGACGAGGGAGACGGAAGTCGTGAAGATCCTGCGTTTTGCGGCCATGCTGGCCGCGTTGGTTGCGTTGTTCTCGATCGCCGCCTGCGGCGATGACGACGACGATGGAGGCGGCGAGGGTGCTGCCGACGCCGAGAAGGTCGGCGAGGCGAAGGCCCAGGGCGACGTGACGTGGTGCATCGGCAAGGACACCACCGGTGCCTTCAAGACCGTCGTCGAGAACTTCAACAAGGAGAACCCGAAGGCGAACGCCAAGCTGATCGAGCTGCCGACGGCCGCGGACGAGCAGCGGCGCCTGCAGATCCAGCGCTTGCGCGCCGAGTCCCCCGAATGCGACGTACTCGGCATGGATGTGGTTTGGACCGCCGAGTACGCGGCCCAGGGCTGGATAACGGACGTGACCGAGGCGGTCGAAGCGCGCAAGGACGAGTTCATCCCCTCCACCCTCGAGACGGCCTTCTACGACGGGAAGTACTGGGCGATCCCGTTCAACACGAACGCCGGCTTCATCTACTGGCGCACCGACGAGGTGGGCGACAAGCCGCCCGAGTCCTGGGAGGCGATGTACGACACGGCACAGAAGGACAACGGGATCGTCTATCAGGGCGCGCGCTACGAGGGGCTCACGGTCAACTTCCTCGAGCTGCTCTACAGCGCCGGTGGAACCGTGGTCAACGATGACGCGACCGAGGCAACGGCGGACTCCCAGGAGACCCGCGACGTCCTGACCTTCATGCAGAAGGGGATCGACGACGGGGCGGCACCGAAGGCCGTGACCACCTACATGGAGGAGGAGTCGCGGCGCGCGTTCGAGTCCGGCAACGGCACGTACATGCGGAACTGGCCGTACGCCTACGCGCTCGGCAAGGAGTCGAAGATCGCTGACGACTTCGCCGTCACCACCTTCCCGAAGTACGGGGAGAACGAGGGAGCGGGCGTGCTCGGCGGGTACGACCTGGCGATCTCCGCCTACTCGGAGAACCCCGAGGGCGCGCTTGCCTTCGCCAACTTCGCCACCAGTCCGGAGGCTCAGGCGATCCAGGCGTCGCAGGCCTCGCTGCCGGCGGTGCTGACGGACGTCTATGAGGACCCGACGGTCACGAAGGCGCTCCCGTTCGCCAGCGAGTTGCGCGACGCCGTGGAGCAGGCGAAGCCGCGGCCGGTCACTCCGGTGTACCCGCAGGTCAGCGAGGCGGTCTACAACAACGTCTTCGCCGTCCTGCAAGGGGACATGACGCCGGATGAGGCGGCGACGAAGATGAACGAGGAGATTCAGACCGCGCTCGAGACCTTCTAGACACATGGAGGCAGCAACCGCCAGGATCAGCCGGCGGCAGGAAAGGCGCCGCTACGGGAGTGGGGAGCGGCGCCTCGCGGCGCTCATGCTGTCGCCGGCGATGGTGGTCATCGCGCTCGTGGCCGCCTACCCGATCGGGTACGCGATCTGGCTGTCGCTGAACGAGTACAGCGTCCGGGTTCCGGGGCTGTCCCGATTCGCCGGCTTCAAGAACTACTCCGAGGCGCTCGGCTCGTCGGAGTTCTGGGACGCGGTGGTGACCACGTTCCTGTTTACGGGGATTTCGGTGAGCCTCGAGTTCTTGGTCGGTCTCGGCATGGCGCTTGCCATGCATGAGGCCTTCCGTGGGCGGGCGCTGCTGCGCACGGTGGTGCTGGTCCCATGGGCGGTGCTCACCGTGGTGAGCGCGATCACCTGGCGCACGATCTTTGAGCCGAATCTCGGCCTCGCCACCCAGGTGCTCAGCACGCTCGGCCTCCCCGGCGCCGACGTGGTGTGGCTGGGCGAGTCCGGCTATGCGATGGCGGTGATGGTGCTGGCGGACGTCTGGAAGACGGCCCCCTTCATGGCGCTGCTGCTGCTGGCCGGTCTGCAGGTGATCCCGGACGACGTCTACGACGCGGCCAAGGTGGACGGTGCGGGCACCTGGCAGCGCTTCAGAGCCATCACGCTGCCGCTGCTGGTGCCGGCGATCCTCGTGGCCCTGATCTTCCGGACGCTCGACGCGCTGCGCATCTTCGACCTGCCGTTCGTGCTCACGCGCGGATCCAACGGCACGACGACCCTGTCACTGCTCGCGCACCAGGAGCTCACGACCAACCGGCTGATCGGGCTCGGCTCAGCCCTGTCGGTGCTCACGTTCGTGATCGTGATGACGGTGTCATTCATCTACATCCGGACGGTGGGCGGCAACATCCGCGACCTGGCGAAGGACGACTGACGTGGCCAGCACCCAGGTCGCGAACCGTCACGAGACACCGACTCCCGCGCCGGCGAAGCCGCAGGCGGAGCGACCACGCCGGCACTGGGTGAAGCCCGTGCTGCTGTGGACCGCGGTCGTCTTCATCTTCATCTTCTGTCTGTTCCCCTTCTACTGGCTCATCAACGTGTCGCTGAAGACGGGCGGGGCCCTCTCCGAGGCCGACCTGATCCCGCCGAACCCGTCGCTCGACAACTACCAGTCGGTCTTCGAGAACTCCGACTTCACGGACGCGCTTCGCAACAGCGTGATCATCACAACCGTGACCACGGTGCTCGCGCTGGTAGTGGGGTCGTTCGCCGCCTACGCGCTGGCTCGCCTGCGCTTCTCGATGAAGTTCCTGATCCTGGCGGTGATCCTCTCGATCTCGACGTTCCCGCCGATCGCCATCGCCGCGCCGATCTTCAAGCTCTGGACCGACATCGGGCTCTACAACACCTATCCGGGCCTGATAATCCCGTACCTGACGTTCGCGCTTCCCTTGTGCATCTACATCCTCGTCACCTTCTTCAAGCAGATACCGAAGGAGCTCGAGGAGGCGGCCCTCGTCGACGGCGCGACCCACTTCCAGGCTTTCCGCAAGGTCGTTCTTCCGCTCGCCGCTCCGGGCCTCGTGACCGCGGGGCTGCTCACCGCGTTCTTCGTCTGGAACGAGTTCCTGCTCGCGGTGACGCTCACGAGCTCGCCCTCCGCCTACACGGTGCCGGTGGTGGTGGCGAACTTCACCGGCGCCTCGGATTTCGAGGTCCCGCTGGGGACGATCAGCGCGGCCTCGGTGGTGATCACGATCCCGCTGGTGGCGCTCGTGATCATCTTCCAGCGGCGGATCGTGGCGGGCATGACCGCCGGGGCCGTCAAGGGCTGAGACCCGGCGCCCGCCGGTGCTCGACCGGATCCTCTCGCCCGAGGGCTGGCCCTATGCCAGCTCGCCCCCCGTCGACGAGAAGGACCCCGGGCGCTTCAACACGCTGTTCGGGCGCGACTCGCTGATCACCGCGCTCCAGGTGCTGCCGGAGCGGCCGGACGTGGCCCGGGCGACGCTGCGGGCGCTGGCAGCGCTCCAGGGGCGGGCGTTCGACCCGGAGACGGAGGAGGAGCCCGGCAAGATCGTGCATGAGTACTGGCGCGTTGCCCCGGCGCGGATGCTGGAGCGCGGCTGGCCGGTGCGCGACGGCGAGCTGCGCTACTACGGCTCGGCGGACTCCACGCCCTGGTTCCTCGCGGTGCTCGCGGCCACCGGCGACCCCGCGCTCGCGGGCGAGCTCGAGGCGGCCTGGCGCGGCGCCGCGGCCTGGCTGGAGCGGGCGCTCGAGCGCGGCGGCGGTCTGGTTCGCTACGGGCCGGGCGCGCCAGGCTGTCTCTCCCAGCAGGGCTGGCGCGACGCGATCGACCCGCTCGACCCGGCGGGGCACGGCGGCGGGATCCTGCGCGAGGACGGCCGCGCTCCCGATCCGCCCCTGGCCGACGCGGACACCCAGGCGGTGGCACTCGTGGCGCTGCGAGCGCTCGAGCGACTCGAGCCGGGCCGGGCCGGAGCGGGGGAGGCTGCTCACGCGCTGGCGCGCCGGATCGAGGACGCGTTCCTGCCGGACGTCGTGGCGCTCGAGGGGCACGATCGGCCGGTGCGCGGAGCCGGCTCCCAGCTCGGCTGGCTCTTGTGGGCGGGCGCGCTCTCGGACGCGGGCGCCGCGCGGGCGGCCGAGCGCCTGACCCGGCCTGACGTGCTCACCGGCTACGGGCTGCGCACGCTGGCGGAGGGCCATCCGCGCTTCGAGCCTCACGCCTACCACCGCGGCACCGTGTGGCCGTTCGACAGCTGGCTCGGCTGGGGCGGCCTGCGCGCCGCCGGCTACGGGGACGGGGCCGAGCGCGTGCGCAGCGGGGTGCTCGCGGCGCTCGAGCGGCTCGGAGGCGCGCCTGAGCTGTACGCCGTCGGCCCCGGCGGCCCGGAGCTCGTGGGGATCGCCAACCGCGTGCAGGCGTGGTCGGTGGGGGCCGAGTGGGCGCTCCGGAACGACTGGGATGCCCGGGTCATCTAGGTTGCGACGGCCATGTGGTGGGAGAACGCCGTCGTCTACCAGATCTACCCGCGCTCGTTCCAGGACTCGAACGGCGACGGGATCGGCGACCTGCCGGGGATCGAGTCGCGCCTCGACCACCTCGCCTGGCTCGGCGTCGACGCGCTCTGGCTGTCACCCATCTACCCCTCGCCGATGCACGACTTCGGCTACGACGTGTCCGACTACACGGACGTCGACCCGGCCTTCGGCACGCTCGCCGACTTCGACTCGCTGACCGCGGCCGCGCGGGAGCGCGGCCTGCGCGTGCTGATGGACCTCGTGCCCTGCCACACCTCGATCGAGCACCCTTGGTTCCGCGATAACCCGGACTGGTACATCTGGGCCAAGCGGCCGAACAACTGGTCGTCGGCCTTCGGCGGCTCAGCCTGGTCCCGCCGGGGTGAGGCCTACTACCTCCACTCGTTCTACCCCGAGCAGCCGGACCTCGACTGGCGTAACCCCGAGGTGATCGAGGCCATGCAGAACGTGCTCCGCTTCTGGCTCGAGCGCGGCGCGGCCGGTTACCGGGTCGACGCGATCGACCGGCTGCTGAAGGACGCGGCGCTGCGCGACGACCCGCCGGCGAGCGAGCCGTTCGGTCTGCCGCTGCGGCCCGACGAGGCCGCGCTCGCGCTGTCGATGTCGCGCAACGCGCCCGATACCGGAGAGGCGCTGGCCAAGATCCGCGCCGCCACCGGCGACGCCTTACTCGTGGGGGAGGTCTACCTGCCCGCAGCACGCTGGCAGCCCTACCTCGAGAGCCTCGACGCCGCGTTCGCCTTCGAATTGCTGCACGCGGACTGGGACGCCGCCACGCTCCACGCCGCGATCGAGGCCAGCACGCGGGTGTCGGGCCGGGCGGCCTGGGTGATGTCGAACCACGACTTCGGCCGGCTTCCCACCCGCTTCGGCGCCGAGAACGCACGGGCGGCGGCCGTGCTGCTGCTCACGCTTCCGGGCCCCGCGTTCCTGTACCAGGGCGACGAGATCGGCCAGCGCGACGGGCCGCCCGGCGAGGCGCGCTTCGACCGCGCGGGGCGCGACGGCTTTCGCCACCCTATGCAGTGGGAGCCGGGCCCGGGCGGGGGCTTCACCACCGGCGAGCCATGGCTGCCGGTGATCGACCCGGACGCACACAACGTCCGCGACCAGCGCGACGACCCCGGCTCGATGCTCACGCTCGTGCGCGACCTGATCGCGCTGCGGCGTCAGCTGTCCCCCGAGTTCGCGCTGCTGGACGCCGAGCCCGGCGTGCTGGCCTTTCGGCGCGGCGAGCACGTGGTGGCGATCAACACCACGGGGGAGCGGCTGCCGGCGCCCGAGGCGGGCCCGGCCCTGTTGGAGTCGGAGCTGGGCGCGCTGCGCGACGGCACACTGGGGGCGCACGCGGCGGCGATTGCGGAGCTCGCCTAGCGTGCGCCCACCAGCGGCGCTCCTACGTTGTGGTGCTGATCGGGTTGATGCAGTCGATCACGCTCTGGGCCTCGGCGATCAGTGGCTGTGCGACCGCGGGATCGACCTTCGGCTTCGGCGCGATGGCGAGCGCGTTGAGAGTGGTCTGGAAGTCGACCAGCTTCTGAGCCGCATCGGCGTTCTTTCCCGCGGCGAGCTCGTTCGACGCCGCGCCGAGCTTCGCGACCAGGTTGGTGAAGCTCTTCGCGTTGGTGAAGGAGCTCTCCGCGGCGACCGTGTTGGCGCGCAGCGTGCCGAGGCCGCACTTGTCGACTGCCGAGGCCGACGCCGGGCCGGCCGCCACGGCGCCGAAGGCGAGCAGGGCAGCGAGGTACGTGAGCAGACGGGTGAAGTTCATGAGGATCCCCTGAGTTGGACGTGATTCCGGTGCGCCGCCGTATCGTCCGGCGGGCGAGCTCGAGGGTAGCTGCGCCTGCCGCAGCTGTGTGTCGACACAGCTGCCGGCGCCGCGAGTCCCGGCCTACTCCCTCGCGCCCCCCGGCCGTATCTCGCCGGAGCCGCGGACCACGAACTCGGTTGGGACGATCACCCGCCGCGGCGGGTCGTCCTCGCCGTCGAGGCGGGCGAAGAGCACCTCACCTGCCACACGGCCGAGCGCCACGGGGTCCTGCGACACCACGGTGATGCGCGGCTCAACGGCGTCGGCCATCGGCACGTCGTCGATCCCGACCAGCGCGATCTCGTGGTGGCGCCCGAGCTTCTGGAGCGCGTGCACCGCGCCAACGGTGACGAGGTTCTGGCTCGTGAGGAGGGCGGTGGGGGAGTCCGGCCGGTCGAGCAGCTCGACCGCCGCGGCGTTGCTCGCCCCGGCGTCCGCGAGGCCCAGGCGCACGAGCGCGTCGTCGTAGGGGATGCCGTGCCGGGCGAGCGACTCGCGGTAGCCGCGCAGCCGCTCGCGCGCGGTGAACAGCGCCTCGCGATCGCCGAGGAAGCCGATCCGCCCGTGGCCGGCGGCCACCAGGTGGTCGACCGCGGCCGCCGCCGCGCCGGGGTTGTCGATCAGCACGGCGTCGGCCTCGATCGCGGCCGGCGGCCGGTCCACGAAGACCACCGCCACGCCGCCCTCGAGCTCCGCCTCGAGGAAGGCGTGGTTGGGCGCCACGGGCGCGATGATGAGCCCGTCCACATGGCGCGCGCACAGCCCGTGCACCAGCTCGCGCTCGCGGTCGGGGTCCTCGTCCGAGCTGGCCACGAACGTGAGCACACCTCGCGCGCGGGCCACCTCCTCCACCCCCCGGTGGATCGAGGAGAAGAACGGGTTCGACACGTCCTCGAACACGATGCCCACGCTGGCGGAGGCCCGGTCGGACCGGCGCAACGTGCTGGCCGCGTGGTCGCGCCGGTAGCCGAGCGCCCGGATCGCGCCCTGGACGCGCTCGACGGAGCCGGCCCGCACCGCCCCGTCGCCGTTCACCACCCGTGACACCGTGCTGAGGCTCACGCCGGCGAGCGCCGCAACGTCGTTCATTGTCGGCCGGCGGGGGGCCATCTGCTCTTCTCGTGCCCACTCGAAGAAAACGTTCTCCCACTGGCCGGGACGCGTTCTCGGCGGCAGTTAACCTTGACACGGCCGTATCGAGTTGTCTAGCTTGTGAAAACGTTGTCTCGGCACTCGGAGTGCCCTGGGGAGGGAGCAAGCGGCGATGGCGGAATCGCGATGGCTTCAGACTCGCGCGGAGTGGGTACAGGCGGCTCAGTGAAGCGCCGATCCGAGCGGAGTTCCCGCGCCATCCGCGTCGTCAGCGGAGCGCTGATCGTCCTGGCTTCCGCTCTGGCCGCCGGCTGCGGAGTCGGCGGTGACGAGGGCGGCAGCGGCGCCCGGGCCATCAACTGGTACGTCTTCAACGAGCCCGGCGGCGCCTTCGACAAGGCGGTGGCCGACTGCAACAAGGAGGCCGGCGGCAAGTACAAGATCAACTACGTCAAGCTGCCGACCGACGCGAACCAGCAGCGCGAGCTGATCGTTCGCCGGCTCGCCGCCGAGGACGACAGCATCGACCTGGTCGGCATGGACGTGATCTGGACCGCCGAGCTGGCCGAGGCGGGCTGGATCCTCCCCTGGGAGGGCGAGCGCAGGCAGGTCGCCGAGGAGGGGAAGCTCGAGGGCCCGCTCAAGACCGTCGAGTACAACGGCAAAATCTGGGCGATCCCCTTCACGAGCAACACGCAATTGCTCTGGTATCGCAAGGACCGAGTCGATCCCCCGCCGGACGACTTCACCTGGGACGAGATGATCGACCAGGCCTCGGAGAGCGGCAAGGCGATCGAGGTGCAGGCCGCGCAGTACGAGGGCCTCACCGTGTGGATCAACTCGTTGATCGCGGGCGCCGGCGGTCAGATCGTGGACCAGAACGGCGAGGTGAAGGTCGACGCGAGCGCCGAGCGCGCGGCCGAGATCGAGAAGAAGCTCGCCACCTCCGCGGCCGCGCCACCCGGCATGTCGACCAACCGCGAGGACCAGGCGCGGCTCGGGTTCGAGTCCGACCGCTCGGACTACCAGCTGAATTACACGTTCATCTACCCGAGCGCCGAGGCCATCAAGGGCTTCCAGGACAAGATCGGCTGGGCGCGCTACCCGCGCACCGACAAGGGCGAGGAGAGCCGCCCCCCGCTCGGCGGCATCAACATCGGCGTGTCCGCCTACGCCAAGGCGCCTGACCTCGCCTTCGACGCAGCCGAGTGCCTGGCCAGCGACGAGCACCAGGCGATCGCGGCCGAGCTCGGCGGCCTGCCGCCCACCACGGAGGCCGTGTACGAGGACGAGAAGGTCCAGAAGGCGTTCCCGTTCTCCGACCTTCTTCGCGAGTCGATCGACGCGGCGGCGCCGCGTCCCGTCACCCCGGCCTACAGCGACATCTCGCTGGCGATCCAGAAGTCGTTCCACCCGCCCGAGGGAATCGACCCGAACGGCCTCGAGGACACGCTCCGCGACCGAATCGACAAGGCCGGACAGGGGGAGATCTTCTGATGTCGACCGCAGAGGCCACGGGCACCCGCACCGCCGCGCCTCCCAAGGGCAAGGTCAGCGACCGCAAGAAGGCCGAGCGCAAGCTCGCCTGGATGCTCTGCGCGCCGGCCGTGATCGTGATGCTGCTCGTGACCGGCTATCCGATCGCCTACGCCTTCTACCTGTCCCTTCAGAAGTTCGACCTGCGCTTCCCGGACGACAAGGAGTTCGTCGGGCTGGCCAACTATGGCGACGTGCTCAGCTCGAGCACCTGGTGGTCGGACGTCATCACCACGCTCATCATCACCGTCGCCTCGGTGGCGCTCGAGCTCGTGCTCGGCATGGCGATCGCGCTCGTTATGCACCGGGCGATCTTCGGCCGCGGCCCGGTGCGCGCGGCGATCCTGATCCCGTACGGGATCGTCACCGTGGTCGCGGCGTTCGCGTGGAAGTTCGCGTTCGACCCCACGAGCGGCTTCGTGTTCGGGCTGCCGCTGATCTCCGACACCTGGCAGCCGCTCAACACCAAGGGCGGCTCGCTGCTCGTGATCATCCTGGCCGAGGTATGGAAGACCACGCCGTTCATGGCGCTGCTCCTCCTGGCTGGGCTGGCGCTCGTGCCTGACGAGCTGCACGAGGCGGCAAAGGTCGACGGCGCGAGCACCATCCAGCGCTTCTTCCGCATCACGCTGCCGCTGATGAGGCCCGCGATACTCGTCGCATTGCTGTTCCGGACGCTGGACGCGTTCCGGATATTCGACACCCCGTTCATCATCCAACCGGGAGGGGCGCTCGGCACCGAGACGGTGTCGATCCTGGGCTACAACATCCTGATCAACCGTGTCAACCTCGGGCTTGGCTCGGCGGTCTCGATCCTGATCTTCATCTGCGTGATCCTCATCGCGACGCTCTTCGTCAAGGGCCTCGGTACGAGCACGGCGCAGCAGCGAGGGGAGGTCTGAGGTGGAGCAGCACACGAACAAGGAGCGGCTCCTGTGGACGATCGGGATCCTGGTTGTCCTCCTGTACGCGCTGATCCCCGTCATGTGGATCGCATCCCTGTCGTTCAAGACCCCGGCCGAGGTCGGTGACGGCAAGTTCTTCTCGGGCTTCTCGACGGACAACTACGAGGTCATCTTCAACGACGACACGTTCCTCGCCGCGCTGATCAACTCGATCGGCATCGCCTCGATCGCGACGTTGATCTCGATCGTGCTCGCGGCGATGGCGGCCTACGCGCTCTCGCGGCTCGACTTCGCGGGCAAGGCGGTGATCCTCTCGGGCGCGCTCGCCGTGGCGATGTTCCCGCCGATCTCGATCGTCGGCTCGCTGTTCGACATGTGGCGAGCGATCGGCCTCTACGACACCTGGCCCGGGCTGATCATCCCCTATATGACCTTCACGCTGCCGCTCGCGATCTACACGCTGTCGGCGTTCTTCCGGGAGATCCCGTGGGAGCTCGAGCAGGCGGCGCAGGTCGACGGGGCCACGCCGTTCCAGGCCTTCCGCAAGGTGATCGTGCCGCTGGCCGCCCCCGGCGTGTTCACGGCGGCGATTCTCGTGTTCATCTTCGCCTGGAACGATTTCATCTTCGCCAACACCCTGACTTCGACCGACGCCGCGCGCACCGTGCCGGCGGCGCTCGCGTTCTTCACCGGCGCGTCGCAGTTCGAGCAGCCGATCGGTGCGATCTCGGCCGCCGCGGTCGTGGTTACCGTCCCGATCATCATCATGGTCCTGATCTTCCAACGCCGCATCGTCGCGGGTCTGACCGCCGGCGCGGTGAAGGGCTGAGGAGGTAGAGCAACCGATGGCAGACATCACCCTCGACAACGTGAGCAAGCGCTTCGCCGACGGCTATGAGGCCGTCAAGGACATGAACCTCGAGATCAAGGACGGCGAGTTCATGATCCTCGTCGGGCCGTCCGGCTGCGGGAAGTCGACCGCGCTGCGGATGATCGCGGGGCTCGAGGACATCACCGACGGGGAGCTGCGCATCGGCGGCGACGTCGTGAACGACAAGGCGCCGAAGGACCGCGACATCGCGATGGTGTTCCAGAACTACGCGCTCTACCCGCACATGAGCGTGCGCGACAACATGGGCTTCGCTCTCAAGCTGCGCGGCGCCGACAAGGCCGAGATCGACGACAAGGTCGGGAACGCCGCCAAGGTGCTCGACCTCGAGCAGCACCTCGACCGCA
>Ga0075421_100005847_pt1 | contig 14916 bp, 15 predicted proteins | sample SoiMetdeltSBSDD5_FD_75292 | JGI IMG/M metagenome (GOLD analysis project Ga0075421, IMG submission 75292) | Bulk soil microbial communities from a Populus tree surrounding site in Tennessee, USA - Soil MetaG P. deltoides SBSDD5 | ecosystem: Environmental > Terrestrial > Soil > Tree plantation...
GGCCTGTGAGAATGGCTGCCGCTTCGGTCTTATGCTGGGTCCCGTGATTGACAAGATGTACCATGGTCTCCCAAAGTATTCGTTCATGGGGATAGCCCTCAGTGGAAACGTATTTGATTTTGCTGTAGAGCCTCTCCTCAGTCAAATTCTCCACGAAATTCATTAGTCTGGATTCCTCGTTTGCCCAACGAGCCCAAAGCGATTCGATCGTTGGAAACTCGTCCGGTTTCAATGTGGGGTTTTGTTGAATTCCCTCCCAGCGTTTACGCCAGATCCACTCGCCAGATAAGGCGTGGACGAGTGTGCCTCGCAGGCCTCCATGCGGGAAAGAGGCCGGCGTAAGGAACTGTTCCTGTGTGATATTGGACGCCGCGTCTAATATTTTTGCATTGGACCAGGCGTTGTATTGAAACAGAACCAGAATATCCTGTTTATTCATGGAAACCTCCTGCGATCGAGCATACTATATTCTATGAACGCCCCGCCTTCCTGCCGACCCGATTCTTGCTCTGTTTTCATCATTGTGGGTTTGATTTCCATGCTGTATGATATTGCCATCCCAAGGAGACTCATATGAAAGTAGGTTGATTTTCGTGCTCGGGAATGAGCAGTTTGGGGGGATTGTTCACGATAACAATCTGCTTTAGGATTGACACACTACAAAAGGAGATGCTACCCATGACTGGCTGGAGATTGATCGGGATAATTTTCATATTCGTTTGTACTACAGTCGCCTGGGGAATTTTGGGCGCAAGTATTATGGTGCGAACAGAGTCCGGCTATAACCTGCTCGGTTCGCAAGTGGAAGATCTATGGGGCTCAGCGCATTACCAGAAAGCTCCAACTGTCACACTGAAAACGGTCCAAACAGATGGGGAGAAAGAGACGGCGGTCATGACCCCGGTAGAGTTGGAATCGAGCCAAGTCCAGGCAGGTTTCACACTCCAGCACCGCCGCAAGGGCCTGCTGTGGTACTCGACCTATGACGTCGATTTCTCTGCCGACTATACCTTCAAGAACCCACTCGCCGAGCGCGCGGAAGGAACTGTAACATTCTATTTCCCGGCCTCCAGCACGATATATGATGAGTTCGAATTCCGTGTGGGCGAGATGGAAATCACGCCAAATGCTGAAAACTCCTACGAAGGCATAAAAGCTGTGGTCCCGATTCCAGCGGGAGGTGAAATGCCAATCCATATTTCCTACAAATCGCGCGGCCTGGATCGTTGGGTCTATAGTTTCTCAGATGGCATCACCACGGTGAAGAACTTCTCGTTTAAAGCCGTCACGGATTTCCATGAATACGATTTCCCGCAACAGACAATTTCCGCCTCCACCAAGACACCCACCAAAAACGGCTGGACGTTGGAATGGACGTTTAACAACCTGGTTTCTGATTTCGACATCGGCGTGCAGATGCCCAGCAAGCTAAACCCGGGTCCGCTTGCCAGCCGTATGAGTTACTTTGCGCCCATTTCGTTGCTCTTCTTTTTCACGACATTAGTCGTTCTGGGAGCCGTACGAGACAGAAATCTGCATCCCATGCATTACTTCTTCCTGGGTGCCAGTTTCTTTTCGTTTCATATTCTATTTGCCTATCTGGTGGATCATCTACTCCTGGAGCTATCCTTCCTGATCGCGGCGCTCGTATCAATAGCACTGGTTGCGAGCTACTTATATCGCGCGGCTGGAAGTCGCTTTGCCATTTGGGCTGGCATTGCACAATTTGTGTTCCTGATCCTATTCTCGTATGCCTTTTTCTTCGAGGGCTATACCGGTCTGGTCATTACCATTGGCGCCATCCTCACTCTGGCAATCATGATGCAGTTAACCGCAACCGTGGATTGGTCGGAAGTCTTCCGCAAAAAGGAGCCGAAGGTCCAAACTGCGGAGTAACTTTCCTTCTACTGAGTCGCTCTCTCGTGCAGAGGATTTATTCCAAACAAAGTGCGCCAATCACCACAACATCTTCGCCTAATTTGGCTGGCACAAGTTCGACCCTTGGAGCAAATGTCGGTATCACCCTGGCTCGAAACTCATTTTGCAAGGTATTCCAAAACAGCGGTCCCATGAGTGACACTCCCCCGCCCAGGATGACACGTTCAGGATGTAACAATGCCACCACATTGCTAATGGCAATGCCCAACGTCTGACAGGTTTCCTGTAGAATCCGCGCTGCAACTGCATCGCCCTGCTCGGCAGCCAGGTAAACCACTTTTGCATCTATCTTATCCATGGAGCCGGCAATCTTCTCCATGACTGTATTGGCACGTGACGCAGCGACGCGGGCCCGTTGACCGATCGCCCAGCCTGAACAGATTTGTTCCAACTCGGTTAAGGCTCCGCCTTGAGGCTCAGGCACCCACATGTGGCCGATCTCCGCCGCGCCGAGACCCTGTCCACTATCGACCTTGCCGTTGAGGATCCAGCCTCCTCCCACGCCGCTCCCCACCGTGATATAGAAGACCCGCGAATATCCAGTTCCATTGCCAAGGATGGATTCTGCCAAACCAGCCGTGCTGGCATCATTTTCGATGAAGACCGGTCGGCCCCATTGTCGCTCCGCCCATTCCTTGAGAGGGAAATTCGTCCACCCCTCAATTTGATATGATTTCAGCGTCACACCCCGGGCCGAATCCAGAATCCCACCATAGCCAATGCCAATCTTGCGAATGCCTGCCAGCGTAAGGTGCCTGGAGGCCAATATTTCATCCACCAAGGAAATCACGTCGTGAAGGATGCCTTCGGCCCCCTTCTGACGATTCACCTGTTTTCGAAGCATACCTCCGGGCAGCAGGCCTTGCTGCGCCGAGCCAATTCCCACCTGAGTCTTTGTCCCGCCGATCTCAATGCCAATTGACAACGAGTCCACAAAATGAGTCCCCGCTCTCAGTTATGGTTCGCGGGCCTGGCCCTCGGGGAAGAACAAGCCCAGAGTCATGATACGAAACCCGTCGACTTTCTCGACCCTTAAACGCAGACCATTGATTTCCACTTCATCACCAACGGTGGCGGTTCGGCCTAAGGCATCCAGGACCAGACCAGCCATGGTAACGGCCTGATCGGTGGGAAAGCCAAAGCCAAACAGTTCATTCACTTCGTCTATACTGACGCCCCCCGCCAATTGTAGGCTGCCATCGAGTCGCTTCAAAATCTCCGGTTCGGTTTCAGCGCCTTCCTCCGGGAGATCCCCAAAAACTTGTTCGAGTACATCTGCAAGCGTCACGAGCCCCACGGTACCTCCATATTCGTCTATAACAATCGCGATCTGCTGGCGACGTCGCTTGAACTCGGCCAGCAGGCCATCGATGCGGATCGTTTCAGGCACAAAAGTCGCTTTCAGTGCCAGGGGCTTCAGATCCAGTATTTTCGCGTCAGGGCCAGTCGCTGGGTCGCCATCCCCAGCGCGTTGTCCATTGCTCTTGCCAGAAATGGCTCTCTTGAGTTGCTCCAACTCCTGGAAAAGTTCCTCATTGTTCAGATGCTCCAGATCCTTGGAGTTGACGATGCCCACAATGTTATCCAGCGAATCCCAATAAATCGGAATACGAGTGTGAGGACGATCCTGTAAAAATTCAATTAATTCGCTGCGAGTTATGCGGGTTGGCAGAGTCTGCATTTCCAACCGCGGCACCATGATGGCGCGTGCGGTCGTATCTGAGAATCGGACGACCCGATGCAGAATCTCGAACTCAGTTTGATTGATTTCCCCACCTTTGTGCGACTCCGTAAATATCATGTCGAGCTCTTCCGGGGAATGTACCTGGCTGTGACCTTCGGCCGCATGAAACCCCAACAACCGCAGCAGGAAATTACCGATCCCGTTCAGCAGCCAGATCAGCGGTGAGAAGACCACCGCAAAGAAGGACATGGGGCGGCCAATCCAGAGCGCAGTACTTTCGGCTCTTTGGAGCGCAATGGACTTGGGCATTAATTCGCCAATGATCACATGCAGGGCCGTCATGATGAAATAGGCCAGGCTCGTTACCAGTGCGGCCCGCGATAGGCCCTGCCATTCCTCCGGTACCCAACTGAAAAGGGGTGTGAGAAGCGGTTCCAGCGTCTGCTCACCAAGTCCGCCCAGCAGCAACGAAGCGAGTGTAATGCCAACCTGTGTGGCTGCAATGTAGCGATCCAGGTCGCGCACGGCCCGCTGGACTACAGCCGCGGCGCCGTTCCCTTCGGCTGCCAGTTGGTCAATACGCGTCTTGCGCACGGAGACCAGCGCAAATTCAGAAGCCACAAAGAAGGAATTCGCCAGCACCAGCGTGAACACGATGAGGATATCTATGAACACTGAGCCAGTTAAATCATGCTCCACAAGAAATTCCCTTTCGCTTGGCTTTTTGGATGTTGCATACTTCTATTCTAGCCTGTTTTCAATCCAGGTACTCATAAGAGTTTGTTGAGTATTTACAGCCTGCCCTGTGGGCTTCCATTTTAAGTCTGTTACACTTCAGTCTGGCATCATGGTTGTACCGATTAGAATTGGCACAAGAATCATAAGAACTTTTCTCTAAATATCATGTCACTTTGATGGAGCGTCAATGCGATTGGCACTGATTTTTGAATTGCATAGCAATTCTTCGAGAGGATGACATTTTCCAGGAGTGAGTTATGGAACGAAAAACACAGACCGGGTATCTAGTGCTGGCCGATATTTCAGGCTACACCTCCTTTGTCGCGAAGACCGAAATTGAGCACGCCAATATCGCGCTTTCCTATCTGCTCGAAACCCTCGTGGAGAAACTAAGCGGTTTGCTGACTATCTCCAAGCTGGAGGGCGACGCGGTCTGTTCCTATATGGAAGAAAGCAAACTGCCGAGCGGAAAAGCCTTATTGGATCTCATCGATGAGACCTACATGGCATTTCGAGATCGAGCGGAGGCGTTGTACAGCCAGGCCACATGTTCATGTAAGGCTTGCAAGGCCATTCCCACACTCGATCTGAAGTTCATGGTGCATCACGGCGATTTTATTATCCAACAAGTGGCGGGCATCAAGGATCTCCTGGGAACGTCTGTCAATCTCATCCACCGGCTCGCGAAAAATCACGTGACGGAGTCCACGGGCTGGAACGGATATGCGCTCTTCACATTGCAGTGTCTGGAACGACTGCAAGCCGATAAAACTCCTTTCGTTCAGCAGGCTGAATCCTATGAACATCTGGGGGATGTGGAAATCTACGTTAGAGATATGCATGTCCGTTATGAAAAGATGAAGGCCCCATAAGAAAAAATACAAATGTCGTGCCAATGTCGTGCTTATGACATTGTGATTTTGAGGCATCTTTCTATAATGGGGCCATATCAATACAAAGGACAGCAGCATGAACCAACCAGATCTTGGGCTCAAAATCACGGAACTCAGGCAACAAAATGGCCTCACACAAGAAAAGCTGGCCGAATACTGTGAAGTCAGCACACGGACCATCCAGCGCATCGAAAGCGGAGAAGTGGAGCCGCGCTCGTTCACGCGCAACAGCCTTAGCAACATCCTTGAATTCGACCTCGGCAAGGAAAAGACAGATAACGAAAACCTATGGCTGGCCGTTCTCCACCTGAGCAGTGTGGTTTGTATCGTATTTATCCCTCTGCTGTTGTGGTCGTGGAAGAAAGACCAGAGTTATAAAATTGACCGGCAGGGACGGGATGTTTTGAATTTCCAGATCACGATCACGCTGGTGTTGTTTGCATTCACATTCGTGTTTATGGTTGCCCCAGCTGTCTGGCTGATGGTTCAGCAATTGGACGGTGCCCCTGGGATCTTGGGTGATATTTTTACAATGCTGCCACCCTTACCGATCCTGCTCATTGGGATATTCACTTCGTACGAGGCCATCATAAACACGGTCCGCGCGCTTTCAGACAAGCCAATCCACTACCCCTTGAGCATTCCGTTCATCAGATAAAATCGTGTGAAATAACGTCTTTCAGTGTACGACGACCGGTGAGGTCGCATTTGGAATGAAGACCTCGGGCTTACCGCTGCCATCCGCGGGTAATACGAACACGCTGACCCACTTTGGAGGATCGTAATCAATTTTTTGATACAGGATGCGCTCATTATCTAGCCATTCCACCTGGTCATCAATACTTTCTGTTTCAGCCAGAGGAATTTCCTTCATCGTTGCCAGATCGAGAACCGTTAATTGCCACTGGTATCCCGTGCTCTTTTTGAAGGCAATACGTGTCCCATCTGGTGAGAGTGAAGGGCATTCTACATTTTCGTGCAGAACTGTCAGCTTGCGAGCGGCAATATCGCCTTGCACCAGATACGTTGTGGTACCGTGTCGAAGCGTGGCATAGAATTGATTACTGTCCTGAGCAAAGGTTACCCCCCAAAAGTTGAACTCGGGAGCCTGATAGCGTTGTCCATCCTTCCAGGTTTCGAATTCTTCAAGATTAGCCAGGCTGGCACCCGTAGCGGTGTCCAGCAGGACTGTGGCAGTAGACATATCGGGATCATTGTAGGAATGACCACTGACAAATACTGTAAATGCTGCATATCTTCCATCTGGCGAGACGCGCGTTCGGCTCAGAATGCCTTCAATGGTAAACTGGTGACGGGGCTGGAAGTCCGAATCGAACAGCGTAACGATCGTAGTATTTAGAGCAGACATATTGTACATTAAGCAAATTCCATTGCCTGCGGCATAGTGGAGTCGACCACACGAAAGTTTGGTCTGGGTGGGCTCGGGCAAAGCGGGGTCAAGCCCTACTAATCTTGCCTGATAGACATGGGGTTCTTCCAGATTGATATAAACGATATGAGGTTGGGTTTGCATCTTCTTCCGTTCTTCAGCGCCTGCAATAGTTCCCTGAGCTTGGACAGGAGCGGTGCCAGCGTTGGCACGCAGAATTACCCACGCGGTATAACCAACACCCACGGCAATGCAACCTAAAACAACCCACATAAAGATCTTCTGCCGCTCCTGACGGCTACTAGACAGTTCCATCGATTTTCCTTTCCACTCGGTTCAAGAAGATCCAGGCGAGTAACACGGTGGTCGATAATCCAAAAAGAAATATGCTCAGTGCCTGGTTTGATCCAAGGTATGTCCACAATGCTCCATAACCCAGCGAAGCCAGCAGACGCGCCAGTCCTATACCTGTGGTCATGATTGCCAAACCTGTCGTGCGCCATTGCTCCGGTAACATGGCGCTGGCCAATGCCGCGAGGACGCCATCGGTTGCCGCATAGTAGAGTCCCAGCAATAACAGGACACCCAAACTCAAAGCTTGAGGCAGGCCGGGAAGTAAAAGCAAACCATAGGCAAGAGCCAGCAACCCATACCCGGCAATGAATATATATCGTCTTCCCAACCGGTCGGCAAGCCTTCCCATAGGAATGGCTAGAATCATGTAGACCAATGCCGTTCCCACAAACAGCAATGGAAACAGGCTCAGGCTGAAATCAAGCTTACGTTGTAACGTGAGGAAAATAAAGCTGTCGCTCAAGGTGGTGAGCGCCAACGCACTGCTGATCAACACTAACGCACGAAAGTCTGGGCGGGCAAGCAATTCCGTTACAACCTGCGCTGATACAGAGGGGGAATCCGCTGCTGGAACGCTTGGAGTGGGCGCTTCTACCAGGAGCGCAATCACCGCCACCCCAATGATCGCAACGCAAAAGCTGACAATGAAGACCGCATCGAAAGCACCGGGAGCTAAAGCTAACAATCCGGCTGCCACCAGCGGGCCCAGCATGGCCCCAGCTGTGTCCATAGCGCGGTGCACGCCAAAGGCAGTTGCCAATTTTTCAGATGGAGCACTTGCAGCGATTATCGCATCACGCGGTGACGTACGGATGCCCTTACCAATGCGATCCAGCAAGACCACTCCCGAGAGTGCCAGCCAATTTCTACCAACAAGCAACAACCCAATACGGCACAATGCCGAGAAGGCATAGCCTGCTGTCGCCACCTCTTTGGCACGCCGCCACCGGTCAGCGATCAAGCCGCTCGCGATGCGAACAAGAATCGACGCGCCCTGATTGAGGCCATCGATCAAGCCAAATTGCAGAGGCGCGAGGCGCAAAGTCAACAATAAATAAATTGGGAGCGTGGCCGTCACCATTTCGGATGAGATATCTGTAAACAGGCTGGTCAGGCCTAAGAAGAACACATTCCTACCCACGCCCATCCATGTTTCGCGTGAGAACAAATGCTTGCGCCTGTTTTTGATTAGATCCCCGGAGTTTTCAATTGGATACATAGACTACACTTTTGTCGTGTCCTATTCGGCCTCTTCGTCTGGTGGACACATAGAGATTGGAATAAGGGAAATCAAGTTCGAGGTTTGACCCTGAACTCGTTCGGTATCGGATAATGCTCCAGTTAGACATGGAGGATGCATCAGTATACAGCACCCTGATTAGGGTTACAATATCTTCTACTCCTATCATCCTCCCCCATGTTGGGGAGGGACACTCCGAATTAGCCTTCTGGAACGCTTTAGTCGCTGGTATATTGGGTGATATTTTCACACTGCTGCCGCCTATACCGATCCTGCTCATGGGGATATTCACTTCGTAGTAGGCGGTGATGAACACTGTCGGCGCGCTTTCTGATAAGCCAGTCCACTATCCGCTGAGCATTCCATTCATCCGGTAAAATAATGTAATATTCCCACATCCCGCCGTGAGACGGCGGGATTTTGATTCATAGCAACACGATGCTATAATAATTTTCATGAAGCAGGGCAATGTAGTGCTGAACCGCGGGCGGTAGCGAGGCCAGAATGAAAAAACAAAACATCATCGCAAAAATACTGTGCAGGCTGGGAGGGGATAAATATACTGTGGAAAGCACCGAGAATTCACTTCGAGATAGCCTGAAAAGTGCCCAGGAAAATAGCATCCCATTTGACATCCGCCGCGACAAGTTAATCCTGGTATCTGATCTTCACAAGGGCGGCAAGAATCGCGCCGATGATTTTCGTCATTGCGAGGTGGCTTACATCAGCGCGTTGAACCATTACTTCCAGCAGGGTTACCGTCTGTGCGTCATGGGTGACGCCGAGGAACTTTGGGAAGAGTTTCCACCCATTGTTATTCAAAAAAACAGCCTGGCTTTCGCAGCCGAGAAGCAGTTCCATGAGGCAGGCTGTTATCTTCGTCTGTGGGGCAATCACGATGAAATCTGGGGCGACCAGGGGATGGTCAGTGCTCTGCTACAGCCTGTGTACGGAGAAATTCCCCTTACGGTGGTCGAATCCATTCTTCTGGATGTATGCGATGGGAACGAAAGGTTGGGAAGTTTCCTTCTCATCCATGGACATCAGGGTACACAATTTGGCGGCAAAAGCTTGGCCATACCCAAGTGGATTCTCCATAACCTCTGGCGACCCATTCAGGTGCTGACAGGTTTTTCATGTAATACCCCTGCAACGGATTGGAGGTTACGGCTTGCGCGTGACCGAATCATTTATGAGTGGGCAGCCCGACAATCCGGGTTGGTCTTGATTGCCGGTCACACCCATACACCCGTTTTTGCATCGTATTCTCACCGGGCCAGGCTCATCAAGGAGATTTCTGAAGTCCCCGCAAAGCTAGCGATTTTGACGGAGGCTGAACGCTCCGTGGAATTGGATCGAATCGAGAAAATGTCTGCTGACTTACTACAGTTGGAAAGCAAATTAAGCGTCGAGGAGCGGCAGGCAATTCCACCTGTGGATAATCCTCTACCCTGTTATTTTAATACGGGCTGTTGTGCTTTTGAAGATGGCGATGTCACTGGCATCGAGATCGCAGATGGTGAGATTCGGCTGGTCCGCTGGCCCGATGATGACAACCGACCCATGCGGAAGGTCCTTCAATCGGAATCATTAGCAAATGTCTTTTCCGCAATCACGCCAGAGCGCGCGTAGTAGTCCCTTCCCTATGCCTCAAACGCACTCAGCCTGCATTCGATATATCATGTCCATGATACTGAAACATAACAGGGAAAACAGGATATGAAAAAAGAAACCTCTGCTGACGCATCAGTCCCTTCCACAGAAAACCGATTCGACAAAGCCATCGTGATGGGCGCCAGCATCGCCGGATTGTGCACAGCGCGGGCACTGGCAGATTATTTCGAAGAAGTGTTGGTGCTCGAACGTGACCACTTGCCGGAGGGACCTGATTTCCGGGCCGGCGTTCCACAGAGTCGTCAGTTTCACACGCTGCTCCTCTCTGGTCTGCAACAGTTGCAGGCCTGGTTCCCAGGGTTGCAGGAAGAATTGATCTCGTCTGGGGCTGTCCCATACGATATCACTGGTGATACGCTCTTCCGCATCCGTAACCGTTGGCTGCCGCGATTTAAATGCGGTCAGGTCCTGTTGAGCTGTTCCCGGCCATTATTGGAATCAGGGATTCGGCGGAGGCTGCTTCAGAATCCCAACGTGCGCATCATGGGAGGCACAGAAGTGGTGGGCCTGCAAGGCTCCACGGACAATCGGAGAGTGATCGGTGTGCGCACCCGGCCCTATCGTGGCGGATCGGACCACCCTGAGGCTGATACTGTCCATCTGGCTGATTTTGTGGTCGACACCTTGGGCCGGCGCTCGCAAACACCGAGTTGGCTGGCAGAACTGGGTTATCGCGCACCGCAGGAAAGCGAAGTGGATAGCTTCCTCGGTTATGTCACCCGTAAATACAAACGCAAGCCAAATACACCCATGCTATTGATCGGAGCCAATCCCCCCCACGATCCATATACCGGGGTGATCTTCCCGGAGGAGAATGACACGATGGTGGCTCTGATGGCAGGCTACAACAAATGCTACCCACCGACTGAACCGGCTGCGTTTGAGGCGTTTGCGCATCAGCTGGCTCCGGAATTTCAGGAAGCGCTTAGAGATGCCGAGCCTCTCTCGCAACCCTATGGCTATCGCGGCACCTCCAGCCGCTGGCGTCATTATGAACTGCTCGAACGCTGGCCCGAGCGTTATGTGGTGTTGGGTGATGCTTTCTGTGGTTTCAATCCCATTTATGGTCAGGGCATGTCCGTGGCGGCCATGGCGGCGGTCGCGTTGGCATACCAGGTGAAACAGAGCGGAGGCAATCTCGATGGTGTCGCGCAGTCCACGTTGCATGAGATCAGCAGGATCACACAGGGTGCGTGGTTACTCGCAACCAGCGCCGATTTGGAATTCCCGGGAACACAAGGTGGGACAATCAGAAACGGCCCGCTGGAACACTTTGGTCGCTGGTATATTGGTGAGATGCTGGATGCGATGGCATTTGATAGAAAAGTACGACTGCAGTTCATCGCTGTCAACCAACTGGTTAAACCAGGGGCGGCTTTATTCGCACCGGGAATATTTCTGCGTACGCTGAAACAAACGATCCTGAAAAATTTTCGCTGAAATGGAGCGAAGCGTTGAATAGGGTCCATCCATGCAAAGACTGCCCAGCCACGTAATACAAACTTCACGCGGCGCAATTGAATATGCCCTACATGGCGAAGGCGCGCCGGTGATTCTGAGTCACGGCACAGGCGGTGGGTATGATCAGGGTCTTGTGCTGGCGGGTTTGTTGAATGGCTATAGGGGAATTGCCGTCTCACGCGCGGGATATCTGCGGACTCCTATGGCAACGGGTCCTTCGCCGGCAGAAATGGCGGACGCCTACACCGCATTGTTGGATGCACTCCATATCAAGAAAGCCGCCATCCTTGGCCTCTCAGGAGGAGGCATGTCTGCGGCGCAATTTGCATTAAGGCATGCGGACCGTTGTTGGGGGCTGATACTGGCCGATGCGATCACGAAAGCACCGCCGAAGTTGTCTGTGAAAATTGTACAGCGCGCCAATTCTTTTCCCGATACTGTCGCATGGCTGCTGACGCGACTGGCAATCCACGTGGGATTGCCACTGATGATACGCGATGCAGAAACGCGCTCCATGATGCGTGTGTTCTTCGAGAACAATCCAATTTCTGAACGCCGCGCGGGTGTAGAGAACGATATTGTCAATGTGAATGCCATGAACGATTTTTCATGGGAGGATATTTGCATACCCACGCTTCTTATCCACGGGGATAAGGATGCGCTGATCCCAGTGGAATATAGCCAGGCATTGACACAGCGTATCCCGAATGCGGAGCTCGTTATCGTTAGGGGCGGTGGTCACGAGTGTTTGATATCAAATCATCGAGAGACTTCTCCGATTCTCAATTCGTTCCTGGGACGGCAGGTTTAAAACAACAGGTGGGGAAATAATTGGGTGGGTATATGCCTCAAGTCAGTCTGAAGCATTGTGGCGGGTGATAGAATCGTCCAATGAACCTCAGTAAAACTTTAGAAAGGAGGCAGACGTGGCAAGAATCCTGTACATCGAAGACATTCAGGATAACATCACGCTCGTGGAGAAGATTGTCACTTCACGGGGGCATGAATTCTTATCCGCTCGTAATGCTGAATCCGGCTTGGAATTGGCGCTCACTTCCAAGCCGGATTTGATTCTGCTCGATCTGGGATTGCCGGACGCGGACGGTCAGACTCTATCTGTGTGGCTGAGAGGCAACCCAACACTGATGTCAACCCCAATCATCGTCCTGACCGCCTGGCCGGAAGAGGTGGTGCGCCAGACCGTGGAAGCCTATGGTTTGAATGGCTACTTATGCAAACCATTTTCATTGGCCGCCCTGGTGAATATGATCGATTCTGTTCTGCGAAGTGCCGCATAGTATGAGGCTTCAGATTTTGATTCTGGTTTACACAGCAATCCAAAAGTTCACGAATTAATGAGGCAAGCGGTAGGCGCAAAAACTACATGACGATTGAAATCATACCAGCTGATCGTTTCTCCCTGCACGAACTGACCGAGCTTTACAACCAGACGAGGGTGGACTATTTAATTCCCATGCCGATGAATGCTGATCGTCTCGGCGAATATGTCCATGACTTTGATGTTGACCTGCATCACTCAGCAGTGGCACGCAGCGCGGACGGGCAGGTGCTGGGTTTGAGCATGCTGGGCATACGCGGAGAAGTCGCGTGGATCACTCGTCTGGGTGTATTACCAACTGCGCGCAGGACTGGCGCCGGATCGGCATTAATAGATTGCATGTTGGAAACTGCGGCTACACTTGGTATACAGGAAATTCATTTGGAAGTGATCAAGAACAATGAGCCCGCGTATCGATTATTTCTGAAAAAGGGATTTGTCGAAACAGATACCTATCTGGTTATGCGTCACGCGCCGCGCCCAATGCTGACGCCGCCACAGGGGGAAGCGACCTGGCTTGGCTCCGAACGGGCCCTGGAGGCACTGAAAGCCTATCCAAAACATCTCACCTGGATCAATGCGGTCGAGTCTATGCGCAATTCTGCCAATACGGAAGGCCTACATATCAACCTGACCGATGGCAGTTCAGGTTGGCTGGTCTATCGCAATACGAAGTACACGCTGAGGTCCACACTCAGCCATTTGATCATGCATACCGAGCAGGGGGACTCAGAGAAAGTCGGCAGACAGCTTTTGTCACACCTGCACGCGCATTATGCCCACCACGATACATATGCAGAAAACATTCCCGCCGACGATCCGCATCTCCCGGCGTTTGCCGCACTAGGGTATTTCACAAACTTCTCCCGGATCGAGATGCGCAAGACGGCGCCCACAGGGGCGGATTCGTCTTCCGCCGACGCTGGGAATGGGCCGTAGTACCCAATTTCGTCCATTTCTATCCGCTTAACCTGTTGCATGCCAAAGCAAAAGGAACATCCCCCACCTTCTGGTGGGGTTTTTCCTTCTTCCAGTAACGCATTAATCTTCTTATCATTGAATTCTACGGGGCAGAAATTAACTAAGAATGGATTGAAGCGCAGAAGATGCAGGATTGGAGCACGATGAAGTTTTGATATCCCAGCGTCAGCGCTCTGGAAGGAGAGAAAATGGATACAACCAACACTATGGTACTTGTCCTTGCGATCGTTGGTGCTTTGATCGTCGTTGGTCTGATCGGCGCATTGCTAAGCCGTTATCAACGGTCAAAAAGACTTCAGGAGAAATTCGGCCCTGAATATGAACGCACCATCAATGAAATGGGAGATAAACGTCAGGCTGAACATGAACTTGAGACCCGCCTCGATCATGTAAAGAAATTGGATATCCGAACACTTGCCGCGGAGGAAGTTGACCGCTTTACCTCTGAGTGGCAGACCACCCAGGCAGAATTCGTCGATGAGCCGCTGGCTGCCATACGGAAGGCTGATCAACTTCTATCTAATGTGATGAAAGCCAAGGGCTATCCCGTGGAGGACTTCGAGCAGGGGGTGGCGGATATTTCGGTGGACTTTCCTGACCTTGTGGTGGATTATCGCGGCCTGCATCTCATTGCCACGCGAGGTGATAAGGAGGAGGTCAGTACCGAAGAGATGCGCAAAGCCATGGTCCATGCGCGCGCGTTATTCGAAAATCTCGTAAAGGATGAGCGACCTGTGGAACAGCAGGATGAAAAGGAGAGAATCTAATGCAAGCTGAAAACGAAAAACAAATGGATAGGGAGCAGGTCGATGACGCGGTCGATGCTGGCGAAGAACGCTTGAGAGAGGAGCAGATTGCAGAGGGTGAGGTGGTAGACGAACAAGCGGATAAGCCGCGTGCCTCAACAAGTGCAACAACCGATGAGGAAGACTTCGCACCGTTATTCGAGAATAACGAAGCAGACAATTTCCGGACTCATTGGCTGGAGATTCAGAGCAGATTTGTGGATGACCCAAGTGTGGCGGTCAAGGACGCCGATGACCTGGTTGCGGATGTGATCAAGAACATCACGCGCACCTTTTCAGACAAGCGGCTGGGCATTGAGAATCAATGGAAGCGCGGAGACAAGGTCTCGACGGAAGATCTGCGCGTCGCCATGAAGCGCTACCGCTCTTTTTTCAACCGGCTGCTGAGCCTGGAATCCTGAACCGTTCGTCTTCTTCC
>Ga0075421_100005848_pt1 | contig 14914 bp, 16 predicted proteins | sample SoiMetdeltSBSDD5_FD_75292 | JGI IMG/M metagenome (GOLD analysis project Ga0075421, IMG submission 75292) | Bulk soil microbial communities from a Populus tree surrounding site in Tennessee, USA - Soil MetaG P. deltoides SBSDD5 | ecosystem: Environmental > Terrestrial > Soil > Tree plantation...
GTCAGATTGCGTTCGGCCAGGGCAACCGCGCCGAGCTCCTGCATTCGCTGGAGTTGCTCGCGCCAGGCTCTGAAGTCTGATTCGCTCAGCGCCGCGGGCCGGTCGTTGCGAACGTCCCAATTGCGGACGCCGACGATGCGGCGGCCTTCGTCGAGGGGCAGGGTCGGATCGACGAACTGGGTGCGGATTTCAAATCCGCCGACGCCGGCCGCAATACCAAAGGCCATCCCGAGACTGGCGACGACGGTCAGGAGCGGATACTTGACCAGCATTCTCAGGGCAAGCTTGACGTCGAGGAGGAAGCCGCCGAGCCGGACCGACACCTTTCGCATGCCCGGACATACGTAGACGCGCAAGGCCGCGTTCGCTAACGGCAGGAGCCGATCATCCGAAAAAGGGGGTGAGAGCACCACGACTGTGTCAGACGAGGCCAGAGCGATCGCGCTCCGTTGGGGTGTCAAGTTCCTGCTGGTTGTGGCATTCGCCGCAAGCATCTGGTGGGCTCGGACCGGCGCCGACTCATACACGGGACCGGCGAAGCCGCCGCGCACTGAGAACTTCTCGGCCCATGGAACGAATGTCAGCCGCTTCGCGGAGCGCGAGAGCATGCTCGCGCCCGAGTTCCGGTCGATGCGCGTCGTGCACGAACTGCTGATCATCAGCGACCTCTACGCCGGCGTGGGAGGGCAGCGGCTTGGCGACGCCGGCGGCTACATCGATCCAGGCGTGATGGCCGACCCGACGATCGGCGGGGGACGGCTGCCGGACGTGTTCATGGAGTCACCACGCGCCGGCTACAACTTCGACTTCATCGGCAGCAATCCCACCATCCGCTACCAGGCGGATATCATTCCGTACCGGTCATTCGTGTACATCGCGTCGCCCGAGTCGGACGCCGTCAGTCCGTACACGTTTGCGCTGTATAGCGAAGACAGCCAGGTCCACTACACGACCGAAGCGCGTGTCCCCACCATGCTCGATCCCGTGGTAACCGATGGCGCGGTACCGGTCGAGAGCGACGTATCAGTAGAGGCGCCGGCGGCGAAAAAGCCTGGGCTTCTGAGCCGTGTGTCGGCATGGGGCGCTCGCCTCCGACGAAGTTCTTCGACGTCGGGAAACGACGTGGCTCTCGCCGAAGCGGGCGCCATCAACGATCTGCGTACGTTTGCCGCCGCGCAGAACAAGTTCTTTCTGATGCTTGGCGCGCGCGGCTACGCGTCGGTCGAGGCGTTGATCGATCCCGGCAGCCTCGAGGGCGTGCCGGACATGACGCCGTTCGTCGACGAGCAGTTCGGCGAACAGGAGCGTGACGGCTATCGCTTTACGTTCACCGGCGAGCGGCTCACCAACGCCGGTCAGCCGTGGGTGTATCGCGATTACAGCTACGTGGCGCTGCCGGTCGGCAACGGGCCGCCAGACCGCCGCAGCTTTGCTATCTATCCCGACAACGTCGTGCGCGCTCGCACCGACGGCACCGCGCCCCTCTTGATCGACCCCGCAGTTCCAGCTAACAAGTAGCTGGTGGAAGACCGGCTGGAACTTCGCTTGCCTCGCATCGATGAGGAGCAGGAGTTCCTGCGTGCGCACCACGCGACGACACCTGAGACGCCCACCTTTCTCTACGACTATCAGGAGGGCATGCCCCTCGATCGCTATCTCGAGTTACTCGAGCAGCACGCCCGAGGTGACAACGTTCCACCCGGTCACGTGCCATCGACGTTGCTCTTCGCGTTTGTCGGGCCGAGAATTGTCGGCCGCGTAATGATCCGTCACGAGCTGAACGAGTTCCTTCTGCGCGTCGGTGGTCATATCGGCTACGTCGTCGTACCGGAGTTCCGGCGGCGAGGATACGCGACGGAGATCCTTCGGCAATCGCTCGAGATCGCCCATCGGCGGCTCGGCCTCAGCCGAGTGCTGGTAACGTGTAACGAGGATAACGTCGGCTCGATTCGGACGATCGAGAAGAACGGCGGCGTCTTCGAGAACATCGTCAGCGGACCGGATGTCGGCACGCCCAAGCGCCGGTACTGGATCGACGCTGCCGGACGAGAGGCCTCGCCGTAGCTACTGGTCGCGTAAGACGAGCATCGGATCGACGCGAGCGGCGCGCGCGGCCGGGATCGCGCACGCCACGGCAGATACCGCGGCGAGCAAGCCGGCGACCGCCACGAACGTCAGCGGATCGGCCGCGCTCACACCAAACAGCAGCGAGTCCATCGCACGCGTAACCGACCACGCCAGCAGGGCGCCAATGCCTACGCCGGCGCCGGTCAGGAGCACGCCGCGCGACATCACCATGCGCATCACGTTTCGCCACGTGGCGCCAAGCGCCATGCGGATCCCGATTTCACGGGCCCGTGCCGATACGGTTTGCGCGAGCAGCCCATACAGACCGAGCGACGCGATGACCAGCGCCAGCGTGCCGAACACCACCAGCAGCGTCGTCTGTTGACGGCGATCGCCAACCGTCAGTGCGATCACCTCCGTCATCGACCGAATCAAGCGAACCGGCTGGTCGGGATCGACCGCACGAATGATCCGCTGGACGGCCGGTGCATAGCCGAGCGGGTCGTTGTCCACGCGCACCATCAGATTCACCGTCGGAAAGAAGCGTGGTCCTTGTGCCTGCGTCACGTAGACAGCGGGCTTCGTGCCCATCTGAAACCCACGTTCGAGGACGTCCTTCACGACGCCGACAATCGTGAACAACGGCTCGTTCGGGGCGAACCGGATCTGTCGGCCGAGCGCGGATTGGCCCGGCAGGTATCGCCGGACGAGCGTTTCGTTCACGACGATGGCACGAGGTGCGTCGGCGCCATCACGAGCATCGAGAAGACGGCCGTCTAGCAGCGTGACTCGAAGTGTCTGCAGATAGTCCGCCGTACCAATACGGAACAACACGTCGAGATCGTCTCCAGCCTGGCGCGGACGTCCCTCGATAGTGAAGGCTCGCGTGAAGCCGATGGACTGAAATGGAAGCGCAGAGCCAAATGCTACGCCGCGCACACCTGGGAGTGCGCGCACGGCGGCGATGATGCCGTCGTAAAACGCCGGCCGTTTGATCGGATCCGCGTACTTCGGCATCAGCGGCACCACCATCGTCAGCACATTGTCGGAGTCGAAGCCTCGGTCGATGGCGTTGAGGTTGGCGAGCGTGCGCAGCATCAGGCCTGCGGCGACGAGCAGCACCAGCGTGGCCGCGACCTGCATCACGACCAGCCCATCGCGGAACGCCCGGCTCCGCCCGCCGGTATTGCCGCGTGCGTGCTGCTGCAGGACGTCAGCCGTGGAGGCGCGTGCCGATTGAAGCGCCGGCCCAAGGCTGAACAACAGGCCAGTCGCGATCGAGAGCGCGCCGGCGAACGCCAGCAGGCGCCAATCCATCAGCGACACGGTGAATGACTGCAGTCCGACCGGCACGATCCGCTCGACCAACGTCGTCGTCAGCAGCGGGATCGCCAGGCCCAGCACACCGCCGCCAATCGACAGGCACAGCGCTTCGACAAGCACCTGTCGCGCCAGGCGTCCACGCGTCGCGCCGAGGGAGAGGCGCACGGCGTACTCCCCGCGGCGCACCGACGCGCGGGCCAGGAGCAGGCTGGCGAGATTGGCGCAGGCGATGAGGACGATGACTGCTGCCGCGGTCATCAACGCGATCACCTGGACTCTGGTGTTGCCGAGGACCTCTTCGCGCATCGGCACGACCAGTGCTGCGCCGAAATCGCGATTGGTCTCCGGATACTGCTCGCTGAGGCGTTTCGAAATCGCCCCGATATCCGAGTTCGCAGCCTCGACAGTCACAATGGGCTTCAGTCGAGCGACCACGGTCAAGAAGTGGTTGCTGCGTATAGCGGCCTCCTCGGGAGAGAACTGCATCGGGACCCAATAGTCGTCGTCGCGGTTGAGGAACACGAACGATGGCGGGGCAACACCGATGACCTCATGCTTGACATCACTCGACGAAGCCCCACCGCTCCCTTGCCCGGACATCGAAATCGTGCGGCCGACAATGTTCGGATCGCCGCCGTAGCGGCGCTGCCAGAGCGCATGGCTGATCACCACGACTCGCTGTCCGACGGTGTCGTCCGCGGCCGTGAAGGTGCGGCCGACGAGGGGTTGAACCCCCAGCACTGAGAAGAAGTTCGCCGTCACGCGCCGGCCGATCACCAGCTCCGGCGCACCGTCCCCGGTCAGGTTCGCGAACGCGAACGCCGTGGCCGCCATGTCGGTAAATGACCGGTTCATCGTGCGCCAATCCCGGTAGTTGCCAGGAGCGGGCGAGTTTTTGGGGAAACCCGCCGCCGTTCTGTCCTCCCAGACCGTGACTACCTGATCCGGATCCTGGTACGGCAGCGGCCGGAGCAGCATCGTCTGCACCAGCGAGAAGATCGTGGTGTTGGCGCCAATCCCGAGCGCCAGCGTCCCTATCGCGGCGATGGTAAAGACGGGCGTCTTTCGCAGCAGACGGAGGGCGTATCGCAGGTCGGCAAGGAGATCCATGGCGCCTTGGACGGTTGGCAACGGGCTCGAGTTGGTCGGTAGGCGCTCAGCCGCAGGGACGACCGGGGGAATTTGGTGTCAAAGTCTCTTGTCGTGCCACGCAACCAGATCGTCCGATTGTGCGGACTCCTCGGGTCGGCGGCAATTCATGTCACCCTCGTGGTTGCGCTCGCATTCATAAAGCCGGATCGATCCGACGATTCGATTGCCAACCCCATCACAGTCGTCGTGCTGGTTCCTGAGGAGCCCGGCGCCTCACCGAACGACCTCGAGTTAGTCCCAGAAACACCCGACCGACGCGTCGCCATCGACGACATCGGCGGCTCTCCCCAAGTGGCGGAGTTCGAGATCGACTTCGAGAAGATTGCCGCACGACGCGATGCGTTGTTTCCCTTTCTCACGACGGATATGGGCTTTCTGGACCGCATCAGCGAGCCAATCCTGAAGGAAGCGTCAGGACTGGCCAATCAGCTCGGCGCACGACGAACAAGAAATGAAGGGAGTAAGCCGCTTCGAATCACCGACGAGGAACTCCAGCGGACGATCGACCGGGCCTGGTCGCGACGGTCACGATGGAAGGCCTTCGCGGAGATCGCGGGCCTGCTGCGCACACATGACGCCGACACCGGACAGGTGCCGGCCCTTCTGCGTGCCTATCTCGACCAGAATCTGCTGCAACTCTTTTGTGACGCAGCAACACCGGCAGGCCGCTTCTGGGCGATGGTGGAAAACGCGGCGGAACACATCGACTTCGTCGAATTCGTTCGCGTGTTTACGCGCGACCACCCGTCGAGCCTCGTGACGACGGAACTGCTCTTTCTCGTCGACAAGCTCGCCCAAGCGAGCCGCGACACACTGTTGCTCCTGGTCGGCACTGAGCCGGAGCAGACGGCGATGTCTCCGAAAGCAACGAGCGAAGCACTCGTGCGCGACCTCCAGGCCCACTACCGCGAGCGACTGGCGCAGCAGCAAGTACAGTCGCCAGAGGACATCAGGGATTGGTACGACAGGCTCCGGCTCCGCATCCTGTCCACGGTGATCGCCAGTTCTCCCGACGGTTACCGCGTCTCAGACGCCCGTTTCCTCATCGGCCAGATCTATTTCGAGCAGGACAACCTGACTGAGGCCACCACCTGGTGGAAAGACATTCGACACGACTCCCGTGACAGCTACGCTGACGCGTATTCCAGACTTCTCGGCGAGTTGGAATGGCAGGATGGAGTCAGGGTGAGGCAGATCGAGTACGTCCTCCGGTCTGTCTCCAGTCAATGGCGCAATTCTTCAATGGAGCGGCTTCGCCACTTCGGACGTACGTGTGACACCTACTGAGTCACGTTCTCGGGAAGAATCACCAGATTGCGACACATCAACTTCAACACGCCAGCTGCTTCAGGGGGCAGGCCGACAATTTTCACATCGCGCCCCGCTCCGAAGACTTCAGTGAGGATGGCCTTGGTTATGGCCACCCAGCCACCAGACGCCTTGTAACTGAGCACGCACCGCCCCTCTCGGCGATCGCTCAAGAGACGCGCCTCGTCAGACAACTCTGCCTTGTGCGCAGCCACAATCTGCGAGTCCGACGACGCGATATACCGGACTGGAAGATCCGGAATCTGTGACGCCTCGGTCTGTGGATTCTCCCCAGGCAGGATGAACAGTCGCCCGATCTGACCACTCGTGTTCGCTTCGCCACCTGACTCGCGGCGGCGCAGCGCATGCTCGATCCGAGCGAACATGTCTTCGGCGAACTGTTGGGGGTAATCGAACAGCTTTTTCACTTCCGGTTTGAGATGCGGCAAGTTTCGCCAGCCGCTCACCCACGCGAGCTTGTCGGTGTTGGCGTCCCCACCGGCAAACACATCCTCCAAACCAAAGTGTGGCACGGCATCGGGCTGTGAGGTTTTGAGCGCCATGTGCTCGATGAGATCAGTTGAAAACCCATACAGGACGCCATACGGCGAATATGCGCCGGCAACCGGCCGGAAGTTGTGACAATCCTCAGACAACGGCTTTGACACGCGACCGATCCGGGATTCGTATTCCTGGAGCAGCTGAACATGCCGTTGTCCCATCAGCGTATACGCGGGGTGCCCATCGAGATTGGTCGTGATGAAGAGATGCTCGATCATGGTGTACGCACCCAACAACTCGACGCGATTCAGAAACAACTCTGGATCCGGAGAGATGCCCTGACAAATCGCGTCTGCCAATTCGAGCCTCTTCCGGCCATCGTCACTGTGGCAGGCGTGTTCATACGCCTCGAGCAGCGGCACGAGCTCTTGTGTCAGCAGAGCAAAATCAAGAGCATTGGAGGTGCGAGTGGTCAGCACCAGGCTGTGTTCATCAAGAGACACAGCGCTCTTCATGGAGTAGTAGCGAATCTGTGAACGCAGGTGCCCGGCAACCATTCGAACGCCGGCCTTGTGGATCTCAATCCGGTCTTCTTTCGAAAGGGTCTCCGCAATTTTTTCCGCGACGTCGAAGTAGGCCCCCAAATCATCGGTCGCGGGGCTCTGCGCCATCTGGATCAGCCATCGCGCATCTCGCACCAGCACCGGTTGATCGGACGGTGTGATGTTCCAGAGCTGATCGAGCACGCCTTGCACCTGCGAGAGCCGATCGCCGGCGCTACTCGATCCGTCATCCCACAGGCGCATGATCAACAGCTCGAGACACCGAATCACATACAGGTTGAACAGTGTGTGGGCGTAACGGACGCGACCGTTGCGACCCGGCCAACGCGTCTGCTGCCACAGATGAAAGCCGCGGGTCATCATCTCCGCCGGATCGATCAAGCCGTTGTGCAGGCCTGGAATCTCACGAGGCTTGAATCCACTTGCCCAATGCGCATCTTCCAATTGACCTCGAAGACGCGATTGGCTGTGGGTGATGCCAGTAAGTGTGAAGAAGCAGTCCTCGACGTGACGAAACAGCAGCGGACCGTCTTGCAGGTATTCGATCGGCTTTCGTTGGGCGTTCAGCAGTCCTTGCATTCTCTCGACGATCTCATCGCGACGGGCCAGGAAGACGTGGAGCAGTTCGATATGTGCCTGAAACGGCACGTGGCCAAGACGCGGTCCTGATGACCTCTCTTCGGGCGCAAGGTGGGGATCAAGGATCAAGTGCCGCGATTGTACGTGGATGGCGATTTACGGACGCCGTTCTCCGCCGGTGGACGGCGTATCACCGGCGGGAGGTACGCACTGCTTCGCTTGAGAGGGTGGCGCACCGTAATACATTTCCTTACCATTCGGCATCACGATCGTCTGCATTCGGGCCGCGTTGGATCCGTCTTTGAAGCGATAACCGATGACGGTGATGACGTCCCCGGCCTTCAACGCCTTCTTGTTCCATCCGCATGTCGTCATGAATTGCGGGCTCGAGCCGCCGACGTTCCACCTTTCGATGGTCCCGTTGGCTTGGACGTCGAGCGCGATCATCACGTGCGGATTGGCCCAGGTAAATGCCGTCACAGTTCCCTGTACCGTGAGCCGTTTGGTTGGATCGATCGGCCACTCGTGGTGCGCGAGCAACGGAACCACGGCTACCAGGGCTCCGATCACACCCGGCGCAAGCTTCCGCAGCGTTCTCATCGCTCCTCCTCCTCTCAATTCGGAGACGGCTGATTCACGCTATCGATAACCAGGACCGGGACGGTTTCCCTCATCGACTCCAACTTCAGGCCAAGTTGCTCCGGAAGGGCAGTGAACAGAGTGGGTCCCGCATCGGACGGCACTCCCGGCGCTGCCGGCCCAGGCGGCGTCACCAGGGGCGTCCATTCCAGGTCGAAATCGAATCGACCAGTGAGCTCGGTTCGGTCGATGACGCGACGACGCACGGCGGGGAGCCTTGCCAGGATCATTCCCAGGTCCGACAACATCGTGCCCTGCGCCGAAAGTCGTCCCACCCCGGTGAAGGCCATGCACCACTGCGGGCCCTTGCTGGGATCCGATGTCGGCATTCCAAACGTTGCATTCGGCAGTGGGCCCAATTTGCTCGGTTCCCCGCACTCCCCTTCGAAGCGACGCAGCCGTTCGCCCAACTTGCGATCGGGTCTTGCCGTGACCAGCGAGTAGACCGGCATCTCACGGCGTTCCTCGTGCACGAGCAGATTGAAGCGGTCGGCAAGGAGCGCTCGTACCAGGCCGCGGTTGCGAGCAGGCGTGTCACGCGGGTCAAACCCGGTTGGCGGTGTTGGCATCGTGGCGGCTATGTCGAAGCGATCGCGCGTCACCCAGTCCGGCCCGCCGAAGATCTCATACGCCTGCAGCTCATACGCGTAGGTGAGGATCTGCTGCAGTGTGATGTTCTCCGCTGAGAAGCGTCCCCCTCGGAAGCCAAGCCCACCCCCAATCGGCCCGCCTACGGCGGGACCCGTGTTCTGCCTGATCGTGGCGACTTCGAATCGCTCGGTCGCGTCGAACGGCAGCTTCACCGCTGTCTGTTGTCGTGCCGCCGCGTCGAGTAAGCCAATGCCGACTGGACCGCCGAGCACGATCAGCGCCGCGCCAGCGAGCAGCAATCGCCCGGTCATGTGCAAGCGGCGGCCGAGACGATTCGCCAGGATCGTCTCGATGCGTCTCCGCAAATCGGAGCCGGTCACTCCGGCGACACACATCACGGGCGACTCGAGCGACCAGCGGCACACCGCCAGAATCCCCTCCGCGTAATCAGAGGGCCTTTTCCCGGCCCGGACCACCGCCTCGTCACAGGCACGCTCGCGCTCGTCGATCATCCGCCGCTCGAGCCACCAGACGAGCGGGTGAAACCAGAAGATCGCCTCGACCGCCATGTGCACGACCGCAAGGAGGTTGTCGTGCGCCCGGACGTGCGCACGCTCGTGCGCGAGGATCGCGTCGAGTTGCACGCGCGACAAGCGATCGACGAGCCCCTCCGGAAACAGCAGCACCGGTCGCACGATTCCCACGACGCCAGGTTCGTACGCCGACGGCGAGGACATCACCTTCAGTCCGCCCGCGTCGCAGTCCGGACTGAGCAGCAGCGGGGTCGCCCTGCGCAGCGCCGATCGCAGAGGGCGCCAGTGGCGGCCCCACCAGAACAACACCACGGCGGTTCCCACGAGCCAGACGCCGAGCACGACCCATCGACCGATGTTCGTCTCATGCGGGGCCTGCGGAACGGCGTTATAGAGAAGTGGCGCTGCAAGGATCTCCTGCATGACGAACGTCGCCGCTGGCTGGGCGATCGCGGGCGCCGTGCGCCACTCGACCAGCCCGCCAAGGCCGATCAGCCACGAGAACGGCAGTACGAACTTCACCGATGCCGCCGCCCACAGCCAGTACCGCACGCGTGCGTCATGTCGCCGCAATGCGAGCGTCACGAGCCAGACGAGCGCGACGAAGAGCGTCGACTGCCACAAGTGATTTGCCACCGCGGCCGGTACCCAAGAAGTCATCGCAGCCTGCCTTTCTTCGTGAGCTTCCGCAGCGCGTCTTCGGCTTCCTTGATGTCGTCGAGCGTCAGCTTCCCGGATTCCACCAGTCGAGCCATGACAGGTTTCGGGCGACCGTCGAACAGGCTGAGCAACTCCTCAACCAGCGTGGTGTGGGCATCGTCGCGAGAAATGGCCGCTTCGACGATGGTGGCGTTGCTGATGCGCTTGACTCGGCGGAGGGCCCCTTTCTTTTCCAGGCGATACACGACGGTCTGCACGGTCGTGAACGCCGGTCGGCCCTTGGCGGGAAGAGCCTCGTGAATCTCTCGAATGGAGCACGCGCCGCGCGTCCAGAGCGCCTCCATGATCTGAAGCTCGGGCTTGGTAAGGGATGTCTTTGCCATCGTTCAACTATTAGAGGAGCCGATCTAACTACAACAATAGTTGACTGGCAAGAGAAATTTTCAGATGCGGATTCAGTTCTCCGTTGGTCGTTCGACGCTGTCTATCACCACCGCTTCTACCGCGCTGCGATACAAGGCGCAGCCCCATCTGCTCCCGCACAGCTGTGCCGCACACCGCTGTCACGTGCGCGCCGTAGTGCTTCGCGAGCTGCACGGCAAAGGTCCCGAGGCTTCCCGAGGCCCCATGAACCAGCACGCGCTCGCCGGGCTGGATCCGTGACTTCCGCAGAAAATACAGCGAACACACCGCGCCGACGAAGACAGCTGCCGCCTTTTCGAGGGTCATGTTGGCGGGCTTGTGCGCAAGAAAGCCGTCCTCTGCGACGCAGGCGAACTCGGCGTGCGCGCCGAACTTGTCGCCCCGCGACCCGAAGACCTGATCGCCGGTGAGGCCGACTCGGCGAATCTGGGAGAGGTCCGCGCTGAACGTGCGACAGTCCCGGATGCGGTGCTCGACGCGGTGACTGCGGGAGTGCTATCGAGGCTCCGACCGCGTTATGCTGCGAACCGTGCAGGGTCGGCCAAGTTATCCGGTCGGCCTACTACTCGTCACCCCTGTTAGGACTTGCGTTCGTCTTGAGATTGGAGGGCCCATGAGTTTTTCCGCTGTTTACGCATCGAACGTCCCTCTTCGCGCGACACTGAAGACATTGGCTTTCTTGTCCTTCTCGTTCGCAGCAATCTTTTGTGCATCAGCGGGCTTCGGGTTGCTCAAAATGCTGCTCGTAGCCATGAGCAGTGGCGCCGAGATCGGACTGGCTGAGTTTTCGACACATAGCGGATTGACTGTCGTCTTCGTTGTGCTCGCTGGGCTGAGCGCTTACGGGGCGAAGAAGTGCTTCTGGTAGGTCTGGCGGCCGTGTCGGCGCAGGCAGAAAAGCCGACAACCGGTTACGCGCCGGTCAACGGCCTCAAGATGTATTACGAGATCCACGGCAGCGGCAGCGGCGAACCCTTGGTGTTGCTGCACGGTTCGTACATGACGATTACGAACAATTGGACCGGGTGGATCGGCCGACTCTCGAAAACCCGTAAAGTCATCGCCGTCGAAATGCAGGGCCACGGACGCACGGCCGACATCAAACGCGATTTCAGTTACGAAAACCTCGCCGACGACATTGCCGCGATGCTCGATTTCCTCAAGATCGAGCAAGCCGATCTACTCGGTTACAGCATGGGCGGCGGCGTCGCGATGCAGATCGCCATCCGCCATCCTGAAAAGGTACGCAAGGTTGTCAGTATTTCTGCCTTTTTCCGCCGCGACGGCTTGGTCAAGGAGGCGCTCGACGCGTTCCCGAAACTGACGGCCGACACCTTCAAAGGCTCACCGATCGAGACCGAATACAAAAAGCTCAGTCCGACGCCCAACGAGTTTCCGAACTTCGTCAAGCGCGTGGTCGCAATGGCTTTGAAGCCATTCGATTTCGGAGCCGCTACACTCAAGGCCACCAGGGCCCCGTTTCTTTTCGTACACGGCGATGCCGACGGCGTCCGACTGGACCACATCGCTGAAATGTTCCGCCTCAAGGGCGATGAGATTCATGGCGACTTACGGCCGCGTTCGGAATCCAGATTGGCCGTCCTACCGAACACGACACACGTTACGCTGATGGAGAAAGGCACTGCCATCATCCCCATGGTGAACGATTTCCTCGACGCCACATCGCCGAAGAAGTAGGCGCGTTCGGGTGTGACAGCGATGTTCCACGCCTTTGCGGGACGCGAAAATCCCCCGACTCGTTTACTCACATCCGCCGGATGGCGATGATCGGGTCGACGCGCATCGCGCGGCAGGCAGGAATAACGGAGGCCCCGAGGCCCGCGATCGTCAGCACGACGCAGCCAGTGACAAACGTCATGGATCGGTTGCCGTCACACCAAACAGCTGCGCCTCGATGTACCGAGTCCCCACGAGCGCAGTCGAGAGACCGATCGCCGCTCCGATTCCGAGCAGGCGAAGCCCCGGTCCCAAAAGTAGGCTAAGAATCGATGCTGGCTGTGCGCCCATCGCGAGACGAATGCCGATCTCCTGCGTTCGCTCGGCCGCAATGTGCGCCATCAGCCCATAGAGACCACATGCGGCCAGTATCAATGCGACGGCGCCGAAAGAGCCGACGAATGTGGCCATCAGCCGTTGTCCAGCCAGAGTCCGATCGAGGACCTCGCTGAGGAGCTGCGGCCTCTCCACGGCAAGCTGGTTATCGGCTTAGGGCGTACCAGCCAGGCAACGATGTTCGCCGAGCGAGGGAGGCACACCTCACCCACCAAGCAGGAAGTTGGACGAGCCGAAGAACGATCCGGTTAGGGAGCTTGAGTGCGGTAAATGCATTCGCCGCGAACTAGCGAACAACCGCGACGACTCGGAAGAGACACCGAATTCCTACAGTCCGCCGACAACGGTAGAATCACTCCTTTGCCGGAGGGGCGATGTCCGATCTTGGTCACGCAACACTGGCGCTGCGCAGCGCTCCGATCGTCTCTGCGGTCGCAATTGTGTCTCTGACGCTAGGCATTGGCGCGAACATCGCGGTCTTTTCGATTGTTAACGCTCTTCTGCTGAAGCCACCGCCTGATCCTGATCGTCTCGTGCTCTTGGGGTACACGTTTTCTGGCGCGTCTGTTCCCCTTGGGTTCCCGCCAGACGAGCCTCCCGGATCGATCCGGCCGAGGTCTTGAGAAGTCCTTGACCCTGGCTATGCCTCACGTCATGGGCTCCTGTGGAGGATTTCGAATGCGTTCCGCAGCGGTTCTCTTCGGCGGCTTGCTGATCGTGACTGGCACCCTCCTCGCCCAGAATGCGCCGTCGTTTGAGGTCGCATCGGTAAAGCCGAACGCCTCGGGTGGTCTCGATGCTTACTGGCAGTCTCCACCGGGAGGAGGCCGCGTCGTCATTCGAAACCTGCCACTGCGAACGATCATCGGCTGGGCCTACCAACTCGAGGCAAACGATGACCGCCTCATCGGATCACCGGATTGGATCCGGACAGAGAAGTTCGATATCGTCGCCAAGGCACCTGACGGCGTCGAGGTTGGCGGCCTACTTCGTGTTGGCCCCGCTTCTCCTGGGCTCCTGATGATGCGCACGCTCCTCGCTGAGCGATTTCAACTCAAGATCCACACGGAAATGCGCGAGTTGCCGATCTACGCGCTGATGACGGCGAACGCAGACAAGCGACTGGGACCGAAGCTGACTCCCTCCGACACCGACTGCGACCGGTTCAACGCGGAAATCCGCGCAGGTCGAGCAGTGTCACCGCCACCACCGACTCCTGGCACCGTTGCACCCTGCAGACTGTTCTATTTTCGGAATCGACTCGCGATGGGCTCCCAACCGCTCGCCGCACTCACAGATTACCTGTCAGGACTGGTGCGACGCGTGGTCGTTGATCACACGGGATTGACCGGACGTTTTGATCACGAACTAATCTGGACACCAGATCAACTTCCTCCAGCGGACGCTCCTAATCGAATCGCGGTCGGCGGCGTTGAAATCGACTTGACGGGAGGCGTGAACATCGATCCGAACGGTGCTGCTCTCCTCACCGCACTACGCGAGCAACTTGGGCTCAAGCTCGAGTCGGCTCGGGGACCGGTTGAAGTGTTCGTAATCGATCGCGTCGAACGCCCCACGCCAGACTGAGTGGGCAGCGCAGGCATTGGCGACTAGCCACACGCTCGCCATCTTCTTCGCAATCGCCTAGACGTGGGCATGGCTCGTCTTCGTGCCGATGGTGGTCTTTCGCGCACCACTCCCGTGGACAATTGCCGCTACGTTCGGACCGACTGTCGCGGCGCTCATCACCCATCGACTCACGACGGGCAGCTGGCGAGCCTTTCGCATCGCGACCACATGGCGGCGAACTATCGGTGCGACCGCCACGGGTATTGCACTGATGATCCTGGCCTACGTGGTTCTCCCTGGAGTGCTGACCGCCGATCCAAGACGACTCCATTGGAGCATCCTTACGTCCGTCGCGGTGTACAACTATTCAACCCTTCTTGGCGGCCCACTTGGTGAAGAGCCAGGTTGGAGAGGATACGCGCTCCCTCGACTTGAACAAGCCCTCGGACCCGTCCGAGCCTCGCTCGTGCTCGGGTTGTTCTGGACCGGCTGGCACTTGCCCCTGTTCTTGTATCCCGGTTGGACCAGTTCACCGCTGTGGGTTTATGTTCTCTTCTTGACCGGCCAGAGCCTGATCCTGACCTACGGTGCCAACTTGGCTGGCTTCGGGATCATCACGCCGATTGCCATGCACGCGACCTTCAATACAGTCTCAAGATTCCTATCGGGCTTGTTCACCGAAACGCAGCCCAGCGCCCGCGTGCCATTCGTATTAGTGATGGCGCTGTGTGGACTCGCCACTGGCGTAGCCCTCATTGTCGCCACACGCGGCCGTCTGGCGTACCGTGAAGATTCGGCGCAGAGCTAGCTTCACCAGGATGGTATGGACTCCTCCCGGTTCCGATGCAGCATCATGCCGCATCAGCTGACACCCATCAGCGTAACCAGGAGGAGACCGAGATGGATGCTACGACAGTGGCTGTTGACCTCTCA
>Ga0075421_100005849_pt1 | contig 14914 bp, 7 predicted proteins | sample SoiMetdeltSBSDD5_FD_75292 | JGI IMG/M metagenome (GOLD analysis project Ga0075421, IMG submission 75292) | Bulk soil microbial communities from a Populus tree surrounding site in Tennessee, USA - Soil MetaG P. deltoides SBSDD5 | ecosystem: Environmental > Terrestrial > Soil > Tree plantation...
CGCTGGTCGGGTTCCGGGATGTGTTACTGCGAGCATTGCCGCTCTAACTTTAAAGCCGCCAGCGGCATGGATCTGCCCCGCGGCAGCAATCCTGCCGATCCGGCCCGGCGAGCCCACGCCGAATGGCGGGAGCAGCGCTTGTTCGAGTTGTGGCGTCTCTGGGATTCGGAGATTCGGAAGATCAACCCCGCGGCCCGATACATTCCGAACAGCGGCGGTGGCGCGACCAGCCAGCTCGACATGAAGACCGTAGGTGAATTGGCTCCGACGTTATTCGCCGACAGGCAGGCGCGGCGCGGCCTGATGGCGCCATGGGCCAACGGTAAGAACGGAAAAGAGTACCGGTCCACGATGGGTCGCAAGGCGATCGGCGGTATTTTCAGTGTGGGGGTGGAGGAGCCATATCGGTGGAAGGACTCGGTTCAGAACGCCGCCGAAATCCGCATGTGGGTGCTGGATGGCACGGCCAACGGTCTTCGTCCCTGGTTCACAAAATTCGGAGCGACTCTGCACGACCGGCGCTGGCTGAAAGTCGTCGAAGACACCTATGTATGGCACTATCGCAATGAGCGGTATCTGCGCAATGAAGAGCCTCTGGCGCGGGTGGCGATGGTTTATTCGCAACAGACTGCTCGCAATTACGGCGCCGAGCGGCCCGCCGCCCGGCTGGAGGACCACACCCTCGGCTACTACCAGGCGCTCATCGAAGCCCGAATCCCGTTCGAGATGGCCCACGAGGGCCTGCTGGACGCGGCGCACACCGATCAGTTCAAGACGCTGATCCTGCCCAATATCGCAGCTCTTTCCAACAAGCAGTGCGATCAGATTCGTGAATTTGTGCAGCGCGGTGGCGGCGTAGTCGCCACTTACGAGACATCGCTTTATAACGAGAAGGGGGCGCGCCGCGACAATTTCGGGCTATCGGATCTGTTCGGAGCTTCTTTCGCAGGGCAGCTCGATGCGAGAATGCAAAACTCATATCTGACGCTCGAGTCCGACCCGGCTACAGGGAAGCGTCATCCGATTCTAGCGGGCCTCGACGATACCGGGCGAATCATTAACGGTGTTTCGCGGGTCCACACGCGGAAGAATGGAAGTTATCCAAATCCGCCCCTAACGCTTATTCCGTCGTATCCGGATCTTCCTATGGAGGCGGTTTTCCCCCGAGTGCCGAAGACCGATATTCCGGAAGTGTACGTGCGTGAATTCGGTAAAGGCCGTGTGGTCTACTTCCCGTGGGACATTGATCGCACCTTCTGGGAAGTCATGTCAACAGATCATTGGAAGCTGATGAAGAATGCCGTCGATTGGGTAACCAACGAACCGAGACCAGTCACGGTGACCGGCCCCGGCATACTCGACGTCACGATGTGGCGGCAGAAGGAATCGGTCACGGTGCACTTAGTCAACCTGACGAACCCGATGATGATGAAGGGTCCGATCCGGGAGTTTATTCCGACGCCCCCGCAGACCGTCACGATCCGGCTGCCGGGCGGTCGCAAAGCCAAAAAGGCGCAGTTACTGGTCAGCGACCGGATGGCGCGCGTCCACGAGGCGAATGGATCGGTCAGGCTAACGATCCCGTCGATTTTGGATCACGAGGTTGTTGCCATCGACTTGTAAGCTTCCCACCTGTTTTTGTGGTATAGGTAATGCACAATGCATTACGGGGAGCTTATGAGACCTGCGCTAATCTTTTGCACATTGATATCGATCATCTGCAGCCGCGCTCCTGCTCAGGAAACGCGCGGCATGATCTTCGGCAACGTGACCGATCCCAGCAAGGCCGCTGTCGTCAACGCCGCCGTGACGGTCCAGAACACGGACACCAATACGCACGCGAGCGTGCAAACCAATTCGACCGGCTACTATGAAGTCAGCTTTCTGCTTCCCGGCAATTATCAGGTGACCACCGAAGCGCCCGGCTTTAAGAGGACGATCCGCTCTGGTATCGTTCTTCAGGTATCGAGTCGCGTCGAAGCCGACCTTCAACTCGAGCTCGGCGCTGTGGGGGAAAGCATCTCGGTCACCGCCGCAACCGGTCTGCTCGAAACGAATAGCGTCAGCGCCGGACGCGTCATCGACAATCGCTCGGTAATGGATCTACCCTATCAGGGCGCGAGCGTCATGCTGCTCGTCAGACTGACGCCGGGCATCTCCACCGGCGGCGTCAACAACGAACTGGGATTGCACTCGAATTCCGGCGGTTCGGACTACGAAGTCGCCGGAGGCGTCGGGAGCAATTCCTGGTCGCTCGACGGCGTCCCGAACAACGGCAATTCCCGCCGTACCGCGTACCTTCCGGTCGCCGATACCGTTGCCGAAATGAAGGTCGATACCGCCAATTTCGATGTCAGCATCGGCCACACCACTGGCGCCGTCATTTCGATGATCAGCAAGTCCGGTACCAACGCGTTGCATGGTACGGGCATGTGGCAGCACTGGCAGCGTCGCTGGAACGGCACGCCGTTCTTCGTTAAGAAGCAGTATTACACCGACATTCTCGCCGCCGATCTTAGGGGTGATCATGCGCTGGCCGATCGGCTCCGCAGCCGGGAGAAGCAGCCCTCCGGCCGATCCAATACATATGTCGCGACCGTGGGCGGACCAGTCGTGCTGCCGAAGGTCTACAACGGCAAAGACAGGCTATTCTTCTTTTTCAGCTACACAAAGCGCGTCGATAAGAAGACGGAAGACGCCACTTCGATCAACCGCACGATTCCCACGATGCTTCAGCGCGAGGGTAACTTTACGGAGCTTCTGAGGGCGCCCAACGGCGCGCGTTATCAGATTTACGATCCGCTTTCCGTACGAGCGGATCCTGCCCGCCCGGGCTTCTACATTCGCGATCCATTCGTCGGCAACATCATCCCCAGAAACCGTTTTCAAAATCCTGTGTATGACGCCTATTTGAAGCTGCTTCCGACGCCCAATAACTCGGGCGCAAATCTAGAACACCGCAACAACTATCTCGCCGTAGGGACGCCTTACAACTGGGACTACAAAGCCTTCTCGAACCGCGTCGATTATAACGCTACCCAGAACCACCGGACGTTCGTGCGCTGGAGCTACAACGACTTCCTCGAGGACCGCGGTGACTGGACCTACGAGTCAGCGCGCGGTCTTCACGCCAATGGCCTCAATCGCAACAACGTGGGGGCCACCGCGGACTGGGTCTGGACCAAGAGCGCCTCGACAATCTTCGACTTCTCCGTCGCGCTCAATCAATTCCGCGAAGGGAATATCCGTCCTGTCGCGCTGGGCTTCAAGCCTTCCGACGTAGGCTTCCCGGCTTATATGGATCAGCAAGCCGGAAGCCGGCATCAGCTCCCGTTCATCGATTTCGATGACGCCTACCAGGACATAGGCTTCAACAACGTCTCGGTGCTCACTCGCTACCGCGCTATCACCGGAAAGGTCGACGCCACTCATATTCGCGGTAAGCACTCCGTTCGGGCCGGCTTTGAGAACCGGCAGCAGTTCCGCACCGGCGGCGGCGGGGGAAACACGTCCGGAAATTTCCAATTCCGTAACACATACACCCGCAAGTACAGCGACACGCGTGAGCCTGCGGGCAATCTCGCACACCAGTGGGCTGCCTTCATCATGGGCATGTCCAACTCCATGACGATTGCCACCACCGACAGCTTCGCCCTGCACAATCCCTCGTTCGGTGTTTACATTCATGACAACTACCGGCTCACGCCGAGGCTCACGCTCAACGTCGGGCTGCGGCTGGAGTATGAAAGGGGTCAGACGGAGCGCTACAACCGCCTCATAGGACAATTCGTGCCCAACATGGCGTTACCGGTCAGCGCCCTCGCGGAACAGGCATACGCGAAGAGCCCGATCCCGCAGGTCGATCCATCACAGTTCAAGGTGCTCGGCGGCGTCACCTATCTCGGCTCCAACGGAGCGACGCGCCAGGCATGGCCCTCAGAGTGGATGCTCATGCCCCGCCTGTCCGCCGCCTGGCAGATCTCTAACACGACTGTGCTCCGGTTCGGCTATGGGCGCTACTTCGATACCTTGAACGTACTCAACGAAACCGACGACAACTCGCAGGCCGGTTTCAGTCGCACGACAAGCACTCCTGTTAACGATTCCGAACAGAACTGGCTCGTGGCTAATCCCAACAACGGGCGTCCTCCGATTTCCGATCCGTTCCCGATCCGTGCGGATGGAACCCGCTTCGACATTCCCACGCGCGACGCTTTAGGCAGCATGGCGCTGCTGGGGCAGAACTTCACGTTCAACGGCGACCACATTCGCCGCGCCCGCCAGCAGCGTTGGCGGGCCGGTGTGCAGCGACAGATCGGGAATGCGTTTGTTTTCGAAATCGCTTACCAGGGCGCCTTTTCCGACCGCGTGAATCTGCGCGACACCGGGGCCTGGCGCGAGCTCAACACGATACCCGGCCAGTATTATTCCACCGGCCTCAAGCGCAACGATGAGAACCAGGCGTTTCTTGACCAGCAGGTCGCCAATCCATTCCAGATTTCGAATTTCGAGAGCCTGAAGGCCTCGCACCCGTTGGTTTATCAGGACATGTTGACGCGTACCTTTTTCACCAATGCGCGGACCGCACGCAACCGGCTAGTGCGTCCCTTTCCGCATATGGGTAACGATATCCGCGCGACGCGCTTCCCGGGTGGTCAAACCAAGGTACACGCGCTCGAAATCTCCGCTGAAAAGCGATTCTCCAAAGGACTGAGCTTCAATATCGGCTATACGGCGATGCGCATCCGCGACCGGGACTTCTTTGCGAACCCGTTTGACACCGAGCCAAGCTGGCGTGAAGGCAACGATGGCCGTCCGCACCGCCTCATTGCGACCACGATCTATGAGCTTCCCTTCGGCCAAGGCCGCGCCTTGCTGCGCGAAGGTTTCCTTAGGCACATCGTTGGCGGTTGGCAACTCGGAGTGACTTATGAATACCAGCCGGGCCCACTGCTGGATTTCGGTAACCTTTTTTATTACGGCAACCCCGATGAGATTAATACCGGTGATCGGACTCTAGGCCGCTGGTTCAACACCACGGGTGTGGGCTGCAACGATACCGTCGGAGCCACGTCGGGCTTCGAACGATGCTCGGCTCGCGGTCCAGCCAGCTATCACGTGCGCGTGTTCCCAACCCGCCTGTCAGGATTGCGTCGTGATATGACGAATCAATGGAATGCCAATGTCAAGCGCAAGATCGGTATTCGCGAAGGCATGCATTTCGAGCTTCAGCTCGACGCAATCAACGTGATGAACCGCTCGCAGTTCGAGGCGCCCGATCGCACGGCCGCCAACAGCACGTTTGGTGAGATCACAGAGCAGACCGGCGCCACGAACCGCTTCATCCAAGTCGGAGCCAGGCTCGTGTTCTGAGAATACGAAACTTTCTTCCGCTAACGGCGACTCACGAGTGTAGCTCACTCTCCGTTTCTCAGGGATTTAGATAATCCCCATAGGGGTAGGTGGCAGGTCGAGCGGATCCGGTGGGAATTGTTTTTCCGGCAATTGTAACTGAACCTGCTAGGAATGGACGGCCAAACTTACGACGCGGCCCCGGCCCCGTCATCGCGGACAGGGCGAACGGTCAGGAGCAATTTGCCCATGGTGTCCAGATGACTATGCATCGCAGCTCGTGAACCTTCTTTGTCGTGGCGAGTTATCTTTTGAAAGATGTCCTTGTGCTGGCGGAGGGCTTCAGCCGAGGTGCCCTTGACCTGCAGGGTCTGACCGATCCACTGCCGCATGAGGTTCCGAATCAACTGAACGGCATTGAACAAGAGCCGGTTGTGGCCCGCCTCGGCGATTGAGAGATGAAAATTCAAGTCGGCTTCGAGGAACACCTCGGGGCGATCAACCGCCTTTTCCATGCTTTCGATGTGGCGCTCGATGGCTTCTAATTCCTCGGTCGTCGCGCGTTCCGCCGCGAGGGCTGCAAGTTCTGACTCCATTAAACGGCGGGCCTCTACTAATTCGGTCCAATCCGCAGCCTGCGTCGGATCATTGCCGGAAATGGACCAAAGCAGAGGGCGCGACAAGAACTCGGACCGGTGGCACACGAACGTACCCTGGCCAACACGGGTCTCGATCATTCCCATTATCTCGAGAGCCTTCAATGCTTCCCGAAGCGAAGCGCGTCCGACCCCCATTAGCTTGCACAACTCACGCTCGGCGGGAATCCGCTCGCCTTCTCGCCAATCGCCTCGGACCAAGTGGCTAAGCAGTTTACGGCAAACGTCCGCCGTAAGGGTTGTGCGCACCACGGGTGTCAAGAAATCGGTAGCCATAAAACCTAATAATAATCGGCTGTATGACGATCATACCATCGAAGCGCACGACTGGCGTTGGATGGAGCTATCGATGATTCCCCAGTTTCTCCGCGAACTCGAGTGCGCGGATCAGGCTTTTGGTAGAAGCGATTCCTTTGCCCGCAATATCGAATGCGGTGCCGTGATCTACCGACGTCCGCACGATCGGCAGACCTAGCGCGACGTTCACGCCACCTTCAAAATCGAGTAGTTTCGAAGGGATGTGGCCCTGGTCGTGGTACATACACACGATCGCATCGAACTTTTTCTGTCGGACGGAAAGATAAAACAGCGTGTCGGGCGGAAATGGCCCTTCAACCGGAAACCCTTGCCGCTGCGCCCACTGGACCGCCGGGATAATTTCGTTGATCTCCTCGTCCCCAAATAACCCGTTTTCTCCCGCATGTGGATTTAAGCCTGCGACTGCGACGCGTGGGTTGTCCTTGAGTTTCTGCACCGCTTCCACGGTGAGCTCAATAATGGTTTGAATCCGAGTCCGCTTCACGCTCCGTATCGCGTTCAGCAACGACATGTGCGTCGTTACGTGCGTCACGATCAGCTCGCTGGACGCCAGCATGATGGTGACATCCTGGACTCCACAGAGAGATCCGATCAATTCTGTATGGCCCGTGAAGCCAGGGTCGGAAAGGCCCGTCGCCTCCTTGTTCATCGGCAGGGTGACGATCGCGTCGATTTCATGGGCCAACGCAGCGCGGGTGGCCGAAACCACGTATTCCCTTGCCGCGAATCCCGCGTTGCGGTTCAATTTTCCAGGCGTAATGTCGGTCGCACGCAGAATGCCCTGGTTTGCGACGTTGAGCGTCCCAGGCTCGCATCCCGCCGGGCTCTGAGTCTCGCGTAAGGTGACGCCGTAGCCGAGGCGCTCATTGTAGAATCGCAACGCTTCCAGATCCCCGTAGGCGAGGAAAGGCCACCGAATCTCCCGATTTGCAAAGGCCTTAAGCACTATCTCGGGCCCCACTCCGCTCGCGTCGCCAATCGTGATTCCGTACATAGTTCTATGTTGCATCAGTATCCAAGAGCGCGCGGAGGTGGCAGATTGCTTCAGGGGCGCCGAAACCACCCGATTTCGTTATTAGCAGGAGGTCGCGTTTTCTTCCGGGCAAGATTTGTTCGAGCTGCGCAGCTTCGATTCGAGAGAGCGGTACGCCGCGTACAACTTCGCTAAGAGGTGTAACGGTCGGAAGTCCGAGGGCAGAGATCAGCGCGAACGCTGTGTCACCTCCGATGACCAGGACGGCATCCGGCGCACAACTTGCGATTTGTTCCAACGCGTATTTGCCATTCTCGTTGGCAACACCAGCTGGTGTTGCGTCGGACGGATAAGATCTCTGCAGTATTTTCCATGGTGCGCCGTCGGCCGGGGAGATGCATCCCTGCTTCTCCGCCAATTGTATTTGAGCCGCAGCATGCTGGTGACGGCTCCCGTTAATTACTACACAGCGGCGAACACAAGGCAGAGGAGCAGGGGCATTGGGCGGCCCACTTATCTGTTGTGCAATCACCCCTGCCAGCCCGGCTGGGCCCGCGGCTATGCGCATCCGTTCGTCGCAGAGGATTGTTCGGGCCGTCATTTCAAGGTCGGCGTCGGTTGTGCCGTCGAAGACGGTGCAGGGCAATAGAGGCTCCAATATCGCTGAGACCGAGCTATCGCGAATCGGATTAAGGACGTCGTCGGCGAACGCCGTGTTCGCTACCGGAACGTCATCCACGTACAGGACTCCGTTCTTCACTGTCCGTCCGAGGGCGGGATATGCCGGACCGTATCCGATGCTCCAGGCCGGAAACAGGTCCGCCAACGCTCGCAGCTCAGCCGAGATATTACCGCGCAATGTGGAGTCAGTCTTTTTATAGATAAGCCGCGGATGTACCGCGCCGGAATCCAGTACGAACCGTCTTATTTCCTGGCGTGCGAGCTCCGGAGAACAGTGGCGCGTTTCGGTGTCAAAGACGACGACGGGGGCTGACTGGACTGCAATCGGCTTGGCGGATACCAGACAGTGAAATCCGGCGGCACGGAACTTCGCGCCAATTTCAAGGGCTCCGGTCATATCATCGGCGAGTGCAAGGATGCACATCTGTGCTGTACTGCACGATTCTATCAACGCGGACGAGGATCCTCCACAGGCTCCTCCGGTAATCGTTATGCTAGTACTCTTGGAGAGAGTTGCGACGTGGCTAAGAGTCAAAGGCGGCGGCTGATTCTAGGTAGTCTGGCGTCCGTCGCGTGCTTGGTGGCCGGATATGTCTTCTATTTGAGAACGCCGAATGCGTCATCCGGTGAAACCGGCGGCACAGTGAAGACACTGGTGATTGCAGGAGCGGATGCGAGCTACGTCGATGCGCAAAAATGCTCCGGCTGTCACCAGAAGATCTGGGATACCTACCGCCGGACAGGCATGGGCCGGTCGTTCGCGCGAATTAGTCCGGACAACATAGTACAGCAACTTGCGAAAAGCAGCTTTTATCACGAGCCGTCGGACCAGTATTACAACACTTACGAAAAAGCCGGCAAGTACTACCAGCGGCGTCATCAGATAGGGTTTGGAGGGAAGGAGACGAATGTAGTCGAAAAACAAATTCACTTCGTTGTCGGCTCAGGCAACCACGTTCGCACTTATCTGCATCGAACCCCGGACGGCCGAATTTTCGAATTGCCTGGCGGCTGGTATGCCGAAAAGGGTGGCTTTTGGGGGATGAACCCGGGCTACGATCGGCCGGATCATGACAATTTCCGTCGTCAAATTAACGGTCAATGCATTTTTTGCCATACCGGCTATCCCGAGATCGAAAAGGGCGCCGACCGGACCGGTACGGCTCCCATATTCGCGGGAGCCATTCCGGAGGGGATCGACTGTCAGCGCTGCCACGGACCGGGTCGTGCCCACATTGAAGCGACACAGGCTAGCAATGCGTCGCGAGAAACAATTCATAGCGCAATCGTAAATCCGGCCAGGCTCAGCTCGGAACTGCAGATGGATCTGTGCATGCAGTGCCATCTGGAAACAACCAGCGTTAGACTTCCGCCGAGCATCGTCCGCTACTCTCGCGGGATGTTCTCTTTTCGGCCGGGCGAGCGCCTCGCCGACTATATCCTACACTTTGACCACAGTGCGGGAACCGGCCATGACGACAAGTTCGAGATCGCAGGCGCCGCCTACCGGCTACGGAAGTCTCCCTGTTTTATACAGAGCGCAGGCGCTCTGCGATGCACGACGTGCCACAATCCGCACGACATACCTCGTGGCGCAGACGCCGAGCGCCATTACACGGCTGTGTGCCTTAATTGCCACGGCGGCGACCTGCAGCGGCTGGTTGCTGCGAGCCGTCATACTGCCGCGCTGAACTGCGTGGGATGTCATATGCCCAAGCGGCGCACAGATGATGTCGTGCACGCAGTCATGACGGACCACTTCATCCAACGGCGCAAACCGGTCCGCGACTTACTCGCCCCACTCGCCGAAAGGCGTGAACCAGCTTACAAGGGTGAGCTGGTTCTCTATCACCCGAAACAGCCGGACGCCGAGAGCGAGATGTACCTGGCTGTCGCACAGGTGAGGCGAGGCGAAAACCTGAAGGAGGGCATTCCACGGCTCGAGAAGGCAATTGAAAATGGCCACCCCAAAGAAGGTGAGTTCTATTTCGAATTGGCTGAAGCCTATTGGAAAGACCAACAAGTAGACAAGGCCATTGCGACGTATGAGGCGGCGCTGCAACTGTCACCAAACTTTTTGCCCGCGATCCGCGCCCTGGGCGTGGCGTTGGCAAAATCGGGTCGATTGGATCGGGCGGCTGAGGTCATACAACGCGCCCTCCGCATCATGCCAAACGATCCAACCCTGCTGAATGACTTGGGCTTGGTGTATCTCAGCCAGGGAAAAGCATCCGATGCTGTCGAGGTCCTGAGAAAGGCTCTTGATGTCGACCCTGACTTGGCCGACGCTCACAACAATCTGGGCGGAGCCTTAATGACGCTCGGGGATGGGACTGGAGCGGAGGAGGCGTACCGCAACGCCATTCGCGTGCAACCCGATCTTGCGGGCGCCAGTAAAAACCTGGCCAGTTTGCTGGCGGGCAAGGATAATTTCGCGGAGTCCGAGTATTTCTACCGCAAAGCAATCCGGAGCGATCCGACATTCTTTGCGGCGCACTATGAATACGGCGTAGCGCTCGCACAACAAGAACGATTTCGGGATGCTGCCGAGCAGTTCGAGGCTGCCGTAAAGCTGGATCCTGCGCACGCCGAAGCGCACAGCAGTCTCGGCGACATGTCGGCCTTGCTGGGGAATAAAGCGAAAGCGATTCAACACTACGAGCGGGCTATCGCGCTGAAACCGGACCTGCAAGCAGCCCGGGATGGAATCCAGGCTTTGCGTTAGGGCTGTTTCTTGTAGTCGACGTTCCGTCCGCCCGCGGAAGTGGGAATTCCGGCGATCGAGGCGCCCGCTGCGGTCATGATGCGTCGAAACACCGCGATTGTGTCTGGAGACGGTTTGAAGTTTCCGAACCTGTGACCATCCGCAATCCATAGCGGCGTCCAGCCAAACTTGTTCGTCTTATTCCAAACTTCGATTTTGGCTCCATTGTCGGACAGGAACTGCACGACGGCGGGGAGGTTCTTGTAGGCCGCTCCGTGCATGGCAGTCTCGCCGTTGTTGTCGACCGCGTTCGGATCGGCGCCTAAGTCCAAAGCCAATTTTACGGCCTCGAGCACTTCGGTCTCAGTGCCGGCGTCCTCGCCGGGAGAACGAGTCCCGAGTCCGGCCACGGCCATGAGCGGCGTGCTGTTATCGGCGTTCGGCAGCAGCGGATCGGCGCCGAGCCCGACCAGCGTCTTCATCAGCACTGCGTCAGAGGTTCTGGCGGCCAGGAAAAACGGTGTTGCCCCGAGCGTATTCAGGCGGGTCAGGCCTACGTTCACTCGCTTCGTCATGCGTGCGTTTACGTTCGCTCCCTTTTCGACCAGCTTTTTCGCTAACTCCAGGCTGGTCATGCTGCCTGATCCTTGGGGCGCGGGGTCGTTGTCGCCGACACCAGGCTTGCGGACCCAGGAGATCGCGTGCAGCGCCGTCCAGCCCGGAAGGGTGGCATTCGGATCGGCGCCGGCATCGAGCAAAGTGGCCGCGAGCTCGAAGTGGCCATTCACGACCGCTAATCCCAACGCGCTGGTGCCGGCCTTGGGCGACGGCTCACTGTCGTAAACATAGGTGGCCTTCCTCGCGGGAGGTCCAGGCTGTATCGTTTCGTTCACGTTTGCGCCGGCCTTCAGCAGTGCCTTCACAACGCCGGATTGTCCATCTCGCGCGGCAATCAATAGTGGCGTAAAGCCTGAGTTCAACCGGAGCTGAAAATCGGCTCCAGCCTTGATCAGCGCTTCGACAGCCTGTGCGTTGCCTTCGGCGGCCGCCCACATTAGAGCGTTCTGTCCGCTCCCGCTTTCTTTCGCGTGGACATCGGCTCCGCGCGAGAGCAGTGCGTTGATCGCTTCGACCTTGCCGGTGCGGGCAGCGGTCATCAAAGCAGTTTCCCCGCCGGGTAGGGAAGCATTCGGGTCAGCCCCAGCTTTCAATAGGAGGTCGACCATCGGCCCGTTACCATTCGTGCAGGCCAGCGAGAGTGGTGTGACGCCATAGCGGTTTGCAGCTTTGACATTGGCGCCGGCTCGGATCAGTTGTCCCGCTGTTTCCAGATCGTCGTTATAAGCGGCCCAGTGCAGCGCAGTAGCGCCATCCACCTGCTGCGCGTTCACGTCGACGCGCCTCTGTAGCAGTGTGCGAATAGCGGCGCGATCCATCTCCTTCGCGGCGTCCGCCAACGGCGCGCCGGAGTTCGCGCCCGATAAGACTGAAGCTATCGCTAAAAGGGATTGGCAGGCTATCAGCCTGCCCCACCTACAAGCCATTGATTCCTTCTGGGGAAGGCTGATAGCCTTCCTCCCGGATGTATTAACCTGCGTCACAGTGAAAGCGGCTCCACCAGTTCCTTGATCTTGCCCTGACTGTCGGCGAAGGAGTCGAGACGGACTCCGACTCTGTCGAGCAGCGTTAAATGAAGGTTGGCAAGCGGCGCCGGCTCCGCATACTTGATGTGGCGGCCTCCCTTAAACTTGCCTGCTCCACCGGCGACGATAATCGGCAGATTCACATGATCGTGCACATCGGGATTGCCCATGCCGCTGCCATACAGGATTACCGAATGATCGAGCAGCGAGCCGTTCCCATCTCGTGTGGACCTCAGCTTGTCCAGGTAGTAGGCGAACAGCGACACGTGAAAGGCGTTGATCTTCGCTACTTTGGCAAGCATCTCCGGATTGCCGCCGTTGTGCGTGAGAGGATGATGCGGCTCCGAGACGCCGATCTCGGGATACGTCCGCGTGCTGGTTTCGCGAGCCAGTTGGAAGGTTATGACCCTGGTGACATCACCCTGGAGAGCGAGGACCTGCAGGTCGAACATCAGGCGGGCGTGATCCGCGTACGCGGCGGGTACGCCAATGGGGCGATCGAGATCGGGCAGCCGGGAGTCGGCCGTCTCGGCCTCGGCCTTCTGGATGCGGCGTTCCACTTCGCGAACTGTATCGAGATACTGGTTGACCTTGTTGCGGTCGCCGGCGCCAAGCTTCCTCTGAAGCCGAGAGATGTCCTCGCTGACCCAATCGAGAAGACTGGCGCTCTTGCGCAGTTCAGCCAGCCGGTCGGCTGCGCTGCCGCCGTCTCCGAACAGCCGCTCAAAAACGATACGGGGGTGAGCCTCAGCGGGAAGCGGAGTAGTCGGTGACGACCAGGAAAGATTGTTCTGATAGACGCAGGCGTACCCGTTGTCGCACTGGCCAACCGTCGTCAGCAAGTCCATCGCCAGCTCAAGCGACGGCAGCCGCGTGTCCCTGCCCAGCTGCTTGGCGGCGATCTGATCAACGGTGGTGCCGAGGTGATAGTCGCTGCTCTCCGTCCATTTCGCTTTGGCCGCGCTGAGGAACCCGGCGTTCGAGGTCGCATGCGTGCCGGGATAGGAGTTCTTCAACTCCATGTTGGTGAGCACGGTGAGTTGATCCACAAAAGGGGCCATCGATTGCAGAGTTGGCGAAAGCTCGGCAAGGCTGCCCGCGCCGGGAGGCGTCCACTGCGAGATATTCGCGCCCATTGGCATGTACACGAATCCGAGGCGTCGCACCGGGTTGGCAGGCGTGGCCGCCAGAGCCGTCATGGCCGGAACCATCGCGTCGAGTAATGGCAGCGCCAGCGACGCCCCCATGCCTCGCAGGAACGTTCGCCGCGGCAAGGCCTTTTTTGTGACGATCATTGTGATCTCCTCATTTGAAACGGTGTGCTGTTGACTATCCCCAGGATGACTGACGAAAAACGGTAATCGCTCGCGCCGGCGTCCTTCACGATACGGCGGATCGCCGGGGCATCGTAATGCTCCACTCCCCGGCCTAACGCATAGGTAAGAAGCTTCTCGCTGAAGGTGGTAACAAAAAGCTCCGGATGGCTTACCAAAGCCTTTTGCAGTCCGGAGACTCCCTCAAATTTGCTGCCGTCCGGAAGCCCGCCGGCGGCGTCGATGGGCGTCGCTGCGTCGGTGGTTCGCCAGCGGCCAAGAGCATCGTAATTTTCGAGCGAGAAACCGATCGGATCCATCAGGTTGTGACAGCCGGAACAGGCAGGATTGGCGCGATGCTCCGCAAGCCGCGCCCGCATCGGTAGTTCCTTTCCAATGCCGGTATTCTCTTTGAGAGCCGGTACGGCTGCCGGGGGCGGCGGTGGCGGCGTCCCGAGAATATTGTCGAGAATCCACTTGCCGCGGATCACCGGCGAGGTTCGGGTGGCATAGGACGTCACCGTCAAAACACTCCCCTGGCGAAGAAGCCCGCCGCGCGAGCCGTCGTCGAAGGTAACACGCCGGAAACGGCTGCCGTATATATTCGGAATCCCGTAGTGTTTGGCGAGGCGCTGATTGAGAAACGTATAGTTCGCGCCGAGCAAGTCCAGCACATTACGGTCTTCGCGCATAATGCTCTCGAAGAAGAGCTCCGTTTCCTGGCGGAAGGACTGCCGGAGATTATCGTCGAAGTCCGGGAACAAGCGCATATCCGGACTGGCCGAGGCGAGATTACGCAAATACAGCCACTGTTCGGCAAAGTTGGTCGCGAGCACGCGCGAACGGGGATCGGCGAGCATGCGCCGCACTTGTTTTTCGAGCGCCGCGGGGGTCTTGAGTTTTCCACTAATCGCGGTGTCAAGCAGCTCGTCGTCCGGAATACTACTCCACAGGAAGAACGACAGGCGCGAGGCAAGCTCAACGTCGGTCAGCCGGTAAGCCGTATTCGGAGCCACGCCGGCAGGGTCCTGCTCGACGCGGAAAACGAATTCCGGACTGATTAGAACCGCGCGCAACGCCATCTCTATGCCGTCTTCAAATCCCCCATCCTTACGCGCGTCCTTATAGAGTTTGAGAGGGGCTCGAAAATCTGCTTCCGTCACCGGACGGCGGTAGGCGCGACGCATCAACGTGGCGAGAATCTTTTTGGCGCAGCCATCTTCCTCGCCAGGTTTGGTAGGCTTGCATACAAAAATCCTGCTACGGCTGGGAGT
>Ga0075421_100005850_pt1 | contig 14912 bp, 9 predicted proteins | sample SoiMetdeltSBSDD5_FD_75292 | JGI IMG/M metagenome (GOLD analysis project Ga0075421, IMG submission 75292) | Bulk soil microbial communities from a Populus tree surrounding site in Tennessee, USA - Soil MetaG P. deltoides SBSDD5 | ecosystem: Environmental > Terrestrial > Soil > Tree plantation...
GCGATCGTGATGCCCGAGCATCGCCGTGCCCGGACCGCTGCTCGTCCAGTTCTGGCACGTCATCTCCGTCGGCCGGCCATCTGTCGTCGAGCCGGTCAGGATGTCGTGCCGGTTTGGTGCGCCCTGCATGTTGATGGTGCGACCCATCTCGTCGAGCGCCGTGTCGTTGTTGATGTTCGCCTTGTCGGAGTGCAGCTCGGCGACGTTCTGCGCGATCAGCACGCCCTTGACGTTGTACCAGGGCCCGTTGCCGATCCGATCGCGCGCGCTGACCGCGCCCTGGCCGGTGGTGCTGAGATAGGCGCGCCACATGCGATTGGCGCCGCCGGGGATCGTCTTGGCGAGCTGCTGGCACATCTTGTCGGCGCCGGCCAGGCCGCCGACGTCGCCAGTCCCTGATCCGTTGCTGGTGATGAAGAAGGTGCCGGTGCGAGCTGGCTGCTGCTGGGCCGATGCGTGATCAACCAGCACGGCCAACAACGGAGCCAGGGCGAGGACAACGAAAGCAAGAGTGCGGCGCATATGTACCTCCGTGAGGGGATGAGTGCGCTTCGGGAATATACAACGACTGCGCGACCGCTACATCTCAACCTGCACGCCAAGCTCGACCACGCGCTCGGGCGGCAGGCGGAAGAACGCATTCGGGCGAACCGCGTTGCGCGCCATCAGTACGAACAGCTGTTCGCGCCACGTCGCCATCCCCTTTCGATGGGTCACGAGGATCGTCTCCCGTCCCAGGAAGTAAGTCAGATCGTCGAAGTCGAGTGGCAGGCCCTGCTGGCGCGCCTCCATCAGCGCCGCCGGTACATCCGGATCCTCCATGAACCCGTACTGGACGCGGACGTTGAACAGCTCGTGGCCGATGTTTTCGATCGCGACGCGTTCGGCCGGCGGCACATGCGGCTGTTGCGCGGTGCTGACCGTGAGGACCACAACATGGTTGTGGAGAACCTTGTTGTATCGAACGTTGTGCGCCAGCGCAGGCGGTGTGCCAAGCGGCTGCGCCGTCATGAAGACCGCGGTGCCCGGGACCCGGGCGGGCCGCACGGTGTTGATCATGTCGACAAAGGCCTCGAGCGGCATGGCGCGCGCTGTCAGACGCTCAGCAAGGAGACCGCGCCCGGTTTTCCACGTGGTCATCAGGATGAACAGCAGAAGCGCAACGGCAAGGGTGACCCAGCCGCCCTGGAGAACCTTCAGGGCGTTGGCGCCGAAGAACGCTACGTCGATGACCAGGAACAGCGCCATCAGCGGTGCGGCTGCGGCCACGGGCCACCGCCAGCGTTCGGTCATGACGACGTACAGCAGCAGGACCGTGATGACCATCGTCAGCGTCACGGCAATGCCGTAGGCCGCCGCCAGGGCGCTCGACGAGCCGAATCCGATGACGATGACCAGCGTCGCGGACATCAGCGCCCAGTTCACCTGAGGAACGTAGATCTGCCCCATCTCGCGTGCCGAGGTGTGCTCGACGTCGAGCCGGGGTACGAGGCCCAGCTGGATTGCCTGGCGAGTGATGGAGAACGAGCCTGAAATCAACGCCTGCGACGCGATGATCGCCGCCGCCGTCGCCAGCACGACCAGCGGCAGCAGCGCCCAGAACGGCGCCAGGAGAAAGAACGGATGGTCAATGGTGGGATTGAGCAGCAGCAGCGCTCCCTGGCCGAGGTAGTTCAGCAGCAGCGCCGGAAGCACGAGCGCAAACCACGCCAGGCGGATGGGACGGCGGCCAAAGTGTCCCATGTCGGCATACAACGCCTCGCCGCCTGTGACGACGAGAAACACCGCGCCAAGCACCGCGTAGCCGGTCAGGCCGTTGTCGCGAAAGAAACTGTAGGCGTGCCGTGGATCGAAGGCCCCCAACACCGCCGGCGCGCGCACGATCCACACGACCCCCAGCGCCGAAATCGTCAGGAACCACATGATCATGATCGGGCCGAACAGCCCGCCGACCCGGTGGGTGCCGTATTTCTGAATCACGAAAAGGCCAATGAGAATCGCGACGGTGGCCGGCACGATATACGGCTCGAGCAGGGGTGTCGCGACTTCGAGACCCTCCACCGCGCCGAGGACCGAGATGGCAGGCGTAATCATGCCGTCGCCATAGAGCAACGCCGTCCCGAAGATCCCGAGGGCAATCAGAATCGGGCGGCCGACGGCAAGCCGTGCGGCGCCGCCAACCGGACCCGCACGCCCGGGCACGAGCGAGGTCAGGGCCAGGACACCCCCTTCGCCCTGGTTGTCCGCGCGCATGACGATGGCGACGTACTTGATCGAGATGACGAGCAGCAGCGAGTAGATGATCAGCGATAGCACGCCCAGGACGTTGTCCTGGGTCGGCGGCACCGAATGCGATCCGAAGAAGCACTCGCGCATCGCATAGAGCGGGCTGGTGCCGATGTCGCCGTAGACGACGCCGAGAGCCGTGACAGTGAGGGGAAGCAGACGGGGCGGTCCGCCGTGGGCGGGCGAAGAGGACAACCCACGCATTATGCGTGCAACTCGCCTGTTTCCCGGAATGCCCGCGGCGTACTTACGAACTTTTTATGACTTTTGGAACCTCATCCAGCCGCTTCGCGAGCTGCCAGTCACGTCTGAGCTCGATGGCTCAGGCCGAGGATCGCCGACGACTGGAACGACATCATGGAGTGCGTGACCACTCGTTCCCGTCGGTGATCGTAATTCCCGATGGCGTACGAAAACCGTAAAGAATACGCAGATGGCGAATCGGCCGCCTTGGGTCCGTGACGCGTTCACCGTGCTCGGCGGCCTCGCCGCCATCGGCACCGTCACGGCCGCGCTCCGCGCCCTGCCAGATCTCAGTCCGACGACCGCCGCGCTGGCCCTTCTGCTCGTGGTCCTCGGCGCCGCAACTCTGGCGCGGCTCAGGGCCGCGATCACTGTTTCGATTCTGGCCATGCTGGCGCTCAACTTCTTCTTCCTGCCGCCAGTCGGCCGTCTTGCGATCGCCGATCCACAGAACTGGATTGCGTTGTTCGCGTTCCTCGTCGTGGCGGTCATTGCCAGCAATCTGTCCGCGGCGGCCCAGGACCGCGCCAGGGAAGCCGTCGCCCGGCGCCACGAGGTGACGCGGCTATTCGATTTGACCCGTGACGTGCTCCTGACCACCCAGACGGCGAGCGCCCTCGATGTACTGGCCAGGCATGTCGCGCGCCGGTTCGAGCTCGAGAGGGTCGCAATCTGCCTGCCCGGCGATCAGTGCTGGCGAATTCATCAGGGCGGCAGCCGCGACCTCGCACTGGATACTGGTGCGCTCAACACCTCATTGGCGAGGGCGCGCGGCACGCTGGAATTCGACGCGCGGCAAAGGGCCTATGGCGGCCACGTCCGGACCGGCGAACGAAACGAGCTCTTCATCATTCCGCTGCGGCATGGCACCAACGCCGTCGGACTGCTCGCAGCCGAGTCACCCATGCTCGACATCGGCACACTGGATGCCGTGGCTGGCGTCGTGGCGATCGCGATTGAGCGGGCGCAATTCCTGGCGGAACGCGACGCCGCGGTGCTGGTACAGCAGAAGGCCGATCTGGCGGGCACGCTCCTCGCGGCGTTGAGCCACGACCTGAGGACCCCGTTAACCGCGATCAGAGTCGCGGTCGACAACCTCCGTACGGATCTGCCGACCGACGAGCGGCGTCAACAGGCTGGCGCGGCGATGGCGGAGCTCGATCGGCTGACCAGGCTGTTCCAGGACATTCTCGACATGGCGCGCATCGACGCCGAGGCCATCAGCATCGAGCGGCAATGGGTCACCGCCGCTGATGTCGTCGACGCCGCGGTGGCGTACGTCAGGCATGTGCTCGATGGACATGCGCTTCGGGTGGATGCGGAGTCCGACAGGGAGGTGGAGATCGACCCGCGGCTGACGTCAGTCGCGCTGTCCCACGTACTCGAGAACGCCGCGCACTATTCGCCGAAGGGCGGGGAGATTCTCGTGCGGGCCCATGTCGAACCGGACGGCCTGCATATCTCCGTCGTCGACCGCGGGCCCGGCCTCGATCCGGGCGAGCTCGATCACCTGTTCGAGCGCTTCTACCGCGGCCGATCCGCGCGCAAGGCGTCGTTCGGTACCGGCATGGGCCTCTCGATCACCCGCGGACTGCTATCGGCGGCCGGTGGACGGATCTGGGCCGAGAACGTGGCAGACGCCGGCGCGACGTTTTCGATCGCGGTGCCGGGATCCGTTCGCGCGTCGAAGGTGGCGCCGTAGCGATGGCCGCGCGGATTCTGATCGTTGACGATGAGCCGAACATCATTGCCACGGTGGCGCCGCTGCTGCGCGCTCAGGGCTATGAGGTGTTCTCGGCCATGACCGGGAAGGCGGCGGTCGAGGCGGTGGACCGCGACCGGCCGGATCTGCTGGTGCTCGACCTCGGCCTGCCGGATCTCGACGGCGTCGACGTCTGCCTTCGCGTCCGCCAGTCGTCGAGCATGCCCATCCTGGTACTGTCCGCACGCGGCGCGGAGGGCGACAAAGTGCGGGCGCTGGATGCAGGAGCTGACGACTACGTCACCAAGCCGTTCGGCACCGAAGAGCTGCTGGCCCGGATTCGCGCCGGGCTCAGGCGCGTCGAGACGCCGCCGGGGACCGAGCCACTGATGCGAGGCGACCTGGTGATCGATAGGGAGAGGTTCCGAGTGCTGAGAAACGGCAAAGAGGTGCGCCTGACGCCGAAGGAATTCGAGCTGCTGGCGTATCTCGCGCAGCGTCCCGGCCGGGTGGTCACGCACCGTACGGTGCTGAAGGCCATCTGGGGACCGCACGCTGCCGATCAGCCGGAGCACTTGCGGGTGCTGATCGGATCGCTGCGAAAAAAGATCGAGCCGAATCCGGCCGCGCCGAAATACATCCTGACGGAACCGTGGGTCGGCTACCGGTTTGCCGACCTCTAGATCAACAGCGCCGCGAGTGCCAGTAGCACCATTGCGAACGCACGCATCACGAGTAGCGCCAAGCCACGACGAAGAGCAGAACGAACAGCGCCGCCAGGGTCCATCCGGCGGCGAGCCACGGCCACACCGGCGCATTGATGTACGGCCCGTTCAATCCGGAGGGCGTCACATTCCGCGTGTCCATACTCACAACGGTACGAGTGGGGGCGCTAAAGGGATCGGCAAAAAGCCATAAAGAGTTCGTAAAGACGCCGTTGCGGCCGATCTGCGCGCGCTAGGATCGATTCGTGCCGCCGGCGACCAGCCGATGCACCGGCAATCAGGTGCTGGCGAAGCTGCACGACCCATCTCGATGCTCCGCCAGCGGGAAGAACTTGAACCGGCGCTGATTCCCGAGCGCGTGATGGTGTGCATGAGCTCGAGCGCCGACGCGCCGAGGGTCCTGCGCGCGGGTGCAGGTATGGCCGCACCTATCGGTGGACGCTGGTACGCTGTCTACGTAGAGACCCCGCGCGAGCGGCCCGGCCACATCAGGCCGGTCGACCGCGACACGCTGCAGCGCAATATCGCGCTTGCGGAGGAACTGGGCGCGACGGTGGTGCGGGTGACAGCGGATCGGCCTGCGGATGGCCTGATTGCGTTTGCCAAACGCGAAGGGATCACCCACGTGATATTCGGCCAGACCGCGCGCACTCGATGGGAAACCCTCGTGAAGGGATCAACGCTGAATCGGTTCCTGGAAGAGGTCCGCGACGCGGCCGTTCAGGTGGTGCCTCTCGGGGAGTAGGATAGCGGCGGCAAAAGGAGGAACGTCCATGTCGAGGCAGCGTCTGGTTCCCAGAGTCACCGCGGCGGTGTTGCTGGTCGTGCCGGTGCTGATGGCCGCACAGGCGGGCGGCCAGGAGGCAGGGTTCCGGCCGCATCCATCCACGCAGGAACCACGCCGGCTGGTCACTCTCGCCAAGCTGAAGGAGTGGGAGAGGGAGCTCTCGAACTGGGGACGCTGGGGCAAGGACGACGAGCGCGGGCTGCTCAATTTGATCACGCCCGAGAAAACCAGACAGGCGCTCACCCTCGTGACTGAGGGCAAGACGGTGACGCTCCAGATCAACCCGATCAAGAAGCAGGGCAGCGACACCGGCGGGTTTGGCGAGAACGTCCACCGCATGGCGCGCATCGATCCGAAGACCGGCGCGGTGATGGGCGCGCTCGACATCATCCAGCTCTCGATTCACGACGGCCTGAACTCGCACATGGATGCGTTGTGCCACTACCAGGGCCCGATCGGGCGCAGGCCGGGCGAGCCGGCGGTGAGCTACAACGGGTTCCCGTTCACGTTGACCGCCGCGGGGTGTCGGCAGTCCGCCGCGGATCGCATGGGCCCGGGCTACATCACCCGCGGGGTGCTCGTCGACATGCCGCGGCTCAAGAACGTGAAGTGGCTCGAGCCGAGCACGCCGATCTATGCCGAGGATCTCGAGGCCTGGGAAAAATTCGCCAGCATCCGGATCGGCGCCGGCGACGCGCTGCTGATTCGCGGAGGACGATGGGCCAAGCGCGAAGCGGAAGGACCATGGCCCTATGGCCAGGCGGGCGCCGGGCTGCATGCGTCGGTGTTGCCGTGGCTCAAGGCACGCGACGTGTCGCTCCTGGCGAGCGATGCGGTGAACGACGTGCAGCCGTCAGGCGTGGAGGGGATCAACCGCCCGATCCATCAGCTCACGCAGGTGAACCTCGGGCTGCCGATCGTCGACAACGCGTATCTCGAGGACGCCGCGCGGGAGGCGGCGCGGTTGAAGCGGTGGCAGTTCATGTTCACCCTGCACATCTTCCAGATCCAGGGGGGAACCGCCTCGCCGTTCAATGCACTGGCGACGTTCTGAGCGTGGAGCCCGACGTTCCGGTCATCGATGTGGCGCCGCTCGTAACAGGCACGGGCGACCGTTCATCGGTCGCGGCCCGAATCGGGCAGGCCTGCCGCACGACCGGCTTCTTCTACGTCGTCGGACATGGGATCGATGAGGGGCTGCAACAGCGCCTCGAGGAATGGAGCCGCCGATTCTTCGCCCAGAACCTGCAGACAAAGATGGAAATCGCCATGGAACGGGGAGGCCGGGCCTGGCGTGGGTACTTCCCGGTGGGCGCCGAGCTGACGTCTGGCAGGCCGGATGTGAAGGAAGGGATTTATTTCGGCGCCGAGCTGTCACCTGATCACCCGCGCGTCAAGGACGGAACGCCGCTGCACGGTCCGAACCTGTTTCCGCGCAACATGCCCGAGCTTCGCGACGTCGTGCTTGCCTACATGGACGGGATGATCGAGCTTGGCCACGCCCTGATGCAGGGCATCGCGTTGAGCCTGGGCCTCGACGCATCCTACTTCGCGGATCGCTATACCCGGGAACCGCTCACGCTCTTTCGGATATTCAATTACCCCGGCGACCCCACCGCGCCAGACGACGAGCCGCGCTGGGGAGTCGGCGAGCATACCGATTACGGCATGCTCACGATTCTCAAGCAGGACGACACGGGCGGCCTGCAGGTGAAATCAGGCGGCAACTGGATCCCCGCTCCGCCAATCGCCGGCGCTTTCCTGTGCAATATCGGCGACATGCTCGACCGGATGACGGCGGGCCAGTACAAATCGACCCCTCACCGCGTGAGGAATGTGACGCGGCGCGATCGGCTCTCGTTTCCCTTCTTCTTCGACCCGAGCTTCGACGCGAGGATTCAGCCGATCGTCACGCCCGAAGCGGCGCTCGCCGACGATGATCGCCGTGAACGATGGGACCATGCCAGCGTGCACGAGTTCAACGGCACCTACGGGGACTATCTGCTCGCGAAGGTGTCGAAGGTGTTTCCGCAGCTGCGACGGAGCGTGCTTTAGCGCGTTACCGCTGCGATCGCGACGTCAGAATCGAGACCAGCGCGTCCACACTTCCGATCGCGCCCAGCTCGCGCCGAGATCGGCATCGACTTCGTCCACCGCCATTCCCCGGCCGCTCAGCGCCTGTTTGAGACCGAGGAGCGACCACCCGTTGTGCGGATGGTCCTCGAGCTCCTCGCGGTACACGCGTTCAGCGTCGGCGAACCGCTTGGCCTCGAGCAGCGCCGCCCCGAGCCAGTGACGCGCCGCAAACGGCAGCGGCTCCGGCTCGTCGTAGGGCAGATCATCCTCGAGCTTCACTGCCTGCTCGAATGACGCGATCGCGCCGGCAAGATCGCCGGCCGACCGCCTGATCTCGCCTTCAAGGATGCCCCCCACGGTACCGAGGAGGTTTTTCGCGGGGTTGACGCGGAACACGTCCTTCGACGCATCCGCCGCGGTGAGGACCCGGGTCGCATACAGCTTCGCGAAATCGGTCTCGCCCTTTCGCAGGTGCGCGTACCCCTGCGCAAAGTCCCAGAAGCCGCCGGCGATGTCGCCTTTCGGCCGTTCGGTCACCGCCGGGATCTCGTCGAAGCGGCCGAACCGGACAAGCGTCAGCACGTGATACATCGTGTTGCCGTTCAACTTCGCATAATCACGCCCCGCCTGGATCGCGATCGCGCCCTGGCCGTCCATTGACGCGGCATACAGCAGCATGTGCAGGTTGTGCTCGGGGTAGATGGCGAAGCCTTCGCCGATCGCCGCCTTCTGGTCCGAATGCCACGCCTCGATGTTGGCGCGCACGGAGTCGGCCCACCGGCCGATCTCGTTCCACGTGTGGGACGGCATGTGGTTGATATGGCTGGCGCCCGGGATCGACTTCATCAGGAACTCGGCGCACGCCTCAGCCTTGCCTGGCACGACCGTCGACTCGGTCGCGTGGATGTAGAGATGGCACGCTCCGGGGTGATGAACATCGACGGCAAGAATCTTCTCGAGGGTGGCGTGGAGGCGCTGCACCGCAGGCTCCTTGACATCGCGGGTGCCGCGCCGCGGCTCCAGCAGAAAGAGCGCGTCCGCGTAGAGCGTGGCGGCGTCGAGGTCGTCAGGGTAGGCTTCCGACAGCTTGCGCATCGCCTCCGCATAGGCGCGGTCCTGCTCCACGCGCTTCGAGGCGTCGAAGTCCTTGACGTAGCGAACCGCCAGCGCGTCGATGAACGCGCGTTCCTTCGGGGTGGCGCGATCCTTCAGCGCCAGCGCCTTCTGAACCGCCGCGTAGGCCCCCGGCGCCTCGTCGGCGGTCATCGGCGCATTCAGGTACGAGCCCCACGCCCATGCCTCGCCCCAGTAGCAGATCGCGCAGTTCGCATCGCGCTTCCATGCCTCGCGGAAGGATCTGACGGCCTCCGGCTTGGCGAAGGCGTACATCATCTGGAAGCCCTGCGTGAAGAAGGCCTGCGCCTCTCTGTTGGTGGACGAAATCGGCCGCGTAAACGTCCCGAGGCCGACGGTGTACAGCGGGATCGGCTCGAGATACCGCGCGGGCAGCGACGGCGCCGCGGCCTGCTGCGCCGACGCGGCCACCACCGAGGCTGCAAGAGAGAAGATGACGAGCGACGTAAATCCGATGCGGCGGCTGCTCATGAACCGTAGAGTATACCGGCGCGCGTCCGGCCGCGGCGCTACATCTCCACCTGCACGCCGAGCTCGACGACGCGCTCGGGAGGCAGGCGGAAGAACGTGTTCGCCCGCACGGCGTTGCGCGCCATCAGCACGAACAGCTTTTCCCGCCAGATCGCCATTCCTTTTCGCGCGGTCACGATGATCGTTTCACGTCCGAGGAAGTAGGTGAGATCGTCGGCATCGAGCGGAAGACCCTGTTCGCGGGCCTGCATCAGGGCGGCGGGGACATCCGGATCTTCCATGAAGCCGTACTGGACGCGGACGTTGAAGAGATTGTGACCGACCGCTTCCACCGATACGCGCTGGTCAACCGGCACATGCGGCTGCTGCGCGGTGCTCACCGTGAGCACGACGACGTGATTGTGGAGCACCTTGTTATAGCGAACGTTGTGCGCCAGCGCGGGCGGCGTACCAACGGGTTGAGCCGTCATGAACACCGACGTTCCTGGCACGCGGGCGGGCTTGACCTTCGAGATCATGTCGATGAAATCGTCGAGCGGCATCGCTCGCGCCGTCAGCCGCTCGGCGACCAGGCGCCGCCCGGTCTTCCACGTCGTCATCAGCGTAAACAGCAGCATCGCGATGCTCAGCGTCACCCACCCGCCCTGCGGGATCTTGAGGCCGTTGGCGCCAAAAAAGGCGAGGTCGATCGTCAGAAACACCGCCATCACGGACGCGGCAGCAGGGACCGGCCATCGCCACCGCTCGGTCATGACCACGTAGAGGAGCATTCCCGTGATCACCATCGTCAGCGTGACGCCGAGGCCATACGCAGCGGCCAGCGCGCTCGACGACCCGAAGCCGACGACGATGACCAGCGTCGCGGCCATCAGGGCCCAGTTCACCTGCGGGATATAAATCTGACCCATTTCTCGGGCCGACGTGTGCTCGACCTCGAGGCGCGGCGCGAGTCCGAGCTGAATCGCCTGCCGGGTAATCGAGAACGCGCCAGAAATCAGCGCCTGGGACGCGATGATGGCCGCCGCGGTTGCCAGGACCACCAGCGGGTACAGCGCCCACGATGGCGCCAGCAGGAAAAACGGATGGTCGACGTCGGGCTGGTGCAGGAGCAGCGCGCCCTGACCAAGGTAGTTGAGGATCAGCGCCGGTAGCACCAGCGCAAACCATGCGACTCGGATCGGATGCTTGCCGAAGTGGCCCATGTCCGCGTAGAGCGCTTCGGCTCCGGTGGCGACGAGGACGACCGCCCCCAGCACGGCAAACCCGGTCCAGCCATTGGTCGCGAAGAAGCTGAACGCGTATCGCGGATCGAAGGCCGCGAGCACCGCGGGCGCCCGCGCAATCCAGATCGCGCCCAGCACGGCAATGGTGAGGAACCAGGCGATCATGATCGGGCCGAACAGCCCGCCAACCCGATGCGTCCCGTACTTCTGGATCACGAACACGCCGACGAGTATCACGACAGTCAGCGGCACGACATATGGCCGGAAGAGCGCCGTGGCCACTTCGAGGCCTTCAGTCGCGCCGAGCACGGAAATGGCCGGCGTGATCATCCCTTCACCGTACAACAGGGCCGTCCCGAAGATGCCCAGCGCGATCAGCACCGGGCGCCCGACCGCCAGCCTCGCGACGCCTCCGACGGCGCCGGTGCGGCCGGGCACGAGAGCGGTCAGTGCGAGCACGCCACCCTCCCCCTGGTTGTCGGCGCGCATCACAAGCGCGATGTACTTGACCGAAATGACGAGCAGCAGCGAGTAGATGATCAGTGACAGCACACCCAGCACGTTGTCGTGCGTGGGCGGTACCGAGTGCGACCCGAAGAAGCACTCGCGCATCGCATAGAGCGGGCTGGTGCCGATGTCGCCGTAAACGACGCCGAGCGCGGTCAGGGTGAGAGGAAACAGGCGGCGCGGTCCGCCGTGCGTGGGCGAAGTCGACAACCCACGGATTATCCTCTACGGGGCCGTCACCTGGATCGACCTCCACCAGACGTTGTCCGTTTCTGACGTCTCGGCCACGGCTCCGTCGCCGTCGGCCTTCGCCAGGATGTAGTACTTGGCGGGCGATGTCCCTGCCGGAATCGTCAACGGCGTCGAGCCGGTGCTCGAGGCGGCCGGGTCGAGCGCCGGCACGGATCGGCTGGAGAGCACCACGTCCGCGGCGTCGAGTGTGGTGTTCGCCGACAGGTAGAACCGCGTCACCGTCGATGCGGCACTGCCGCCGCCGTCGTTCGTGATTTTGTCCGTCACCATGACTGGGGCGCCGGCGGCAACGGTGGACGCCGACGTCGTCAGCGTCGAGAAGGTGAGGTTGGGGCCGATTCGAATGGATCGGGCGTAGGTGTTATTGGTCTCCGACGTTTCCGTCACCGCGTTGTCGGCGTCGGCCTTCGCAATCACGTAGTAGGTCCCGCTGGCGGTGGCGGCGGGGATCGGCAGTGATGTGGACGTCGTCGTGCTGGCCTCGTCTGTCGCGAGCCCCGTGAGGATGCGGCCGCCAATCAGAGTGTCGCCTGCATCAAAGGACTGGTTCACCGACAGGTAGAACCGCGTCGCCGTCGTACTCGCCGATCCGCCGCCCGCGTTCATGGTCGTGTCGCTGATCACCAGCGGCAGACCGGCACCACCCTTGGCCGGCACCGTGGACGACGATACTTTGAGATCCGGTCCGATCTGGATCAAGCGCGACACCGTGTTGTTCGTCTCCTTCGCCTCGAGGACGGCATTGTCGGCGTCCGCTTTCGCAATCACGTAGTACGCGCCCGTAGCGGTCGCCGCGGGAATAGTCAATGTCGTCGGCCCGCTGTCCGCCGTACCCTCGGTGAGCCCCGGCACCGGACGGGCGCCCGTGAGCAGCACGTCCGCGGCGTCCCAGGTCGAATTGACGGACAGGTAGAACCTCGTAGTCGATGGGGCGGCAGCGCGGTCTCCGTCGTTCGAGGTGGTATCCGTCACGCTGATTGGAACTCCGGCGCCGCCTTTCGCAGGCACGACGAGTGACGAAACAACGAGGTCGCTGCCAACCGAAATCGAGCCCGCCCGCGTGTTGTTCGTCTCCGAGGTCTCGACGACCGCGCCGTCGGCATCGGCCTTGGCGATGACGTAATAGGCGCCGGCGGCGGTGTTCACCGGAATCGTGACGGTCGTCGGGCCGACACTGCTGATACCGGGGGCGAGTGCGGGCACAGAACGTGCGCCGTCGAGCAGGGTATCGCTCGCATCGAACGAGCTGTTCGACGACAGGTAGAACCGCGTGACCGACGCCGCAATCGCGCCGGCGCCGTCGTTGGTGGTGGTGTCGCTGACACTCAAGGTCAGGCTTGACCCGCCGCTCGAGACCGTGAGGGCCGAGATCACGAGATCTCCGCCGATCTTGATCGAGCGCCAGGACGTATTGTTGGCTTCGCTCGTCTCGAGAATCGCGTCATTGCCGTCCGCCATCGCGATGACGTGGTACGAGCCGGTCACGGTGGTCGAAGGAATCGTCAGGTCCTTCGAACCCGCGTTCGCGGCGCCGGCGGCCAGCGCCGGTACCACCCGGCTGCCGAGCAACACGTCTTCCGCGCTCAGCGAGCTGTTGGTAGACAGATAAAAGGTCGTGCTGCTGCCCGGCGAGGCCGAGCCGCCCACGTTCGTCACGGTGTCGGTCACCGCAATAGTGCCCCCGGCGGCGACCTCAGCCGGCACCGTGAACGACGACACATCGAGATCCGGCCCGATCTGCACCGAGCGTGAGCGGGTGTTGTTGGTTTCGCTGGTCTCGAACAGCACGTCCAGATCGTCCGCTTTCGCGATCACGTAGCGACGTCCCGTCGCCGCTTCGTCGGGAATCTCGATCGAAATCGACGCGACGCTGGACGCACCCGCCGGCAGCGCCGGCACCAGCTGCTCGCCGGAGAGCCTGACGTCGGCGGGATCAAGCGCCGAGTTATCCGAAAGATAAAAGCGCGTGACCGAGGGATCCGCGTTGCCGCTGCCCTGGTTCCGGGTCGTTACAGATACCGCGATCGTCGTGCCGGCCCCCGCGACGGCCGGCGCCGAGAGCGCCGAGACCACGACGTCGGGAGGGATGTTCGGAACGGCCGACGCTTCATTCGAGTCACTGCTCTCGCCGAGCGTGTTCTGCCCCGAGACGACGTAGTAGTAGCGCGTGCCGTTGACGACGTCGGCATCGACATAGGTGGTACCGGCAATGTCGGCGGCAATGGTGATGTACGGGCCGCCTGACGTCAGGCTGCGCTTGACGTTGTACTTGATCGCGCCGAGCGCGGCGTTCCAGGCGAGCAGCACTTGCGTATCGCCGGAACGCGCGGTCAGATTCGTCGGCGTATCCGGAGGCAGGGTGCACGCGCGCAGCGCGCTGTTCACCTGCAGGCGGCCGCCGGTCGTGGTGATGCCGGCGAGCGCCGGCAAGGGAGCGACCGTGCCCAGCAGCGTCTCCTTCAGCGACGCCGTATCCATCTCGCACACGGACAGCACGAGGGCCGCGGCGCCGGAGACATGCGGCGTCGCCATCGACGTGCCGCTGAGGAACGAGTAGGTGCCGCCGGGCACCGTGGACAGGATGTCGACGCCCGGCGCCGCGAGGTGCACCGACTCGGCGCCGTAATTCGAGAACCACGCCCGGTTGTCGGTGTTCGTGGTGGCGGCGACGGAGATCACGTTTGGGGCGTTGAAGCTGGCGGGGTACATCGGCAGGATGTCGTTGTCGAAGCCGTTGTTCCCGGCGCCGGCGACAAACAGCATGCCGGCCGCGTTGGTGGCCATGACTTCGTCGAGCAGTGCCTGCGAGAATTCGTAATCGCCCCAGCTGTTCGACAGCACGCGGATATCGGCGGCGCCGGTGGTTGCGAACGCCTGCTTCACGGCCATCGCAAATTCGAGCGCCGCGATCGCGTCGGCGATCGTGCCGCTCCCGGTATCGTCGATGAACTTGATCCCCATCATGCGGGCGGTCCAGTTGACGCCCGCCACGCCGATCCCGTTGTCGCCGACGGCGCCGATGGTGCCTGCGACGTGCGTTCCGTGATGGTGATCGTCCATCGGGTTGCACGTCCGGGTGATGGCGTTGAAGCCGTGCGTTCCCGCCGCGCACGTGATCTGCTGGCCGGCAACGCTTACCGTGAACGATGCGGGTGCCGACCAGATGTTGGCGGCAAGATCAGGATGCGTGTAGTCGATGCCGGTGTCGATCACGGCGACGACGTGCGCGGTTGAACCGACCGTCTGATCCCACGCGGGCACCGCATCGATGTCGGCGCCGGGGACCCCGGGAACGAAGTTGATGGTCTGGCCGGTGTTCTGGAGCCCCCAGAGCTGACCGAACGAAGGATCGTTCGGCTGCGCGCCAATCCGGATGATGAAGTTCGGCTCGGCGTATTCGACGTCGGCGCGGTTCCGCAGCCGCGCCAGCAGCGCCGCGGTGTTCATCGCCCGTGAGCGCACCAGCATCGCGCCCGTGCGCCCGACCCGCCTCACATCGTCTGCGT
>Ga0075421_100005853_pt1 | contig 14911 bp, 11 predicted proteins | sample SoiMetdeltSBSDD5_FD_75292 | JGI IMG/M metagenome (GOLD analysis project Ga0075421, IMG submission 75292) | Bulk soil microbial communities from a Populus tree surrounding site in Tennessee, USA - Soil MetaG P. deltoides SBSDD5 | ecosystem: Environmental > Terrestrial > Soil > Tree plantation...
CCAAGGCGGGGGAAGGCAAGCCGCTGCCTGATGTCAACACGATGATCGACAAGCTGGCGGCCCGGCTGCAGACCGCACCCGCCGACCTCAAGGGCTGGCGGATGCTGGGCTGGTCCTATTTCCACACGGGGCGCTATGAGCTGGCAGCGACCGCGCTTGCAAGGGCGGTCGAGCTCGATCCGAACTCCGCCGAGCTCAGGGCATCCTACGAGGAGGCCAAGGCTAAAGCTGCCGGAAGGGATGACGTGGACACGGCCTCCACAGCGCAAACCGAGCCCCTCGCTAAGGGTAGCGGCGGCCCACGCCCCGAGCAGATAGCGCAGCTCCAAGCCATGCCGCTGCCAGAGCGTGATGCGGCAATCCGTGGGATGGTCGATGGTCTGGCCAATCGCCTGGAACATTCTCCACGCGACCTCGAGGGATGGACCAGGCTGATGCGCTCTCGGGTCGTGCTCGGGCAGCGGGAGGTCGCGGCAACAGCCTTCCGCAAGGCCCTCGAGGTGTTCAAGGACGACCAGACGGCGACCGGCACGATTACGGCTGCCGCGATCGAGCTCGGCCTGAAGTCCCAATGACTGCTCTCGCATTTTCGCACCAAGGCGCCTAGGAGACCGACATGAACCTCGAGGGGGTATTCCAGCAGAGGCTCGAGACCCTTCATCGAGAAGGCCGATATCGTACCTTCGCCGATCTGAAGCGCCGCCGCGGTTTCTTTCCGGTGGCCGAGCACTTCGCGGCGAACGGCGCGCGCGAGGTTACGGTGTGGTGCTCCAACGATTATCTGGGCATGGGTCAGCACCCAACGGTACTGGCGGCCATGCACGAGGCGATCGACGCGGTGGGAGCCGGCTCGGGCGGCACGCGCAACATTTCCGGCACGACACACTATCATGTGGAACTGGAAGCCGAGCTAGCCGACCTGCATAACAAGCAAGCCGCACTTCTGTTCACCTCGGCCTACGTTGCCAATGACGCCACGCTCTCGACATTGGTCAAGCTCGTGCCCGGCACGGTCGTCTTCTCGGACGAAAAGAACCACGCCTCGATGATCGAGGGCATCCGCCGCGGCCAATGCGAGAAGCAGATTTTTCGCCACAACGACGTTGCCGACCTCGAGGCAAAACTGCAGGCCTTCCCAAAGGCCGCGCCCAAGATCATCGCCTTCGAAAGCGTCTACTCCATGGACGGACACATCGCCCCGATTGCGGCCATTTGCGATCTCGCCGACAAGTACGGGGCGCTCACCTACCTCGACGAAGTGCACGCGGTCGGCATGTATGGCCCGCGCGGCGGAGGCATTGCCGAGCGCGACGGCGTGATGGACCGGGTCGACATCATCAACGGCACGCTCGCCAAGGGGTTTGGCGTTATGGGCGGCTACATCGCCGGCTCCCGCGACCTGTGCGATGCCATCCGCTCATTCGCCTCGGGTTTCATCTTCACCACTTCGCTCGCGCCGGCCATTGCGGCCGGGGCGCTTGCATCCATCCGCCATTTGAAGACGAGCACGCTGGAGCGCGCTCGCCACCAGGAGCGGGTTCGGGCACTCAAGCGATCCCTCACGGCCAAGAAATTGCCCGTGATGGACAATCCAAGCCACATCGTGCCTGTGATGGTCGGTTGCCCGATCCGCTGCAAGGCTGTAACGGACACCTTGCTCCACCAATACGGGATCTACGTGCAGCCCATCAACTACCCGACGGTGTCAAAGGGCACCGAGCGCATGCGTCTCACGCCGACGCCGGCGCACTCGGACGAGCAGATGGCGAGCCTGGTGCACGCGCTCGACGAACTCTACAGCGCGTTCAACTAGAATGGACCCTTCTTGCTGGGAGCACTTCTCATTCCAGCACGAACGTCAAGCGCACTCGACACGCACAGGCAAAAGCAGCTCCACGCTTCCACCCGCGTGTCGATCAAGGCGAGCCCGCAGCGCACGTGCGCGCGCCCAACACCTGGCTGTTGTGTCGATCGGCTGAACTGAGGGGCGCTAACGGCGGAGCTTTTCAAGCGCGATCGGCGCCGGCTTGAAAAAGTCCGCATCGAATTCGTCGTTCTTCTCGATCCCGCTCAGCTCAATTTGCGTGTCCAGGCCCTGCAGGTCCTTGGTGATCCAACTCTTCAACTCAAGCGTCGGCTTCTTTGCAAAAAACATCTTGAGGGCGCCAGGCGCCTTGTCTGTCTTGTCTTCGAAGGCGATCACGATGGTGTCGCCGGCGTCCTGTACTTCCAGCAAGCGCGCATCGCGCAGCAAGTCCACGTCCTGCCGCAACAGCGTGCCAAAGGGCGTCTGTTCCAACTGCCAACGATCCTCGGTCTTCAGATCGTGGTCCTGGATTGCAACGTGCCGGCCGTCGGACACAATGACGAGCCGGCTCGGCCGCGCAAAGTCGAAGCGGAAACGTCCCGGACGCTTGACGTAGAATTTGCCGCGCAAACGCTTGCCGGCGGCATTGGTCTGCACGAAGTCACCCTTGAGACCACTCATCGCATTGAAATAGGCGCTCACCTTCTGGACGAGGGCCACCTGGGCGCTGGTGAGCTCTCCGTCCTGACGGTTGCCCTTCGTATCGCCGGGCGCGCCCACGACCAGATGGGCGGGACCTGGCTTTTTGGCATCCTGGGCAACCGCGGGCGCGGCCACAGCCATAGCGGCCAGAACAAGGAAAGCTGCTGTCTCGAGCCGCCCAACCATCTCTTGTTCCCCTGTTTCTTGCATCTGGACCCCTGCGCAAATAGCCGCGATATTGGGTTATATTGTGGGCAGGGTGGTTGGCCGTGATGCGATTGACTTCGCTGCTGCGTCCACAATCTGCAATCGGAATTGATGGCCACTGTCGCGAAAGCGATCGATGCATCAAGATGCGGCCACGACGAGACCCGATTAAGTGCGGTCCGAGGCCTAACCGATGTAAGGGGAATTTGAGTGGAACATCTTCGGGGGAGGATGGTCGGGACGCTCGCAGCGACCTCTGTCGAGCAATCCATCCAAATTGCCAGCCTAGCATCGGCCGTGCCCGAGCAGCGCATTGACCAGGCTGCAACTCGCGATATCGTGCTTGCCATTGCGCCCGAACTGCGCAGTCACGAGGCGCTTTTCAACAATACCGGCGTCAAAACGCGCTATTCCTGCGTGCCGCTCGGCTGGCACGCGTCGCCGCAAGGTTGGTCATCGCGCGCAACGGTATTTCAGAAGGCTGCCGCTGACCTCCTGGAGCGGGTGGCGCGACAGTGCGCCGATCGGGCGGGCATTGCTCTGACCGACATTGAAGCCATAGTCACCGTCTCCACCACCGGCCTTGCGGTGCCGAGCCTCGACGCAATCCTTGCCAATCGCCTCGGCTTGTCGGCTACCGTGGAGCGGCTGCCGATTTTCGGGCTGGGCTGCGCAGGCGGCGTAACCGGTCTGGCACGCGCCGCTCGCTTGGCGCATTCACTGCCACAAGGCAATGTTCTCGTCCTCGTCGTCGAGCTGTGCACCATCAACTGTCGCTCGACAGATCACTCGATTAAGAACTTCATTTCGACGGCACTGTTCGGCGACGGCGCCGCCGGTGTGCTGCTGCGGCGCACCTCCAAGCCCGACGGCTCGCGCGCTCTGCCGCGGGTGATCGCATCGGGCGAGCATATGTGGCGCCACACCGAGGATATGATGGGCTGGTCCATCGAGGACGACGGCTTCGGGGTTGTGTTGAGCCCGGACATCCCGAAATGTGCGCGATACGAACTGCGCCCCGCCTTGGATGGCTTCCTCGCTCGACAGGGTCTCGCGCTGAGCGATCTCGCCGGCGTCATCATGCATCCGGGAGGGCGCAAGGTCCTCGAGGCGGTCGAGGGTGCGCTCGAGTTCCCGCGCGAGGCCTTCCGGCATGCCTGGGACGTGCTCGCCGAATACGGAAACATGTCGGCGCCCACAGCATTGTTCGTGCTTGAGCGGACGTTATCGGCCGGCGCTACCGGGCGCCACTTGCTGGCCGCCCTTGGGCCCGGCTTCACGATCTCGTTTTGTCTCTTGGATCTGTGAGGCGCACGGGAGACGCACAATGCCGGAGCTTGGCACGCTTCAGGCCTCGGCCATCGTCCTGCTGTCGTTCGTAACTGCCCAACGACTGGCGGAGTTGGTGTATGCGCGCCGCAATGAGGCACGCCTGATGGCGAGGGGCGCGATTGAGCATGCGCCGGAGCACTATTGGTTGATCGTCGCCTTGCATGGGGCTTGGCTGGCTGGCCTCTGGTTGATGGCCGCGCACACGCCGGCCAACCCGATCTGGCTCATTGTGTTCGTGGTCTTGCAGGTGCTCCGGCTATGGGTGCTGGCGACACTCAAGGACCGGTGGACGACGCGCATCATCGTTCTGCCGCAAGCCTCCCTGGTCAGCAACGGACCCTACCGCTTCATCCGGCACCCCAATTACGCAATCGTGGCTGCCGAAATCCTCGTGCTGCCGATGGTGTTCGACCTCTACGCGTACGCAATGGCATTTTCGGTGCTCAACGCCGTGATACTCGGCATTCGCATTCGGGCCGAAGAGCGAGCACTGCAAATCGCGGCAACATCGCCTCTGTGAGCTGGCCGCCGCATGGTTCCCGCAACAGCCGCGACACAGGCCGCACCACCGATCGCCGCTTGGATCGGCTTCATCGCCATGTGCATCGGCATGTTCATGGCGATCCTCGACATTCAGATTGTCGCAACCTCGCTTCCCAGCATCCAGGAGGCGCTCGCCATCCGGCCGGATCAAATGAGCTGGATCCAGACGAGCTATCTGATCGCGGAAGTGATTGCCATCCCGCTGACGGGCTGGCTCACGCGGGTGCTGTCCCTGCGCGGCCTGTTCGTTGTGTGTACGACTGTTTTTGTCATCGCGTCCGTAGGTTGCGCATTCAGCACCGGATTCGCATCGTTGGTGGCCGCGCGCGTGGTGCAAGGATTTGCGGGCGGCGTCCTGATCCCGATCGTCTTTTCGGCAGGCTTCCTTCTTTTTCACGGGCGCGCCCAAGCGTTCGCTACTACCGTTGCCGGAGTGCTGGCCGTCCTGGCCCCGACCATCGGTCCGATCGCTGGCGGATGGATCACCTCGACGTACAGCTGGCAGTGGCTTTTTCTCATCAACGTCGTGCCGGGACTGCTCGCCGTTCTCGTTGGCTTGCTGGTCTTGCCGCGCTCGCAACCGCAGTTGCACGAGGCGCGCTACCTGGACTTCGCGTCGCTTGTTCTCATTGCGGCGGCGCTGGCCGCACTGGAGATCGGACTGAAGGAGGCGCCCCGGCAAGGCTGGACCTCCGGCATCGTGCTCGGGCTGTTCCTGCTGGCGCTGATCTGTGCAGCCGCATGGGCCAGGCGCACCCTGTCGAGCGCGCGGCCGATCGTCGACCTTGGCTTGCTGGCCGATCGCAATTTCGCGCTCGGATGCGCCTTGAGCTTCATCCTCGGCATGGGCCTATACGGATCAGTATATCTGATGCCAGTTTTCCTGGCCTATGTACGCAATCATGGTCCACTGACCATCGGTGAGATCATGTTGGTCACCGGCGCCGCCCAACTGATCGCAGCACCACTCGTCGTCTGGCTCGAGCAGCGCGTGGCGGCGCGTCATCTTACCATGCTGGGCTTTGCCCTGTTTGCGCTCGGGCTAGCGATTAGCGCCTTCGACACCCCGCTCACGGATGGCGAAGACATGTTCTGGCCGCAAGCCGTGCGCGGGCTTGCGATCATGCTGTGCCTCCTGCCGCCGATACGCATTGCCCTCGGGCATCTGCCTATCGCGCGCGTGCCAGACGCCAGTGCCCTGTTCAACCTGATGCGCAACCTGGGCGGTGCTATCGGCTTGGCCCTGATCGATACGGTGATCTTCGGACGCGCCGAGATGCATGGTCGCCAACTGGTCGAGAGACTGGCACGCGGCGATGCGGCGGCCCTCGACTTCACCGGCTTGCCGAGCCTGCCGATGCCGATCCAGGCGGTTCCCGAGAAGATGCAGCTCGTCAATCGCGCCGTCGAGCGAGCTGCGCTGACGATGGCCATCAACGAAGCCTGGATGATGATTGCTGTCCTTACTGTCGTCGGTGCTTTCCTGGCGTGGGCTGCGAGCACGATGCCCGCGCATCCAACAGAAGCGCCCTGAAGACGATATCGCGCGATCGCGCGCCGTCATGACCGCGAGCGCTGTTTTTTTGCGTGCCGCTGCTCCGTGAGCCGCGGTTCGGTGTTATGTTTGGGTGATTCGAAACGCTCGGAAACAAGCACGATGGCCACAAAAAAGAAGCCGAGTAAGCGTGGTTGGAAACAGACGCCCTCCGTCCCGCAGCCGCGATCTCTCATGGCGCGCCTAGCGGCACTCTCTCAACAGCAACAGGTCAACGAAAAACAAAACTAGTCGATGGATGGCAAGTGCCGACCAACATCGCGGCTCGACCTGTTCGGCATTTGCTAGCCTCACGCGCACGAGCAAACGATAAATTAGCTTCTGACCTTCAGTCTCCGACTTGCCGAGACATCAGTCCGGCAGGGAGTTGGCATTGCGGAGGCAGGACACTCGTGTCTGTCTGCGAGCGCCGGCTCAGGCATTGCACCTCGAGCACGACCGCAAGGTAGGCGACTTGGCCAAGCACCCGCATCATCACGAGCCGCGACCTTCGCAACCGCAGCCCGACGCGCGGCGCATTCACCATTCGCCCCTGTTTTGGGTAGGCGCTGTCCTGTTCCTGCTCGCAATTGCGATCTACGTGTTGTCCGACGATCTATCGTGGCAACCGAGCATGCGCTGACGCCTGGATCGGCGCGCCCGGCATGCCGATCCGCCGTGCGCCGTCTAACTCTGACGCGCAGCCGCAGCGGTCCTTGAACCGGATCGCAACGATGCGGCGGTCCCGGCCATCACGCAGATGCGGCCGGCGAGGAAGCCAGCCTCGCGGTCGGCCGGTGTGCGAGCCGGAGGTTATGCTGCACCGTCCACAGCTCCTCGTGCGTGAACTGATCGAATGCGCCGAACGGCTCGTCGCGCGGCAGTATGCCAGGTCAGGGTCGACATTCCGCAGCCCGACGGTCCGACCAGCGCGACGAACTCGCCGTCGGCCATGGCAGCCGCTGCGACTGTTCTCACCTGCATGCCATTCATGGCAAAACGTACATGCACGGCGGCCGGTCGCTGCAAGACCGGCCGCCGTGTTTGGTATGGGCGGGCTCGACTGCGCTCAGCGCGTCAGACCTGCGGCTTGTGCTCGGGATCCTGTGCCGAGCCGGAGCCCGTTCCGCTCTGGCGGCTGCGGCGCTCGCGCATGAACTCGTCAAATTCGGTCCGGTCCTTAGCGGCGCGCAGCCGGTGCAGAAATTCCCGGAATTCCGTTGCTTCCTCTTCCAGGCGACGCAGCGCCTCCTCGCGGTACTCGTCGAAGGCATAGTTGCCGCTGGGACGCAGGCCGTGGCTGCGATGGCCGGTCCAGTGCTGCATGCGACGCTCCCAGCGCTCGCGCTTGCGCTCCCAACGCTCCGCCGCCCGCTCGACCGACTGATGAGCCCGCTGGCGCCATTGATCAACGTCTCCGTGTCGTCCACATCCCATTCGTCCGCTCCACAACATGTAAGCCAAGATTGCCAGCCCGATGGGCCAGAAGACGATGAAGCCGAGCACCATCAGAGCGATCCATGCCGGCCTGCCGAAGTCATCTATGCGTGTGACCACCGCGTACATCGCAGCCTGCTCCTCCTCCTCGGGTTCGGATCCATGTCAATGTTTATAACATTTACATAGATGGCAGAGGCCTGCCGCATCGTCAAGGGCGAGTACCTCAAAAAAAAGCAGGGGCGCACCTGTACCCTCGAGATGGGAACGCGTGGGGAAAGGGGCAAACGCAAGGGCGCCTGGGCGGAGCTGCGTTTGGTTGGGAAGCAGCCAATAAGCGTAGCAACCCGCGGGCTGCCGCGCGCCATGACGGGGCTGGTGCAGGCGATGCGTGCGCGCAATCCTCGCGCCCACCATCAACCGCCCTTCGCCGAGCTGGCGCCCTGCATCGGCATGCCTTGCATTATTATCCTGCCGGGCCATGACGCTTGGCCGGAAACGTCGAACAGGCCCAACAGTCCGCCACGCAGCTCAAGCCTCGTGATGGCCCCCAGCCGTCGTGCTCGGCGCCGCACACCTGACCGGGCGTGCAGCACCAGGTTCGCACGGCTGCACGAGGGGCATAGAGGCGCAGTCGATGCAGCCGCTTGATCACGAGGCCACCGCCGCCCGAGCGCGGGTTGGAGGACTTCTGAAGGCCGCTCGTCCTGGGCTGATGCCGAGCCCGGCCATGGGCTCGCATCAGCCTGACACGTTGAAATTTGCCGTGTCTGGATCGCACGGTTACTTGACGACGACCTCCTGCCACCCGCTGGTCGCGTCCCAGAACTTGCCCACCACATCTCCTTGCGCCTCGGCCTCCCACTTGATCTGTGAGAGCTTGCCCCTGGCAGTCGGTGGCAGCTGAATGGGAATCTCGAGCTGCGACTTGAGCGTGTTGTGCGAGCCCGGTGCGTATTCAGGGTCGACGACGAAGGCCACCTCCTTCTCGAAAAGGATCTCTTCGCGCTTGACGCTGACGGTCTTTCCCGGCGCGGCCTTTTTGCCTTTTTCGTCCTTCTCTTCGGGCAACGTGTAGGTCAGGTCGACCAGTTCCTTGCATCGGACCTTGACGTAGAGACGGTGAAAGCTGACCGCCTTGGCTTTCACCGACAGGTTCAGAACAATGGTCGAAGTGCTACCCCTGACGAAGGAATTGGCGGCGTCAAGGCTCAGTATGGCCTGCGCGTGGCTCGGAAGCGCTGCGAGAACGGCAACGGCGAAGAGACCGCCGCTCCAGGCGGCACGAAATGTCGACATAGCAATTGACCTCCAAATCGGAACTGCCTTCACACGACATGCCGGCATCCCGGCGACGTTGGACAGTGGCGCAGCCTCAAGCCACTTCGCTTCATCCGTTTGGAGGAGGCTGCCAATTTCACTGCCAAGGGCCATCGCGGGTCACGCGCAAATCAGCGGCCAGCCCGTGTGCCCGTGGCGTCGCTGGTGCAGTGCGTCAGGCGTTGAGGGCGCGCAGCACACGTTCCGGGGTCATCGGCATGTGACGCATGCGCACCCCGATGGCGCGGGCGATGGCATTGGCGATCGCCGCCGCTGGCGGCACGATCGGCACCTCGCCGACGCCGCGCACGCCGTAGGCAACGCCAGGCACCGGGGTCTCGATGATGACGCACTCGATGGGCGGGACGTCGAGGGCAGTCGGCATGCGATAGTCGAGCAGGCTGGCGTTGCGCAGGCGCCCGTCCGGACCGTAGTCGAAGCCCTCCATCAAGGCCCAGCCGATGCCCTGCACGACGCTGCCCGACATCTGGCCTTCCACCGCGATCGGGTTGAGCGCGCGGCCCACATCCTGGAAGGCGGTGTAGCGCAACACGGTGACCAGCCCGGTATCCGTGTCGACCTCCACATCGCAAACGTGCGCGCCAATCTCGACGCCGAGAGGCAGTTTGGTGGAAACGCCACGGCCCACAACCGCGCCGTCCGTCAGCGTCGCCTGCATGAGCTCCGGCAGGGAGATGGCGGCGCCGGAGCGCTGGCGGGAGCGGAACGCGCCATGCGCATAGTCGAGCTGATCGGGCAGGCACTGCAGCTTCTCGGCGGCGCGCGCGCGCAGCTGGGCAAGCGCGTCGCGACTAGCCTCAACGAGGGCAGCGGTGCTGGTGCGCGCGACACGGCTGCCGGCAGCCGGATCGGTGTAGCCGACCGATTTGGAATCACCGGTTTGGACGTGAATGTCATCGAGGGGCAGGCCGAACTCCTCGGCTACGACCTGCGCCATGGTGCTGCGAACACCGGAGATGTCGACCGCGCCCATCGTCACCATCGGGCGGCCGTCGCCAGCAATCGTGATGTGTCCGGCCGAGGTCATGGAGGTGCCGCGCCAGTAGCCGACGGCGAGGCCGCGGCCGCGCGGATAGCGCCCCTGTGGTAGCGCATCGGTCCAGCAGGAGTGCGCACCCACCCGATCAAGAATGGTCGTCAGCCCGATCGAAGGAAATGGCGTGCCGATCGGCATCAGGCCGCCGGTGACCGAGGAGTTGCGCTTGCGGAACTCCAGGGCATCCATGCCCAGCCGCTGGCAAAGCGCATCCATCGCCTGCTCCATGGCGAAGGCTGCCTGGATGCCACCGGGCGCGCGATAGGCTTCGGTACGCGGCTTGTTGGTCACCACGTCGAAGCCTTGCAGATCAAGGTTGGGACATTGGTAGAGCGCCGCCGACGCCTGCATGACGAGGGAGGGGCCAAGGCCGGGAAGGCCGCCGGCATCGAGGTGGTAGGAAGCTTTGATTGCCGCCAGGCGGCCGTCCTTGTCGGCGCCGACTGCGATATCGATCCGAGCGGCGGAAGGCGGACCGGAGCCGCCTTGCAGGACCTCCTCACGCGTCAGCACCATCTTGACCGGCCGGCCGCACTTCTGGGCCAGACGTGCGGCGACCGCCTCACCGTGGATGATGATCTTGCCGCCGAATGCGCCGCCCACTTCCAGTGGACAGACCTTCAGCCTGGAAAGGGGCAGCCCAAGCATGCGACCGATCATCAGCTCGGCGGTGAACTGGCCCTGCGTGGAGGTCCACACCGTGACAAAGCCATTGGCGTCGACCTCCGCGACCGTGGCTTGCGGCTCGAGGTAGCCCTGGTGGGCGGTGTCGATAGCGACGCTGATGCCGGCGGTGGCCGGTGCGGTGGCGAGCGCCGCCGTCGCATCACCGCGGGCGATCACCGTGCGCGAGCAGATATTGCTCGGCGTGCGCGGGCGCGGCTCCACGCCCTTCGTGAATACGTGCTCGTGCAGTACGGGGGCATCCGGGGCCATGGCGGCTGCAAGATCGATGACAGCCGGCAACGTCTCGTAGTCGACCTCGATCAAGCCGAGCGCGGCCTCCGCGATATGCAGATCCAGCGCAGCCACGGCGGCAACCGGCTGGCCGATCCACAACACCTTGCCGCGTGCCATGTTGACTTGCGCAACCATCCACATGTCATAGCCGGTCTCGCCCATCGGAACGCTGGCGCCGATCGGCAGCTCGGGAAAGTCGGCGGCGGTGACGACGGCCAGCACGCCCGGCAGCGCCTCGGCGCGCGTCGTCTCGATGGCTCGAATGCGGGCGTGCGCGTGCGGGCTGCGCAGCAGCTTGGCATGCACCATGCCCGGCAGCTTCAGATCGGCCGGGTACACGGCGCCGCCGGTGACGCGCTCCTTGGCATCGACGCGCGGCAGCCGCCTGCCGACCACTTGCAAGGGACCGCTCTTTTCGGATTGCATGAATTACCGCCCCCCTGCCTGCAGCGTTGCAGCGGCGCCCACAATCGCATCGACGATCTTGTCATAGCCGGTACATCGACAGATGTTGCCGGCAATGGCGTGGCGCACGTCGGCAGTCGTCGGACTGGGGTTGTTGTCGAGCAACGCCTTGGCCGACAGCACGATGCCCGGCGTGCAAAAGCCGCATTGCGTGCCGCCGTGCTCGACCAGGGCCCGCTGGATCGGATGCAGTTTGCCCTGCAGCGATACGCCTTCGATGGTGACGATATCCCGACCCGGCGCCTCCAGCGCCAGCATGAGACAGGCGTTGGTGGCAGCGCCGTCGACCAACACCGTGCAGGTGCCGCAGTTGCCGTTGCCGCAGCCTTCCTTGCAGCCGGTCAGGCCAAGGCGCTCGCGCAGCAGGTCGAGCAGGGTGTCGCGCGTATCGATGAGCAGCGTGTGCTCCGCGCCGTTCACGGTACAGGTGATGAGCGTCTTCATGGCTTGGCCTGCTGGATGGACGGCGCCGTGCAACACTCGGCCAGTGCGCGGGCCGTCAACACGGCAACGAGTGACCGGCGGTAGTCGGCGGAGCCGCGCGTGTCGGAAATGGGACGCGCGTCGTCTGCCGCGCGCTGCCCGACGCAGGCAAACAGCTCGTGCGATGGCCGTTCACCGAGCAGGTGCCGCTCGGCCGACGCTGCCCGCACGGGCGTCGGACCGACCGACGCCAGCACGACGCGCGCGGCGGCGATCCGGCCCTGCGCGTCGAGACTGATCAAGGCGCAGGCACCGGCGACGGCGATGTCCATTTCCCGGCGCGGCGTGAAGCGCAGGTAGGTTGCCGCCGACCGCGGTGGAACGGGCGCCAGCATGATGGACACGAGCAGCTCGCCCGGGCCGAGGCTGGTCTTGCCGGGGGCGCGGATGAAGGTCTCGAGTGGCTCGTCGCGCTGGCCGGCCGGGCCGACGATGCGGGCGCGGGCCTGATGGCATATCAGGGCCGGCACGGCATCGGCCGACGGTGCGGCATTGCAGATGTTGCCGCCGAGGCTGGCGCGGTTCTGAACCTGCAGGCTGCCGATCAGCCGCGCCGACTGTGCGACGGCAGGGTAGGCCGCCGCGACTGAGGCATGCCGCGCCACCTGGGTGGCACTGGCAGCGGCACCCAGCACAAGGCCGCCATCGGCAAGCGGCGCGATGCTGGCCAACTCGGGGACCCGTTTCAGGTCGACGACACACGCAACCTGCCGGCGCCCTTCGCGCATCTGCGGGATGAGGTCCGTCCCGCCGGCGAGCGCCCGCGCTCCGTCCGCCTGCAGCGCGGCGACGGCCTCCCCGATCGTGGTCGGACAGGCATAGGCGAATTCCTTCAACGAACGGCTCCTCGATGTCGTGGCAGGTCGTCACGGGCGCCGCGGCCGTTGTCGCCATGGGACCGGCTCGACCGCGAAGGGCTACAGGTTATCCTACGCCGCATTACCCAATCTAGTGTCCTGTCTGCGAATTGCCGATCCCCTTTGCCGCACCGATGCCTCGACCGTGCGGCTGGCGAGACCGCACGCTTTACGCACAAGCTCGAATCGCGTCACGACATTCAAGCCAAATTCATGCGGGGCAAGCCGATGCGGGTCGGACGAAACCGTCATTGCATTCTTTTTGCAATGCTGCGTGGCTGTTGGCCCCTCAATCGGCCGCTGCTGAGGGGCCACCGCGGTTCGACTGGCGCGGAGCCTATGTTGGACTCCACGGCGGCGGTGCCCTCGGCCTCGTGGACGTCGCCGATCCGTTCGGCCCCTCGATCTTTGGCGATACGGTGCGCGCGCCGGGTGTCCTTGTTGGTGGACAACTCGGCTACAACGTCCAGCGCGGCGACGTCGTCTACGGCCTGGAGGCGGACCTGAGCTGGGCCGACATGGACGGCACCAAGACCTGCTTTGCCTTCTCGGGCACCTTCCTCAGCTCGAACTGCATGGCCCGCGTCAATGCCATGGCCACCTTTGCCGGGCGCCTCGGGTGGACGCTGCCGCGCGACAGCCGCACGCTGGTCTATGGCAAAGCCGGACTTGCGCTGGCACGTACCGAGGTCGACGCCATGCCGGCTGGCGGAGCCGGGTTGCCGAGCACCGCTAGCACCACGTGGCATTGGGGCTGGATGCTCGGCGCCGGTGTTGAGCGGGCGATTTTGCCCAACTGGACCGTCAAGGCCGAGTACTCCTATCTGGGCCTCGGCAACGAGACTTTGACCGCACCAGCCAGTGGGACGGGTGAGCTGCTGTCGCCCATACCGGCCACCGCCACCAGCTTCTCGTCCGATATGCATCAGTTCAAGATCGGCATGAACTACAGGTTCGGCGATGGCCACCTGCCTACGCGCGCGCAGGCGCGCCAGCCCGGCGCTGCGAACGGCACGCAGTACACAGCCGGCTTGCGCTATGTGCACGGTTGGGGGCAATTCCAAAAAGACCTCGGCATTCCCGGAATGGGGCTGGCCTCGCCCGTCTCGCGGTTGACCTACGACGGTTCCGAACTGAATGGCGCGGAAGCCTTCTGCCGCATCGACACCTCGTTCGGTCTGATGCTGAAGGGTCTGGTGGGCGGCGCCTCCGGCGGCGGCCACATGAACGACGAGGACTGGGGCCTGCCGTTCGCGGTGTTCATCCCCTACTCCAATACGATCTCCTCCGTGGACGACCGCATCAGGTACTGGACTGTCGATGTCGGGTATCACTGGCGGCGCGGCGCGACCTACACGGTGACCCCGTTCGTCGGGTACAGCCAGCTGCGGCAGGACATGAAGGGGCTTGGCTGCACACAGATCGCCAACCCGTTCTCCGACTGCAACCCACCCATCCCGACGAGCGTGCTCGCCATCACCGAAAACGACACCTGGCGCTCGCGCAGGCTCGGGCTTGCCGTCGATGTCGCGCTCGCGCCTGGCCTGTCGCTGTCCGGCGAGGCCGCCTATCTGCCCTATGTGAGATTCACCGGCACCGACAACCATGTGCTGCGCGCGCTGCTGTCGCCCGAGAGCGGCGATGGAGTGGGCGTGCAGGTCGAGGCGATGCTGTCCTATGCGGTGACGGAAGCTCTGAGCGTCGGCGTCGGCGGCCGCTACTGGTCGATGCGCACGACCAGCGGCGACGTCAATTTCGGCGGCGTCGAGATCGTTCCCATGCGCTACGCCGCCGAGCAGGCACACCTACTGGTGCAGGGCTCCTACAAGTTCAACGAGACCCGGAAGTAGCGGCGCGGTCCCAAGGCCAGTGGACAACGGCTGTGAGGCAAGCCGGCATGCGACTGCGCCCATTGATGCGTGTTGGCTCTCTGCCACCGCCAAACGGCGCCGGCATCTCAGTCCGTCGCGAGGCCGTCGCCCTGAAATCCATGCTTGCTTGCGCAGGATGCGCGTTGCGGCGTTTTTCTCGGGCAGCCTAGGAGCAAGGAGCGTGCGCACGCTCAAATCACAGCGCCATGATCCCTAGGCCTGCAGCCATTGCCGTTGCCATTCCTCTTCCTGCATAGGCAGGGAACGTAAAGTCCGCGCCAACAACACGCCCATTGTCTCGAGCAAATAGCCAACCCAGGGCGCTTGGCAGGCCGT